>Ga0315288_10000447_pt1 | contig 51316 bp, 43 predicted proteins | sample YL17G11_20_MG_FD_203454 | JGI IMG/M metagenome (GOLD analysis project Ga0315288, IMG submission 203454) | Sediment microbial communities from Yellowstone Lake, YNP, Wyoming, USA - YL17G11_20 | ecosystem: Environmental > Aquatic > Freshwater > Lake > Sediment | place: USA: Wyoming | collected... | reverse complement strand
CTTCTTGGTCATCAGGTACTGCTGGACGGTGCGCTTGCCGGCTGGCGGCGTCAACGGGCGAGCCACCTCCAGCACGAGCGCGTCGGCGCCATCGCCGTGGTTGGCCACCAGGATCTTGTCGCCCTCCCTGGCCATCTCCAGCACCGCGGTGAGCATGATCGGCACCTGAGCCGTGCCCAGGCCGCCCAGCATCAGGAACAGTGTGTCCTGGAGCTGGGCCCCTTCCACGCCCAGGGCGCGGGCGGCGGCCTGCTGGCTGCGAGGGTCGCCGGCGGAGATGACAGCCTTGGCCAGATCCTTGGGGTCGACTCCTGCCTCCTGCAGCGCGGCCTTGCCCGCCTGAGCGATGCTCCGCACGTAGGCGTACTCCGTCTCCAACTTGGGCTCGAAGGCGCGGACGTAACGGTCGCCGGAGCGACGCCACTGGGCCAGCATCTCGTTGCTGACCGACTTGGCGGTGCGGATGGTGACGCCGCCGTCCTTGGAGAGAAGCAGAGCGCCGGCGCCGTCGCCCAACAGCTGCTCCCACATCGTCTCCGGCTCGGCGGGGCGGCAGTCGGCCGCCGCGACCAGGACGCTGCGGGCCGAGCCGCTCTCGATGGCATCGCGGGCTGCGCGTATAGCGACGGTGGCGGAGCGGAGCGAGTCCGTGAAGTCGGCGGTGAAGATGTCTTTGCGCAGGTCCAGGGCGGCAGCGATGATCGAGGCGCACTGCTTCTCAGTATAGGGAGAAGTGGTGGTGGCGAAGTAGACGGCGTCAATCTCGGCCGGGTTCTGTCCCACCAGGCACTCCTGGCTGGCGGTCACCGCCATCGTCAGGCTATCTTCATCGGCGTTGGCCACTGAACGTTCTCCGGGGACCGCCGGGATGCCCCAGGCCTTACCCATCTCCTGTCGCCCGAGGCGATGGAGAGGGATATAGGCCCCGCAGGCTGCTATACCTACCATTCTGTCCTCCTTGAATCAGAATCGGCCTTGTAGCAGGCTCTTGCGATTAACGATTACAGCAGGTGCGGAGAGTGGGATCGTACATTGAGCAAAACTGGTCGTCCCAATAGGGGTCGAGAAAAAGAAACCCCTTCTCTTCCTGGCGCTGATCGCCGGGAGGTGGTTCCTTGTTCGCTTTTTTGCGCCTCGGGGGCGTCTTCGATTTTGGCGCCTTGGCCTTGCGGCCCTGCTGGGCCAGCTTCATCGGATGAGCTCCAGGTTCAGTCTACTGCAGCAAAATGTCTGGCACAATGTCACTCCTATTCACGATCTGCCTTTCAGCGTGATAGGAGCTGCGCACTAGGGGCCCTGCCTCCACGCGTTGCAGGCCCAAGCGACGGCCTTCGCCGGCCAGTTCGTCGAACTCGTCCGGGTGGTGGTAGCGGGCCACGGGCCGGTGACGGGGCGTGGGCTGGAGGTATTGCCCGATGGTCAGGACGTGGCAGCCCGCTGCCACCAGGTCGGCCATCACCGCCAGCAACTCCTCGCGCTCTTCGCCAAGGCCCACCATGAGGCCGCTCTTAGTGATCACTCTCCCCTCGATCTTCCCAGCCCTCGCCAACAGCTCGAGGGATCGCACGTAGAGGGCCTTGGGCCGCACGCTACGGTAGAGGCGGGGCACCGTCTCCACGTTATGGTTCAACACATCCGGCTGCGCCGCCATCACCGTCGTCAGCGCCTCGAGCGAACCCTTGAAGTCGGGGATGAGCACCTCCACGCTGGTACCGGGTGACAGGCGCCGAATGGCGCGGATGGTGTCAGCGAAGACTGAGGCGCCGCCGTCGGGTAGGTCGTCGCGGGTCACGGAGGTGACAACGGCGTGGCGCAGGCCCAAGCGGCTCGCAGCTCGCGCGACCTTCAGCGGCTCGGCCGCGTCGAGGCCGGAGGGCCGGCCGCTGGTTACGGCGCAGAACGTGCAGGCGCGGGTGCAGACGTCGCCCAGGATCAGGAAGGTGGCGGTGCCGTTCTGGAAGCACTCGCCGATGTTGGGGCAGCGGGCCTCCTCGCACACCGTGTGCAGGCCGGAAGAGCGCAGGAGGCCCTTGACCCGCAGATACCGCGGCCCACCGGGGAAGGGCACCTTGAGCCAGGGAGGCTTGCGCACTCGGAGGGCCGGCTCTGTGCTCATGGCGTGCTGAGCATAGCACGGCGTGCCCTTTCGTTGCGCGCCGGCTTGCCTTCCGCCTATACTGAATGAAACCTATCGCAACGGAAGGAGCGGGAGGCTCTCTTGCGAAGTGTGCTATTCGTGGCGCAGGGCGGAGAGACAGAGGCCTTGGCCCGAGAGCTGGAGGCCAACGGCTATCGCGTTTCCCTCTGCCCAGCGGGTGGTGTCGAGGATGCCCTGACATCCGGCGACCCCCCCGACGTGCTGGTGGTGGACCTGACCGCCGCCGGCGAGGAGCCGGCGCTCCGCTACCTTTGGGACGAGCCGCCCCGAACCGAATCACCGGTGGCCATCGCCCTGCTGGGCCGCGAGCAGCTCCCCCACTACGATCTGCCCACCGCCATCGACGATTTCCTGTCGCTTCCTGCCGCCGCTGGCGAGCTCGCGGCGCGCATCCATCGTGCCCTCAAGCGGCGACGGCCGGCGGAGTCGGACAGGGTGCTGCAGTGCGGCGACCTCACCATCGACCTGGCCAACTACATGGTCTTCGTCGCGGGGCAGCAGGTGAACCTGACCTACAAGGAATACGAACTGCTGCGCTTCCTCGCCACGAACCCCGACACAGTCTTCACCCGCGAGACCCTCCTCAACAAGGTGTGGGGCTACGACTTCTACGGCGGCGCGCGCACGGTCGACGTCCACGTCCGTCGCCTGCGCAGTAAGATCGAGGACCGCCATCATTGCTTCGTCGAAACGGTGCGCAACGTGGGCTACCGCTTCCGATCCAGCCCTTCATAGACGTTTTCAATCGCTCTGCCGCGTAACATAGAGTTAACCCCCGCGCAATACGTCGGTAATGCCCGTCCGCTACCCTAAGTGCAGAACTTCACTATTGTTCTCCCCACTGGGGACCGAACGGGGGTTGAGGATGCCTGCCATCGATAGCGGCGATACTGCGTGGTTGCTGATCTCATCGGCCCTGGTCATGCTCATGACGCCGGGCCTGGCCTTCTTCTACGGCGGACTGGTGCGGCACAAGAACGCCCTCAGCACCATCATGCACAGCTTCATCGCCGTGGCCGTGGTGAGCGTCATCTGGGTGCTGTGGGGCTACAGCCTGGCCTTCGGGCCGGACCACTGGGGTTTCATTGGCGGACTCGATTGGCTGGGCTTGCGCGACGTGGGGCAGGAGCCGGGGCCCTACGCGGCCACCGTTCCCCACCAGGCGTTCATACTCTTCCAGCTCATGTTCGCCATCATCACGCCGGCCCTGATCACCGGCGCCTTCGCCGAACGAGCCAAGTTCAGCACCTTCCTGGTCTTCATAGTCGTGTGGTCAACGCTGGTCTACTGCCCCGTGGCCCACTGGGTGTGGGGCAACGGCGGCTGGCTGCGGGAACTGGGCGCGCTGGACTTCGCCGGCGGGACGGTAGTACACATCAACTCCGGCGTGGCCGCCCTGGTGGCGGCCCTTCTCTTCGGCCGGCGGATTGGCTTCGGGCGAGAGCCCATGGAACCCCACGACGTCACCTACGTCATCTTGGGCGCCGCCCTCCTGTGGTTCGGCTGGTTCGGGTTCAACGCCGGCAGCGCCATCACCGCAGGCGGCCTGGCAGCCAACGCCTTCGTAGTGACTAACACGGCGGCGGCGGCGGGAGCGCTCACGTGGATGGGGATGAGTTGGTGGCTGACAGGGAAACCGAGTGTAGTGGGCGCGGCCTCCGGCGCCGTGGCCGGGTTGGTGGCCATCACTCCGGCGTCGGGCTTTGTGGACGCCATGCCCGCGGTGCTCATCGGCATCGGCGCGGGCTTCTTCTGCTACATGGCCGTGCGGCTGCGGGGCCTGCTGAAGTACGATGACGCCCTTGACGTATTTAGCGTCCACGGCGTAGGCGGCACCTGGGGCGCGTTGGCCACGGGCATCTTCGCCGTCGCTGCCGTCGGCGGCGCGGGCGGGCTCATCGACGGCCACGCCGACCAGGTGTTGCGCCAGCTGGCGGGCATCGGAGCGACGTGGGGATATTCGTTCTTCATGACCTTCGCCATCCTGAAGGTGTTGGACTTGGTCATGGGCCTCCGCGTCACCCACGAGGAGGAGCTCGTTGGTGTGGACATGTCTCAACACGGCGAGCGGGCCTACGCCGAGGCTCTCCTCTCGTCTGTGGATCCGGTGGCGGTGCCCAGGCACTCCCCCGCGCCAGTGTCGGACCCCCTCGTCCAGAGGTCGCTCAACTATGAGTTCTAGCGATGCCCAACGTGGGCCGGTGGTCTCGATAGGGGTGTTCGATTTGTGAAGCGCGTAACATGCCAGCAACCATCCCGTAACATGCCGGTAACGTCTCCCCGCTACATTGAGAAGGCAGAGCTTGCTTTGTCTTCACCGGCCGAAGACGGGAGGGAGAACAGGCATGGCGACCGTCGACACGGGGGATACCGCGTGGATGCTAATAGCTTCGGCCTTGGTAATGCTCATGACACCGGGCCTGGCCTTTTTCTACGGCGGACTGGTGCGGCACAAGAACGCCCTCAGCACCATCATGCACAGCTTCATCGCCGTGGCCGTGGTAAGTGTCATTTGGGTGCTGTGGGGCTACAGCCTGGCCTTCGGGCCGGACCACTGGGGTTTCATTGGCGGACTCGATTGGCTGGGCTTGCGCGACGTGGGGCAGGAGCCGGGGCCGTACGCGGCTACCGTCCCCCACCAGGCGTTCATGCTCTTCCAGCTCATGTTCGCCATCATCACCCCCGCCCTGATCACCGGCGCCTTCGCCGAACGGGCCAAGTTCAGCACCTTCCTGGTGTTCGTGGTCCTGTGGTCAACGCTGGTCTACTGCCCCGTGGCCCACTGGGTGTGGGGCAACGGCGGCTGGCTGCGGGAGCTGGGCGCGCTGGACTTCGCCGGTGGCGCGGTGGTGCACATCAACGCCGGCCTGGCGGCCCTGGTGGCGGCCTTCGTCTTCGGCCGGCGCATCGGCTTCGGGCGCGAGCCGATGGAGCCCCACGACGTTACCTATGTTGTTCTGGGCACCGCCCTCCTCTGGTTTGGCTGGTTTGGCTTCAACGCCGGCAGCGCGATCACTGCGGGCGGTCTGGCCGTCAACGCCTTCGTGGTGACGAACACGGCTGCGGCCTCGGGCGCCCTCACCTGGATGGCGCTAAGCTGGTGGCTGACAGGGAAGCCGAGCGTAGTGGGCGCGGCCTCCGGCGCTGTGGCCGGGCTGGCGGCTATCACTCCGGCGTCGGGCTTTGTGGACGCCATGCCCGCCGTGGTCATCGGCATTGGCGCCGCCCTACTCTGCTACATGGCTGTGCGGCTGCGGGGCATTCTCAAGTTCGACGACACCCTGGATGTCTTCGGCGTCCACGGCGTGAGCGGCACCTGGGGGATGCTGGCTACGGGCATCTTCGCCACCGCCGCTGTCAGCGGGGGCGTCGGTGGGCTTATCGACGGGAACGCCGATCAGGTCTTGCGCCAGTTGGCGGCGATTGGAGCCACGCTGGGCTACTCGTTGGTAATGACCTTCGTCATCCTGAAGGCGCTGGACTGGGTGATGGGCCTCCGCGTCAGCGAGGAGGAGGAACTCGTGGGCGTGGACGTTTCTCAGCACGGGGAGCGAGCCTACGCCGAGGTCCTCACATCGTCTCTGGAGCCCCTCATGGCGGCTAGTCATGCCTTGGCGCCAGCGCCGGTGTCGGACCCTTTCGTCCAGAAGTCGCTACGTGAGGAGAGGACGCGCTATAATCCGCCGCGGCAAGATGTCCCTTAAGAAGGCGGCGGCTCCCGACGGAGCTCTTTCCAGCAGTAAGGAGAGGCGAAACACCCCATGGTAACAGGCGAGATGAACAAGATAGAGGCGATCATCAGGCCCGAGAAGCTGGACGAGGTGAAAGAGGCCCTGGCGAAATCCGGCTTCATCGGACTGAGCGTAACCCATGTGACCGGCCGTGGCGTTCAGAAGGGCGTCATTCACACCGGCCGCGGCGGCGAGGCCTACACCATCGATATGCTGCCCAAAGTGAAGCTAGAAACGGTGGTGCGGAGCGGCGACACGGAGCGGGTGGTGGAGATCATCGTGGAGACCGCCCGCACCGGCAACATCGGCGACGGCAAGATCTTCGTGCTGCCGGTGGCCGACGCGATCCGCGTCCGCACCGGCGAGCGAGGCGAAATCGTAGTTTGAGGGAAGGAACCATTTAACCAGAACGTAACACGGGCTGGCAGCTTCTAGAATTCGCCCAACTTACAATGACCCTGGCGACGATCTCGCCAGGAGAGGAGGAGGTTTTTGTCCATGACACCCGAGGAGGCGCAGAAGGTCTTCAATCTGATCAAGGCCAACAACATCCTGATCGTCGACCTCAAGTTCAACGATCTGCCTGGCCTCTGGCAGCACTTTTCCATGCCGGTCTCCGAGCTCACGGAGATGGACGACTTGACCCAGAGCATCTGGGTGGAGGGTGTGGGCTTCGACGGCTCGAGCATCCGCGGTTTTCAGAAGATCCAGGAGAGCGATATGATCCTCATCCCGGATCCGGCCACTGCCCGCGTCGACCCGGCCTGCGAGATCCCCACCCTGAGCGTGATCTGTGACATCTTTGACCCCCTGACCCGCAAGCCCTACAGCCGCGACCCCCGCTACATCGCCAAGAAGGCCGAGCAGTACCTCCGGTCCAATGGCATCGCGGACACCAGCTACTGGGGGCCAGAGCTGGAGTTCTTCGTCTTCGATGACGTGCGCTTCGACCAGGCCGAGCAGTACGGTTTCTACTACCTGGACTCGATTGAGGGGGAGTGGAACAGCGGCCGCGACGAGAAGCCGAACCTGGGCTACAAGCCGCGCTTCAAGGAAGGCTACTTCCCGGTGCCGCCGCACGACTCGATGCAGGACCTCCGTTCCGAGATGATCCTGACCATGATGAACGTGGGCATTCCCATCGAGGTGCACCACCACGAGGTCGCCACTGCGGGCCAGGCCGAGATCGACATGAAGTTCGATACCCTGGTGAGCATGGCCGACAAGGTCATGTGGTACAAGTACATCGTCAAGAACATCGCCCACAAGCACGGCAAGGTGGCCACTTTCATGCCCAAGCCCCTCTTCGGCGACAACGGGTCGGGCATGCACTGCCACGTGAGCCTGTGGAAGAACGGCACCAACATCTTCTACGACCCCGAGGGCTACGCCCTCATCAGCGACACCGCCCGCTACTTCATCGGCGGCCTGCTGAAGCACGCGCGGGCGCTGATGGCCTTTTGCGCCCCTACCACCAACTCCTACAAGCGGCTGGTGCCGGGCTACGAGGCGCCGGTAAATCTGGTCTACTCCGCCCGCAACCGCAGCGCGGCAGTGCGCATCCCCGTGTACACCTCGAACCCCAAGACCAAGCGCCTGGAGTTCCGCCCGCCCGACGCCACGGCCAACCCCTACCTGGCCTTCTCCGCTATGCTGATGGCCGGCCTGGACGGAGTGGAGAACCAGATTGACCCGGGCCCGCCGCTGGACAAGAACACCTACGATCTGAGTCCGGAGGAGCAGCGCGCCGTCCCCACCGTCCCCGCCTCGCTGGAGGAGGCGCTGAACGCGCTGGAGGAAGACCACCACTTCCTGATCGACAAGGGCGTGTTCACCAGCGACGTGCTGGAGGTGTGGCAGGAGTACAAGCGCGAGAGCGAAGTAGACCCGGTGCGGCTGCGCCCTCACCCATGGGAGTTCTACCTCTACTTCGACGTCTAGCGCACTAGCCTCAGCGAGATCCACACCGGCCCGGGAGAGCAAGCTCTCCCGGGCATTTCCCGTTGGGGCGCGGTTAGCACAGGCCGCCCGAAGGCCTGGCTTGACGGGGGCATCTTGCGCTAAGATGGTGCCACTTCTTGCGGAGGCAGGGGCTATGAACGACCAAGAGGGGAAAGAATACGTACTCCAGGTGGCGAAGGAGCAAGACGTTAAGTTCATTCGCGCCTGGTTCACCGACATCCTGGGCACCCTGAAGAGCGTGGCCATCACGGTCGAGGAATTGGAGACGGCCCTGGAGGAAGGGGTCGGCTTCGATGGCTCTTCCATCGAGGGCTTCGCCCGTATCGACGAGAGCGATATGGTGGCCATGCCCGACGCCAACACTTTCGTCGTCCTCCCCTGGCGACCGCGCGAGAAGAAGCGGGTGGCCCGCATCTTCTGTGACATCCTCCGGCCCAGCGGCGAGCCCTTCGAGGGCGACCCCCGCTACATCCTGAAGCGCAACCTCAAGCGGGCGACCGACCTCGGGTTCACTTTCTACGTGGCGCCCGAGCTGGAGTACTTCTACTTCGCCAACTCCGAGGGCACGACGCCGCTGGACCGCGGCGGCTACTTCGACTTGACCCCCCTGGACGCCGCCACCGACCTTCGTCGCGAGACCGTCCTCGCCCTGGAGGAGATGGGCATCGCCGTGGAGGCCAGCCACCACGAGGGCGCGCCCAGCCAGCACGAGATCGACCTGCGCTACACCGACGCCCTCACCATGGCCGACAACACGATGACCTACCGCCTGGTGGTCAAGGAGGTAGCGCTGGCTCAGGGAGTCCACGCCACCTTCATGCCCAAACCACTGGCCAACGAGAACGGCTCCGGCATGCACGTCCACCAATCGCTCTTCCGGGGCGAGCGTAACGCTTTCTTCGACCCGAAGGACAAGAACCACCTTTCGGCGATGTGCAGGAGCTACATCGCCGGCCTGCTACACCACGCCCGCGAGATCACGATCGTCACCAACCAATGGGTCAACTCCTACAAGCGGCTGGTGCCGGGCTACGAGGCGCCGGTCTATCTCTCTTGGGCCCTGCGCAATCGCTCCGACCTCATCCGCGTGCCCGAATACAAGCCCGGCAAGGAGAAAGAGACGCGCATGGAGTACCGCGCCCCCGACCCCGCCTGCAACCCCTACCTGGCATTTGCCGTTATGCTCGCCGCCGGCCTGGAGGGCATCGAAAAGGAGTACCCCTGCCCCGAACCCGTAGAGGAGAACGTCTTCCTCATGACAGAGGAAGAGAGGAAACGGCGGGGCATCGAGCACCTGCCGGGGAGCCTATTCGAAGCGATCCAGGAGGCCCAGAAAAGCGATCTGCTGCGCCGCTGCCTTGGCGACCACCTCTTCGAGAGCCTGCTCAAGAACAAGCTCATCGAGTGGAGCGACTACCGTCGCCACGTCACGGACTACGAGATCAAGCGCTACCTGCCGGTGCTCTAGCCGCTCGTCGAGGCCAACATGGGCGATACCTCGACCCAGCCTGACCTGAGCGTCGTCCGCCGTTCGTTCGAGGGGTTTCGCGCCCGTCTGTACGACGTCATCGTCCGGCCTGTCTCCGTAAGCTATCGCGCCCTGGCAGTAGAGCGCCTCGAGCTACGAGCGGGCGAAACCGTCATCGACCTGGGCTGCGGCACGGGCCTCAGTCTCCCGCTGCTGGCGCCGGTGGTCGGGGAGCAGGGGCGGGTCATCGGTCTGGACGCCAGCCCCGACATGCTGGCGTTTGCGCGCCGGCGAATCGAGGCCGGCGGCTGGCGGAACGTAGAGCTGGTGGAGGCCTTCGCCCACCAGTTCCGCCCTGAGGGGCTCGTCGATGCCATCCTGGCCTGCAACGTCAACCAGCTCATCGCCTCGCACGAGGTGATGGAGCAGGCGCTGACGTGGCTGAGGCCGGGCGGCCGCATCGTCGCCGCCGGCGGCAAAGGCGGCCGCGGCCCGGGCGGCCTGGCGGTGGCGGTCTTCGTCTACACCAGCGTGTGGCTGTTCCAGCGCGAGCGCACCGCCGCCAAATGGATCCTGCACCCGCGACCGTGGTTCGTGCTGGAAGAGCTGCTGCCGTCGCTGGAGGTAGAGAAACTACGTGGCGGCACCACGTTCATCGCCCGCGGGGTCAAGCGATTGATCGCTGCGGGTTGAAACCCGCAGCTTCCGGTGAAGCCGGGGGCGCTGATTCGACACAATGCAGGGCTGAAGCCCTGCAGCTATGACCCTGCATGTAGGAGGCGCGGCCGTGTGCCCCTACACCCTCTCAGAATAGCCGTCGGGGTCTGAAGACCCCGACCTACATTTCTGGTTACGCGTCCGGCGCGCGGGCGAATGCCAATCGCCGGCGGGCAACGCCGTCCGCGCCGAAGAAGAAGCGGCTCGCCCACAGGGAGACGTAGACCAGGCTCACCAGCACCGGCACCTCGACCAGCGGCCCCACCACGGCGGCGAAAGCCTGGCCGGACTCCAGCCCGAAGACACCGATGCAGACGGCAATGGCCAGCTCGAAGTTGTTGCTGGCGGCGGTGAAGGAGAGGGCAGCCGTATGCGGGTAGGGGAAGCCCAGCCGCCAGGAGAGGACGTACGAAACGCTGAACATGATCAGGAAGTAGAACAGCAGGGGCACGGCGATGCGCAGCACATCCAGCGGCAGGTCGACGATGTAGTCACCCTTGAGCGAGAACATGATGACGATGGTGAACAGCAGGCCGACGATGGCCGTGGGGCTGAGCTTGGGCATGAACTTGTTCTCGAACCAGTCGCGGCCTTTCGTGCGAATGACGGCGTAGCGGGTGGCGATCCCGGCCGCCAAGGGCACGCCGAGGAAGATGAGCACGCTGCGGGCCACGTCCCACATTGAGACGTGCACGGCTTCGGCTTCGCCGCCGCTCCAGGGTATCCAGGTGGAGGCGACGCTGACGAAGAAGTAGGCGTAGACGGAGTAGAGCAGGATCTGAAAGACGGAGTTCAGGGCCACCAGCACGGCGCAATAGTCGTTGTCGCCGCGGGCCAGCAGGTTCCAGATCAGCACCATGGCGATGCAGCGGGCCAGCCCCACGATGATCAGCCCCACGCGGTACTCGGGCATGTCCGGCAAGAAGATCCAGGCGAGCAGGAACATGATCACCGGCCCGATGAGCCAGTTCAGCACCAGTGACACGCTGAACATCTTCCAGGCGGTGGCCACTCGCGAGAGCTGCTCGTACTGGACCTTGGTCAACACGGGATACATCATCCAGAGCAGGCCGATGGCGATGGGCAGAGAGACGGTGTCGATGCGCAGGGCATCGATGGCGTCGGCAATATCCGGCCAGATGCGGCCGATGCCTACGCCGAGCGCCATGGTGGCGAATATCCAGAGGGGCAGAAAGCGGTCCAGCAGACCAAGCTGACCGACGACGCCTCCTGTTTGCGGCTGACTAACGGCCTCTGATGTCATTGGCCTCTTCCCTCTCTGCCTCCTCGCCCTTCCCGCTGAGTGGACCTGGTCAGGAATGCTCTACGATGCCGGCTTCTCCTCCGCAAGGGCCGTCGCCAGCATGCTCACTATCTCGCTGGCCTCTGGCACGCGGCCCGCACAGACCAGCTTCTCGTTCACCACCAGCCCAGGCGTGGCCACCAAGCGGTAGGCGCGGAATTGGCCGGGGTCGGTCACGGCCTCCACTCTGCCCTCGGCACCAAGCATCCCCAGTGCCTCCTTGGTCGCGGCCTTGAGCCGCTCGCAGTTGGAACATCCCGGCCCCAAGACTTTGATGCTCAGCATGGTGCTCTCCTCTTCCTACGCCGCCACTCGCGCGCGGTCAGGGCTGTATCTCGATCTCCGGCTCCATAACGAAGGTGCTCGTGATGGAGTTTGCCACCAGGCTGTACTTGTGGGCCCATTCCAGCGCCCGCTCCAGCCGCTTGCGATCTGCGCCTCGCACGACGATCCGCGGGCTGAGTACTACGCGCTCGAACGTCTCCGTGCGATCCAGAGCTACGACCTTGGTGCCCTCGGCATGACATTCGTAGCTGATGAGGTCGAGGCGCAGCCGCTCGCACGCCCAGATGAACATCAGCATGACGCACATGTTGACAGCGGCGACGAAGGCGTCTTCCGGCGTGAGCACCCCCTCATGGCCTCGAGCATCGGGTGGTGCCGAGAAGGCGAACGTAGGGCCGTTGCCGCACTTGAGTTCACCCCAGTGCTCGCCTGTCCAGCGTACGTCGGTGTGGTAAGTGGATGTAGCCATCCCCCGGCACCTCACTGGCCAATGGCTGGGGCTGTCTGAGCCCAGAAGCGGGCGTACTCGTCGGCCACGGCCTCGCGGAGAGCGTTTTCGTCTTCCGCCGCCACCGCGTTATAGAGCTTGATCTGTTGCATGAGCTCATCGGCCGTTGCGCTATTGTCGGGAGACTTGCCCTCTTCGCGGAAGAGGGCAAAGATCGCCGGCAAGGCCAGCAGTTCCACCGTCTGGTCACCCACCACCACGCTCGCCGCCGGGATGCCCGAGACGCATGTGCAGACCGCTTCCGCGGCCTCCGTCTCCACGCCCGTCGGGTCCGACTGGCGTACTGCCGCCGTCTCTCTTCGTCCAGCCAGAAGTCCGTCCACCTGTCTCGCCACCTCATCGGCTACGGCGCGGGCGAGGGCCTCTCCTGCCGCATCGGAGCCGCGCAGCCGTCGAGGCCGGGCCAGACGCAAGGAGTCGGCGAGGTCGCTGACGACGAGGCTGACGGCAGGCCGAGCGCTGTACATCTCGGTAGCTCTGGCCGCGCAGCGCTTCTCGCAGCCGTCGATGGCGATGGTTGGATAGAAGCGGGCAAAGGCCCGCTCGCGCTCCTCGCCGGCGAGGAAGAGCGGTAGACAAAGGGTGACGGTCGCACTCGGGCGGAGCCGCTCCAGGACCAGGAGAGCCGCTCGGCGGGAAACCGTGCCCTCCGGGAGGTCCTCGCCGCTGCAGGCAATCAGGCCGACCTTGCGCTCTGGCAGCTGTGGCACGCTCTCACCGCCTTTCTTTCTGCAGCTCATCGACCTTGGCGGCGACGTCAGTGGCAAGAATGCGCGCCATCTCCTCGCCGGCCTTGCCGATGTCAGAAACGCTGCGAACCCTCAACTCCTTGTGCTGCCGGAACACGTCGAATACCCGAAAGGTCGCCGCAGGCGCCGCTCCGGCCTGCTCCACGTTTACCCGCGCGCAGGCCGCGGGGCAGCCGTCGATGGTAATGGTGGGATGCTTTCGCACGCGCCGGCGAGCGTCCTCGTCACCCAGAGTCAGAAGAGAGAGGCACACAGTCTCGGTGCAGTCGGGACGAAGCTCCTCCGTCACCACATATGCTGCCTCCCGGCCGACGCTGCCGAAGGCTTTGCCGATGCCGCTGCAGGGGATGATAATCACCCGGTCTTCGCCGCTCATCCCTTGGTCATCTCTTCCTGGGCCTGCGCACGCATGACCTCTAGGTAGCGCTCGGCGCCCAGAAGGTTGGCGCGGTCAGCTTCCCAGTCGCGTGGCTCTAGGATGGCCAGCCAGCCGTCGCCGTAGGGAGCCTCATTGATCAGCTCCGAACTCTCCTCCAGGGCCTCGTTCACCTGGCGGACCGTGCCGGCCACGGGTGACTGGACGGAAAGGATGGCCTTGATGGTTTCGATACTCGCCAGCTCGTCGCCGGCCGCCAGAACGGTGCCCGCTGGCCGGACATCGACGAAGGCGACATCGCCGCTGGCCTGCTGAAGGTAATCGCTCACCCCCACCCGGGCCGAACCGTCTTCCATGTGGACCCACACGCCCGACTCCGAATACCAGCAAGCCCGCTTCACGCGGAACACGAACTTGTCGACGGTCGTTTCCAGGAATTCATCGGCCATCAGGTCTCCTCCGCCCTCCTGCGAGCGGAACGCCGGCCGGCTCGCAACGGCCACATATCATCATTTGTTGATGTTCTCGCTGCCAAGAACATCCTAGCGCCCCCGCAGCCGGCACACCTCTCCAGCCCGCCGGCGGTCACCCGCCGCCGGCCGGACGCCCAGGAGCGCGAGGCACTTCTGCTGAAGGGCCGCCGCGGCCTCCGGGTCCGCCCGGTAGAAGATCCAGCGGCTGTCCTCCTCGTCGCGGCGGGCCTTGACCAGGCCGGCCCGCCGCAGCACCGCCAGATGGTTGGAGACCAGGCTCTGGGAGAGACCCAGGATGTCCTCGATTTCGCAGACGCAGAGCTCGGCTCTGGTGAGCAGGGCGAAGATGCGCAGGCGTGTATCGTCCCCCAGCACACGCAGGAGCGCTGCCAGGTCGCCGGTCGGCGGCGGCTTCGGCGGCGCAAGTTCGCGGGGAGTGAGGGGGAGCGCGTCGGCATTCGTGGCGTGCATATCAGTATCCGTTGATATATTGCCGCCGCGGGACCGCTGTGTCAAGACGTGGTGGTTACGGCCCGACGCCTGCGGACGTGGCGGCCTGAGTGGTCTGGAAGACGGCGTTCGTGGCGCTCTCCACGCCGTCGAACAGGGGCTGCGGGTAGAGGCCGACCACGAACACGCCCACGATGAGCACAGCAATGACGCCGTACTCCAGCCACGGCACCGGCAGGCGCGTCTTCTCGGCGGGCTCCACCAGGTACATCTGCTTGATGATCACCAGGTAGTAGTAGAGGGAGATGAAGCTCATGAACACCGCGATGCCGGAGAGCCAGAGGAGGTCTTGCTCGGCGGCGGCCTGGAAGAGGATGAACTTGGTGGCGAAGCCGGCGAACAAGGGCATACCCGCAAGCGAGAACAGGGAGATGGTCAGGCAGAGCGCCAGGAACGGCGCCCGCTCGGCCAGGCCGCCGAAGTCGGCGATCTCCTCCTTGCCCGTCTGGTTGTAGTAGACGATGACGCAGACGAAAGCCGCCAGGTTGGTGATGACGTACCCCGCCAGGTGCAGCAGCAGGGCGCTCGCGGGGTCGCTGGGGCCATGCGGCGTGAGCGCGGCGATGCCCATTAGCATGAACCCCACCTGCCCGATGCTGGAGTAGGCCAGCAGGCGCTTGATGTTGTGCTGCTGGATGGCGACCAGGTTCCCCAACGCCATCGTGGCCGCCGACAGGCCGGCGATGATCCAGCGCCAGTCGTCGGCCATGGGCAGCAGGGCCTGACCGAACAGCTTGATGAACAGGGCGAAGCCGGCCGACTTGGAAATCGCCGAGATGAAGGCGGTGATCGGCAGCGGGGCCCCTTCGTAGGCGTCGGGCGTCCACATGTGGAAGGGCACCGCCGCCACCTTGAACCCCAGCCCGGCGATCATCAGCACGATGCCCAGGAACAAGGCGAAGCCGATGCCGCTGGTATCGCCGCTCAGGGCCGTGGCGATGCCGGCGAAGCTGGTGGTCCCGGTCACGCCGTAGACCAGGCTCATGCCGTAGAGGAAGATCGCCGAGGAGAAGGCGCCCAGCAGCATGTACTTCAGCCCCGCCTCGTTCGACTTGAGGTCGAACTTGGCGTAGGAGGTGAGAACATAGAGGCTGAAGCTCAGCAGCTCCAGCGAGATGTAGGCCGTCAGCAGCTCCTTGGCGGCTGCCATGTAGGTGCCGCCGATGGCGGTCAGCAGGATCAGGGCGTAATACTCGCCGGGGTGGAGCAGACGGTCCTTCACGTACTGAGCCGACGCCAAACAGGTGAAGAAGGCGACGAGCCCGAAGAAGACGCGGAAGAAGGTTGTGTAGTTGTCCACCTGGAGCAGGTCGCCGAAGGACAAGCTGTCGTTCACCCAGATCAGCGAGACCAGCGTGGAGACCAGCGCCCCGGCCGCAGCCACGTAGGCGAGCTGGTCCTTGCGCAGGCGGCCCCAGAACAGATCGAGCGAGATGACCATGGCCGCCCAGCCGGCCAGGATGTACTCGGGGGCGAGCAGCGACCAGTCCATCTATCCGATCCCCGGCAGGGACAGCACGCTCTGAGCGATACGATCCACGAACGGGTCAGGCCAGATGCCCATGAAGGCGATGAAAACAATGAGGACCGCGCCAGCCACCTGTTCCAGCGGACGCATCTCTTTCAGGTGAGCCCACTTCTCGTTCAACGGGCCGAAGAAGGCGGCCGACAGCAGGCGCAGGATGTAGACGGCGGTGATGGCCGCCGCCAGGATGCCTAAGGCGCCGAACAGCGGGTAGGTCTTGAACAGCCCGGCGAAAATGTTGAACTCGGCGATGAAACCGGCCAGCCCCGGCAGGCCCAGAGACGACAGGCCGGCGATGGCGAAGAAGGCGACGAAACGCGGCATGCGCTGGGCTAATCCACCGAAGGTCCAGATCTCGCGCGTGTGAGCCTGGTCGTATACCGCGCCCACCATGGCGAAGAAGAGAGCCGTCATCACGCCGTGGGCGAACATCTGGAGCACGGCGCCGTTGACGCCGATAGGGTTGAGTGTGGCCAGGCCCATGAGCACGTAGCCCATGTGGCTCACACTGGAGTAGCCGATCACGTACTTCAGGTCGCGCTGGCCCATGGCCGAGATGGCGCCGTAGAGGGCGCCGGTGGTGCCCAGCACCAACAGGGCCGGCGCCCAGAACTCCGCGCCCTCGGGGAAGAGGCTCATCCCCACGCGCAGGATGCCGAAGGCGCCCAGCTTCATCAGGACGCCAGCGTGCAGCATGCTCACCGCTGTGGGCGCCGCCACGTGGCCGTCGGGCGACCAGGTGTGGAAGGGCCAGAGGCCGGCCAGCACGCCGAAGCCGATCATGAAGAAGGGGTAGAACGTCTTCTGGAACGTCTCGTCGTAGGCCACCTGGCCAAGGACGGGCAGGTCGAAGGTGCCCTGTCCCGCCTCTACGAAGGTGGCGAAGATGCCGATGAACACCAGTGCGCTGCCGCCCACCAAATACATCGTCAGCTTCATGGCGCCGTACTCTTTGGTGCGAACGTAGGTGCCGAAGTCACTGCTGGCCCCCCAAACGCCGATGAGCAGGTACATGGGGAGCACCGCCAGCTCGTAGAAGAAGAAGAAGAAGAACAGGTCCTGCGACTGGAATACCCCGAACACGCCGGTCACCAGGAGCAGGAGGAGGATGAAGAAGTCCTTATTCCGGTATTCGATGCTCCAGGATACGAGAGAGCCGGCGAAGATGACGATGCCCGTCAAGAGCACCATCGGCACCGAGATGCCGTCCACCGCCAGGTGGAGGGTGATGCCGTCCTTGCCCAGGAAGGCCACGTTCTCCAGCCAGGCCAGGCGCAGATCGAACTGGAGGCCGCCGTCCTCGTAGTTGTAGACCGCGAAGATGATGATCGAGAGGGCGAACATGGTGAAGGCGGCCGCCGTGGCCACCCAGCGCACCTGCTGCTTGTAGACGGACGGGATGGCCATGATGATGAGCGCGGCCGTTATCGGCACCGCTATCTCCGCAAACAGAAGCCAGCCGCTGTCCATGTTCCCCTACCTCACACGAAAACGATCATGGCGACAATGGCCAGGGAAACGACTCCCAGAATAATGGCAAAGGCATAGTTGGGCAGGCGTCCCGTCTGGGAGAACTTCAGCCAGAAGCCTGAATACAACGCCAGCGCGGCCGAGCTGTCCACCCCCGTGTCGTTGACGATGTTGCGGTCCCACCAGGCGATGAACCGGCCGAAAGCCAGCACCACCCGGTCGATGAGGGCCTGGTAAAGGTTGTCCACGTAGTACTTGTTCTTCCAGAGTGCGTAGACGAAGGGGAAGCGGGCTGTCGCTGCCTTGGCCGGCCGCGCTTCGCCCCACCAGAAGTAGAAGGCGCCCAGCACTCCCGCCAGCGCGGCGATGATGGAGACGGACGCCACGTCGGCATGGAACTTGAAGGCCTCCGGCTCCTCCAGGAAGACGAACTTGCCGATGCCCCCGGGGAAGCCCAAGGCGTCGCCCACCTGGTCGAAGACCACGAAGCCGGCCACCACGGCCAGAAGTGCCAGGAGGATCAGGGGCACGGTCATGACCGGCGGCGCGTCGTGGGCGTGCTCGTGGGCGTGGCGGTCGCGGGGCTCGCCGGTGAATGTGAGGATGAACAGGCGGGCCATGTACAGTCCAGTGATGAACACGCTGAGCGCCATGAGGCCGTAGACGAAGGCATTCTGGTGCTGCGACGCGCTGAGGATGATTTCGTCCTTGGCCCAGAACCCAGAGAGTGGCGGTACGCCGGCCATGGCCAGCACGCCTATGCCGAACACGGCGCCCGTCACCGGCATCTTCCGCCACAGGCCGCCCAACTCCTGGACGTCACCCTTCTCTGTGGCGTGCAGGATGGAGCCGGAGCTGAGGAAGAGGAGGGCCTTGAAGAAGCCGTGGGCTAGAAGGTAGATCATGGCCGCCGCCACCTGCCCAGAGCCCAACGCCACCATCATCAGCCCCAGGCTGTTGATGGTAGAGTAGGCCACCACCCGCTTGATGTCGGTCATCACCAGGCCCATGGTGGCCGACATGAGGACGGTGACCACGCCCAGGGCGGTCACCAGGTCGAGGGCCGCCGGGTGAGCGAGCTCGAACAAGGGCAAGGTGCGGGCCACCAGATACACGCCAGCAACCACCATCGTGGCGGCGTGGATGAGGGCGGAGACGGGCGTCGGGCCCTCCATCGCGTCGGGGAGCCAGACGTGAAGCGGGAACTGGGCCGACTTCCCCACCGCGCCGGCGAAGACGAGGATCATGGCGGTGGTGAGATAGGGCTCGCTCATCACCCCCGCTTTCGCCGCCTCGAAGGTCTCCCTCATGTCGAAGGTGCCGGTGGCCCGCCAGAGCATGATGATGCCGATAAGTAGCCCGACATCGCCGATGCGGGTGGTGACGAAGGCCTTCTTGGCCGCCTCGGCGGCCGACCGCCGCTCGTTCCAGAAGCCGATAAGCAGGTAGGAGCAGAAGCCCACGCCCTCCCAGGCGATGTAGAGCAGCAGGAAGTTGTCGGCCAGGACGAGGGTGAGCATCGCGGCGGCGAAGAGGGACATGCAGGTGAAGAACCAGCCGTAGTGGGGGTCGTCCTTCATGTAGCCCACGGAGTAGACCTGCACCATCAGGGCCACAAAGCTGACCACCACCAGCATGACGATGGTCAGTTGGTCGACGGCGAAGCCCAGGCGCAGATTGAAGCCGGCGTACTCGATCCAGTCCCAGCCGGAGAGGCCTGGCGCCGCCAAGACGCCGCCGTCGATCTTGTCCAGCAGGTCGGCCAGGACGGGGAAGACGAGGATGAACGATGCGCCGATGGCGGCGATGGAGAGCCAATCGCCGCGACGGGGCAGGTACCGCCCGAAGAGCAACAGGATGACGAAGGCCCCTGCCGGCAGGCCCGCCAGCAGCCAGGCCTCACCCATGCCCATCAGGCGCGCCCCTTGCCGCCCCGACGTGTCGGGGCGGCCTCATACCGCCTCCCCTCTCCAGCCACAGCCCCCAGTATCCAGCGAGCAGGAGCCTCTACCATCGCATCAGGTCCACTTCGTCCACGTTGGCCGTGCCCCGGTTGCGGAAGATGCGCAGGACAATGGCCAGCATCAGTCCAACCTCCGCGGCGGCGACGACGATGACGAACACGGCGAAGATGAGGCCGACGAAGGCCTCGGGCGATAGGTACACAGCGAAGGCGATGAAGTTGATGCTTACTGCCTGGAGCATCAGCTCCACCGACATCAGGATCAGCACAGCGCTGCGTCGGGCCAGAACCCCGTACACCCCCAACGAGAAGAGGATGCCGCTCAGCACCAGGAAGTGCTGCATGGGGATCATTCGCCTTCCTCCCCGCGGGCCAGGACGATGGACCCCACCAGGGCCACCATTAGCACCAGCGACGCCACCTCAAAGGGGAGGGCCCAGGTGCGGAACAACGCATCGCCGAGATCGCGCAGGGGGATGGCATTGATCTGCTCGGTCTGCCCCGGCCAGTCGGTGCCCACTGCCGCCAGGATGAAGATCGAAAGGACCCCGAGGGCGGCCAGCAGGGCGAAGGGCTTCTGCGGGCTGTCCAGGGCCGCAGGCATGTCCTGGACCCGCGTCAGCATCAGCGCGAAGAGCACCAGGATGGTTACGGCGCCGCCGTAGATGAGGACCTGCACCAGGGCCAAGAACTCCGCAGACAGCAGGAGGAAGATGCCGGCCACAGCCAGCAGGGCAAGGATCAGGAACAGGGCGGAATAGACGACGTTGCGGGCGAAGACGACACCCATGCCGCCCACCACAGTGAAGGCGGCGATGACGTAAAAGACCCCCTCTTCTACAGACACCGGTAGTTACTCACCGGAGGGTTGTTCAGCCTCAGCTTTCTCTCCGCGCTGCTTAGGGCTCCAGCCCGAGTGGGCCATGCCCAGCGGCTCGCGGAAGGGGTTGGTGAGGCTTCCCTCCTTGGATTCCGCGAGAAGGTCTTCGAGGTCGTACACCAGGTCGCGCCGGTCGTAGCGCGACACCTCGTGCCCCGACCAACTGTTGTTCAGGACGATAGCATCGAAGTTGCAGACCTCTACGCAGATGTTGCAGCGCATGCAGCGGGCGTAGTCGATGTAGAACTGGTCGACGATCTTGCGCCGCTTGCTCTTCCCCTCCGCGTGCAGGGGGTTGTCCTTCATCGTCACGCTCATGCATTCGGTGGGGCAGTAGCGAGCGCAGACCTGGCAGCCGGTGCAGAAGGGTTCTTCCACGTCGAAGTCCCAGAGGAGCACCGGAAAGCCCCGCGTTCGATGAGGCAGTTCCTTGTGGACGGCCGGGTACTCCACCGTCACCGGCTTGCGCAGGATGGCCGAGAAGGTAGTGCCCAGCGCCTTGAACAACCCTAGCATCTCAATCGATCCCTCTAGCAGACACGAGCGACCAGGGCTGGCCGGGCGCCGCCCGGCGGCTGCCCCGGTAGACAGCCCAGCCGGCGATGAGCGCGGCAACACCGGAGAAGACGCCCAGCAGCACGTCCGGCCAGTCGTACACCAGAACCAGGCCATTGATGATAATTCCCAGGAACGAGAACGGCAAGAGCACCTGCCAGCAGAAGGACATTAGCTGGTCGATGCGCAGGCGAGGCAGGGAAACGCGGAACCACATGAACATGAGCAGCATGGCCGAGGTCTTGGCGAAGATCAGAACTATCTGCAGGGGCCAGCCAACCTCGTTGCCCAGCGGCCAGTTCCAGCCGCCCAGGAAGACGAGCGACCCCAGCACGGAGAGCATGAAGACGTTGATGTACTCGGCGAAGAAGAACATGCTCCAGCGAATGCCGCTGTACTCGATGAACGGCCCGCCCACGATCTCGGACTCCGCCGTCGGTATGTCGAACGGGTTGCGGTAGAGCTCGGCCAGGGTGGCGATGATGAAGATGCAGAAGCCGAGGGGCTGCCAGGCGATGTAGGGCACCCGTCCCTGTCCTTCGACGATCTGCACCAGGTTCAGGGTGCCGGCCACCATGGCCACCGCCACGATGGCCAGTACGAGCGGGATCTCGTAGCTGATGAGCTGGGCGGCGGCGCGCACGGCGCCCAGGAGGGCGTACTTGTTGGCGGAGCCCCAGCCGGCCATGAGCAGCCCCACGATGGACAGCCCTGAGACGGCTACGATGTAGAACAAGCCCAACTCCAGGTTGCGCACGAAGAGGTGGGCGGTGAAGGGCAGAGAGATGAGGGTGAGTAGCGAGGGGACGAAGGCCACAAAGGGCGCCAGCTCGAAGACCCAGCGGTCGGCGACGGCCGGCCGCAGGTCTTCCTTGGTCAGGAGCTTTATGGCATCGGCCACGGACTGGAGCAGGCCGTAAGGCCCCACGACCATGGGGCCCAGGCGCATCTGGATGCGGCCGGCGACCTTGCGCTCCAGCCAGATGAGGATAAGGGCGACCCCAATAACCAGCAGCACAACCAGCAGCGTCCGCGCTATCGCGTCGATCCAGGGGTTGTCGGCGATCATCGGTCCACCTCGCAGAGGACGATGTCTACGGAGCCCAGGATGATGACGGCGTCGGCCACGTAGTGTCCCACGACCATGTCGCGCAGCGCTGCGAGATGGCAGAAGCTGGGCGAGCGGATCTTCAGGCGGTAGGGCTTGTCTGTGCCCTTTGACACCAAATAGATGCCGTACTCGCCGCGGGGATTCTCCGTGCGCATGTACACCTCGCCGGCAGGCGGCCGCAGGACGCGCTTGAGGCCGGGCGCCACGACAGGCCCGTCCTTGGGCATCTGATCGAGACACTGCTCGACAATGCGCGCCGACTGGCGCATCTCCTCCAGGCGAACCGTGTAGCGGTCGTAGACGTCGCCCTGCGTGCCCACAGGGATGTCGAACTCCAAGCGATCGTAGATGGAGTAGGGCTCGGCCCGGCGCAGGTCGTGACGAACGCCGGTAGCCCGCAGCATCGGCCCGGAGAAGCCCCAGTCGATGGCCTGATCGGCGGGCATGACGCCGATGCCCCGGGTGCGGGCCATGGTCACCTCGTTCCGGGTCAGCAAGCCGTCGATGTCGGCGATGCCCTGGCGGGCCTGCTTGACGACCCAGCGGGTGCGCTCCACGAAGTCCTGGGGGACGTCCCAGGCCAGGCCACCCACGCGGAAGTAGCTGTACATCATGCGGTCGCCGCTGATCTCTTCGAACAAGTCTTGCATGCGCTCTCGCTCGCGGAAGGCGTACATGAAGAGCGTGCCGAAGACGCCAAGGTCGGCGCTAAAGGCGCCCATGAACATCAGGTGGCTGGCGATACGGTTCAACTCGGTGAGGATGACCCGAATGTACTCCGCCCGCTCCGGCACTTCGAGGCCCATGAGCTTCTCCACCGCGATGACGTAGCACAGCTCGGCGTTGAACTGCGCGAGGTACTCTGTGCGATCCTGGAAGCCGATGGCCTGGCGGTAGTCGCAGTTCTCGGACAGCTTCTCCGCGCCGCGGTGCAGGTAGCCGATGACCGGCTCCAGATCCACCACCAGCTCGCCGTCCACCGTCAGGACCATGCGAAAGACGCCGTGGGTGGCCGGGTGCTGCGGCCCCACGTTGAAGTTGACGTCTATCGTGTCTAGCTCGCGCTCGATAGTCATGGTAGATAGGGCAGGGCTGAAGCCCTGCAGCTACGAGCCCTCCTCCAAGGTCTTGAGGGCTTCCTGGACGAACGCCTTCTCGTCCTCGGGCGAGAGGCCCTTGGCCCGCGCCTCTTCGCGCGCCTTCTTCATCGCCTCGGCCTTCTTCTGAGCCAGGGCGATCTTGGCCGCCCGCTCGTCGACCGGGGCCGGCGGCGCGCCCGCGGCCGTTGCGGCCGCTGCCGGCGCCTCTTCGCGCAGGAAATCCTCCTGCGATTCCTCGATCTCCGCCAAGGGGTGGCTCTTCAGGAGCGGATGATAGCCCAGGTCTTCCTCCAGGAGCAGCGGCCGCAGGTCGGGGTGTCCCTGGAAGACGATGCCAAACATCTCGTGCGCCTCACGCTCATGCCAGAGGGCGCCGTTCCAGACCGTGCTTATCGTCGGGATCTGAGGGTCGTCGGCGGGGAGAAGAGTCTTGATGGTCACGTTGTGGGCGTGTTTGAAGGAGTAGAGATGATAGACCACCTCCAGGCCCTGCTCCATCTGGTCGACGCCGCTCAGGCAGCGCAGAAAGTCGAAGGCCAGGCGGGGGTCGTCTTTGGCCGCGCGCATCACCCGCGGAACGTCCTGGGGTGCGACGGTGAGGATGACGTCCAGCACGCCCTGATTGGCCACAAACTCCACGTCCGGGAGCGCCGCCTTGAACGTATCGGCGACGCTCCCCGGCGGTGGGGGAACGATAGGCGTCTCTTTGACGCCGGGCTCGCGACGCTCTTGAGCCGCGCTCATCGGCCGATCTTGCCCCGCTCCTCCATGATCTTCTTCTGCAACTGTATGAAGGCGTCCATCAGGGCCTCCGGCCGCGGCGGGCAGCCGGAAACGTAGACATCCACAGGGATGATCTTGTCCACTCCCTGGAGGACGCGGTCGTAGCGCGTGTAGGGGCCGCCGTTGGTGGCGCAGGCGCCCATGGAGATGACCCACTTGGGGCTGGGCATCTGCTCGTACAGAAGCTTCACCGCCGGCGCCATCTTCTTGGTCACCGTCCCGGACACCACCATGACATCGGCCTGGCGGGGCGAGGGCCAGGGCAGAATGCCGAACCGATCCAGGTCATGATTGGCCATGTGGGTGGAGATCATCTCGATGGCACAGCAGGCCAGGCCGAAGGTCAGCGGCCAGAGAGACGACTTGCGGGCCAGGGCGATGACGGTGTCGGCATGCATCTGGAGGACGCCGGGCAGGATTCGCCGGTAGAGGGCCTTTCCCTGGTTGGGATCGGTCTCCACCGGGCTCAGCTCCTTGATGCGCCGGCGCAACTCCGCCGGCACCACGTCGGAGATGGCCCGCGCCGGGTCATCGTGGACCACGTGGAATTCTTCGGCTTTCGTGTCGTCAGCCATCATCTACCTCCACCGCAACACACCCTTCTTCCAGGCATACAACAGGCCGAAGCCCAGGATGAAGATGAACACCACCATCTCGAAGAAGGCGGCCTTGCCCACGTCCAAGAACGTCACCGCCCAGGGGAAGAGGAAGACCGTCTCCACGTCGAAGATGAGGAACAGGATGCCGAACAGATAATAGCGAAAGTGGACCTGCGTCACGTTCCGCCCGATGGGCAGCATGCCGCACTCGTAAGAGAGAGCCTTGGGCCGCGAAGGCATGCGGGGAGCGAAGAGGAAGTTGGCGAACAGGGCTCCCCCCACAATGAGAACGCCTACCACGGCGCCGACCAGGACAGCTACGTAGTTATTGTAGAGCTGCTCCAAGTGCCCTCAGCCTCCTGCCTGGGCGGGGTTTGCTTTGTGATAACACCCACTATCGCCCTCGTCAACCACCCAGCAGTACCCTATTCCATAATAGAATACAAGCAAAGCTCAGTCTAATGTTGCGAAACCGGCCTAACCGCACCTTTAGAGGTGCGGCATGAGCGCAAATGGATCTCGAAGCCGACTTTCTCCGCGGAGTCCCCAATCGATCTGCCATCCCTACCCGAGCTCACGCAGGCGGGCCTGGAGACCCTCCAGGCGAGCGCGGGCCGCGACGAGCTTGCCTTCTTCCTTGGCCACAACCTCCTGTGGCGCCCGCGAACGGAACTGCTCGTTGGCCAGCTTGACTTCGAGGCGCTGCACCTCCGCCTCCGCCTGGGCCGCCTGGCCGCGCAGGCGGGCGCGCTCGGCCTCGATGTCCAGCAGGCCAGCCAGAGGGAGCACCACCTCAGCGCCCTGGAGAATAACGGCGACGGTATCTTCCCGCGGCGCGGCGTCAGCCCCGTCGACGACGTGCAGGGGTCGGGCGCGGGCCAGCGCCTCGATAAAGGCGCGGCCGGCCTCGGCCGCCGTCCGAGACGGTGGGGCGGCTATCACATAGGCCTCGACGAAAAGGGCCGGCTCCACGCCGCGCTCGGCGCGCATATTGCGGATGGCGCGGATGACGTCCAACACCAGGCCGGCCTGTCCCTCCGCCTCGCTGTCGTACCACCCCTTGTCGGCCCGCGGCCAGGGGGCGACGATGAGCGCCTCAGCTCCGGGCGAGGCGAGATGGGGCCGCAGGTTCTGCCACACCTCCTCCGTCACGAAGGGCATGAAGGGATGCAGCAGACGCAGGCTGACATCCAGAACATGGGCCAGCACCGGCAACGGCGAGCGGTCATCTGCCTTCAAGCGCACCTTGGCCATCTCGATATACCAGTCGCAGAACTCGCCCCAGAAGAAATCGTGCAGGCGGCGGCCGGCCTCGCCGACCTGGAAGCCTCCCAGCAACCGCTCCACCTCGGCCGCAGTGCGGTGGAGGCGGGACATGATCCAGCGGTCCTCCAACGGCATCGCCTCTCGTTGGGCCAGGGGCGGCGGCTCGGCCACGGCGTCCCCCAGGGAGGAGATGACGAAGCGGGCGGCGTTCCAGAGCTTGTTGGCGAAGTTGCGGCCGCCCTCCAGCCGCTCGTCGGAGATGCGCATGTCGTTGCCCGGGGCGCCGCCGGTGGCCAGCACGAAGCGCAGGGCATCGGTGCCGTAGCGCTCCAGCACCGCGATGGGGTCGACGACGTTGCCTAGGCTCTTGGTCATCTTGCGGCCGCCGTGGTCACGGATGAGGCCGTGGAGGTAGACCGTGTGGAAGGGAACTTCGCCGGTGTTGTAGAGGCCCATCATGATCATGCGGGCCACCCAGAAGAACAGGATATCGTAGGCCGTCTCCAACACGGACGTCGGGTAGAAGTAGCGCAGGTCCTCGGTGTCGTCAGGCCAGCCCAGGGTGGAGTGGGGCCACAGGCCAGAGGAGAACCAGGTGTCCAGCACATCGGGGTCTTGGGAGAGCTTCGTCGACCCGCAATGCCGGCAGACCGCCGGGTCCTCCAAGACCTTGTCCGGGGACGGGAGCGTCACCTCGTGGCAATCGTCGCAGTACCAGACGGGGATGCGATGCCCCCACCAGAGCTGGCGCGAGATGCACCAGTCGCGGATATTGTCCATCCAGTGCAGGTAGACGCGGGTGAAGCGACGGGGCAGGACCCGGATACGACCGTCCTTCACCGCAGCTGCGGCCGACGCGGCGAGAGGCTGCGTACGGACGAACCACTGCTGGCTGACAATGGGCTCGACGATGGTATCGCAGCGCTCGCAGTGGCCGATCGAGGAGCCGTAGGGCTCGATCTTGTCCAGCAAGCCCTGCTCTTGCAGATCGTGCACGATGGCCTCGCGGCAGGCGAAGCGGTCCTGGCCGTCATAGGGGCCGGCCTCCTCGTTCATCGTGCCGTCCGGCCCAACAGCCACGATGGTGCGCAGGCCGTGGCGTTCACCCACCTCGAAGTCCGTCTGGTCGTGGCCGGGGGTGATCTTCAGGGCGCCGGTGCCAAAGGCGGGGTCCACCGCCGCGTCGGCGATGACCGGGATGTGCCGCCCCATGATGGGCAGCAGGACCGTCCGGCCGACGACGTCGCGATAGCGGGGCGCGTCGGGGTTCACCGCCACCGCCACGTCGGCCACGATGGTCTCCGGCCGGGTCGTGGCGATGGTTATGTGCTCTCCGGTAAGCTCACCCTTGTCGTCGAGCAGAGGGTATCGCACGTACCAGAGGTGGGTGGCGTGCTCCTTGTGCTCCACCTCCAGGTCGGAGAGGGCCGTCTGGCAGCGAGGACACCAGTTGATGATGCGCTCGCCGCGATAGATAAGGCCGTCGCGGTAGAGCTTGATGAAGGTGGTGCGCACGGCGCGTTGGGGGCCTTCGTCCATGGTGAAGCATTCGCGCGCCCAATCGCAGGAGGCTCCGAGCCGCTGGTGCTGGCGGCCGATGATGTGACGGTACTTGCGCACCCACTCCCACACCCGCTCCAGGAAGGCCTCGCGCCCCAGGTCGTGGCGGGTCAGGCCCTCTTTCCTCAGCTCCTTCTCCACCACGTTCTGGGTGGCGATGCCGGCGTGGTCGACGCCGGGGAGCCAGAGGGTGGGCTCGCCCTTCATGCGGTGCCAGCGGATCAGCAGGTCTTCGATCGTGGCAGTGAGGGCGTGGCCCAGGTGCAGCTCGCCGGTCAGGTTGGGCGGCGGCATGATGATAACAAAGGGCTTTTGGCCGGGCTCGATTCTGGGGGTGAAGTAGCCGCGTTCCAGCCAGCGGCGGTAGAGGGCCTCTTCCACCTGTTGGGGGGCGTAGGCCTTTGCCATCTCCATGCGCGAGCTGCTACCGCCCTTCATCCTCGGCCCGCAGGTGAGCGCATTCCCACCAATGGGCAGGCTACCTGCCGGCGGGAGACATATAAGGCGGCGGATGCTCCCGACCGCAGTCGAGGGCTTCGCCGCCTTGGTGGTAGCATTCTAGCGCCCCTTTCTGGTTGCGTCAACGCAAGAAGGCCGTGCGTGCGGGCCCTTTTCGCGACAAAGACAAGGTTGCTTTACCTAACTGCTTGCACTAGAGAGAAAAACAGTTTATAAATTCGGTTGCCATCATTGGCCGAGTTGCGGACAGATTTCAGGTTCAGAGCTTCTCGGAGAGCCATGACCGGACTCCAAATCACTGGCCTCACCAAGTCGTTCGGCGGAATCATTGCCCTTGATAACGTCTCCTTTCAGGTAAAATCCGGCGACATCATGGGCCTCATCGGCCCGAACGGCGCCGGCAAGACAACCGTCTTCAACTGCATCAGCCGCCTCTACGACCCCGACCGTGGCTCCATCAACTTCGAAGGCCACGAACTGGTGCGGCTCGGCGCCCCGGAAGTCGTGCACGTAGGTATCTCTCGCACATTCCAGAATGTCGAGCTCTTCCGCACCATGACCGTCGTCGACAATCTGCTTGTGGGCCAGCATCACCGCCTGGGCCCGTCGTGGGCACGCCAGCCCGTGGAAGAGGCGCGACACACCGCGGCGGACGTGATGAAAGCCGGCGTGGACGCGGTGGAGACCGGGCGGTTCTTCGTGGGAGCGGGCATGCGCGCTGCACGAGGCGCCTTCCGGACGATACCGTTTGTGGGAGAGGCGCTGGTGTACGGCATCATTCCGGCCGAGATCCTTGGAGAGGACCGTCTTGCCCGCGACAGGGCGCTGGAGGTCTTGGACTTCCTGGGCCTGGGCCCCTACGCGGAGGTGCCCGCGGGCGGCCTGTCCTTCGGCATTCAGAAGCGCGTGGAGCTGGCGCGGGCCCTGGTGGCCAACCCTCGCCTCATCCTGCTGGATGAGCCGGCGGGCGGCCTCAGCCACCAGGAACTGTCGCAACTGGGCTCCGTTATCCGTCGGATCCGCGACGAGCTCCAGATGACGGTGCTAGTAGTGGAGCACCACATGGAGCTCATCATGTCCATATCCGACCGCGTTTGTGTCCTGAACTTCGGCCGGAAGATCGCCGAGGGAACACCGGCCGAAGTCTCGAAGGACCCGCAGGTCATCGAGGCCTATCTGGGAGAATAGCAGGCATGCTGCGGATCACCGATGTCCACGCTGCCTACGGCCCCATCCTGGCGCTGCACGGCGTCAGCCTGGAAGTGCCCGCCGGGAGCATCGTGACTCTGCTGGGACCCAACGGTGCCGGCAAAACCACCACGCTGCGAGTGGTCTCCGGCCTGCTCCATCCCAGCAGCGGCACCATCGAGTTCGAGGGACGGCGCATCGACCGCATGGCGCCGGAGGCGATAGTCTCCCTGGGCATGTCGCACGTGCCGGAGAACCGCCAGCTCTTCGCCGAGCTCACGGTGCTGGAGAACCTGCGCCTGGGCGCCTACATCCGCCGCGACCGCAACGGTATCAAACAGGATATGGAGCAGGTGTTCCATTACTTCCCCATCCTCCATGATCGCCAGAAACAGGTGGCGGGCACCCTCAGCGGCGGCGAGCAGCAGATGCTGGCCATCGGCCGCGGGCTGATGGCCCGGCCCCGCCTCCTCCTGCTGGACGAACCGTCGATGGGGTTGGCCCCGCTGGTGACGCGGGAGATCTTTGAGATCGTCAAGAGCATTAACCAGAAGCAGAAGGTGACCATCCTCTTGGTGGAGCAAAACGCCAGCCTGGCCCTGGCCATCGCCGAGCGTGGCTACGTGCTGGAGACAGGCCGTATCGCCCTGTCCGACACCAGCGCCAATCTCCAGCGCAGCGAGGCGGTGCGCCGGAGCTACCTGGGCTACTAACGATCACGGGAGGCGACTGTGGAACTGTTATTGCAGCAGGTGATGACCGGGCTGGCCACGGGCTCCGTCTACGGCCTGGTAGCCCTCGCCATCGTACTTATCTATCGTTCCACCGACGTCATCAACTTCGCCCAGGGCCAGATGGCGATGTTCACAACGTTCTTCGCCTGGATGCTTCTCGACGGCAGCGTCCTGGGCCACCACATCCACCCGATGCAGTTCTGGATCGCGTTTACCTTGACCCTGGTCTTCGCCTCGATCATGGGCGCTCTCCTCGAGCGGATAGTCATCCGTCCGGTGGAGGGGAGACCGATCCTGACCATTGTCATCGTCACCCTGGGGCTGTTCGCCATCTTCGAGAACCTCGCCACCTGGAGCTGGGGTGGCATACCCAAAGCCTTCCCACCCCCTCCTGAAATCCACGTCAGCGGGATCACCTTCTTCGGCGACGGCGCCCTCGACATCGGGCCCACCGTCATCAGCTACCATGACCTGACCATCATGCTGGTGGCCGTCGGGATCATGATCGCTCTCTATGCCTTCTTCCAGTACACCCCCGTGGGACTGGCCATGCGCGGCACCGCCCAGAACTCGGTGGCCGCCCGCCTCATGGGTATCCGCGTGGGCAACATGCTTACCCTCGGCTGGGCGCTCTCCGCCCTGGTGGGGGCCGTGGGGGGGATGCTGATCGCCCCGCTGGTCCTCCTCCAGCCGCCGATGATGATGGGCGTCCTGCTCTACGCTTTCGCCGCTGCCGTGTTGGGGGGCATGGACAGCGCACCGGGAGCGGTGGTTGGGGGCCTTATCTTAGGCATTGTCGAGAACCTGGTCGGAACCTACACGGCGAAGGAGTATATCCACGTCGACTGGTTCGGGCCGGAGCTGAAGCTAACGGCCGCTCTGCTCGTCATCGTGCTCGTCCTCTTGGTCAGGCCCACGGGGCTGTTCGGCAGGCGCACCCTGAGGCGAGTGTGATGACGCGACGAAGGGTAATAGGCTTCGCCCTCCTAGCGTTCTTCCTCTTGTACTGGATCCCCTTCAGCCACATTTTCCCCGACTGGGTGCCTTTCCAGTTGGGCAGCTACCGCATCTTTCAGGCCACGACCATTGCCATGTGGGCTGTCGTCGCCTTGGGCCTGAACCTGCTCACCGGCTACAATGGCCAGATCTCCCTGGGCCACGGCGCCTTCGTGGCCATAGGAGCCTACACCTCCGCCATCCTCATGTCCGACTACGGCTGGGACAACAATTGGCTCTTCTGCTGCCTGACTATCCCCGTAGGCGGGCTCATCACGGGCGCCGTCGGCTTTCTGGTGGGTGTGCCGGCCCTGCGCCTCACCGGCCCCTACCTGGCCGTCGCCACCCTGGCCCTGGCCATGTCCACCCCCCAGATCCTCTACAAGTACGAAGGGCTTACTCACGGGAGTCAGGGGATCAATGTTACGTTGCCGCCGCTGCCAGGCGTTGTGGACAGCGTGTTGAACCAGACACAGTGGCTGTACTTCTTGGCCCTGGCGATCGCGATCATCATGGCGATTGTTGCCTGGAACATCGTGCGCAGCCGGCTGGGACGGGCCTTCGTGGCCATCCGCGACAGCGAGATCGCCGCCCAGGCCATGGGCATCAGCGTGCCGCGCTTCAAGACCATGGCCTTTGCCATCAGCGCCTTCTTCGCCGGGGTCTGCGGCGCCGTCTACGTTCAGATTATCGGCTTTGTGAGCCCGCAAAGCTTCGGCGTCCTCCAGTCGATCAACTACCTCACTACCGTTGTGGTGGGCGGTCTGGCCTCCATCCTGGGCTCCATCCTGGGCGCTGCTGCCTACGTACTGGTGCCAGAGATCAATGGCCTGCTGGAGCAACTTCATCTCCCCGCGACCGACCAGGCCCCCGGCGTCATCTACGGGGCGTCCCTTGTCCTGGTGATGATCTTCATGCCCTACGGCCTCGCCGGATCGATGCATCGCCTGGGGAAAATGAAGATACCCCTGGTGAGGCAAAACCTGAGCGACTTCGCGCGACAGATCGGCCTTGGCGGCTCCGGCCCGCGAGCAGGAAGCAGTGCCGCCGCCCCGGCACCACCCAAAGATGCGCATCCCCCCCGGCCCCCCGATGGAGAAAAAGATAGCGACTCCTCCTAGCGCGGGGCATGATCAGAAACTGGACGTCCGAGGCCGTTGCCGGAGGGTCGTGAACAAGGCAGGCCACCGGCGATCGCTCTTGCTGGGCCTTGCAGCAGCCCTGTTGGCCCTGGTGGCGGCCTGTGGCAGCGATGAGGGGAAAGTGCCGGGAGTGACCGATTCGGAGATCGTCTTGGGGCAGCACACCCCGCTAAGCGGTAGTTACGCCGCCGTGTACGCGCCCATAGCTTCTGCGCAGCAGGCGTACTTCGACTACGTCAACTCACAGGGGGGCGTCTGCGGGCGGAGCATCGTCCTGAAAGTGGAGGACGACTTCTACGACCCGGCCCGTGCGCTGGACGTTACTAAGAGGCTGGTAGAGCAGGACAAGGTGCTGGCTATCGTGGGCGGACTCGGCACGGCACCTCACTCGGCTGTCTACGAATACCTCAATGAGAAGCGGGTGCCGGACCTGTTCGTGTCGTCCGGAGCGCGCAAGTGGGGAAGCGACCCCAAACACTTCCCCTACACCATTGGCTTCATCACCGACTACACGAGCGAGGGCGCCATCATCGGGAAGTACATCTCGGCTCACTTCCCGGGCCAGAAGGTGGGGCTGCTGTACCAGAACGATGACTTCGGCAAGGACGGACTGGCAGGACTGAGGGCAGGTGTCGTCGCGGAGAAGAACGAGTTGGTCTCTCTGCAGAGCTACGAATCCAGCGACGTTGACATCCGCTCCCAGGTGCTCAATCTGCGGGACGCCGGGGTGGAGGTGGTGGTGGGCTACTCCCTGCCCGGTTTTTCGGCTCAGCTCATTAGCGGGGCAAGCCGCATGGGATGGAAGCCCGAGATAATCTTGAGCTATGTCAACACAGACCCGGTGATGTTTGAATACGTGCCGAAGGAAGTGATGGAGGGCGTGTTGGCCACAGGCTACCTCATACCACCGGACCGCACGGACGAAACTGCCATCGCTCAGCACCGCCAGATCATGGGCGACCATGACGGCCCTCAACCGAGCAACTATTCGCTCTACGGGCAGGCGCTGGCGGAGACGGTGGTGAAGGTGCTCGGCGACACCTGTGGAGACCTAACGCGGGAGGGCCTGCTGCGGGCGGCAGAATCGCTGCGCGGCTTTCACGCCTCCGTGTTGCTGCAGGGCATCGACATCAATCTCGGCCCGAGCGACCACTATGCAATACAGGCGCTGCAAATGCACCGGGCGGCGGGCGGCCGTTGGGAGCCGTTCGGGGAGATTGTTTCACTGGACCAAAGCGGCTAGACTAGCGGGCGAAAGACCAAGGAAGGAGGTCGAGTATGTTGAGGTTTAGTAGGGCATGGCTACTCTTGGTTGGGGCCATAGCGGTGTTGGCGATGGTGGCCGTAGCCTGCGGCGGCGGGGATGACGAGGGCACAAAGACGGCGACCGCCACCAAGACCGCTACCGGGACGCCGAAGGCCACGGCTACTAAGGCCGCCACCGCCACGCCGAAGGCCACGGTGGTCGGCACTGCCACGCCGAAGCCCACGGGGACAGCGGCCGCCACAGGCACAGCTGCACCCACGGGGACAGCCACGACCGGCGCGACCGCGACGCCGCCGCCCGCGGGGACTGAGGCTCCGACCGCCACACCTCCGCCGGTAGTCGTTGAACCCGATGACGGCTGGAGCGACACGGAGATTCTCCTGGGCTCCCACTTCGCGCAGAGCGGGACGTACGGGGCCTCTTTCGCCCCCGTCCTGGCGGGCTTCAAAGCGTACATCAACTACGTGAACACCGAGAAGGGCGGCGTCTGCGACCGCAAGATCGTCTTGGACGCACTAGACGATAACTATGATCCGGCGCGGTCCACGGAGGTCATCCGCAAGCTGGTGGAGCAGGAAAAGGTCTTCGCTATAGTCCTCGGCCTGGGCACCGCTGCCCACTCCGCCGTCTGGGAATACCTGAACGAGAAGGGCATCCCCGACCTGTTTGTGATGACCGGGGCCCACAAGTGGCCCGCCACCCCCGAGCAGCACCCGTGGACGTTCGCGGGTCTGCCGGACTACTTCATCGAAGGCACCCTCTACGGCAACTGGATCTCCGCGAACATGCCCGGCACAAAGGTGGGCGTCCTCTACCAGAATGACGATTACGGCCGCGACGAACTGGCCGGCGTGAAGAATGGCCTCGACCCCACCAAGAACGAGGTCGTCTCCGAGCAGGCCTTCGAGTCTACCGCCGTGTCCATCGCCTCCCAGGTGGCCAACTTGAAGGCGGCGGGCGTCGGAGCGGTGATCTGCGGCTGCATCCCCGGCCACGCTGCCCAGGCCATCAAGGGCGCCAACGCCATGGGCTGGAAGCCTCAGTGGTTCATCGGGTATGTCAACTCGGACCCGGTGATGTTTAGCTACGCTTCGCCCGGAGACATGGAGGGCACGCTCACCATGCAGGGCAACAAGCTTAGTGCCTGGACGGACGACCCGGGTATCGCCGCCCACATCGAGATAATGAAGACGTACGGCAACGCGCCCGTCGGCAACTTCACCGTCGAGGGTCAGCTGGTAGCTGAGCTCACGGTGCACGCGCTGAGCCTCACCTGCGACAACCCGACCCACGAGGGCCTGAAGGAGGCCGTGGAGTCTATCCAGGGCTGGCAGAGCGAGCTGATGTTGGAGGGCGGCCCCGGTTTTAGCCTCAGCGCCACCGACCACAACCTCGTTGAGGCCATGCGTTTGCTGCGGGCCAAGCTCATCCCTGGCGGAGGAGGAGCATGGGAGTACGAAGGACCCATCCTCGCCTTCAACCCGTGACCTAAGTACCAATACCGTCCCCTCAACTGCAGTGGGGTCTGGCCTTCTTCTGCCTCTCTCGACGAGGGCAGAAGAAGGCCAGACCAAGCGCTAGGTTACAGAAGGAGGTCGAGAGCGATGCTCAGGCCTAACAGAGTATGGCTGCTCTTGGGGGGGATTGTAGCGCTGCTGGCCGTGTTGGCCCTGGCCTGCGGCGGCGAGGACGGGCAAGGCGCCCAAACGCCAGTCGCTTCCGGCACCGCTTCCGGCACGCCGCTGGCCACACAAACGGCGGTCACCACCGCCACAACCGGAGAAGTCCCCGGAATCACCCCCACGGAGATCATTCTCGGCTCTCACTTTGTGCAGACCGGAACGTGGGGCGCCGCCTTCGCCCCCGTGCTAAGGGGCCTGCAGGCCTATTTCAACTACGTGAACACCGAGAAGGGCGGCGTGTGCGGCCGCAAGATCGTCCTCAAGGCCGAGGACGACAACTATGATCCGGCGCGGGCCATCGAGGTGACCCGCAAGCTGGTTGAGCAGGACAAGATCTTCGCCATGGTCGCCGGCCTGGGCACCGCCGCCCACCAGGCCGTCTGGGACTACCTGAACGAGAGGGGCATCCCCGACCTGTGGGTGATGAGCGGCGCCCACATGTGGAACGATCCCGAGGGACACCCCTGGACGGTGGGTTTCCTGCCCGACTACTTCGTGGAAGGCACCATCTTCGGCAAGTACATTTCCGAGAACCTTCCCGACAAGAAGGTGGGCATCCTCTATCAGAACGATGACTGGGGCGACGATGTCCTGAAGGGCCTCCAGAACGGCCTCGACGCCGGCAAAAACGAGTTGGTCTCCCCTCAGAGCTACGAATCCACGGCGATTGACGTCCGTTCCCAGCTGGCCAATATCAGGCAAGCTGGGGCGGAAGTGGTGGTCTGCGCGTGCCTCCCCGGCACCGCCGCCACGGCGATCAAGGGCGCCAACAACATGGGTTGGAAGCCTCAGTGGTTCATCGACTATGTCAACTCGGACCCGATCATATTTCAGTACGCCTCACCCAAAGACGTGGAAGGCACTCTCACCATGCAATCCAACAAGCTCATCACCGAGGCCGACGAGCCGGCGATAGCCAATCACATTGACATCATGAAGAAGTACGGGACGATGGCCCCCGGCAACTACACGGCCGTGGGCCAGGTGGCGGGTCAACTGATGGAGGAGGCCCTGAACCGCAGCTGCAACAACCTGACCCGCCGTGGACTCATGGACGCCGTGGAGTCCCTGCACGACTTCCAGACGCCCCCTTCCACCAACCTTGGTCTAGAGGGGATCTCGATCAATATCACCCCCGACGACCATCTGGCTGTGGAGACGATGCGATTCCTCCGCGCCAAGGTCGTCGACGGCAAGGGGGTGTGGGAGTACGAAGGAGACCTGATCTCCTTCCGCTAGTAAAGGCGCCCGCTCAGGGCGTCTCGATCGCTGCGGGGGGCTCCTGGAGGAAGGCGCTTAGGGCGCGTGTCCGGCAGGGCTCCAGACGGCACAGCCCGGCCAGGGCCCGCCGGGTGTCGCTGGCCACGCGAGCGGGGTCGCACCAGCGCAGGCGCCGCTTGAACAGCCAGTAGGTGAATTCCTGGGCTTCGGGCCAGGAGAGGCCGTCCGCTTCGGGCAAGGACCGCTCCTGGCGAAACTCCTGCAACAGCTCCTGTTGCCCGTGGCCATAGATGTGCTCGAAGGCCTCCGCATCCGGCGGCAGGTGTTTCTCCCAAACCCGCGAAAGCTGATCCTTGCGGAGGTCTTCTTCCACGACCAACTGGAGCACCTCCTCTACGACGACGCCGTAGAGGTAGTTTAGGTGCGCGCGGTACTTTGCGTAGCCGATGAGCCGGCGGAACTCCGCCTCCGTAATGTCCAGGGGCGGGCGGCCGAAGAAGAGGAGGGCTTCCTGCTCCGCCGAGGGAAGGAGGTCGTCCATCGCCTCGCATAGTCGTTCGGCCAAGAGGAGCCAGTCGAAGGCCTCACCGCCCACCAGGTAGCGGTAGCGACGGTCGCCCACCGTCTCCTCACCGAGCGGCCACTCGGCGATGGCCTGCAGAAGAGCGATGAACCAGGGCCGGCCGTCCGCTACCTCTCGGCGAAGGTCAGCCAGTACGTCGGCCGCCGTGCGCTCCCGGCTGACGGGCGCGTCCGTCTTCGCGAAGTCGTTCTCGGCCATGGTTCAGGCTGCGCGGCCGCAGCACTTCTTGTACTTGCGGCCGCTGCCGCAGGGGCAGGGGTCGTTGCGCCCCACCTTGCGGGGTGGCGGCGGCGGCTCCTCGCCGGCGGGACCCCGCCGGCGGCGCGCCGGGCCGCCTCGACCCGTCGGCGGCCGCGGCGCGGGGACGGCCTGCGGCGCCAGGGTCACGTGGAAGATGCGGTGAGTGATCTGCTCGCGGATGTGGTCGCTGAGCTGCTCCCACATGTCGTGGGCCTCTCGCTTGAAGGCCACCAGCGGGTCCTGGCCGCCGTAGCCGGCCAGGCCGATGCCCTGGCGCATATCCTCCAGGGCCGTAAGGTGCTCCACCCACAGCCGGTCGATGGTGCCCACCATCACCAGGCGCTCGAGCATGCGCATCTTATCGGCGCCCAGTTCCTGCTCCTTGGCTTCGTACAGCGCCTGCGTATGTGCCAGCATCTCCTGGAGGACCTCGTCGCGGGTGAGCGAGGCGAAGTGGACCTCGGTGAAGTGCGGCGGCAGGGGAACGATGGTCTTCACTTCCGTCAGGAGGCCCTTTAGGTCGCGCTCCTCCTGCTGGCCGTCGGGCACAAAGTTCTCCACAAGCCCCGTGACGTCCTGCTCCACCATGTCCCAGATGTTGGTCTTGAGGTCGGCGCCCTCCAGGATCTTGCGCCGCTCGGTGTAGATGAGGTCGCGGTGCTTGTTCATAACGTCGTCGTACTCGACCACGTGCTTGCGGATGTCGAAGTTGTGGCCTTCCACCTTGGTCTGGGCGGACTCGATGGCGCGGCTGGCCATGCGGCTCTCGAGGGGCATGTCTTCATCCATTCCCAGAGCGCCCATCATGTTGCCCACCCACTCGGGCGCGAAGCGGCGCATCACGTCGTCGCCGAACGAGACGTAGAAACGGGAGCTGCCCGGGTCGCCCTGACGACCGGAGCGGCCGCGGAGCTGGTTATCGATGCGCCGCGCCTCGTGGCGCTCGGTGCCCATGATGTGCAGGCCGCCCACCTCCACCACGCGGTCGTGGTCGGTCTGCCAGACCCGGCGAGCCTCCTTGCGGATGCGGTCCAACTCCTCGGCGGGGGCCGTGTCCGGGTCGATGCCCTGCTTGCGGAACAGGTCGTCGGCGATGCGGCCGGGGTTCCCGCCCAAGATGATGTCGGTGCCGCGGCCGGCCATGTTGGTGGCGATGGTGACGCCACCGAAGCGGCCGGCCTGGGCGATAATCTGGCCCTCCCGCTCGTGCTGCTTGGCGTTGAGTACCTGCGGCACCTTCAACGGGCACTCATGGTGGTGGTGGCCGCAGTCCGGTAGGCGGCACTTGCTGGTGCGTTTCAGAAGGTCGGCCAGGTACTCGGAGATCTCGATGGAGATGGTGCCCACCAACATCGGCCGCCCCTGGGCGTGCATCTCTTCTATCTCGCGCACGACGGCCCGGAACTTGCCCTCCGGCCGGCGGTAGATGAAATCGGACTGGTCGCGGCGGATCATCGGCCGGTGGGTGGGAACGACGACCACATCGAGGCCGTAGATGGTGTTGAACTCCTCTCGCTCGGTGTAGGCGGTGCCGGTCATGCCAGCCAGCTTCTCGTAGAGGCGGAAGTAGTTCTGGAGGGTGATGGTGGCGTAGGTGATGCTCTCCCGCTGGACGCGCACCCCTTCTTTGGCCTCTACCGCCTGGTGAAGGCCGTCGGACCAGCGGCGGCCGAACATCAGCCGGCCGGTGAACTCATCGACGATGACCACTTCGCCGTCCTTGACCACGTAGTCGCGGTCGCGCTGGTAGAGCGCGTTAGCCTTGAGCGCCGCGTCCAAGAAGCGCTTAAGACGGTAGTTCTGGGGGTCGTAGATGTTCTTGATGTTGAGCCACTTCTCCAGCTTGCTCACGCCCTCCTCGGTCTCGGACACGGAGCGCGTCCTGTGGTCGATGGTGTAGTCGGTCTCGAGCTGGAGGCGGGGAACGAGCCGGGCGAACATCTTGTAGACCTCTTCGGTCTCTTCAGCGGGGCCGCTGATGATGAGTGGGGTACGGGCCTCGTCGATGAGGATGTTGTCCACCTCGTCCACTATGGCGTAGTTGTGGGGGTGCTGCTCGCGCTGCACCACCTGCGAGAGGTCGGCCACCATGTTGTCGCGCAGATAGTCGAAGCCGAACTCGTTGTTGGTGCCGTATGTGATGTCGGCCAGATAGGCATCGCGGCGGGGCACCGGCTGCAGGTGGCGCAGGCTGGCGTTATCGCTGTTGAAAGAGGGGTTGTACAGGTAGGCGGAGTCGTGCTGGAGACAAGACACTGAGAGACCCAGGGCGTGATAGATGGGACCCATCCACTGGGTGTCGCGTTTGGCCAGGTAGTCGTTCACAGTCACCAGATGAGCGCCCAGGCCCGACAGGGCGTTCAGATATAGAGGGAGGGTGGCGACCAGCGTCTTGCCTTCGCCGGTCTTCATCTCGGCGATCTTGCCCTGATGGAGAACGATGCCGCCGAGGAGCTGGACGTCGTAGTGGCGCTCACCCAGACGGCGATTAGCCATCTCCCGCGCCACGGCGAACGCTTCGGGCACGATGTCGTCCAACTCTTCGCCGTCGGTCAGGCGCTGGCGGAACTGGTCGGTGCGGGCGCGCAGCTCAGCGTCGGTAAGGGGACGAACCTCCTCTTCTTGGTCGTTGACGGCAGCGACCAGAGGCTCGAGCTTCTTGAGCTTGTGCTCGCTGGTGTCGCCGAGTATGCCGACAAGCCACTTCAGCATGGCGATCCCTACTGGAAGAGCTCTCCCACGGAGTGACCGCTGTGGATGCGGCCAATGGCCTCGCCCAGGAGCGGGGCCAAGCTGAGGACGGTGATCTTGGGCAAATGCTTCACCGCCGGCAGGGGAATCGTGTCTGTGACCACGAGCTCCTTGATGGATGACTCCTCGATGCGCTGCACGGCCTGATCAGAGAGTACCGGGTGGGTGCAGCAAGCGTAGACATCGGCGGCGCCGTGCCGGCGCAGCATGTCAACGGTGGCCACCAGGGTGCTGCCGGTGTCCACCTCGTCGTCCACGATCAATGTGTTCATTCCGTCCACATCGCCGATGATATTGACGGCCTCGGAGCGCTGTTCGTTGCCGATGCGCCGCTTCTCGACGATGGCCAGGGGCACTTCCAGGCGGTCGGCCATGTTTCGCGCGCGCTTGGCGTCGCCCACATCCGTGGCCACGATAGCGAGGTTCGGGATACGCTTCTCCTTGAAGTAGCGCGTCATGGCGTACAGGGCGGTGAGCTCGTCCACAGGGATGTTGAAGAAGCCCTGGATCTGCCCGGCGTGGAGGTCCACCGTCAGTAGGCGGTCGGCGCCGGCGGTCTCGATAAAGTTGGCCACCAGGCGAGCGGTGATAGGCACCCGCGGCTGGTCTTTCTTGTCGCTGCGGCCGTAGGCGTAGTAGGGGACAACAGCCGTGACTCGCCCGGCAGAGGCGCGCTTGGCGGCGTCGATCATGATAAACAGCTCCATCAGCCGGTCACTGACGGGCGACACGACGGGCTGCACCAGATACACGTCGCGGGCGCGAATGTTCTCGCAGAAACGGACAAAGATGTTCTCATTGCTGAACTGGAAGACCTCACATCGCCCCAGGGGGGTCTCCAGGTAATCGCATATGGCTTGAGCGAGATCAGGATGGGCATTGCCGCTAAAGATTCGCAGCTCCTGATACACCGACGGACCCTCCTTGCTTACGTCGCCGCTATCATCAATATAGCATAGGGCCCGCGCTGAGGGTAAAGCGCCGGCCGCCGGCACAGCCTCTGCAGGCGCCTACAAAGAGGAAGCCGGAAGCAGGGCTCCCGGCCGGGGTTGTGAACGGGCGCTTGTCTGGTAGACACCGCCAATATACCACTGACAGGGGCCAGGGGCCAAGGGCGCGCCCGTCGGGTCGTCGGGCAGGGGACAGGGCCCTCCCCCTACAGTGGCGTCTCGTGTGGGCGACCTCGGGGAAGGCCACGGGCGAGCCCTGCCCCTACGGCCTTGTGGGACGCCGGAACGCTGCCGACAGCCCCTGGTATCGGAAGGTGCGCCTCGTCGGCCAGCCGGCCTCGCCCGAGCAGGTGGTGCGCCACCACACGATGGTGGCGTCGCTGGAGCCGGTGCTCAAGGACGCCTTCCTCAAGCGCCTGACCGATGACGACTGCGGCCGGATACTGCTGAACTACTGGTACGCCATCCGGCAGCGCTGGCCGGTGGCTTTCGTGGAGCCGAGAGACTACCGAGTGCAGAAGACGGTGGGCGTCTACTCCCTGCACATGGCCTTCCCCGACGTGGCGCAGCTTTGCCGCGAGACGAATGACTTCTCCAGCAACCGGATCTACGAGATCCTGGGCGAAAGCGGCATCGCGGCCGAGTTCTGGAGCGCCACGCACGGCCACCCGCTGGTGAAGGAGACGGGGGCGAAGTACATGCGGGCTCTGGGCGAGTACATACGAGAGCGCCTGCCACGCCTGGAGCTGGCGAAGCTAACCTAGAGGCGCCACGCCTCAACTTCTCGTGCCGCTGGGAGCTTATCTACGCTGTCCGGCGATGGTAAGATAGCGTTCGACGGGGCCAGCGTAGCTCAGTGGTAGAGCAGCGGTTTCGTAAACCGCAGGTCGAGGGTTCGAATCCCCCCGCTGGCTCCAGATTGTCCCCCAGCCTTCATGGCTGCCAGTGTGCGCGAGAATCCAAGAGGCCTCGGGTGCTTCCCGAGGCCTCTCCGTCTTTCGACGGCCATCTCTCGCTCTCACGCTGGCGGATATCCGCCAATCGGCCGAGCCCCAAGCTATCGGCTCTGAGGCCGAGCTAGAGGCGGTGGTCCAGATGCTCCCGTTGTCGGGAGCGTTCGTTGTCCACCTGGAGCACCGCGTACAGTGCGTGAAGCCTCAGCACGGGTGTAACCTCCTGCAATCGAACTCCATTCCATTGTTGAGTGCGCGGCGTCACCTGTCAACCCCCTGGCCCGCTCCAGGCGAAAAAAGGAAACAAAATAGTAACAAATCCTCACTGGAACTCGCGTTTTTCGCGAAGGATTTCACAATATTGGGGAGCACTGGGGTAAAGGGGCAAGGGGACCCAAGGAGCCCTTAACGGTGGCGACGCCACGATCTTCGCTGCGCTTGAGGATCGCCGAACCTGCGTCCTGTCATTCCGAGCGGAGCGAGGAATCTGGGGCGGAGGCAGAGACTACTCCGCCCCACCCCAGACCCTTCACTTCGTTCAGGGTGACAAGGCAGACCCACAGCGACTTCAGAATGACAGCTGGCAGTACTGGCAGCGCGGCCTAGAGGAGCGGGTGCTCGCTCATGGCCTTGATGCGGATCCAGCGCCTGTCGACCTCCGCTTCGGCCTTCTCGAGCTGCGACGCGTACTGAGGGTCGAGCAGGTGCTTGGACTTGCCCATCATCCCCAGCCAATCGCGCAGCGGGATGCGCTTCTTGAGGCGCTCGGGGTCGTAGGTGATCTTGGTGATGCCGCGCTCGATCTCGTACAGCGGGAAGAAGCAGGAGTTCACCGCCGCCTGGAGGACCTCGGGGCCCATGCGCTCCTCGATGCGCCAGTTCAAGGGGCAGGTGATGAGGACCTTGCCGTAGACCGTGCCGTAGTTCTTGGCGTAGTACTGGGCCTTGGCCCCCTTCTTCACCAGCTCGTCAGGGAAGGCTTCCGTGCCGGTGAAGACGTAGGGGATGTGGCAGGCAGCCATGATTTGGGGCGTGTCGCGGTGGTGGAAGGCCTTGCCGCCTGCGGCTGACCCCACGTGGCTGGTGGTGGTCATGTGGCCCAGAGGCGTGGAGTAGCTGAGCTGGCTGCCGGTGTTCATGTAGCCCTGGTTATCGTATTCCAGCATGATGAGGTTGTGGTTGCGCACAGCGGCGCCCAGGGCCGCACCCATGCCGATGTCCATACCACCATCGCCGGACAACATGACGAAGGTAATGTCCTCATCGGCGGGAAGGTCGCCCCGCAACTTGCGTTCGTGGAACATCTCCACCAGGCCGGCCAGGGTAGCGGCGCCGTTCTGGAACAGGTTGTGCACGTAGGTCACCCGGTGGTTGCTGAAGGGATAGCCACTGGTGACGATCTCGGCGCACCCCGTCTGAGAGAGGAGTACGATGTCACCTTCGATGCCCTTGAAGAACTGGTTGAGGGCGGGGAAGATGCCGCAACCCGGGCAGGCGCCGTGTCCCGGCGCGATGCGCTTGGGCTTGGCCGCCAGCAGCCAGCGGGCGGGGCTGTTGACCTTCAGCTCGCCCGTCTCCTCGTTCACAGTTGCCTTGATAAGGCCGGGAGTCACCTGTTCCTCGGTGAGAGCCGGCAGCACCTGCTGCGGCTGCTTCTCGGGGTCGCCCGGGGTCACGCCGTGGTAGTCGTAGCGGGCGGTCTCGACGCGGCCGCTGCGGGCTGCCTCCAGAGCGAGGCGGAAGAAGTCCTCGGCGTCTTCGCCGTAGAAGTCCTTGCCGCCCAGGCCGTAAACGCGCGTGAGGCAGATGGTGCGATTGTCGGAGTCGTCGTGGAGGGCGGCCTTGATCTCATGGCTCAGGGGGCCGCCCTGGGCGCCGTAAGAGTCCGCCCGCTCGCCGATAACCACCGCCTTGACCTTGCGCAGCGCGTCGCGGAACTCCGTCGCGGGGAAAGGCCGGAGCACGTTCATGCTCAGGACACCCACCCGCTGGCCCTGGTCGCGCAGACGGTCGGCGGCGTCCTTCGCCGTCTCGGCGGCAGAGTTGAGTAGGACCAACGCCACCTCGGCATCCTCCATGCGGTACGGGTCGAGGAAGGAGTAGCTGCGGCCGGAGAGTTGGGCATATTCCTGGAAGACCTGAGGGATGACCTCGCAGGCGGCGTCCATGGCCAGCTTGAGCTGGTACTTGTTGTTGATGAGGTCGGGGTCGTTCATGTAGGCGCCGATGGTGATGGGGTGGCGCGGGTCGAGGGCGTGGGGGAACTCGGGCGCCTTGCCGATGAAGCCCTGCACCACCGCGTCCTCGGTGAAGTAACGGACGCGGCGCTTCTGGTGACTGGTGAAGAAGCCGTCGTAGGCCACAATCACCGGTAGCCGCACCTTGGGATGCTCCCCGATGCGGATGGCCATGATGTTCATGTCGTAGACGGCCTGCGGCTCACGGGCCAGCAGGATGACCCAGCCCAGGTTGAGGGCGAAGTAGAGGTCGGAGTGGTCGCAACGGATGTCCAGGGGAGCGCTGACGGAGCGGTTCACGAGTTGAAGGAGCATGGGGAAGCGGGTGCCCGCCTGTACCGGCAACTGCTCCAGGGAGTAGAGGAGGCCCTGGGAGCTGGTGGCGTTGAAGACGCGTCCGCCGCCGGTGGTGGCGCCGTAGCAGATGCCGGCCGCCCCGTGCTCGCCGTCGGCGGGGATCATACGGATTGAGTGCTCGCCCTCCGCCCTCATCTCGTCCAGAAACTCGGGGACCTCGGTGGAGGGAGTGATGGGGTAGTAGCCCATGAGGTGGAAGTTGATCTGCTTGGCCGCGCGGGCGGCCATCTCATTGCCGGTGCGGAAGTCCACCTGTTGGGCGATCTTCTTCTCTTGTTCTGCCGGTCGATCCAGTAGCTGGGCCATGATCTTCTCCTCGCCGCCTGCTAGCCCGGATTCCCCTGAAGACGGGGGAGGAGCGCCACCCGATGGGCCTCGGCGTAGCCTTCCGTTTCCCGTATCTCCACGAGGGCGTCGGTGGGGCAAACGTCCACGCATCTCAAACAACCTTTGCAGTAGCGATAGTCGATTCCCAGGAGCTGCACAGCGGTCTTGCCGTTGTCGCCGGGGACGGTCTCCCAAACAAAGCAGTAGTCCGGGCAGACGACATCGCACAGGCCGCAATTCACGCACTTCTCCAGCAGCAGCTCGGGGAGCACGCCCTGGCGCGAGGCCGAGAGGTCTTTGAGCACGCTGTTGCCGGGGTTGGGCAGCAGGCCTCCCCAAGGGGCGTTGAGGTAGCCGTAGGCCGGCTGGGGACGGGCCACGCCTGTCTCCCACTCCCCTTCGATGGGGAAGGTCTCGAGCTTTAGCTCGTCGTAGCCGCGCTGGAAGGCACGGAGGTTAGCGTCCACCAGACGGGGATAGCGCCGCTCGAAAGTCTCGCGCACCGTGTCCTTGACCACTTGGGGATCGACGAAGGAGACGACCCGGAGAATCGCTCCCAGCATGGCCATGTTGACGCGGCTGCCTTCAGCCAGGGCAATGCTGTGGGCGTCGAGCACGCCGATAGCGCCGCCGGGCAGGCCCAGGCGCTCCTTCATCTCCTGAGCGCTGGCGGCGGTGTTGACGATGATCGTCCCATCGCGCCGCAGTCCCAGGGCGACCTTCTCCCGCCCAATGAGGGCCTCGTGGAAGACGGCGATAAGGTGCGGGCGCTCTACGGGGCTGTTGGTGCGCACGGACCTATCGGGATCACAGAAGCGGATGAAGGACTTGACAGGCGTGCCCTTCTTCTCAGAGCCGTAGGAGGAGAAGTGCGACCCGTTGAGGCCCAGACGTAGCACACCCACTTCGGCGAGGAGCTGCCCCGCCAGGTGGGCGCCCAGCCCGCCGATGGACTCCAGGCGAATGCCGTAGAAGCCGTCTTCGTCAAGATTGGGGGGCAGAGTAACCGACATGAGGGCCTCCTTGGGTCCGGGGAAGTTCGTGGGATTCTTCACACAAAATCTTTCCAAAGTAATGTTAGTATAAGCCGCTGCTTAGGTCAAGTAAGAACAGGGAGAGGTTAGAATAAACGGCTGCCTGGCGTCAAGCGGCGAAAGGGGTCAAAGGGGCGACGGGTCAGGGCCAAGGGTGACCGGTTGGCCTATCGAAGGCTAGCCCTGTCGCGCCGACGGCGGGCTAACGCCCAGCGCCTCGGCCCACTGCCGAGCGGTGAACTGCTGCAGGGCCAGGTCCAGGGCCTCTCTGGTCAGCACCGGGGCGCAACCATCGTGCGCCGAGTTGTCGACGATGATGGAGGCCATGTCGCGGGCCAGAGAGCCGCTGGCGTGGACGTCAGGCAAGGCGAAGATGAAGGCGACGGCATCATCCAGCGCCTGCTCCGAGCACTCAACCCCCCACTGCTGGCACTGACCGCGCAAGATCTCCTTGAACTGTCCGGGCGGAGGCGGCGGGAGATAGACCTTGTACGGAATGCGACGGAGTAGCGCTTCGTCCGTCAGGGCGGCCGGCGCCAGGTTCGTCGAAAGCAGGAGCACCAGATGGAAGGGCAGGTTTATGCTTTCGCCGGTCTGGAGGGTGAGGTTGTCCCGGCCCCGCTCCAGAGACATGATCCAGCGGTTCAAGAGCTCCCGCGGCGGCACCTTCTGGCGTCCGAAGTCGTCCACCACCAGGATGCCGCCCTGCGCCTTCAGGTGCGGGGGAGCCTGGTAGAAGCGGCTAACCTCATCGAAGCCCAGCTCAAGGTGCCCCAGTGTCAGTTCGCCGGCGACGATGACCCCCGGTCGGCGGATCTTCACCCACCGCCTGTCCTTCGACCGCACCTGGCTGAGGAGAGCGGCGCCGTTTTCCCCATCGCCGGCGTACCCGTTGCCGTTGGCATCCTCATCCTTGACGCGGACGTGAACGAAGGGATCGAAGAGCTTGATGATCTGGCCGTAGGCATAGATGGCATAGGGGACGAAGACGGTGCCGTCGAGGTGCTGGATAAACGAGGCCAGGAGATGGGTCTTGCCGTTGCCCGTGGGGCCAAAGACCATGGCACAGCGGCCGGAGTATAGGGCCCGCTCGACAAAATTGGCGATGTTCTCCTCCAGGATCAGAGACTGTATGGCCTTGCGAATGGCCTCCTTGGCCGGCCGCCACCGCTGCCCGCTCTGCCTTTCAGCCATTTCCCCGTACTGCTCGAGCGTGACCGGGGCCGGCCCGGCGTAGCGGCAGCGGGCCAGCGCTTCCTCGGCGCGACGGCGACCCAGATCTGTCAGCCGATAGCGGTAAGCCCCAGGCATGAGGTCGGCCGAGCTGATGGACTCACAGAGCTGCCCGTCCTTGAGGGAGGCCAGCAGCCCATCGAGCAGGCGGGACGGAAGGGCCACCGTGCGGGCTATGTGCTCGGCCGTGGGCATCTCTGCGTAGTGCATGATCTTGAGCACCAGTTCGATGAGGAAAGAGGGGGAAAGACCTGTATCCTCAAAAGTTCGTGGCGCCGGCGGATCGAGCGCGGGGGGCTGATCAGGGGCAGCCTCCTCCGGCTCATCCTCTTTCTGCCGCGAGGGCTCGTCCGAGCAGGCGTCTGGCGCGTCAGGATAGGTCATCGGTTGGGGTGGACGCGAGGCCGATCGCACCTCACGTCACTTAATGGGGACGCCGGGTGCTTGGGAATGTTACAGACAGGCGAAGGTGTTGACAAGAACACAAATTAAGCTGTATATTATTTGGTTGATGGCAGGACGGCTTTCCCCAACTTTTTCTCCCCCCTTTTCGTATTCACTACTATAGGGTTCATGCACTGCTAGCCACGCTAGGGGCCGCGGGGTTCTTTTGCCCTCAGGAGGGTTTTTGTCTATGACGTTGCCCAGGGAGTCTGCTCAGGAGAGGGACCGAATCCCCCAGATCAAGAAGTCCTACTCCCGTATCCCCGAAGTAATCCAGGTTCCCAACCTCATCCGCATCCAGCTCGATTCTTACGAGTGGTTCCGGAGAGAAGCTCTGCGAGAGCTCTTGGACGAGATCTCCCCCATCCTCGACTTCACCGGCAACCGCCTGGAGCTGCGCTTCGCCCAATACGAGTTTAAGGAACCCAAGTACTGCCAGGCCGAGTGCCGCGAGCGGGATATGACCTACGCCGCGCCTCTGCACGTAAACGTCCAGCTCCTGGTGAAGGAGACGGGCGAGATCAAGGAGACCGAGATCTTTATGGGGGACTTCCCCCTGATGACCGAAAACGGCACCTTCATCATCAACGGGGCTGAGCGGGTGGTGGTATCCCAGTTGGTGCGGTCGCCCGGCGTCTACCTCACCCTCCAGCGCGACGCCACCAGCGGCCGCGACCTCTGCTACGCCAAGCTGATCCCCAACCGCGGCGCCTGGTTGGAGTTCGAGACGAGCAGCAAGAACGTTGTGTACGTGAAGGTCGACCGCAAGAAGAAGATCCCCATCACCACCCTCCTGCGGGCCATCGATGAGGACCCCAAGATCACGAACGATCAGGCCCTGGGGACGGACGAGCGCATCCTGGCCCTGTTCGAGGACGTGGACAACGACGCCGACCACCACTACGTCCGCTCCACCGTCGATCGGGAGCCCTCCAAGAACAAAGAAGAGGCGCTGCTGGAGTTCTACCGCCGCCTGCGGCCGGGCGATCCGCCTACTCTGGACAACGCTCGCAGCCTGCTCACCGCCCTGTTCTTCAACCCCCGGCGCTACGATCTGGGCAAGGTGGGACGTTACAAGCTAAACAAGCGCCTCGCTCATCCCGACCCCGCGCCAACGCGGATCCTGGCGCCCCGCGATCTCCTGGCCATCACTCGCGAAATCATCCGCCTGAACAACGGCCAGGGACGCCCCGACGACATCGACCACTTGGGCAACCGCCGCATCCGGACGGTGGGCGAGCTCATCCAGAACCAGTTCCGCATCGGCCTGTTGCGCATGGAGCGGGTGGTGCGCGAGCGCATGACCATTACCGACCCGGAGACCACTTCTCCCAGTGCGCTGATCAACATCAGGCCGGTCGTGGCGGCCATCAAGGAGTTCTTCGGGGGCTCTCAGCTCTCGCAGTTCATGGACCAGACCAACCCCCTGGCCGAGCTGACGCACAAGCGGCGGCTCTCGGCCCTGGGGCCCGGCGGTCTTTCTCGTGACCGCGCCGGCTTCGACGTGCGCGACGTGCACTTCAGCCACTACGGCCGCATCTGTCCCATCGAGACGCCGGAAGGCCCCAACATCGGCCTCATCGGCAGCTTGGCTACCTACGCCAAAGTCAACGAATACGGCTTCATCGAGGCGCCTTACAGGCGCGTCATCCGGGAACTGCCCAACGACTCGCCCGAGCTGGTGGGCCGATTCGTCCGGACGGACGTCAAGAACGAGAAGGAGAAAGTAGTGGCTGCGGCCGGCAGCGAGGTGACGCCCGCGCTGGCCAAGCGCCTGGCCGGCTTACCCCCCACCACGATCGCCGTGCGGCCCTTCGTCTCCCAGGAGGTACTGTACCTCGATGCGGACGACGAGGAGAACTTCGTGGTGGCCCAGGCCAACGAGCCCCTCGACGAACGCGGCCACTTCATCGAGAACAAAATCGAGTCGCGGTCCAGCAGCCGCTTCATCACCGCCACGCCCGACCAGGTGCATTTCATGGACCTGTCACCCAAGCAGATCGTGTCCGTGGCCACCTCCCTCATCCCCTTCCTTGAGCACGACGACGCGAACCGCGCCCTGATGGGCTCCAACATGCAGCGCCAGGCAGTGCCGCTGGTGCGCCCGGAGGTGGCCTTGGTGGCCACGGGTATGGAGCGGCAGACGGCCTTCGACTCCGGCCAGGCAATATTCGCCGAAGATGATGGCGTGATACTGAGCTGCACTGCTCGCCAGATCCGTGTCCGCTACGACGACGGCCGTGAGAAGACTTACGAGCTCTCCAAGTTCGTGCGCTCCAACCAGGGCACCTGCATCAGCCAGCGCTCCATCGTCCGCAAGGGGCAACGGGTGGGCTTGGGCGATGCCCTGGCCGACAGCTCTTCCACCGACCAGGGCGAGCTGGCCCTGGGCCAGACGATGCTCTGCGCTTTCATGAGCTGGGAGGGGTACAACTTCGAGGACGCCATCATCATCTCCGCGAAGGTGCCACGCGACGACAAGTTCAGCTCCATCCACGTGGAAAAGCACGAGCTGGAGGCCCGCGATACCAAGCTGGGGCCGGAGGAGATCACCCGCGACATCCCTAACGTGGGCGAGGAGAGCCTGCGCAACCTGGACGAGGAAGGCATCGTCCGCATAGGCGCCGAGGTACAGGCGGGCGACATTCTGGTGGGCAAGATTACGCCTAAGGGCGAGACGGAGCTCACCGCCGAGGAGAAGCTCCTGCGGGCCATCTTCGGCGAGAAGGCCCGCGAGGTGAAGGATACCTCCCTCCGCGTGCCGCACGGCGAGCGGGGCAAGGTAATCGACGTCAAGGTCTTCTCCCGCGAGAACAAGGACGAACTACCACCCGGCGTCAACAAGATGGTACGCGTCTGCATTGCCCAGCGGCGCAAGGTGGCCGAGGGTGACAAGATGGCCGGCCGTCACGGCAACAAGGGCGTCATTTCCCGCATCCTGCCGACGCAGGACATGCCCTACCTGGCCGATGGCACGCCTGTGGATATCATCCTCAACCCCATCGGCGTTCCCAGCCGCATGAACATCGGCCAGGTGCTGGAGACGCACCTGGGCTGGGCAGCCAAGGTCCTGGGCTTCCGCGCCCTCTCCCCTGTCTTCGACGGGGCCAACCCGGAGACGGTGGAAGACGCCCTGGCCCGCGCCTGGCTGGCCCAGGAAGCCGCAGCTGTGCTGCCCGGCCCCAATGGCCACAACCACTCCGCCGGTGAGAACCTGGACTGGGACAAGGCTACCCGCTGGCTTGACGAACGAGGCTACGACGGCGCCGCCGTCTTCGACGAGACGCGTGTGGGCGAGGCGAAGCGGGCCTGCCTGGAGCTGTGGCTGGAGCAACAGAACCGGAAAAACGTCCGCGGAAAGCCGATCCGTGACCTGGAGGACCGGGCCGAGCAGGTGCTGGTGACCGGCGGGCCCGCCGCGCCTACCCTGGGCAAGCAGATCCTCTACGACGGCCGCACCGGCGCGCCCTTCGACCAGGCGGTGACGGTGGGCTATATCTACATGATGAAGCTGGTGCACCTGGTAGAGGACAAGATCCACGCCCGCTCCACTGGCCCCTATTCCCTGATCACACAGCAGCCGCTGGGAGGCAAGGCCCAGTTCGGCGGTCAGCGCTTCGGGGAGATGGAGGTGTGGGCTTTGGAGGCCTACGGCGCCGCCCACGTCCTTCAGGAGCTGCTCACGGTCAAATCCGACGACGTGGTGGGACGGGTCAAGACCTACGAGTCCATCGTCAAGGGCGAGGACATCCCTATACCGGGGGTGCCGGAGTCGTTCAAGGTGCTGGTGAAGGAACTGCAGGCCCTGTGCCTCGCGGTAGAGGTGTTGAACGAGGAAGAAGAGAGGGTGGTCCTGGCCGACACATCGTCCACAGAGATCCCTGAGCTGGGCATTAACCTGTCGGGATTCGAGGGGGAGGACCTACTTGGCTCCTGAGGTTCGCGATTTCAACGCCATCCGCATAGCTTTGGCTTCGCCGGAGCAGGTGCGCTCCTGGTCCTACGGGGAGGTGACCAAGCCGGAGACCATCAACTACCGCACTCTGAAGCCGGAGAAGGACGGCCTCTTCTGCGAGAAGATCTTCGGGCCCACCAAGGACTTCGAGTGCTACTGCGGCAAGTACAAGCGCGTCCGCTACAAGGGCATCATCTGCGATAAGTGCGGCGTGGAGGTGGCCCGCAGTAAGGTCCGCCGCGAGCGCATGGGCCACATCGAACTGGCTTCGCCCGTGGCCCACATCTGGTTCGTCAAGGGCACTCCCAGCCGCATCGGGTTGCTGCTGGACATTTCGCCGCGCAGCCTGGAACGCGTCCTCTACTTTGCGCAGTTCATCGTCACCGCCGTCGACGAGGGCGCCCGCGGTCGCGCCATCGAGGCGCTCCGCGCGGAGATGGACAGCCAGGCGGCGGAGCGAGAGCGGCAGTTTGCGGAGAAGATCGCCGCAATCGAGGCCGCCAGCGAGACG
>Ga0315288_10000446_pt1 | contig 51405 bp, 40 predicted proteins | sample YL17G11_20_MG_FD_203454 | JGI IMG/M metagenome (GOLD analysis project Ga0315288, IMG submission 203454) | Sediment microbial communities from Yellowstone Lake, YNP, Wyoming, USA - YL17G11_20 | ecosystem: Environmental > Aquatic > Freshwater > Lake > Sediment | place: USA: Wyoming | collected... | reverse complement strand
AATGGGTTGCCCCGCCATCGGCAATGATTGGCACATTTCTATCGCCATAGGTAACACAATCTCTTATAGAATACGCCGTAGGGACGTGGAAACCCGTCTTGTAGCGAGTCGAGCAGATAGAACCCCCACCGATGCCCACTTTGACGGCATCTACTCCCAAATCGCAAAGGAAGCGGTATCCCTCGTATGTGGCAACGTTACCTGCGATGATTTTTGTGGATGGAAACTCTCGCTTTATGAAAGAAACGATGGGACGGACATTTTCGTGGTCAGCATGAGCAACGTCCACTGTCCAAAAATCAACCCGATAGTCATCATTTCGGATATCGTCTAGGATTGCGAGGGAGTTTGCTCCAACGCCGATAGATGCGCTGATAAGTTTCCATTTCTCATCATTCGCCATCTGGACGAACGATTGAACGGCAAGTCTGGTTCCAAATCGGTGGTAGATATAAAAATATCCGTTGGCAGACAAAAACTCAGCAGATGAGCGTCCAATTACATCTTCCATGTTTGCTGGGACTACTGGGAGATTGAATTTGTGACCGAGGAAGGTTATAGATGTGTCGGCATCTGCCCGACTTCCAAGCGCAGAATGCTTTGGGCGCAGGTGAATGTCGTCGTATGAAAACAGGAAATCTTGCATATACAGGCAAGCATACCTGAGATTAGGGGGGAAGTAAAGTTATTATAATTCCAACATTACTGTTGGCCGGACTGATGCTGCTTCTTCATGTGAGCAACTAGGTCTTTAGCGTCTTGGTCGCTTCTATGTTTTGACATTTTAGTGGCATGTCCGGGTGGACGAACTGAAAGTTGTTTTTTCCTTCGTTCTGGAGACAGCGTTTCCCACTCATTTACCGCATGGCAAGACGTGCATTGCACCTTTCCATCTGGTGTCTTCTTCATCAACTCGGGTTTACTATTCTTACATCTTGGACATAGAGCATTGGGATGTTTATTCTGTGGTGTTGAACCAACGAGTTTGAAATTTGTGATTGGAACGTCCGGTTCTCCTTGGTCCGTTACGGAGTGGATGGATGGGGTACCATTTCCAAGATTGATGTCCACATAAGTCTTACCATTCTGGTCAGTATAGACTGGGCGAGACCAATCATCTTCACCCGTGGGCGTCAATTCAATCGTTTCGTCAAGCCCCAATCTTTTTTCTTCACGGTCCTTATCCCAATCATAATCGGGGTCGGTATGTTTGGTGAGAGCTGGTTTGTATCCTGCCTCGCCGCTGCCGTGACAAGCGGTGCATTTTGCACCCTCATGCCGTCCTTCACCGCTACCATTACATTGAGAGCATACCTTGTTCTCTTCCATCTTCTGCATGTCAGAGTTCCATTTGGCATATGGGTTTCCCGTGTCATCCACGGGGTTTGGTCCTTGAGACTGTGGGTCAAATCCTTCCCCTACATCATCCATGCCGCCAAAAATAGATTCATCACCACGAACAGAGCGTTGAAGACGAAGGCATTCCTTAACGACTTCTTTCACAAATTCTGGAGAATATGCTTCTGGGAGCGGCATACTTTTCTCAATGTGGTTTCCCGTCATAGTATCCATTCGTTCGCTATCATAATAGCGTTGAATCAAAACTTCATTTTCATTTGCATCCAAACGAACCATACAAAACACCGTGGCAAATCCACTCAGATAATACTCCATGTAATCTCTTGGGGTCTGTCCTTCTTTTCTAAACCCAGCCTTTTCAAGAAGAGCATAAACATCTGCCTTGGTTTTTGCGTGGGGATGTGGGGTCGAGGTTTCAGATAAGTTCTCTTGAAGAACTTCGAGCACACATTCCTTGATAAGATTTCGATGATTAACTGGCATATGCTAGGATTTCAAATTTGCTTGGAGAGTTTGGATACTGATGGGTTGGACCATCCATTCTCTCCCAATTGAAAACGATACGACTGTTTTGAATCTCAGGATTCTCCGTGAATACATCTGCGCCGGGAGCGTTAACTCGACGATAAGTCAACATACGACTACCCTTGTCGCCCATGATTATATCTCCGGTTACCATATCCAATTGAAATCCCAAAGCGTGAAGTGCGCTGGTGATAGCTTGAAGACCATGTTCCTTCTTCTCAAAACGACCATTACCATCAAGTCCTGCTTTGGCAAATGCTTTTCCAATTTGATGACGTTCTCCGGTAGAGACTTTCTCAATCGCTGTCGGAGCTTCAACAATGACTTCAGCAAGACATTGCTTCACTAAACTTTTGAATGCATTTTTTGAGAACATAAATTATCCCAATTCGGAGAGAATGTTTCGGACGATATCGTCAGTGCGTTCCCAACGGTTACTTACTGGATTGCGAACTACACCTTCAGCGAGGGCAATCTGACCCTGTGCGCCGGGAGTAAGACCCATGAATGCACCTTGAGTTGAAGGGTTCGACACAAAGTCAAATGCAATCAATTCAAAGTCGTCGCCGACGATAGCGGAGTTCTCGGAAATCTTTTTGAGCGACCCAAGACCACGGCTGGAAATTCCCAGCTTGATGCCGTTGCGGAACAACTCACGAAGAATGTTTCCGTTTGGAGTAGTCAAGACTTCAACCGTTCCCATCAAATCATCTCCGTTCCAGTGCATCTCAACAACGTTGTGAGACACATTCTTCAGGTTGACGACGGAACTTTCAGGATGGTCCAACTCGCCCATAGCTCTTCGGTCCTTGATGAAGGTTGTGGCATACTTCTCTGCTTCACGGATAAGGATTTCGTCTGGATAGATGCGACCATTCTGGTTCTTCTTACCCTTACGCTGCAATATCCCCGAAACACGAAATGGTTGATTTGGATGCTGAGTGGACTCGTGAAGCATTGTCGGGTCCGCTTCAAAAGTAATACACTCTACCAATAGTTTCTTGTCGTTGTTCATACGCTTGTGTCCATCATTGTTTTCTTGATTCTGACTTGCCATTCGTCATTGGTCTCGTTAGGAGTCATATTCACTATATCATAGCGAGTATTGACAGTTCCTTCTTTGTTCATCTTGGCCAGAATTGCCGAAAGCATGTTTTTATCAAGACGAGTCTTCAAAGCATTTGTAGGAATCTTCAAGTCAAACATGGCAACAGACTTGCCATGCTCTAAATTTTTCATCCATCCAAGACCCTTAATAAAATCTCTCAGCGCAGTCTCGGGTTTGATAAGCAAACTTGTCAACCAAGGTTTGATATCTTGTGTAATACTGTCAACCGAATATGCATCATAATGGTCCGGTCCAGCGTCTTCTTTTACTGGCAATTCGCCGGGTGTTTTTCCTGCCGGTGCTTGTGCCATTACTTGATGCTGTGCTGCATTTGGGTCTTCCTTCGGCTGGACTGGTGCATGTGCCGCTTGAGGTTGTTGGTCTCCCGGCTTATCACCCTTCTGAGGCGATGGTTGTCCCGTTGCCGCTCCAAGAACTTGAATCTTGAAACCCGGCTTTAGAAAATATTCTTTTGGCTTGGGAGTGGAGTTATCATACGCCACTACTACATAATTATCATAGTAATCGTCCAGACTTACCTTTGATATATCAAATTCGTAGTCTTTGACATACTGCTTGTATCCACGGGAAGCACGAGCACGAACACGCTTACCATTCAATCTGGTTCCAATTGCTTGTTCAAACTTTTGCTTGATTTGCTCGGATGTTCCATCCATAGCACGTTTGAAATTGGCAAAGTCTCTCCCAAGGTCATAGAATTGTTCTGACCCTTGCTGTTCAACTATGCGTTTCAAACTAATCATATTATCCTTAGTCCACTTCTTCGTGTCCACAAACGCCGCACTTATACAGCGTCATATCACCTTTAGAACGAACTCGTTTCATCCTATGACCATCTTCTTCACAATCATGATCTTCCGGTGGTTCTTGGTTATCGTATGCTCGCTGAGCTTTATCAAAATTCTTTCCAAGTCCGCTTCCTTCAAAAAGCTTATCAGCAGAACGCTGCATATCTTTCTTTCCGGTCTTGGTCAAAGTATATCCAAGTGCTTCCGAACCCTTAACGCCCTTGTCGCTCCCGCCTTTACGGGCAAATGCGCCGGGAACATTGTATCCTTGGACCGCACCTGTTGTGGTCATTTCGGAAATAGGTTCTTCTTCAATCTTCTTTTTCTTGAATGCGTTTGGTCCAGTTACTGGACCGGCAGCGGCACAGACCGACATCTCCTGAACATCGGCAGCGACATCACTCCACTGTTTTGTTTTTGGATCCAATACTTTCCACCCGCCGTCTTTTGTCTTCCATACAAATCTGCTGATAGGGTGAGTAACTTGCAGTTGATATACTGTTCCGTTCTCGCTCCCCTTGCTCTTAACCAAACGCCATTGTTTTCCGGCAGGACTGCCCCATGTTTTATCCGCAATAGACAATACGACATTATCCTCAGAGTTTGGTTTTGGGGTAGGACTCCACGAACTATCCACCGCTTCATTCACAACGTTTCGGACAATATGTCTTATGATTTGGTCAAGGGTTGATTTCTTTATGAAATTCTCGTTTAGAGGCTTAATGGTCTTGATGAAATTCATCAATTTGTTACTTCCCATTTTCTTGGCCTGCTGATACAAATCAATGATGTCATCAGCAGGAAGAGTTCCCTTTGACCCCATCTTCTTCTTTGTCCTTACGATAAGAGCATCTGCCGGGTCCATGTCTTTTGGTTCATAGTCGCCGCCACGGGTAGCATTGCCGGTAACTTCGATGTCACTTCCGCCTGTTGAACGGTCAATTGGTGCGTCATCTTCATCTGGCTCATCTGGTTCAGCAACCGCAGTACCTCCACCGTCGTCAGATTGTCCGGTCATCTGTTTATAGATTCCCATGAAAGAATTTGCCTTTCCCTCGGGATATTTGTCATTTCCTTGAACCCATTTGGTTATCAAATCACTGCCTTGGAGAACACGCATGAATGCCCCACCCCAAACCCAAATGAAAATCTTTTTTGGAGCAAAGAAATACATTCTTTGGTCATCAAGCAAATAGCAGTTTGTTTCGTCACTCCATTCGTATCCAGCTCCGGTTACAATGGGTTCGTATTTGGCGGGTGCCTTTTCGCAGAGAGCCAGCGTTTCAGCCAGACCAGCAACGGCGGAGGAAGGATTTACTCCATAGGTAGGAGCCAGTTTTTGTAGAACTTTAAGATTTATTTTCATGCTTTGCCTCTGATTGCTTTTTGACTTCTTTCAGCAATTCGTAGGAGAGCATCAATACCATGACGTGATTGTCCTTGACGATTTTGCCGGGGTTGATCTTATCCAATTGATTGACAACTTCACGGATTTTGATTCGCATCACGTCCGAATCTTTAATCTTGGCGACTATTTCTGTAAGAGATTTCTTAATCTCCAAAACTCGTTCCTTAACAAATACATCAAAATTATTCGTGTTGGCAACATTGCAGATGTATTCACGCAAAACCGACTTTTGTTCGTCATCAAGAACACTGTCGTATTTCTCGTTGAGTTTTTCACACAAAAGTTTGTAAGTAAGAAGACGTATATCCTCAGTCTGAGTCTGATAGTAGTTGATGAGATCGTCTTCAGAATGCATTGCTTTTGGTTTGTCAATTAAGTGCTCAACTATGCAGTTTTTAGCCTGATACACTTCGTTGACATCAAATTTACATTCCGAGGATACAACATCTTCGAAAACTTTATAGATAGAAGCCAATACTCGGTAGTTCCTCACGGGTGCTTTCAACATTTCTTCAATTGGATAAGCATCTTTTACTTCTTTGATTAGATCGAACTTGAGTTGGGTAAGTTTCTTGTTGTTAAGTTTCTTGCGAGCTTCAACAATCACATTAAAAAATCGTTCTGCGTGAGTCTCATCCTTAATCTTTTCGTTGAGTAGGGTACTATACAGCTGACGCTCACTTGCGAGCTCGGTGTTTTCACGGAAATACTTGTAGAGTAGATCTTTGGCTACGGACTCTTCTCTGCCCGCAATAATATCTGCCGTCACCTGTTTTGTCAGGAGCTCGAACAGAATGCCGGTATTTCTGAACTTTGAATGGCGCATTCTTTTCTGCATAGTATTAGACTTCACTCTTCAACTTAATTATAAATATGTTCTCAGAATTGGAAACTCTAAGTTAATATTCATGTACGTGTTTGTTATTCTCGTATATTTTGCTCGTCCATTAGCGACGAACTATTTGGTGAGTGACTTTCTTTAATCAATTCTTTGGTCGTTTCTTTTTGGGTCTTTCCCATAAACCCAGATAAGCTACTAAACAGAGCCGCATCTACCTTCTTGGGTTGTTGTTTCGTCGTCTGCTCTCTCAATCTTAATGGAGAACCACCTTCATAATTATGACTGATGGCACTTTTCTTCTTTCCTTCGCTGTTTTTATTTGGATTATCGTGCATCTGATGCCTGCCCAATGGGTCTTCACGTCTTACATCAGACTTATGTTCTCCGCTTTGATCACGTTCACTGGTGTCTCGGTCACTTCGGTCACGATTATCTACGACTTTGGTTTCTTTAACCAAGTCCTCTGGAGAACCATCCAAGTCTTTATCTCCGGGCCCGCCCTTGTCGCCACCCTCTCCACCATCCCCACCCTCGTCATCGCCAAGGTCTAGGTCGTCCAAATCTCCCAAATCATCCAATCCACCACCGCCGCCGCTACTGGATCCGCCGCCATCTTCAGAATCTTTACCGCCCTTGCCGCCAATTTTCTTGAACGGTTTCGCCGGGTCATCACCATCCTCCTCAATTGAAGTAAAGCGATAACGCTGCTTGGCATCTTCCACAACCTCGTCTTTAACGATTTTGATGTCATCCTCAGACATGTTGAAGATGTTCTTGTAAATCCAGTTGAACGAGAAGAACTTGTTTTCCACCATATCGGTTGCGACTGCAACCTTGTCAGACCAGATCTCAATCTTTTCCTTCTCGAAGATGGTAGATGGGTTGGTAAGTTCAAGCTCAAAATCAACCAAGCTTTCGTCACGATACCCTTGGGCATACAAATGCACGATTGCAATTTTGGTCAATTCTGAGCAAAGAATACGTTGGATACGTTGAATTGTTCGGGCGAAGCGCACGTCTTCTGATGCAAGGGTTGCTTTACCCGAAATACCTTCTTCGTATCCTAGAAATGCTTTTGGAATCTTCAAAGCTGACATCAGCTTGTTACGAAGATATTCAATATCTTCGGTTCCGGTCCACTCCATGCCGCCAAGAGTGTCAATTTTTGTTCCACTATCACCACCACGAACCGGGATGTAATAGTCTTCCACCATGTTCTGTAGGTTGAAACGGAGATTGTATTCACCCGTCTGTTCGTCCATGTATGGAACTTTCTTCATCTTATCCATCATCTTCTGCATGTAGTTATCAACTTCAGCAGGAGGAATGTTTCCGATATCGGTATAGAAAATGCGCTTCTCAGGAGCACGCATGATACGGTGAATCAACATAGCATCTTCCATCAATGAAAGCTGCTTCCACACACGGCGAGCACCCTCGATCATACCCTTACCATACGGCAGGAAATTGCTATCAGACATGAGACGGAAGTGTGCCATCTCATAATTTTCAAGGATTTCTGCTTGTGCTGTATCGGTAGGACGAAGTTGGAACTTGACGTAGCGTTTGTTGTAAGGATCGGCGTTTTCAATACGTTCAACATTGTATGCCGAAATTGGCTCTACCATGTAAACACCGTATTCTGGTGTGACATACAACTTCAAATAGAAGTCACCGTATTTACACATGTTTCGAGTCCACGACCACATGTTAAATTGAATGTTCAGAATATCTGTAAAGAGGTTCTCAAGAATCTGCTTTACATTGTTGTTGGTAGAATGAACCGTCAACATCTTACCCATCTCGTTATAGGTAAGACATTCGTCAGCGTAAATGTCCAAGGCAGATGAAATGATTGGATCCATGTCCATCGTATCATAGTCACGGAACAAGTCCATGCGTGCTGCTTGGTAAGAAAGTGCGAAGTCACGGGTGTAAGCATTGTAGGCTGTAGAACGGATACGATTGAAACGGTCACGAAGACTATTTCTGTCTGTAGCATACATGATGCTATCAGTATCTTTGATTTTAAGCTGCTTACCACCGACATTGCGAACGATAACGTCAGTAGAAAAGAGTCTCTTCAGTCTCGCATATAGAGACTGTTTCTTAACGTCTAGTACTTCGTCGTCAAATGGTTTTAGTATTGGATTGGGCATATTTTATCCTTCTGTCTTTGTGTGTATGTGTATGGAGAACAATTCCCCTGCTATAAATATAGAGAATTACCCCAGAAGCCAGCGAATATCTTCGGTTCCCTGATTACCCCTACCTTGGCGGCCCGTCTGCATCTCCCACGATTTTTTCCCAGCGATGGCAGCATTTTGCTTGTAAACGGGACTTGTGTCAACAGGACGTGTCATATGCATCTGTCCAAGTGAAGCCCGGGTTAGGTCCATTCCTTCTTGGCGAAGGCGTAGAGCGGTGTCTCTAACCCATAGTCCGATTCCCAGCGCCATAACCAAGTCATCGTTGTAAGAATCCATTGCCTGCGCCTTTCCATTCTTCCAAATGAAAGTGTCCAATTCTGCTAGTGTTCTCTTGGAATAAATGTCAACTGCCTGACTTCGGAAATACATCTCTATGTTGTTGATAACCAGTGGACGTGTTTTTATATTCGTGCTGAATCCCGGAACCAATTTCTTTTCTTCCGAGTCATAGCGATTTGTCAGTTGACGCTGAACGTCCACATATTTCAAGTCGGTGGAACTATAAAAAGTGTTTTTATACTCACGATCAATGATGGCTTGAAGAGTTGCCCAACCTACGTTTTCACGCTCAACAATCAAGAGAGCATTATTATATTCGGTGGCGAGTGCTACGAGGAAATTTCCATAGTCCTTGGTTCCAAGGTTTCCCTTATATTCGGCGCATTGAATTGGCGTCTCGCCTGTAATATCAATCACATGAGCAGCGGAGAAGTCTGCGCCATCACCACGGGCAACGTCGGCGCATACAAGGTATGAGTGGGAGTAGTCTGGATAGTGCCAAATCCACAGTCCCCTATCTGCTCCACGGATGTCCACCGGGTCTTTCTGGCGGTTCTTCTTGTAGAACTCTACAATGGCAAGATCCACCACGTTGTCACCGGAGGCAAGGAAGTTACAATCAAATTCTTGTGCTGCTTTCTTGGGATTGCCTTGCTTCTCTCCCTCAACCCGTCTCCACTCTTCATTACGCTCGGGGTGCAACTGCCACGGGAGGGTAATCGGATGGAATCCGTTTTTACCAACCTTCCCGTCGTTGTTTTCTTCCGCCCCTTGCCACATTTGATGAAACCAGTTACCAACACCACGAGGAGTTGAGAGGATGATTGCGTTACCACCAGTTGACAACGTAGGAGAAGCGGAAGTCCACAATTCAGATGCCTCATCAATAAGGGCAGCTTCGTCAATAATAAGAAGGGATAGTGCTTGACCTACACCTGATTTCTTCGTCGTAGATGCCGCCTTGATTTGAGACCCATTTGAGAACTTCAAAGATAAGCGGTTATCTTCAATGCATTGCACTTTGAGCCATGTGGGAAGTTCCTGTTGGGCGTCTCTAACCTTGGTAACAACGTCTTTGGCATCATCTTGTCTCAACGAGATTAGAAGAATGTTCTTATCCTTGTTGAATGTCATCAACCACAGCGAATATGCAGCGACCAGTGTTGATATGCCCATCTGACGAGACTTGAGGATGATGTTGAATCGAAAATCGTGAAATGAGGTTAGAGTCTCTTCTTGAAACTTGTAAAGGTCAAACAGCACCATTCCACGAATTGGATGTTTAATCTTGACATAGTGCTTCATGAAATATACCGGAGAGGCAGCACACTTGGCGAACTCTTGGCGGATTATTTCTTGATATGAAATCTGCGGTTTATCAGACATACGTTTCCAATTTGAACTTGCGAGCACTTGCCAAATAATTTTTCTTGGCTACTGCTTTTGACTTTTTAAGGAACGCTACCCGCTTCTTTGCGAGCTTCAAGTCTCGCTTTGCTCCTATCAAAATCTCTTCAGGATTATTGTGCTTCCATCGTTCAAGGAAACCTTCCGAGTTACAGAGCATCGTGACATCGCCCGAATCTCGGGAGAAAAACTTGATTACTTCCTCCAATCGGTTTGTGATATCGAGGATTTCGCCAAGCTCGTAAGAAATCAATTTGTAGTTCTCGTAATCTGGATATGCTCCAACTATTCGGAGTTTGGTCTCGTAATCAATGAGACAGTTGGCACACAACCCTGTGCGATTGAAAAATTTCTGATCCAACTTACTTCCCCATTTTATGACTTGCCCACACTTGCATTTTTGGGTAATCAACTCACGGATCATGTCGCCTTGGGTCTTGGTTATTCGGATAGTTCTTCCGCCCCTCATTTCCCATTCCACTCCATCGGAGTCTTTCCACTTATCACCATTGCGACGATACTTTTTTTCGTTACCTGTGTAACCAACTTGTACAAAAGGACGAACGCCCGCTACGTAGTCCTTCAAAATGTCAATATTGCTCTTGTTTACTCCACGTTTCATAACTGTATATCCTTGTTACCATATCTACATATCAATACCAATGGTATAAAATGTTAAGAAAAGACGGTTTTTGTTCCGGCGGGGTTTATCCAAATTCTTTTTCCAAACGGTCCTGTAAGAAGTCCATCCGCCACGGCACTTCCAGTATATTTAACTGCAATTGACCTAGCAGTTTTGGTTGTGCTGATTGTTCCCTGTGTTGTGGTCAAATTTACGTAGTCATCTTCAACATTACTCAAATCAGAGACGTTTGTGTAACACACTGCGCCGTCGCCCAATGCTGGATTGGGAGGAAAATGTGTGGGGAACTTCCAACCCAAGAGTCGGGTTCCAAGAACCGGGCAACTCCCAATGTTTGGAATATACAAGCTCTGAGAAATAGTCAAACTTCCAGATACGAAGGTAAGTAGGGTTGGGTCTGAAAGTCCATTTCCATTGAACGCATACAGACTCTCTCCGTTGGGGTCAAACGTCTGAATCGTTGACAGGTTGGAATACACCAAAGTAGAGTTGATATCATACAACTCTGCCTTCAATTGAAAAGGTTCATTGGCGACGTTTACTTTGAACGGTATTTTTGTAAACAAAAGATCAGGAGAAAATCCATAATCGCTGTAAACCTTTAATGACAACTCCGAAAGAGTTACGCTACAGTGGAACGGCACAATTACCATAGTTCCATAATAGTCTGAGTTCGGCGTGAAATATAGGTACTGTTTGTCTGAAAACACTTTTATGGTAGTATTTTCGTTTGTGGCAACCGTACCCAGCTTCAATCCATACGGACTGATGTAATCTTTTTCTATGTTTATTCGTGGACTTGAGCTAGTGAAGTAAAAATCGATCTTGGCGTCATGCGTTGTTTTGGTTTTTTCCATGACCACATTCGCAGACAAAACGTACAACGCTCCCGCCTTTAGAGAAATGAAATTTGAGTTGTATGCCGAACCAGATATTCTATTAAATGATTCGCTATCATATGGATAGTAAATCCTGTCGTTGACCGTGTTGATTGAATCTGCCTTTACAATGACATATTGCGTTCCATCCATCTGCGAATATTGACTGGTCGAAATCTTCATTGCATCAATATACGGTTTTACAGAATGCGAAACCGCCATGAAGACCGAACTGGTAAACCAATATCTTTGAATATGTGACTGATTGTAAAAAGACCCCATCAAAGCATACGTCTTGTTATTGGTGATTGGATCTGTCAGCAATTCCAATGCATTGAGAGGTTCGTCTGCTATAAGTTGGAAATCTCCGGGGTAAACCAAACTCTTTCTATAAAGTTTGTGGCGAGCAACGAATCCAGAAAAGGGTCTTATGTTTCTATAAACTACTTCGGCATATGACTGCTTGATGTATGTGGTTGCCCCGGTTGATACGTCAACAAATTTCAGATAGTCGTCCGACGCAGTATTGTATGCAGTCCATGTGTAAGACGAAGTAAATGTTCCTTCGTTGACATTCGTAACAAACTGGTCCTTTCCTACAGTGTAGAAAAATGGATCACTAACCTGCATCGTTTTGCTGTCCAGAATGTTTTTTATTGTGAACGAAGCAGTCTGCCTCGTATCTTTGGTGACATAAGAATATGGAACTTGAAGCGTGGTGCTTGTAACGGTGATGGATTGTCCCTCCATCTGAGTATTGAAAGACTTGGTTGGAAACAAGGTTGGTCCCGCCTGAGAGTCGGGAATATTCAAAATGATACGATAGTCAATATCCGCTTTCTTTGGGTTGATCGACTTTCGGTTGACATCCTTCTTGGGGGTTACTGCAAGCGAGTAGAAGTTTCCGTAAAAATTGACGGTCTTGGTCAATAGGTCGGCGGTGTTGTTTGTTACGATTGGATACAACAGACCACGAGATTCAATCGTCGGTTTATTATAGAATCTAACCTTGGAGGTATTTTGCAACGTCTTATCAATTGCGATGTTTCCAATCCAACGGACAGTTTCCCCCTTGACCGTGGTTCCCAATAAGATAAGTTTTCCGGCACCGTTGTAAGTCTCCTCGTAAACGCCGATGGATATTAAGAAGTTTGCTACGTCAGAATAGGATACATTGCTGTCAGGACGCTCTATGTAGAGAGAATTGCCATTGGAGTCGAGACACTCAACTTGAATTTCAGTTCCGGCCTTTAGGAGGGATGACCCGTTGAATGCCACTGGGTTTTTTCCACCTGTAAAGACAGGGTTGAACTCGGCAATAACGAAGTATTTTGATAGGTAACTGGTATCTTCGATGTCGGGTTTAAGGACTAAAAGTCCTAGATTGACACCCTTTTTTCCGAAACTGGACAACAATTGAGCCATAAGTATTCAAGGGCACACTGCCCCTGAATACATATAGACATCACTCAAAAATAACCTTACTGAAGTTGCCTTCCCGCTTGATCTCTATCTGTTTGTCCACAGCATCCTTGAGGGCATCAAGGTGAGAAATCACCAATACGAAGTCAAAATTATTCTTCAAAAAGGAGAAGAGCGTGTACATGGACGCCAGATTGTCGGGGTCAAGTGTTCCAAATCCCTCATCAATCGCCAAGAAGGTCGTTTTGGGGAGATTGGATATGTTTGTGAGAGCGACACGAATGGCAATAGACGCAACAAACCGCTCATATCCCGATGTCAACTCAATTGGCCAACGACCATACTCATAAACGACGTAGGGGATGATGTTCTTACCATCCGTCTCAAACTGAATGGTGTAATCCACCACTTGACTTAGGATGGAGTTCACTTCCTTCTCAATCTCTGGCACAGTATTGCAGATAACTTGATAGGGAATACCATCACGCCCCACCGCCAGCATGTAGTGCTGATAAGAGTCTGATTCATTTTCCAACTCCGCAACCTCCTTCATGGTTTTGGTCAAGGTTTCGATGGTGCTGCGGAAAAGTTCCCGCTTTCCAGAAATATCCATCAACAAGCGATTCTGACGTTGAAACTCCACGTCTAAGCGAGTGAGAGTATTGCGATATGTTCCGATTTTCGCCTGTACTCTTTCATTCATCATTACTGACGCTTCGTTGCGATGATACAGTTCAATTTGGTGGGTTGCTTCTTTAAGAACCGTGTCCAACTTTTCTAACTCATTCGTCGTGACAATGATGTTGCGGCTCAAAACTGCCGCTTCATCCTTGACCTTGCTTCGGTCTGTCAGTGCCTTGGTATAGGTTTCATACACCTGTTCAACCCAAACGAACTTGGCGAGTTCACTCCTAAGATTATCCAGATGCTCCAACATTTTGTCCGCTTCCTTTTTATCGTCGGACAACTGTTTCTTTGCTTTACTCGCATCTTTGACGAAATCATTGTTGGTGCAAAATTTGCAATTCGGGTCATACTCATGTTTATCCAGACGAGCGACCTTTTCCAACTTACCCTTAATCTCAACCTTCTTAAGATCCATCTTCTGCTTGACTTCGTTAATTTTATCCGAAAGAGACTTGTAAGTTTTGTGACTCTCAACCAAATTGGACTCTTCAATCTTCTTGATTTGTGCATTTAGGTCTGCAACCGTCTTTTCTTTCTCGGAGAGCAGAGTCTTAAATCCTTCCAACGCCTGCCGCTTCTGTTTAACCGAATTTTCGGAAGATGTCTTCTTGGTTTCCAAGGCGGGAAGATTGGTCGGAACTTCTGCATCCAAACGAATCAGGTTGGCAGTCTCCGAGATGATTTGGTTATTAACGTCGGCAATCTGCTTCTTGAGACTATCCACTTCTTTCTGGTTTTCATCGAAGAGAGAAACGGCATGTGCCAACGCACTGTCGTTCTGCTGAATTTCATGTGGATAGTTCTTGTCTTTGTGGAGTTTTAGAACGGCATTCAGTTCCTTATTTCGTTCTCCTGCCGACTCCTGTAGGCGGTCAAAGACGTTTAACCCAATGAATTGAACCATGAGGTCTTTTCTCTCGCTGTTACCCATGTCAATGAATGACGATAGATTCTTAGCACTTTGGAATGATGCTGCTGTGAGAATGAAATCCTCATATGTTCCAATGTAGTCACGGATAATATCGTTGGTGTCACGTCTTGCCGTGCCGTGCAATTCTTCCTCCACCCCATTCTCCATCTTCCAGAATTTCACATCTACCTTGACATTGCCGGAACGAGTCGTAGAACCCTTGCGTTCAATGAAGTAGCGCACGCCGGAAATTTCAAACTCCAATTTGCATTTGAATGAGGTCTTCTGCACGTTCATGACGTGAACCCCCTTAAACCCACGATCAAATTTGTCAAACAGACAGAAAATGATTGCTGAAAGAATGCTTGATTTACCGGATTTGTTCGGTCCAAATATTCCATACACTCCCGCCATAGATGTGAAATCCACAACGTTGTTCTCTCCATACGTGAACATATTGTCAAACTCAAATCGGATGGGTTTCCACTTGAGATTGCGAGCAAATTCGTCACGCTTAATGAGCAAATTCGTGTTTCGATTGATTTTCAAAATCTCATCAATTTTGGATTGGTCTGTGATTAGAACCTTCTTCTGTAAGAACTCAGTGATGAGACGATTCTGATAATCAACGTTCGTCAGGTCGGTCAGAACGATGTCTTTACAGAGTGGAATGATGTCTTTTTTGTCTCGCTCTTGATCCATGCGGACATAGGCAGTTTCCACGACGAGTGCCAATTCCTTTATTTTGGAAATGACTGCCTTAACTTCGGACGCAATACTGTCGTAACACTTGAGACGAAGACGCACCTTCTTGGGAAGGTCTTTTAAGTCGGTTGTGAGCTGTCCCTTATTCACGTCAACCGTAAAGTATCCATAATCGTTCCTGAGTTCGTAAAATTCGTAAGTGCGAGTCTTCAAGTCCCACAATGAATATCCGTGACCACGCAGACCTTCACCATGATTCTGTTGAATCATGCTGCCGACGTAATGTATGCATGGTTTGTGGTCGTCAGGCGCATAGTCCTGCATATCTTGCTTCTTATGTATGTCCCCGAGCAACGCAATATCGTTGTAGTCAAATAACGGGTTCATAATAGCAGGGTTGCTGATGGCATATCCCGTCTCCAACGCCGCCTTATCTACCGCCCCGTGGAACATGGCGATGACGTGCTCATACTGATTGCGGTAAATGTCAGGAATGGTGTTACCTGCGATGTAGTGTTCGGGGGCGTCAAACACGCCCATGTTGTTCCACAGAATGTTTCCAAATCCATACAGACCCGTGGTCTTGAGATAAAACAAGTTGGGATGATTGAGAGAATCAACCAGAGGAGTCAAACTATCCAAGCGACTCTTATTTGACAATGTGGCGTCGTGGTTGCCCGCAATGAGAACCAGTGGACGAATGTCAGCAAGTGCCTTGAACAAATCCGTCGCCATTTGAATACACTCAGGACTCAAATCCGACTTGCTATGAAATACGTCGCCTAACAACGCTACCACGGTCTCCGGTGGCGTTTGCTTAACTTCTTCATAGAGGTTGGCGAATACCTCCTTGTATTCATCATGTCGCTTATTCAGACGGATATGGATGTCTGCGACATGCAGAATATTGGTGTATTTTGGAAATGGTGAGGCAAGTACAGTTATCATAATCCTAGTTCGTAATTCAGTAAATCGGTAAAGTCAAATTCCCTAGACGTGTTAATCAGATCCGAGACTCGCTCAAACCCAAGCGATGACGGATCTTTGCCGTTCAACTTAACAACGTGAACCTCAATGTTTGGAACGTCTTTTATCAGGAGTGAATAGTTCTTCACAGCATCTCTCAAAGCATCACTATCCAACACGATGTTAACTCGCTTCGTGCCGTTGATAATCATCTTTTCTCGTAGTTTCTTTGATGGGTATTTTCCAAAAAGAGGAACGGCATTATTGCGGATGGCAATGGCATCGAATACACCTTCACAGAGATTGAGTGGTTCGTTGTAGTTGATAAAGATTTCAAACCCAACAAGGTCCATTGACACTTCGGGTTTTTTGTGGGGAATTGTTCCTTCACTCTCGTAATAGCGTCTGCCCATGAAAAAATTCAGATTACCTTTTGCATCGTATGATGGAACGATAATGTGATATGCATATGGACCAGTCTCGCAATAACCGATGTTATATCTAAGTATGTCTTCACGGATGATTCCACGACGTTTCAGATACATCATGGCGTTCTTATATTCCGGCGAGGTTTTGGGTTGGGAGAGGGGGTGGAATTCCCCGGGAAGGGCAACCTCGGCTGATGCCACATACTTGCTCTGCATCGTAAACCGAACGTCTCCCGTCAGTTTAAGAAGACGATCCCGATAAGTCTTCGGTGCTTTGACTTTGGTCAGAAATGACCCAAGGAAAGACCCCTTGATATTGCATGTCCAACAGTGCCACTGTCCAGTCTCTAGGTTAATCTCCAACTTGCGCTTGTAGTGATGACAACAGGGGCAGAAATAAACCGCTTGCATACCGCCCTTACGCATACGGGCAGTCTGATTCAGCAATTCATTGAGTAACCCAACAATCTGAGATTGCACCAACATGCCTCAAGAATACTCGACTTCTTGAGGAAACTCAACTTATTTTAATGTGACGCCGCCAACTCGTAAAATGTCACTTTTGCCTGTTTTGAACCCACATTGTCAATGCAATAGCATCCTGCCTTGAAATAAAAAGTGCAGGGGTTCCATTCAGGCACTAACTGAACGGTTTTACTTTTGCCGTTCACGGTGATTGTTGCCGTAAGATCTACAACCTTTATTTCATACTTGATTTGTTTGCTCAATGAGTACTTTCCAAAATCAAGTTTTATATCTGTACTGTCCGATGGAGACTTCTTGAATTCAGCAACTAACTTGCCCGCATTATAAACCATCTTAAATAGGGGAAGCGAGGTTCCGTCTTTCCCGTGAATCTGTCCAATGATTACTTTTTTAGAAGGAGGGACTTTGTTTATGGCACACGTTGCCGAAAGAATGTTTGTGCCGGTCAGTTTCCAGTTTACTCTGTCTGACTTCCCATCTATAAGCTCTCGCAGTTCTGTCCTTGGATAAGATGACCCAAGCGTGTGTCCTCCGTTTGTAGGTGTGGAAAATATGAGTTCGCCGTCACTTCCCTTTGTAAACCATTCGGGATGTGTCCACCCACCCACCAAGTTAGCGGGGGAGATTTCTGTGGGAGGCGTAGAATCTGGAAGAGTTAGCTTCCAATGGGAAAGGTCGATATTGTATTTTGTCATAGGGATGATTGTTTTGTTTCCGATGCCCGTTCTGTATATTCTTCCAATTGCTCCTCCAAGCGACTCTTTGCCATGTGCAAGGCAATTTCATACCACTCCCCCTTAATATCATGGGCAAACCGCTTCATGGTCTCTTTGATGTTTTTCTCCGCTTGGCGGAAGTCGGGATGATGGACGGAATAGACGATGCGGTAGCGGCGGAAAGGGTCTCCGGTTTGATAAACATGAAGACGTTGAGTCAAGTCAAAAGTTGTTCCAACTTTAACCCAGTTGGGGAATGCGTCATTTGTAATGAGGTACAAGTAACCCGATTTCATAAAACTTATTCTGTCTTAGGACGACTCAACGAGTCTTTAATGTCTTGGGTATATGCCTTTTTTTGAACTGCTTGAACCGCTATTGATTCGGCGGTTACTTCTTTCTGTGGAATGAGGAGTTCTGAAATGCGATTCGTCGGCGGCACTGCCAGTGGAGTTAAAAGTGGAGGAGTAGTAAGTGCCAATTGATTTGAACGACTTTCTCTCCAACGAGCTTGTGCAGCACTCATTGATTGTGCAACCGCCGTGTTGACTATGTTGGATTGATTGTAGATAACGATGGATAACTGATTTGAAAGACTTTCTAATTGAACTTCATACCCCGCCAATTTGCCGGACAGAGAATCGATCAAATGGGTCATGTCTCGGCGAGTGCCCTGAACCTTGTCGTCAACCGATGTCGCACCTTTCCATACAATGGTGGAAGCTCCTAAAAATACCGCAACTACCAATGCGCTAATTGCATTGGTGACTATTTTGTTCCATTCAATCACTTGTAGATCTCCATGTATTTTGGGTCCGTGTGCATACAATCGTCGCACACATATTCTTCGGTGTCTCGGGCAAATTCTTTCCAACTTCCCTCGGCAACCAGATAATAACCACCAGTGACAATTGCTCCCGTCGTTTTACACTTGTCAATGATTCCCTCCACAGATTTCCCGCAGCGGTCACACGTTATCGTGATGTTCTTCATACACCAATAAATATCACGCCATTGCTATAACAACTGCATCATATGTGTCTTCGTTATGAGCATCCCACGTTCCCCGCTTGTTCATTTTATCAAAAGAATGGACATATGGAAACCGAGCATCAATTTGCTGCCGAACATATTCCTTGCCAGTCATACCTTTGACTCTGGCCTTTCCAAAAACAGCCTTGCGGGCAGTGGTAGCATTTATCAAACGGACCCCTATTTTGAAGTGTTCTGAAACTATGTATTCAAAGACAGCATTGAAACGGGCAAGTTTGATGATGACTTGTTGACTGGTTCTCCCCATCATAAATCCGGAGAGAGCAGACTCCAAGTTGATTTGAAGTACCTTTGAAATCAGTGGATGGGCGTCCATGAGAGATATAATTCGTAACGCCTTTTCTTTGTTTGTCGGACACTCGGAAATATCTACAAATCCAGCATCCAGTATAACCGTTCCATCATAGAACGCCCACCCACAAATCGTTGTTGATGCATCAAATCCTAGCACCATAATCTTAGAAGTCAATTTTTCCAAGTGACCCGGTGCCAGCATATGATGCGGACACTGAGCACGTTGCCCACGACGCAGAGACCGCATATGGCGAAGACCGATATGAGGTCACATAGCAAGTATTGGATCCGAGGAACGAATCCCTCCATTGCCACTTGTTTCGGATGTAGGCATCAAATTCATTGGTATCCAACTCAACCTCAGATTCAACGCACAACTCCAAACGACGAATTGTTCCCGTGTAATCATCTCCGTGGTCTTCGGGATATTTCCCTTGCCAATAATTGAACCGCTTGGTCTTGTCTTTGGCCTTGACCAAATCCAAATCGTTCTTCGTATAGACTTTTAGCAGTTTGGTCGCCTCTTTGCGTGCTTTTCTAAGCTGTTTGAGCTTTTCACGATGACTTTTGTTGATTTGTTCCAACTGTTCCTTCTCATTCTTTTTCAAATGAGTTTCTGCATCCAACCAGTATCCGGCGATGGCCTCAGTTAGAACCAAATCGTGTTTGGTCTTGTTCTCTTGAACAATTTTCAGAACTTCTTCTCTCGAAACTTTGACTTGCTGTAGTGACATAAACTTTTCCTTTCGTAACAGTACAGTGAAAAAAGCTTCACTGACTCCTAATACATAGGGCAGTGAAGCTTTTTTTCGAAAGAATCTTTTTTGGTTATTTACGGCTTGTATTTCTGATTGTTGAAACCACGAATATACAATGACAATTCCGCTGATTTTGGAGACGGAGAAGTATTTGCTTGGAGCGCATCCTTCAGTTCAGTAATACCTTGGATTGCCTTGGTCTTGAAGTCGTCAATGGTGTAGAACACTTCATTGCCGTCAACTGGCATTCTGGCGTTTGGCGGTGCTCCGGGAGCACCAAGACGCTGCTTAACCTCAAAGGCTCCACCCGCATGTTGCGTGGCATAGCGTTGGTCAAGGGTCTTGGTCAATGATGGTCTATCTACTGGTGTTGGCATATGTTATGTCCTTTGTTATAAATATCGTTTAGTAATCCATTTTGACAACAAAATTGATTGGAAGCTCGGGAATAATCTTGATGGGTGTTCCTAGTTTGGCGACACCAACCAAGTCCAAACCACTGTAAAGTCCAATGGTTGTTGCCATTGGAGCCAAAAACGACCCCGTTTTATCCAATGCAACCGAATGCTCGTAATCAAAAAATTCTGGAACGATTTGTGCAGTGGCAGTCTTTTGAGTCACGAAGTTTAGATAATCAATGACATCACTGAAGAGTTTTTTCTTACAGGAAGGAGTGATGTAAGTTGCGTAATTCTCCTGAGTCAAACGATTGGCGAAATACTTCCACACAATGTTCATGTCTCGAATGTCAATTCGGTTATCCTCGTTCAAATCCAACACGTCTTGAACCCATGTATCAACCAACTCCCATCTCACTATGCTTTCGCTGGCGAGGAATGAAGTGTATTCGTTGTTGTAGGTATTAGCATCTTGGTGGTAATTTAGGAAGCTGATTTCATCATCAGACGTTACGATGGATGAACTCCAATCGGTCGAGACCGGCTGTCCCAAAAACGAGGTATTCTTGTACTGCATGTAACGAAGAATGATGTCGGCATCTTGGAAATCAAACTCTCCATTTCCGTTGATGTCAAGGGATGCGGTTGGCTTGTACACTGCCGTAGGGTTGGTGCTGACGTTGAATTCGCCCGGGCTTACTGTGCAAACAACCTGCTTCTCAAAAATGGTATGTTGACCCTTGAATTGCAGGTCGTATTCGTAAGTGCTCGTATTCACCGCATTGAAGAACAACCCGTCAAACACAGACCCAGAGGTCATGATGACAATCTTTCCGTTTCTATAGAAAACGTTTCCGACGTGAAACTCATCACGCAGATTCTTGAGATTGTAGATGTATGCCTTGCCCATTATATCATCTAAGGAAATGTTATTGCTTTGTGTAGTGGAAATATCCATCTGACGGATGTCGTTAGACAGAATCATCGGTGCGCCGACAACCATAGACCTGTCAGCAATAGATACATCGTTTCCAAAGTCACGATATGGACTTAGATACTTCTTCTTTTTTTGATAGACGTTGGTGATTTCCCAATCGAGAGAGGAAGTGTTTTTTTGAAGAAGCATTGCCTGACCATTGAGAGTGTTCTCCAAATTGTTTGTGCATTGATGGAGTTGGTCTATCGTCGCAGCAACATAACACGAGGTCAAAGTTTCGTTGTCTGTTTTTGGAATTCCGACAACCGCATTGCTTTGAAATATGTCCACCGAATACCCGAGGCGGTTATTCTTCATGGTCAAGTCCGTGCCGTAAGTCTTCAAAACCAAATCAAACTTTGTATAGGGAAGATTCTTACACTTTTCAAATACGTAAACCGAACCCTGTTCGTAAACCGATGACCCGCTGAATTCATACACCAGTCGGTCTAGGGGTGCTCCAACCACAACCGCTTCATCAAATGTGGATACTGCGTATCCAAATCCATTGGTGATGTTCATGGTTGGGTTATAGGGTGCATACCCTCCAAACGTCAGTGGAAGAATATCAGTCGTTGGGAAAAACTCAAATGTCTGGGTCCAACTTCCACTTACAAATTCAAAATAATATGCTTGACCATTGGCTTGATTTCCACATCCAACAACCATGCTTTGACTTACAGACCCGCTCTGTTTATTGAGCTTCAAGTCCCATCCAAATTGGGCATCCGCCACCGAACCAGATGGCTCAATTCTCTGGAAGAAACTCCAACTGTAATTGCTTCCGGTGGAGATGTTGCGATACATGTAAACCGTTCCTTTGGAAGAACTTACATGAGGAGACCCGATTGCAATCCACGAACTGTTTATGCTTACTCCCCATCCAAATGAAGAAGTGACGGCTATATCTGGATTGTTGAAACTGAATACAAAACTACTCTGACTTAGAGGAATAAACTCGGTTCTTCCGAAATCGTGAACGTCAACCGACGCACCTGAAGCGGTGATGATACTCGCACTTGTGATAACAATTTGTGTAGCATATGGAGAACCAACAATCAACAGTTTTCCATACATGTCAATGGATTTGCCGAATGCGTTATCCACCGAGGCGGTGTATCGGTCTTTATCAATAATAAGATCTGCCAGTGGCCCCACTACGCTTCCTGTTTCGGTGTTTATTTGGTAAACCGTGCTGTTAGTGAGTTCGGTTTCCAAAATCACATTGACCTCAAATCCGACGTTGTAAATGGTATTTACATAATCGTGGGAGTCAGTGCTCTTATTATAACGAAAAAAGTCCACTGAACCAGTGTGATACACACTGGCAGTAGCAGCGTTGAAACGCAAAAAATCTGGATTCGACACCACTACGTAATCACCGTAAGTGGCGACTGCATACCCATAATTTTCATTTTTTACTTGAACAAACATATGTTACCCTAGTATAATTAGTCCGATGGACCGTCTTTTATCAACTTCATTCGTGCTGTGCGCTCTTAAACATGATACCTCTTAACCGATCCTGTGTATGCGTTGACATCTCCGTCAAATCGTTGTGGCCAATAAAGGTCGCCACTGTAAGGTTCAACCGCAATCGAACGTCCTGCCGATGCTCCCAATGGAATCTCCGAAATGGGATAAATATCGCAAACTACAGTATGCGCTATGGGGTCAAGTACCAGTACCGCTCCCGCAGGATTACTCCAATAATTGAGAAGTTCCAACGTATGATTCTTTCGGTTGTACTTGATGTCATCCACCGCAAAAACACTTCCCGTAAATTCAGACAAGTCGTATGTATAAATAACGTTAAGATGGGAGTCCGTTTCCAAAATCAAGGGTTGATAATCTGGTGCTGCACCAAATGCTCCAATGAAAACGGTATTGGTCAACTGACAATATGCCATAGACCCGGCCCATCCACCATATGGCGTTATTCCATCGTCTGCCATTGACAGAAAATATCCATTTCCAGCATAAAATCCATCCTGAACGGCAGTTAGCAAATCTCCACTTCCACTTTCCGTGCTTCCGCTTATTGCATTGTTAACAAATGACCAATTGGTATTGCCATCGGTAAACGACACTATCGCTCCACCATAATAACCATTGTCAATGCTGGTGCTAAAAGATGCCGTGGCAGAAACATTCATGGCAATAAATCCACCATCATAGATGTTTTGCGTATTCAAAATGCTGCCATCCGATCCGGTCAATTGTTCCAACCACAGAGTCGTGCCGTCATGCTCAAAAACCCATACGTTTTTTCCATCGGTGGACCAATCCATTCCTCCATAAGTAAGTGGAATTGTGGATAACAAACTTCCAGTTCTATCAAACATCAACATTGCAGATGCAGTCATTGGTTCATCCAAAAACGTTTGATGGTTTAGACCATCACTCATCATGAAATATTTTCCTCCACAAAATACTGCATTTTTTCCTGGCCAAGTATGAATGTATGATTCGGTGTAGTCATTGTATCTCACAGTTCCATCAAAGTTGAAGAACCAGTTGTGACGATTGTGTTGAAACGTTCCGTCCAATAGATACTCATTATCAGAAACCACCATCGTTCTAAAATTCAAATCATCCGTTGATGTGATGTAACTTGGGTAAGCACGTCCCATCCAGTCGGTAGGACCGGGGTTGGAAGAGGTAATCAAAAAACTTCCTGAATATGTCATGCAGGACGCCGTGAAGGGGAAATTGGACGCCGTGAAGGGGGCAAGTACCGGAGCGGTTGCCGTAGATGTTCCAATAGAGTAAAGACGCCCCGTATTGAAATCAAATTCTTGCATTGCAGAATACACCCGTGAGCTTGACGGGACGAATGTGATGCTGTATTGATACCAACCAGCTCCATTCGGAGGGTCCGAGTCTTCATTGGTAAATTGAAGGAAATTCTTCTCGGCATAAGTGTTCTTGTCTATTACAACAATACCCGCACTGTTCGGATTGTTCTGGTCATCCACCGCAGCGATATAGCTGTCAGTACAGGTGTCATCTGCGCCCTCTTCAAAAAGACCAAATCCCGGCACTCCCGTCTGAGTATGCACAATTGTATCTGACACGGGGTCATATATCTTCAGTGTATCAGTAGTACCACGAATCATCATCGTGCCATTTGATGGAATGTAAGTCACCACTATTTTTGCGCTCTGCGCCGTATTGCTCATAGCAAAGCTGGAGGCATCAACCTTAACCATTGGATTCATACCTTGTGTAGCAAGATAGTATGAGTTATTGACGGCAGAGTAGCAAGACATCCAAAACCCGGAAAAATTCTGATATGCCGATGAACTGAGAGTAGCGAGAACAGTTCTCGTAGCACAATCCCAAATGGTTATGTTAGCTACAGCAGTGTAGTTATATCTCGCAAACAGAATTCTATCATTGAAACTGTCATACGACAAGTATCCATTAAAATCAATGGTTGGTGGTACGGAGGATTGAGAAATCGGGTCTCTATAAAAGAAATTGCTCTGCAAAAAACTGCCGGTATTGTCGTATTCATCAATAGATGCAGTGTATTTTCCCGCAGTTTGGTAATAAACCCAAGCGTACACCTTGTCTTGTGTTGGACTATATGCAGCTCCTTGCACTCCATTTGAATAAACAATCTTGTTGGTCGTTTGATTGGTGATGTCATAGAACACCAAGTTTGGACCCGATTCTCCAATTACGATATAATTGGAAGAGGAAATGTAAACCACGTCTGCCGTTTCACCCGCAGCACTCCACGAAGTTTCCAGTTTTGGACCGGGCGACACATAAAGTGCATACCTTCCAAGACCGTTGTTTTGAGACGCAACTTCAACGGTATATGACCCACTCTTGGTCAATATGGCTGACAATGCGGTATCTCCATCTCCGTTAAAATCTCCATCTGGAGTAAATCCGTTTCGAGAAATTCCCACAACTCCTCCATCTGGATCGACCAATGTAACATAAGTATCAAAATCTTGTGAACGAGCCCACAGAGATACAGATTGACTGATTACACTGTTTGTAAAGTTCAGGCGAACGCCATAGTTGTAGGCATAGTATGATGCGCTACCATATCCGATGTATCCCGCCTGAACCGATGGTCCGAAGTCGGGAGAAACACACGAACTCGGTGGATAAAAAATGAAGACGCTGGCAGTATCGCTGTATGGTCCGTAAAGACCAAATGTGCAATGTGCTTTAATGCGATACCAGTAATTGCTTGCATAAGAGACTGAGAAATCATTGTAGCTTGTACTGGTCGGATTTATAGATGCCGAATATGGCCAACTAGACCCAGAATCAATGGAACGTTCGAGAATAAAATAATCACATCCGCCCTGTGAAGAACCACTGTAAGTCCACGACATTGCGGATTGAGTTTCAAAAAGATACTGAGCACCGGCAAGCACCGGCGTATCAACGCCGGGACTATGTATAAACAACTCAAACAATGCACTTGGGGTGCTAGAACCAACCGAATTAAGAGCAGACACTCTGTACCACCTTGTATCGCCCCACGTCACGTTATTATCAACGTAGCTAGTAGTTGCTGCCGAGCAGGATAAGCTGGAAGTCCACGTAGAACCCGAATTTGAGGATTTTTCTAATAAAAATCCATTGTAATCCGCTAAGGCGTAGTCCCAATTTATTAGCGATTGTGTATTGAATGCACTCATTATTCTTGTAGATACATATCTTTTTTTAGAGTGTTATCTTGGTACAAGTGGATCTCCCGAAGTAAGGAATTCCAATCTTGTGTAATAAAATGTCCTGAGTATTCCGTCTTCCGCCCAGAATGGCCACAGATACCAATTGATGCCATCAACAGAATACCACAGTTCCCCGTGGTCGGTATTCAATACCCAGTATCCATTTCCATATACGATAGATGCAATGGAGTCTCCGGCTACCACTGGTCCAGTGACCGCAGCATTCCACGTAATTGAATCTGACGAGTAAAGTATGTCCCCAGCATCTCCAACCGTAATATACAATCCTGCGGCATAAACAATGTCGGTTAGATTATTACTGGTTCCTGTGGTCTGTGCCGTCCATGTAATACCATCCGGAGAAGTTTCGAGGGAATCCGCAAGGTTTCCATTTACCACTAAGAATTGGGTTCCGTCCCAGATAATCTGTTTTGCTCCAACACCGCTTGGAAGCGTGGATTCAACTGCCCATGCTACTCCATTGGTAGAACTCTTGACAATTCCGGTATCCGTTATTGCATAGAATTTGGTTCCATTATAAACTATGCTGTTCATATTCCAATTTGGAAATACATCGGTATTTGACTGGGCGGTCCACGCCATACCATCTGGCGAAGTTATGCATACGCCCGCCTGTCCCACCGCAACATATAGCGAACTACTATTATAAGCGATTCCTCTTAGATGTCTTCCACTGGCGTTGGATGTTTCCGAATTCCAGTTGATTCCGTCTGTGGAAGTTCTAACCGTTCCGCTGAATCCAACTACTATAGCATACTCACCAACAACGGAGATGTCCAATCCAAAAGAATTTATGTTTTCAATGGAAAGTGTAGTTCCCTGACTTCCCGTAATTGTAGGAATACCCGCCGGGCCGGATGTAATTGGAACCACTACCTCATTTTCAATATGACGAATCTCCTGAATCTTGGAAAACAGATTTGACCCAGCCAATAGGTTCTGATTCCCGTCATCATGAATTTCAACGTGGTCATCCAAAGTATTATCAAAGAGTTCAATAGACCCCTCGACCAACCGATCCCCCATCATACGCCTCGGAATGGAAAACAACAAGAATCGGTCGGCGAGGTATCTATCTGTTTTACTTAGCGGAAAATCTATATTCTCCATTCCGAAAATCTGCAACGGATTTCGGTAGAGATTATAGAATGCTCGTCCCATCTGGTCATACACAAGTCGCTTGTATGTCCCATCGTCGTTTTGCGCCTCATCAGCGGGAGTGAATAATCCACTCCCGCTAACACCTTCTTCAAAGATGGCCAAATCAGAGTCTTGTTGCTCAAGTGCTATATTACAGTCAGTGTTTAGAATAGGAACACATGTAGGAGAATACGCAATGTAATCAACAGCGACTAATGTATCTGGAATGAGAAGGCTCTGAGACAGCGGTTCTAGCAAAACGGCATCTTCATTATCTACATTGGACAATTCCCATGCCTTCACCGCCGCAAAGGGCGAAGTCAAGAGATTATGTTTGCCAATCTGTTTTATCATGGCTCAATGTAGATTGACCACCTTACTCTCCGTTACTGAGTGATCTTGCCCAACTCCAACGCCACGAGAGCGTAAGTGTTTGAACGTTCGTCTTGGACTGACTGTAGTTGAACAACAACACATACGACTGCTGTGTGGTGAGATGTGCATTGGTTGTTAGGTATCCAAATCCCATACTTCTGAGATTGGTACTGTTTGCCTGAGTCAATCCAAATGTTACCGTCTTGTCAGCATAGTATGTGCCTGTGCCTGCATATGCTGCTCTGGTCATTCCAATTGACGTGAATCCAGTCCAAGTTCCGGTTCTATCCGTAGCACTACCAAACGAAGATAGCGAAGCACTTTTTTCCGAAATCCAAGCAGCGCAATTTGTTCCACTAGACATTGGGTCCAAGGGGAATCCCTGCCCACTGTTGGAAGCACCACCCGTAGAAGTGACCAGTTCGATCTGACTGTTCGTCGAAGTTCCCTGTAATGATTCCGTTGCGTTTAGATTTGGTGTTGGTGCAACTGGCCAGTTTGTAATAATTGGAACCGTTGAACCAGAGCGGAAGATAGATGCCGTGGGCTGAACCCTAACATCCAAGGCATAAGCGACACGCAAACGCTGTCCGGCATCAACTGATACGGGAACGCCCAAAAGAATACGACTAAACGTGGTGCTCGGAAGTACCCCATGTATATGTTGAGATGCAACGCCAATTTCGGTGTAACTTACAAGTGACGGTTCTAGGCGGAAATCGTAAGTGCGATACATATGATATGTATTGCCCGAAAACGAATTTCCACAAAATCCACTCAACCAGTAAGACCCAGATGGTGATGGTTTTGATGAACCATTGTCACCGCCCGCAGTTTCAACTGCATTGTGCAATCCTGTCTGAGAAGTTTTCCAAATGGTAAATCCTTCGGCAGGACTAACGGTTTGAGAAATATCAACCGTACAAGTTGTGTTGGACACTGTTTGAACGGTCACTGCGCTGGATGTGTCGTATGCTATGACATCGCCGACGCTCAATAGTTGGGCATGACCGCCCAGCGATTGTGTGAAGCTGGTGATAGTTGTTCCCGGTGTTAGTGTCACCGTCGTTCCCGCTTGTGAAGATGGCGAATCTCCGCTGAGAACGCTGTTCACTCTGGTACCTGTCCCGCCCACGGCATAATAAAAACATGCCGTATATGGTGTGGAAGCAATAAGGTCCATGCCGTTATTAAGAATCAAGTTCTTTTTCCATTCGGGTTGTTCCCAAATGACTGTTTTTCCATCTCCCGACACTACCGAGACTTTGTATCGTCCCTCAAGTGTCTGATGAAGAGGACTGTTTTTGTTATTCATATATTTTCTCCTAATGTTGACTGTTTTTTACGTCAAGATTTATGTTGCAATAAATCCTGATCCAAATCCTACTGACAAATCTTGTATCGCTTCGCTTCCGCTTGTTGGAAGAACTATGTTATTCAATCCCGACCCCGTGTCGGGGAATGTTACGCTCATTTCTGCTTGGTTAAGGTCGCTTCCGCTTGTTGGAAGAACTATGTTATTCAATCCCGACCCCGTGTCGGGGAATGTTACGCTCATTTCTGCTTGGTTAAGGTCGCTTCCGCTCACTTCATACACCAAACTTTGCATTGACCCCGTAGGTCCGAATGTAACCCAGTTTTCTCCAAACGACTCTGTAATGCTTGTCTCAACCGCTCCTATATGAGTACTTCCCGATGGTCCGAACGAGACTGTAGAAGCCCTAATCTCATCAGTCATGAAATAATCGGTTATACTTCCAAACAAGAAGGACACCCTCAACTCTCTGCTGGATTCGCTTCCGGTTGGCGGCGGCAATTCCAATCTACCACTCAAAAATCCTACATTAACGGATGATGTGGCATGTGCGGATGCCGTGAATACCGTTCCGTTATACGTAGGGCAATCACAGCTAGCCGTTCCCGGCATAATTATATTTGTAAATGCCTCGGGACTATTAAATCCACGAACTTCTTGAATTTTTGAGAATAAATTTGGTCCCGCCAATAGGTTTTGATACCCATCATCATGAATTTCTACATTATCATCCAATGATGTGTCATAAAAATGAATGCTACTCTCGACCAATTTATCCCCAAAAAAGTGGCGGGGGATGCTGAATAGGCGGAAAACATCTGATAATTCACGATCGGTCTTGCCAAGGGGGAAGTCAATATATTCCACTCCGAATATCTGAGTAGGATTGCGGCGAAGGTTATAAAAAGCTGCCTTGGTCTGAACATGGACCATGCGCTTGTAAGTGCCATCGGAATTTTTTGGTTCACTGTCGGGATAGAAGATTCCCGACCCTGTTGCACCTTCTTGATATGAGATAACATCTGAGTCCTGTTGCTCAAGTGCAATATCACAATCACGGTTGATGATAGGAACTCCGTTATTGTAATCAACGTAGTCTAGGGCTACCGCAAATTCCGGCAACGAATCCGGAGGTTCAATCAACACTACATCATCATTTTGAACGCTAAATAACTCCCATTGCTTAACAGCAACGAAGGGAGTCGTTAAGAGGTTTTGATGATTTATGTGCTTGATCATTCATTCAGCGTTGAACTTAGAAATCAAGGCGAACTTTGATAAGCAATTCTTGGTCGAACGACTTTACTGCCGGTCTGCTCAGTTTTGCTACGGCGACGAGTTCGTTACTATCGTTGTACAATCCAACTGTCGTAATGTATGTCTTTGGGTCATTGATAAAGTCGGAGTTGTAAATCGTTCCTTTAGCATGAGTTCCATCAGTACCATCATAAACGTAGGTTGGATTGTTACTGTAGTTGAAATCACGGTTCATTACTCTGACAAAGTAGTGGCGTGCGGGAACGTATTCGCTCTTACGAACCTTCATGGATTCGGTTACGCACAGTTCAATTGATTTTGCCAGAGTCTTGTGATTGTATGTGAATTCGGTTGTCGCTGTGCCGGGAGTGTACCACCAACCTCCGTTTGTAGCAGGACCACCTTCGCTATATCCAATGCCGGGTCCGCTTCCCGAAAGACCGAGTTTCGCAGCGATTAAACCAGCATTCAAAATTACGATACCATCAGACGGATAAATCAATCCCAAACCTTCATAGGTCGGAGTAGCAGGAGGCGCAGCTTGCGTTCCAACAATGAGTTGATATACTGCCTGTGTTTGAGTGGTGTAAGACGAGTTGTCAATGACAGTAAACTTGGTTCCCAATGAACCGCTCAAAGTCAACTCAAATTGTCCTTCATCAATTCTGTCCTTCATCTTGTAAGCGGAAAAATTGAGAACCCAAATGTCGGTTGCTGTAACCGTTGTGCTTCCACTCTGAATTGTGAACTGTCCATCCAAATCTGCCGAACCAAGCAACAAATTCTTGTATTGCGTATAAACCGCTTTGGCCGGGGATGCTTGAATACTGGACGATTCCGTATTGAAAGAACCGCTGCCAATGTCGCCCGCAATACTTCCATATGAAATGGAAAAGTATGGGTCGTTGTTTGCAAACGCCGCTGCGCCGGGATACATGTTCAGATAATACATCGTCTTCTTGACATCATATACGGATGTGCCATACGATGGATTACCATTGGAACCAGTTAGCGACCAGAAGTCATCAACCAAAAAGCTTTGGGAGAAGTTTGTCACTCCGCTTGGCCAGAATCCACTTGCAATACGAGTGGTGCGTCCAGCTACAATGTCTTGATTTGGGTTGAATGTGTTAAATATCATAGGTCATCTTAGGCATTGGATGGAGGAACGGTAACAGTTACCTCGATAGAGATACTTCCACCAGATTCATTTCCGACAATGGTTAAATTGGTTGTGGTTGTCTTTCCAAGACTGCTGTTTGGAACAAAGCGGAAAGTGTTTCCGACAACAACCTGAGCACTTGTGGTGTTGATGTCCCCGGCGAACGTGGGGATAGTATTGGACACCGCATTGATTGAGTTCGTTTGCTGAACAATGAGAGTTCCGACATTCTTGTTTCCCAAAATCGCTGTGTAACCGGCCTGAAGGTTGTAAGCGGGGTTTGTGGAAGGACTGATAATGATGTCGCCAGTGTAGTCACGAGTAACGAGAATCTTGTCTTGAGCAATCGTGATGACTGGAATGGCGGTAACACCTTGGTTCAACGTGACGAGTTTATACTTCATCGTCTGCGTTTCATCAGTCAATGGTTCAAAGACAGGGGTGTTACGTAGAGCGATGTCGTAGAATGCGCTTCCGTTGGGGTGGTTTGGCTGGTAAAGCGTGTAATCAATCTCGTCGTCTGCCAAAGCAAATGACGTGATGTTCAGATTGCCAGTCTTGGCAAGCAGTTCACGACCTTTTTTGGTCAAAACCGCATCTACAGTTATGGTTTGATTGTCAATATATGCCATATTATGCTCCGATTTTTTCTCTGTGAGAAATTATTTTTCCAACGGAAATTGCTGCTTTGTGTTCTTCCGAATAAACACGTCCGACATTGAACAGTTGTGCTTTCTTGATATTCTCACGAGAGCTTTTTCGCCCAATAAATTTTTCTATGGTTTCTGGTGAATGCTTTCTACCTTTTCTCTGAATAGACATCTGTTTCTTTTGTTCTTCTGTCCACCGAGGTTTCCCTTTTTGAGCAAGTGATATTTTTTGTTTTACCCACTCCGGTCTATTACTCCCCGGCAAAACAATACATTTTGCGTCCTTCCTAATGTTATAACATTCAGGACACCCTACCCATACATCCAACTCTTTTTGCTCTTCCACCAATAAATCTTCTTTGGAACACTCTCGCAAAACCTCCACCAAAAATGAGTCTTTGCCATACTTGTTCCAAGCATTTTGTAGATGAGGATTGTCATGAACTCCTCGAACTAACTTTGCTTTATGACCTTCTTTCCAACGACGAACAATGTCATCCGAACTACCAAGATAGAACTTTCCATTTTTGGTGTTTCTTATTCTATAGATGCCGATTGTGGCCATATGTCTTTATAAAAAGGTTCTCATCTAATAAGTATCAGCGAGCAACCCTTTTTTATTTGTTTATTACGTTATCGCTCTGGATCAGGTTAAGATTTCCGACTTGTGTTGACTGAACTGGTGCCGAACCATCTTCCAATCCATTTTCCCCGATGGTTGTCGTGATAGTTTGCTGACATCTAAAGTACGAACCAGAGGTAACTACGCCCGCCTCCATACCATAGGTTGTCATGTTAAACAACGAGAACAATGAACGCTTATGCGTAAAATGATTGAGTGGGTAACTCCCCACTATTTCAAAGTATTCACCTTGATCTGTATAAATAGGCGGCGGATTGAAGGATGGAAATAGTGGGGAATAACCATACCTTGGTCTTGCCGGAAAGATTCCAGATGCAATTGGGTTGTACTGCAATTGGTAATTGTTGACGATTGCATTGGGACTGTTGCGGAAGGTGTTTTCTCTATGAAACCACTGGTTTGAACCCGTTTCCGACGTATAATCCGCAGGAGTCGTATCAATAAATGACGACGTGTAAACCATGCTGCTGTACCAATCTTTTCGGACAACTACATAGTCATACAGATATACCGACGACGTGGAATACAGATTTTCCAACGGGTTGTCTGTCCTATTGTAAGACCCGCTTTTTGCATAAATAGTGAACTTCCGCCAACGCTTGAGCAGGTAATCTGAACGTGAACCCGTTGCGTGTTGATCCACCGTCATGTCAAATGATATTTCGCCGTAGTTCATAAATTATAGTGTGACTCCCGGGCAACTTGCAGTCCAGTTCCATCCCGTTCCCGTCAATGGCGACCACGTTTGAACAATTGCCGTGGAAGAACTACCCGTCTTGAGGAACGTTGCCGTACCATGACCGGGGGTTATAATGGTTTCGGATGGCAATCCTCTCGACAGAAGTGCGGTATTCAATGCTGCCTGATACGATGATGCGCCACGGTATCCAGTGTTAATCACGGTGTTACCCTCATAAATAACGATGTATTTGTCAGGAACATTGTAAGAATTGAATTTCAACTGAATAGAACCCGTTGCAGATCCAAGAGTGATGGTGTATTGAGTTGGGAATCCACCGGGAGCGACTCCGCTGCGTGAGCTTCCAGAACTAAAACATGAAACCGCAGGTATTGCATTGACGGTGATATACCCCACTTGAGTATCTACATCAAACAATTCACCACGGAAGGCAGTAAGCGTAACCGTGTAAACGCCGGGTATGTTATAAACATAGGTAGGAGCAACTTCTACGCTACCAGTTCCATTTCCAAAGTCCCACGAATATCCATCGGCATCCACACTTAGGTTGGAGAAGTTTACAGTCAATGGGTAATTTCCAGACGTAACATCCGCAATGAAGTTTGCTATTGGAACCACTGTGACCGGAGCAAGGATGATGTTTGGATCGGCGACGATTCCACCAGCAAAGTGCCCAAGTTGATATGGGTCCATCATATCCCCGATATACGTTCCACCCATCAAATAGTTGACGGGGTACATTCTGTTTGGCAAATTGAGATATGACAAATTCACATCAATAATTCTATTTTCGGGCATAGAATTGGTGTTGAAATTTGATACGGAGTTCGTATTAAAGTTGAAGTCCGCATAGAGAAGCGACTCTGTAAGGCGACACAACTTGGTGTTTGGGTCACGGAAATAATGTGATGCAGTCGCTTCACCATACCACACCGAACCACTGTTCATTTCGCTTCCGATTGGTTTAATTGGATACTTCGGACGCTCCAAAATGGAGGGTTCTATCAACACTCCAACAAGTGCATTCGCACGGGCGGGCACAACGTTCCTGATTGCTTCAAATATGGAACGGTTGAAGTATAGCTTGTAGAGTGTGATTAACTCATTGAACAAAGTTCTGCTTCCGCTGCCTTCATTAAGTGATGAGGCGTATTCTTTGCGGAAAAGATTGAGCGATTGATAACTCTGTGAATACTGATTGAATGGCGCACCGATTGCATCCATGAAATCGAAATTTCCAAAGTATCTTACCGTATCTTTGTTACGGAAATCCTGTGGGTCAACGAAGAATCCTACTTGGTTGGAATCTGGTGCCGTGTTGTTGCGAGGAACATACGTAGAACGCTCCTTGTTGTCAAATCGGGCAGCAATAGATTGGGATGTATGCCTTACCTTTTCATTTCTGAATTTGTTTGGACCATATTTGGACACTCCCCAAGTGCTTGGATAATCAATTACCTTGAATTGCCACGGGTATGTAGATTGTGACACGTATCGGCAGGAGGCGGTATCATAAACCAACTTTTGCGAACCACTCCACGCCGCATAATTGGCCATCAAATCCATGTTGTTGATTTGTGTTGGCGTTGGCGTCAGACAATCAAATTGCTTGTTTATCGAGTTTGTTGCATAGTATGGGTTTGCATTTCTCCACTGTCCTACCCATACGTTATATGGTCCAGACAACCCTATGAAGTTGTTTGGTACGGCATCACCCGGGGCAATTTGACGCATGTCAAATGGATAGTCCGTATGCATACGGAACAATAGAGATTGGTGAGCGGGACGTGACCCGCTAAAACTGTAGGCGTTTATGCTGTTGGCGTAATCTTCAAAGTTACTATCGGTAATGGCATCATACCATACCTGAAGTTTGTCCATTGCTCCGGTAAATCCTTGTCCGTTTCGGTCAGCAAACCAACCACCGAGCATAAGGTAAGACCCAGATGAATCAACCGAGAATCTATGATTGATTGCATAATCATACGAGACTTTACTTGAAGTAAGTCTTAGTGTCTGGTTTCCAAACTCATTCTTCTGAACATACAAATCAAATATACTTGGAATAGCATCTGTGTTTGTATTGTATTCAAATCCCGTAGGAACCAGATTACGACGAAGCATCAAGCTATAGATGCTTCCGTCAAAGAGCGGGAATGTTGAGCTGGTAATTTTGAACTGAGGATTGTTATCATATCCAATTCGGAAGTACACTCGTCCGAGATTTGGTCCTGGTTCACGAATAAATCCAACGGTCCAATCTCCCGAACCAGATGGGGAATTTGCAGTGACGCCTCCCCCAACCACTCCCAACATGTTTTGTTCTCTTCCATAAACATAACTGTCCGCATCGCCGATGCAGAACTTCAGGAGAAACGTGTTACAATTGGTAGTGAGATTGTTTCTGAAATGGTCGTACTTGGAAGACGTGTCCCACTGATACATGAAGGAACGCTCATACGTGGTGTATGACGCCTTTTCATCTGTATAGTTGACTCCACCGTATTCACGAATAGTCAACAGCGAAGACGGAACGCCATAACAAGCAAGAATGACACGGACAGACTCTTCGGTTCCCTTAGTCTTGAAAATGCGTGGCAAGTTGATGAGAATACGATTTCTCACTTCCTTGAGACGGTCTTCCGCAGACATACCATTCAACCCCTCCTGTTGTTCAGAAGTCAAGTAGTTGTTCAGCATGTTCGCCTGTTCCAACGAATCATCCAGCGTCCAACCAAAAGTCTCAAGCATGTATTCTACAATGCGACGAGTAAATGCTTCTGTTGCCCCCGAACCGACGTGCCTTTCCGAAGGCATGTTAGCGATGTAGATGTAGATTTCATCAAAGAAGTGACCAATCATCGAAAGGAAAATGATGTAGTCATCGTTTAAGGAATCGGAAAGAATGTGGTAAGGACAGTTGTTAATCAAACTGTCACGGTTATTCTTATCATATGCACTTGCGGAAACATCCATCTCAGCAACAAAGCTTGAGCTTATGAAATTTCCATTGACATATGCGTAGTCTCCGCTTCGGTACAGATACGATTCAAATCCATCAAAAGAGTTTACGATGCCGTTTATCTCTCCCTGAGTAGATGTCCACTCTTGGGTATAATATGGATAACTGCTTCCACTTGCCAACATGAACGTAGTATTTCGCTGGTCCAACGTTCTTATGGATGAACTCAATGCCGAAGCATTTATGATCTTGTTCTTGAAGATTTTCAGACGAAGCTCTGCCGACGAAAACACTACGAAATTTTGGAAATCCGTATAATCCACGTTCAGCTCTGTCAAATTTCTGCTAACAGTCAGTTCACGATCAGTCTCATTATCGTGTTGCAAATCCGTCGCAGTATATGACTGATTCGTATTCGTCAAACTGACGTGTGGAATTGGAACGGAAAAGTTTGGAGGTCCAATCTTGTGAATAACGTTGCCCTGTGGATTCTTAACAATCGCATTGACCACGTATGGCGAAAGTGATATGTTGGAAACCCAACATGAGGATTGAATTGCAAGGTCGGGCGGCAATTCAGATTGCAACTTTACTAACAAGGTCAGGGGTTCATTTGGAGACTGTCTCTCGTCCATGACTCCGTGCTGAAGAATCGGCAAAAGTCGGTTATCGCCCAGATTGATGGCGTTCTTTAGGTCGGCAAAGTATTTTTCACGATACGTCGTGCGGAGGATGTCTGAAATGGGTTGGTAGAAATACTTCGTGAAGTAATCATACACAAACGCTTTCGCTTGCACGTATTGTGGAAGCGGATGTTGTCCAATCGGAGCGAATTTTCTTTCGATGGACGCCGAAACATATCCATCAAACTGAGCATCCATGTCCGGGAAATCAACGATGTTATCTGAGTTAGACAACAGATAATTGTTGAAATACGTCTGAATTCCTTGAATACGTACCACGCTTCCGCTGATGCTTGACGGGCCGGATGGAGTAGAAACGGGAGTGGTTGTGTAGATGGTAATGTCTTCATACAAATTTCGTAGGAAGTTTACCATTGCCCCATCCGTGTTCAAGAAGAAGATTGACTTGATCGTGTTAATCTGATTCTCATACAACGGACTTACTTTGTTGTAAATTTGTCCGTATGGACATCCCTTAATTGCCTGCAAGTAAAGAGGAGATACGTCTCTGACTAACACCTTCTTTTTGCAAAATGCTTCGTAGGAAGCACTTACAGTCGTCAGAGGAATCAGTTTCAACTCACGTCTGGACGGGGAAATATCCTTGATGATGAGCGGGGTGTCTGAACGTCCAGCCATTTCTCGGGTAAAATTGTATGCAAGAAAGTAACTTCCATCAAGAATTCCCATTGAGGATGACAACTCTGCCGTAGGGTTCACCAATATCTTGGCATTCTTGTATAGAATGAGATTTGATTGCAACTCCGAGTAAGAATATGTAATTGGGAAATCGAGCGCATTCAGATACGAGAGTGTTACTTCACTGTAACTCTTGGAATCTTCCAGAACATCCCATGCGATGAAATTGTTTTCACGGTCCCAAACCGCCAGCTCAACCACGTCATTTTCGGAAAATCCATACCACAAATCTGATGCAAACCCATTAACAAACAGGGAATACTCCGTTCGGTTCAGATACGAACCTGTATTCAGACTTGCGGTGTTGTTAGACACCATTTGATATGACGTAAACTCCATATTATGTTGTTGGTTTTCTTATTGGCGTGTAAGGGAATGTATCGGAAAAATCAGTCTCCACTCTTCCCTGTCCGACTGCTTTTCGGAGTTCGATAATAACTTGCTTCGTCGCCATAATATCTGCTACCGAACCACTGGACTCATTCTGCAAGATGACCGAATCGAGCTGTGTTTTCAGTGTGACGTTCTCTTCCTGAACAACATCCAACTGTTGTTGAAGGGTGTCCACCCTCTGCTCCGTCTCGGAGACTGGGCCCGGTATAAACTCCTCAAATTCCGTATTATAAATATTCTTGACCTTGACGGGGTTGTAGATAACATTTTGAAGTGGAAATGCCAAATACACTTGATTGAAGTTGGCAGAGGAGCTGTCGAACGTCATGTTCCCAACACTATCAAACTTGTAAGTGTAGGTTCCATATCGCTGAAAGTTTTGAATGTCTTGCGAAAAATCGCTCATATTACCTCGTCAACTTGAATGTCTTGCCGCAGTCAAACGTGTAAATTGACTGACCATCATCTACACGAATGAGCACCCGATAGTATCGGTCCTGTGGAAGACTCGTCGTGTCAATCACGAAGTAGTTTCCGCCCGGATACTGACAACCTATCTGTGTATAACTATCAAAATTCATGACTATTTCGTCGGTCTCATTATCCTTTAATGCGTAGTATGACGATGTTGGCAAGTACTCAGGGATGAGATACTGTGCTTGCTGTGTTGTTTTTCCAAAAGTTTTGAGTGGGAATTGCTTGCGACTAAATACTCCTACCTTAACAATATCTCCCGCCTTATAGGTAGGAAGAAGGTTCTGAACTACCACCGTGAATGGTCTTGCAGCATCCAATGCGGTCATTACACTTGAGGACATTTCTACGCTGGAGGTATAGGTGTAAGATGAAGTAAACATACTTCCGCTCAATTGGAGACTCAAAATCCCTCCCAACAGATTTCCATCTACGAACTGTCCGTTAAAGCTTGCACTGTTTGCGCCAGCACTTGCCGTGGTAGGAGACCCATTGGAGCCAGAAATGGTGTAAATTCCAAGTGCCTTTCCGTTGACATACAATCCACTGACGTATGCATAGGCATATGGGGCGATGGTAGATGGCAGTGGAATGTTTACCGTAGCACCCAACAACGCCGCCACGGTCCACGATCCGGATAGGATGGCGTTTTCAAATTTGTGGTCAACATATAGTGCAGCAAAGGAACTTCCGCTAAATACTCCACTTGTAAAAATTGCCTTTGCCAGTGAAGCACTAAATGATTTTCCGCAAGCACCAGCTACAAGTGATTGAGAAATGGTTACAAATCCGTTGACCATTCCAAACACAGGGATGCCGCTGATATTTCCGGTCAATCCTTGTCCATTCGTGAATCCACTAAACGCATAGAATAGTGGGTCAAGATAGTATCCCGAACCAGTGCCGTTGAGATAAACCAAGGAGCTTGTCAGTTGACCGACATAGACCCCGAGGAATCCAACGCTACCGCTTACGCTGCCGGAAATGCTACCGCTTACACTGCCAGAAATGCTTACGTTGTTGCTTTCTTGGACTATTCCATCAACCGAACCCGAGAAATAGGATGCCGTGAAAAGTCCGCTTCCAGAGATTGTTCCAACGGTAGATACGGAACCGCTGAACGAACCAGTGAAACTTCCCGTGAACTGATAGATTGGAGAACTTCCATAATCGGGAGCAGGAGGGTTAACCTGAATATCTGTATTCGGCAAATATCCTCCATGAAATGGATCCAAATCCCACGCAGACTGCCAACTATCATAGTGATATCCATTGTTGGCATACCAAAGTGAGTTTTCATTTGGGTCGCCGGGAGCAGCATAATCAAAGTTTTGATTGCTGGCGGTTATGTAGTTTGCGGTAGTAGTGATTATAGCACTTCCTGAGAAACTGCCACTGACTCCACCGGCAATGTTAAAGGAAGAACCACTCTGAACAGATGAGGAGATGCCCGCTGCGATAGTTGAAATGACTACGCTACCAGTTGATTGGCTACCCGTGACAAATCCACCTGCGAGAACAATATCATCCCACGCAACATCCAAGAAGGGGGAGAAAATCGTGTTAGTATCACGACTGTAAAACTTTAGAGTGAATCCCGAACCAGTTGCCTGAAGTTCATCGGAAGAAACTAGGACCAATCCCTCATTTGGAATGCTTCCACTCAACCACGCCAAAACCATTGGCGTCACATCCATATCAATATCCGCTGATTGATAACTGAAACTCTGTGAGCACCAGCTAGAAGTGTACCACGTTCCCCCACCATAGGCAAACGAGGCAGTAATCAATAGCGGGTTATGAATAAAATCAATTGCTGGACGTGGAATTGGGTCAACCGATTGCGAAAACCACTCAGTTCCGTAGTTGTTATCACGATACTGCCAACTTACGCCGGTGTCTGAACCTTCGTCGGACATGTATCCGTCTCCCATATTCCAACTCTGACTGATTGGCAGAGCATAGATGATGTATGTGATTGGAAGATTGTATTCATTACAAACCTTCAATTTGATTGCAAACTTGGGGCTGGCAATTTCACCGGCAGCGATAGATGCTGAAATAGCAACCAAATCAAACTTCAGGAATGCTCGGTCAACGTATTGTGTAGCGGTAGTTGTCCAGTTCTGCTGAGTGCGGGTGTCCGTTCCAGAACCAGTTCCAGTCAAACATACATCTGAACCAGTCAACTGTCCGACAAATTTCCCAAATTCAAGTGGAGAAATAATTGACCCAGTGACGTATCCTATGATTGCACTTCCAGATGCAGGATCTCCAAAGCTTCCGCTGCCAACCGATCCCGTTCCATTTACGCTTCCAGAAAAATATGAAGCACTGAATCTCAATCCACTTCCGGAAATACTACCACTTGCAAATGCAACTGTGCCATGCAACGACCCCGAGAAAGTGCCCGTAAAATACGAAACTCCCTGACCATTGAAAATGACATCTGTATAGATGTAATCCTTGGTTGGGTTAGATGTTTCAACAGGAGTGTTCTTTGTCCCGACCTGAAGAATTTCATCAATGCCAAAGTTTTTGTCTTCCAACTGCGAGCGGTTGGTTACATACGTGTCTTTAGATGGATAAATGAAATGATGCATATTAGAGTACTGATCCTTTTATGTCAGAGTCGGGATATTTGACTTCAAAAATTGATGGATCAACCGATGGATAAATGATTCCGTTCTTTGTTGCCGCAGCAACGTCATACTCTACTGGTGAATATGCACCATCTAAAGCAGTCTTGTTGTAAATCGTGACCTCGATCACTGACTGAACTCCATCTACTTTGGCAATTTGAAGATTCAGTTGACTTAGATTGATAGGTTGAGAAAAATTCCAGTTGTCAATGTTAAAGAAATCCTGCACCGTTTGAATGCAAGACAGTAACGTATCCTTTTTGTTGAATCCTTTATACACCGTGATTACGAAATTGACTCCGATATTGATGACGTATCCATCAATGATGTTAACGCCATCCGTTATCATTCTGGATTGTTTCAGATGGGTAATCAAATTTGACACCAATGCCTCGTTTGGACTTACCAACTTCTTGTTTGCATCAAAAGACAGAAGATATACGTTAATAGCAAATGGATTGGTTGCGTCATAGGCAATCTTTCGGAAATAGCTGCTGTTGCTGATGTTTCTGACCGAGGCAACGTTATTCTGGTCAACCACACCGACCAGAATCTTGTTTACACCTACTTCCAAGTTCGTATCTGAAATGACTTGTGCTTTGGCGATAGACCCGAATTTTGATGGCAAACTATACACCCGAACCAGATAATCGTTCTGCGTCACTGTTCTGCTCTGTGCAGCAAAATTCGCCATAGAATTCATCTTGATTTCTTCGTCGGTTTCTGAATCCTTACCACCAACACATGGAGATGGATTGGTAACGGTCAAAGAATTCTTAACCGTATTGAGCAAATCAACTTGCTCTGGCAACAACCCCTCAGAAGAATTATCAAAGTCTGCTTGAACTACAGTTCTGATTTCGTCAGACTGACAGTTGCTCTGCAAACCTCCACCAACCAAATAGCGAACCGTTAACGTCGTATTGAATGGAGCAATTCCGTAGTTTTCATTCTTCAGGAAGTTGCTAGGGTCAAGGGGAACATTGACGTTTGTTGAATTTGTCAACCCTACGTTAATCAGATTGGAATCGAATGTGACAATTTCATCATCCACACCGTTGACGCCCGCACCGAATTGAATTTTGGTGATGTTATTCTCATCAACCATAGTAACATAGCGACGAGAAGTCTTCAGGAACTTCAAGATGTATGGAACTGAATCACGATAGTAACGCAATGACCCCTCGTACTCGGCATCATTTGGAATTGCAATAGGAACCATTTCCTGTGCAATGTAGTCAACTTCATACCACTTATTGTTGTCGGAGTCAACCATGTCAACTATACCAAGAACGTTATCCTCTTCGAGTTGAATTTCAAAAAATGCTGATGGGGAAGATACCACCACCTGTTTGGTGTAGATTTGTCCCGACGCAATATTTCCTTGCTTCTCAAGCAGGAAAAACTGAGGAGTTCCATCTGGATTGCGAGAATAGACGGTCTCAATTCTCGGAGACACTGACGAACTGACAGTAAAATCAACTCCCTGAATCAGATTGTAGTACGAACCCCCGTTGTTTGAAAATTGACTATTCTCCTTGACCAACAACATGTAGTTTGTGTCTGGATAATAGTTTCCATTTCCATCATCTGCCGATGGACAAAGTTGCATGATATTGATTACTCCTGCTGCGGCACGACTTGGTTTTACTTTGTATCCGAGGTACGCAGCAAGACTGATGATGTTACGACGCTCCGTAGCACTTAGCATCAACCCTTCTTTGAAAGCGTAATCGGTGTAGTAACTCAACACGTCACCAACATATGCCGCTTGTTCCATGAACATCATGCCGGGAGATGCGGCAGAAAAATCCTTGTAGGTATTTGGGTAATAGGTCTTGGCAAAATTGATCAGGGATTCACGCAACTGTGAAAAATCACGGTTAAGATAGCGAATCTCTTTGCTATTTGGCGCAAACGATTTCTGAATTGTGGTTGCCATAGTTATACTTTGTTGGTATCGAGAATAATTTCGACGACATCCTCTTGATTGATTGCATCAACCGTGAACTTTACAGCGATGTACAGTTTATAAATATCTCGGAGGTCGGAAGTTTGGTCATCTCCGAAGTATTTAACATCAACGGATGTGACCGACACTCCCGGAATCCACTGTGCGACATCCTCTCTAATCGCTTTACCTACCTTGTCAGGAATAAAATCGTCGTTTGGTTCAAAGACAATGTTCCACAGACGGCATCCAAACGTAGGATTCATGCGTCTTTCTCCCGGTGCGGTTCGGATGAGGTTGATGATATTCATCCGGTACGCCGTAAAAGTATCCGTGGACTGGTCAAAATACCCACTCGTAGGTCCACTACGAATAGGCAAATTCAATCCGATCGGAGTATTTTTAACTATTGCCATCTTATGCTATACCCTTCTTTTTCTTATCAATCAACTTCATCATGGATGAGTAATTGCGAGTCAACGCCCCTTTAACTGCGGCTGGCACTCCATCTGGTATCGGAGTTGAAGGAATCATTCCTTCTTGAAACACTTGTGGTCTTGACCTTGGTGCTGCGTTCACGGGCGGTGCCATTGACGGCATATTTCTTGCAAATGTGGGTTCCTCTTCCATTGGCATTGACGATGCTGCATCTGGGTTGAATCCCGGTACCATTGTCAACCCCGGGGAATATCCACCCGCATAAGCGGCTGCACCGACCAAGCGTTCCCTATCTCGCAGGTCTGATGTCGTCTCGTTCAAAATTTGGTTAAGAATCGGGTCTTTGGCAAACTGCCGAACTGGTCTCGGTTGATTTGATGCCGGTGGAGTCTTCATAACAGGGGTTCCGGCGAACAATTCCCTTAAAGACGCCTTGAAATCTGTTGGTGATTCCCCAACCCGTGGTTCTTGTGGTTCCACTTGCTCCTGAATGGGTTCTGGCTCGTTTCTTTGCTCGGATACGACCTGTCTGCCCATCATGTTCTGAAACGTCTCTGCAATGATTGCAGGAAGTTGTTTACGCACTTCTTTTGCTACGATGTGCTCAATTATCTGTGTGAGTTGTGTGAGTTCTGACTTTTTCATAGATATAAATATCCTTATGCGGGCCGATAGCTCTTACCTTTCCACTCTCCCGGTACTCCAGAACCATTACCAATTCCTATTTTTATAGGTTCCGTTCCCTCGGGTATGGACCCACCGTTCTGTCCCGGTGCTAATCCTCCACCAGTCATGAAGACTCTTCGGCTCATTAGTGTGTGTAGTTTATCTCGTAATGCAATCAATTGTTGAACTTGAACTGGCAACTGAGTCTGTGACGGAGACTCTTTTCCCGCATCCACATGCGAGTGTTTATACCAGTGAGTATGTGCCAATAACCAATTGCAAAGTTCATAAAGCCAGTTGACCGTCGTTTGACCTAGCAATGCTGGCTCGTTTGTCATGTCATACTCTCCCAAATAGATAGCAGGAGAATTGATGACTGTCTTGGTATTTGTGGTCAAAACTATCTGTTGGTGGGCATCCACCGTATATTCATTGTCGGTCACGATGGCAAATCTCTTTTTTGAAAATTGCATCATTTCAGCATATCGGGCAGACAATACCATTCTGTCCGTGTTGATAACAATTTGGTCTCCATTTAGAATTGGATACTTAAATGCCGACTTTCCAGCAAATTTGGACACTTCTTCACCCACGCCGAACATCTTTTTATAACAAGTCGTCACCCATCCACTTACGGTTTGACCACTGGTTATTTGCATGGTTGACCCATCGTGATTGATGTTCTCTTCCAAAAATCCACCGGCGTTCTTTTCGTATTTGGTTCCTTGAATGGTCGCTGGATTAGGACTATGCTGCAACGAAAGCGTCTGCCCCTCCTTCAAAAGTGTTCTCTGACGATTGCGAATCAAAATCATCGGGTTCCCACCGTCTCTATAATCACGGTTCTTCGGGTCTCCTACGTCATTGCCTCTCAGAGAATCATATGCAGTCATATGAATCGTCTGCCCATGACGACTTTCAATCAACAAGTCTCCCTCAAATCGTTTTACAGTGCGTATCTTGTTGTTTGCAACGAAATATTTTCCCGCATACCCATGATATCCGGTGTTGTCTTTTAGAATTTCTGTGGTGGGAGCTTTGAGAACGGATTCTTTCTTTCCAGTAAATGGAGTGTTGGTGTATAACTCGGTGTTTGTTTGTCCAGATACCGATTCGTTGGAGGAAAAATCAAGATTGTTGTTTGGCCAATTGTGACAGTTGACCTTGCGACTGTAGTAAAGCTTTCCTCCGAACGTAGTGAGAATTACAGTTTCGTTGATAAGAGGATATTCTGAAAGGTTGGTTTCGAGCGGATATGCCCACAGAAGTTGATCCTTGCTCGTCACCTTTTCTGAAATCATGGGACGCACCAACGCCCGTCCAATCCACGTATAGTCTATGTCCTTCTTCGGGTCTGCCTTTTTATCCAACAAGTCGCCCGGCCATCGGTCAGCATCAACATACCGATGCAAAATGTCTCCCTTTGTGAGGATGGGGTGTTTATCATCCAGTACGATGTCCAACACAACCCCAATTTCCATCTCATAGAATTCTATTGGAGCGGAACCTTTTCCGGAAGTATTGGTTGTTGCCAGACCAAAACTGTCTAACTCTCGGGAATTTTTTGTAGTAGATTTCCAGTAAGACATAGGTTAAACAACGGATGATGATGGTGGAAGGACGGTGGGAGCAGAGACTTCTTTGATTATCTCGGAAAGTTTTGCCTTGGAGACGCTTTCGATGAGTTGTTCCTTCTCTTCATCGGTTAATCCGGTAGAGTCTCCACCAGATGCTTCCAATTGTGCAGACTGAAGTCGTTGAAGTACTGCGGCGAGTTTGATGAGTTGCTCATCATTCTTGATACCTACATCCATCAACTCTTTGATGCGAGGAAGAAAGACTTGAGCATCATTTATGTTCTTGATATGCCCACGCACGTCTGAAAAGAGAGTGTCCAACTGGTCCTTCTTGCTTTGTGAACGATCTACGACCTCTTTGCACAAATCACGAAAGGTTTTTCCATCATATACATCGAAATCAAAGGTTGCCATACATACATAAATAGACCGGGACGCCCACTTTGAGCGTCCTACTATCAATTATTTTAACGGTTACGCCGTAGCGTAACGTTCAGTATTCACGTAACCATCGTCTTGATATGAACGCTGGATGTTGTCGTGATACTGTTTCATTCGGTTTATGACCTTGGTAATCTGCTGCGTCTTACACATGGCCATTTCACGAATGTAAAGATACAGTGCCTTCTTGTTGTATGCATCAATCCTATCTGAATTTCGGAATAACTCAACCACCGCATTGGCAATGTTAAGGTCTCTTTGTTTGGTGAAGATTTTGTTGACGTTCTTTTCCCAAAATTCAACTATCAATCGGATGAAATCTGACATCTCTTGTTGAGCATAATACTTGTCATGTGCCTGAAGTTGCACCGTATGCTCATCACGTTCCTCGCTGATTTCCACATTTTGGTTGAATTTCTTGTAGTTGGTGTTGTTCAACAAAATAAGATAGTGTTTTGCAATGATGGAAAAATAGGCAAACGCCCGTGCCTTTTTGGTGGGGTCGAGTTTGCTTGTTCGGTTGGGGTCAAACTTGTGCATGTTGGCGACAAGATGTGTGAGGCATTCCTTCTGAACATCTTGAGGACCAGTTTCAAAATAGGAGAACTTGAATGTGTTAAAAACATTCTCCACCAGCTTTTGAAGTGCGTGATGGATTCGCTCACGGAAAATCTGCTCACGGACATCTAAGTTTTCTTCCTTGTTGTACGCAATGATGGCGTCCTCAGTGTCCTGAGTAAAATACATTCGGGTGGTTCCGTTCTTGCTGCGTCTCTTGCGTGGGATTTTAATCTTTCCGACTACCTCAGACGGAACTGTTTCAATAATTTGTCTTATTGGAACTTTTGGCTGAATAACCTTTTGGACCTTAGCCGGTTTCTTTTCGGTGTTGCGGGGAGACTTCTGTCGAACGTTTTTTGTAACCTTTTTCTTTTTTGGCATAGAGTTATTGAATCCTATCGTCTAATTTCTCGACGAGGGCCAATAGCTCTTTGAAGACCTGTCCAACTTCATCATCCGACTCAAATACTCCCTTGCCAGTAGATTCAAATGACGATTTGAACGTAGAGTTCTCATCAATCTTTCTCATCTCTCCAAGTGTGTCTGTCACGTTTTGCTTGAATTCTACTACCCACGTTTCGTAGGTTCTGACCTTCTCTAGGAGCCTCTGAATAAGTATAAAAGTTGCTATGTTAAGTCCTAAAGAGATAATTAGTCCTACAATCAAAAAAAATGTAATCATGTGTTTATTCGTCGTCTGGAGGCTCGCCAGTGTCTATAAATTCTTTCAGTGTCTCTCGTGCCTCTTCAACAACGTCCCAATCTTTGGTTGTTATTCCATCGCTGATAAGTTCAATAATGTATTTGATGTCGGATTGATCCATAGAATCGTAGCCTTATTTTAAGGTTAACTGACCCATACATATATTTCATTCAGCTAAAGCGAAACTTTTTTCACTTCATAATTGAATATTACACCACTCCACTCGATTAGTCAACTTATTTTATCTATTCTTATTTAGTGAAGCCACGTAGGTCTTGGTGATGGTTTTGCCTCTGGTGCGCCGGTGGATTGAGGGAGTGGATTATCCGCCACAGGTGGTGCGGGCAATTCATCAGTTAGAGTCGGGCGTATAGAAGTCAAAACTTCCTCGTCTTTTTTATAGGAGACTACGTTGTAGGCAAGGATGAGTGCAATTGCCATTGGATCAAAGACAAAGATGATAGTGAAGATGAACCACTTGGCAACATTGTCAAGAGTGGTCCCGAACTGGTCTGCCACAAATTGAAAAGTTCGTATGTCCTTTGTCCCCGCAGAAGCAAATTTCATCTCGTTCACTTGTTGGTCAACCTTTTGGATTTCATCGGCAGTGTTCTGAATCTTCTCCTGCTCCACCTTAATGGACTCATCTGCGGACTTCACCATGTCAACGGTCTGTTCCTGAATCTGTTTCAGTTGGATAGGATTTCTCGTAAGGTATGCATTGGTCAATGTCTCACTCAAACGACCTTCTTGAATTTTTCTCATGTCGTTGAGAGTTTGAACACGGATTTTAGATTGAGCGATTTTGTCGTTCAGATAGGTCTTCTTACCTTCAATCAAAACAATCTTCTCCTGACTCGCTTTGAATTCTATGGCGGATTTCTGGTAAGCAGCACTCAAGTATCCAAAAATACCAAGTGAAGTTACCAACATGAGGACAAGCGTAGCTATACTGAGATAGGTTTTTAAGAACCCTTGAGTCTTATGCCAATAGCGGTATAAAAACGTCACGGCAACCAGCTTTCCAATTTCCAAGGAAGATGCCATAATTGCGGTTAGAACGAACGCACCCGCAAAGAGTGTCGCAATACCATAAACGGAGAAAAATGCTGCCACGAGAGCAATAACGATGGCTGTGATGCCAAGGAGTTTATCGAATCGGATGATACGGTCGAGAATACGGTCTTTCATTCTTTATAAATATTCCTACGCAAAGCAAAAGACCCCGGAAATCGGGGTCTGATGCGTATTCACGTATTCAATTATTCGGGCCAGTTGACGTAGTTAATGACCCCCAGAAGTTCTGTACTGTTTCTTCTGGAATAAATGATTCCACGTTCTGCACCCGTCACCGGGTCATAATCAACGGTCATTCTCTCGCTGTTTTCAGATTCCCATTTTGCGCTGTCCTGTGAAGGAAGTGCTAGAGTTTTGACATATGTTATGTAAAGGTTGTTCCAATGCGTCATAAACGTTCCGGTGTTTTGTTGGAGAATGTGAAGATATCCCGTAGAAGTATCTATGATATAATAACGTTTCAGGATGTAGTTGTAATCCCACAACATCATAGAAGAACCATTTCCAGAATAAGCCGGATAATCATTGTAAAACAACGACATACTAGGAGCATTTTGAATGGCTCTCAAATCAATTGTGTTTGGTGCCCACGTATAAGTCCATCCTCCACCAGTAGTCCAGTGGTGTCTGCGCCATCTTACAGTTGGGTAAAGTCCGTCAGTCGTAGCACCATATCCAGCATACAATGTCCAAACTGTAGGTTTCGAACCACTTGATGCTGCAAAACTTACAGAAATAGGAAGATCGTTGTAATGTCCGGCGGTACCGGGAATCAATCTCATGTTTAGAGTTGAAATTGGGAAATCATACAGACCATCATCAGTCCAAAGATACGCACGTTCCACTGAACCCGTAACTGCCGGAACATTTGCGGTGTTGAACAATCTACCATTGAAATTCCAACTGTTGTTTGATGCAGTACAAACAAAAGTCACCACGTTCGTAAGCATATCAAGTTTGGATACGTCACGCCTACTCGTGTGTCGATTGGAATTTATGACATAGAGGTCCGTTCCATTAGATGCAACAACTGCATTTCCCGGGTTTGCAATAATCCACGAACGACCAATTCCAGAAACTCCTGAAATACTTGCGGGTGTCCATTTATTGGTTGCAAGATCATACCTAAGAAACTGTCCATCGGTTGGTGCAGTTACATCAATGGATGTTCCACGCAAACCAACAACGGTTGTCGCCGCCGTGTTTCCAGTTACGTCACCCGCAAGTGTACTTCCACTGGCAGCAAAATTAACGGCATTGGAATACTTGATGATATAAGTAAAGGCAATGTTTCGTGGGCGACTATCTCCTGAAGAACCATTGACCGGATTTGACGTGGCCATTGGAAATGCACTCAAGCTGCCGGGAACAGTATGAAAATCCGGTCCTCCCGAACCATCTCCCGGAATTTGTCTTCCAGTATAAGACAATCCATCGCTCCAACTGCGATAGATGAAAAATCCATCATTATTTCCCGAACTATCAAAATTTCCAACACCGTGATAGTGAAGTCCTTGTCCGGCGACTTGAGCACTTGCCGTTGTTCTCCCCGAATCTATTCCACGACCATGATCCCATCCACGAATAAACTCACCACGTAGGTCGGGCATTTTGAAATAGAATCCGGAACTGTTTCTGTTTCCGAATTGGTCACACACATACCCATGAATAGAATCAAGGTCGGTATTTCCTATTTTAGCAAACAAGTCTTGATATGATGCGGTTAGCAATGCTGCACCATCACATTCTAACCAGTTGTTTGGAACTATTTGACCACCATATGCCATGATGGTTCCAATACCAACAGTATCTACTACATTTGTTGAGACTGGAGATACATCAGTGGAAGACGATTGGATTAGAATTCCTCCTTCATATGTACATTTTTTCCACAGTTGACTTCCTGAATCAAATTGGGTAAATGTTCCACTCTGTCCTTCAGACCCATTACAAGAGTATTTAAGACTTGCATTGATAATGCTTGTCGTGATTGCGGAGGCAGTTAAAGAAGTTATGTGACTTCTAGATCCGGTTGTAAAACTTGCGGTTAATGATTGAGTGGCAAACAATGATTGAGTGGCAAACAATGATTGAGTAGTGAACGCAGAGCTTGATGCAAAAAAGGAATTGATCGCAATACTGGCAGTTAAAGAAGTTAGCGAGTTGGTGGCGAATAACGATTGAGTGGCGAATAACGATTGAGTGGAATAATACGACTGAGATGCATACTGCGCTCCAATACTATATTGACTCTGAGTAATTGCCAGTGCGATCTGTGCCAATGTAGCACGGTAGGTCGTCATTGATCCACTGTCCACCAACGGCAGAAAATCATCCGACGTTGGAGAACTTGGAATTGGATTTAGTTCACTGATTTTAATTACGCTCATATGTTATTCCTTACACGTACTGAACTGTCCACGCCCTTGATTGTAATGTTGCTATTCTCGTAAGAGTAACGGGCAGCAATGCGGCATTTCCACGGATATCCAACGAGCCGGAAAGTAATCCATTTGTAACCAAATCAGCACAACTACTATCTTGAACTACCGCTGATAAGTTGTTATAGGATGCATCCAAATATTTTACAAGTGGAGGAATGGTTGGGAGATTAACCAATGATGGATTGTCTCGAACCCAAAACCATACCAAAGATGATGGAAGAGTAGTCAACCATCCGGACAAATTTGTGTTGCTGGAGAATGACATGCTTACAACGCTCGAAGGGAATGATGCAGGCGGCCCAACGATACTGTTAGCATCGCAATAGAGTTCTTTTAGTCCGACTGGCAATGTTGCCGGTAGGGTAGTGATTGCATTTTGAGAACAATTTATGTATCCATTTGACATGGAATCTGGCAACAATGGGAGACGAGACAATGAAGAATTTGCAACATACAATCTTT
>Ga0315288_10000445_pt1 | contig 51429 bp, 94 predicted proteins | sample YL17G11_20_MG_FD_203454 | JGI IMG/M metagenome (GOLD analysis project Ga0315288, IMG submission 203454) | Sediment microbial communities from Yellowstone Lake, YNP, Wyoming, USA - YL17G11_20 | ecosystem: Environmental > Aquatic > Freshwater > Lake > Sediment | place: USA: Wyoming | collected... | reverse complement strand
TTGGCAACAGAGGCGCCAGATTTGTCAGATTCAAGTGAGAATGCGGTAGAGGTGCCATGGCGCTACCAAAAATACAGTTCTACATTGTACAGACTACTTGGGATAGTTCATACAGACGCAAGTTCCGACCTTCAAGTGGATTTGTACAATAACTTTGATTTGAGTAACTTTGCTTGTGGCTCTTTTACTGCTGTAAGTCCCGCTGCTAATATGATAATTACTACTGGGTGGACACCACGTTATATGAAGGTATGGAGTCCTGCTGATACAACACCAGATACCACAGATAAGTTTGATATGTTTGAGACATTTGAATATGGAGAAAAGACTGCTGACCCCCATCTTGGAGGTGGTAGTGCAACGGGAGAAGTAACCTTTAGGCATGGCACAGTGGCAACATTGGAACATGAATTGTTTGCAGAGGCAACTGCTGGTAATATTACTGATATAACGCAACAGGCAGCAGGTACTGGTGGTTCGTTTACTATTTATGCCCCGACTGCTTCTATTGCTGTGTATTGGACTGCGTGGACAGATAGAGTGGTGTAAAATGGCAAATATTACTTGGTCGAAAAGTTACAGTAGTGCGGATAATGGTTCTATACTTGGTGGCGCCGATATTCAGAATATCCAGAACGATATTACCACAGTCGTTAATGGCGGTATTACGAATACAAACATTAGTGATAGTGCCGCCATTGTAGAAAGTAAGATTGCTTTCAATACAACTACTGGACACGACCATGACGGTACAGATTCTAAGTTGATTAGCAGTGCCTTAAAGGACTATATCTCTGGTGCGGAATTGGTGTATGTGGCTGCGGAAACTATTTATGCCACTGCTGGTGTTGTCGAGATAAACGGTTCTGTCTATACTCGCACGGCAGATTCTACAACTATAGATGTTAGTGAAGATGCGAACAAAGTAGCGGGTACTGCCGATGCCGCAAGTACTTGGTTTTATATCTACGCCTATAACGATACTGGTGCTTCTTGGGATATTAAGTGGTGGAATCTTGCCCCCCAGTATTCTAACTGCGGAACGAGTACCTCTGGTACGTTAATTTATAGGCAATCAGGTGGTGCTTGGTATCGCTGTATCGGTGCTGTAAGGAACGATGCAAGTAGTAATATACTGAAGTTTTATCAAGACGGCGATTGGATTTATTATGATACACCTCAAAAAGCATTGGACACAGGTTCAGCGACAACATGGACAGATGTTAATTGTTCTTCTTTTGTTCCTGCTTTTTGTAATCTAACTTTTTTTGATATTCGCGGAATGAGCTCTAATTTATATATTCGTGCGAATGGTTCTGCCGATACAGCAAGAAGATGGATAATAACTGATGAGTTTATCCAGACAATAGGGTTAATAGCATTATCATCCCAGATTTTGGAATACAAAATAGTTGGAGGTGGTGATACGGATTTGATTGTATCAAGTTATTATATTGGAGGTCTCAGATGAAAATACTCGTTCGTTTTATAGATGGTAAACTCGCAGGCTGGCAATACACACAAGAAAAGACGATAGAGAATACCACAAAAGAGTACCCATTCGTCAAAGATGACGGTAGCAACGAATATGCTTGGGCGTTAAGGTGGGCTACGCATGGAGTAGACCAGATACCGATGCAGGTAAGGACAGTTGAGGTTATAGATATAAACGAATGGCGACCCGATAGTTATGAGCGGTACGAACCGCCTAAGCAGCCGACATTGGAAGAACGGGTAAAAAAGTTGGAAGATAAGGTCAAATGAAGCGTGATATTAGACGAAATCATCGAACTAAGGCGTGCGTCAGGTATAGACTTTGGTGAGACGTATGTCGACTTACTGCGTTACTATAAGGACTGTCAAAGATATGGGTATCTGGAGTTCATATGGGAAGACGGCGAACTAAAGGGCTTCATAGATTGGATGAGATGCACTCATCTACCCGAGAAGCGAGATTTTACCTGGAAGGACATGCCGCTGATAGGTCGGGGGGACTATATCTACATTACGACGTTATGCGCGAAGGAAAAGAAATACTTTTGGCGGCTTCTTGCTACGGCAAGGAAGGCGGAAAAGAATGACTGTAAGTATATATGCTTTCATCGAAAGGATGGAAGTCTTAAGGTTTACCCAAATATGAAAGGAGCTTTAGACCATGTCCAAGTTTAGCAAGGCGGTATTCCACCCCATTGGTAACTTATTTACCCGACCTAAGTCGGTGTGGGGTAAGAGTAGTAACTGGATAGCGGATTGGGCTGTTCCTATGGGATTAGGTGTAATGGGTCCTGTCGGACCCGCATTAGCTGCTGGATATGGAGGTTGGCGTGGTTACTCTCAGAAACAACAGGCAGCTGAGGCGCGTAATAGAGACTTGAGAGCCGCAGGACAACCAGAGGTAGAGGGTGCAGGTTGGGGTGATGTTGCATGGGGTGCGGCTACTGGTTACGGCAAAGGAATGATGGGTTCAGGTATTCAGGGTGGTTGGGCTGGGGCTGGGAGTGGTAGTGCTGCACAGCAGGCTGGTTATGTGGGTGCGGCTAAAGGCACTGCTGCTGGTGCGACATATGGTGTTGGTTCAGGCACAGCGACAGGTTCGGCTCTTGCAGCCGGTGGACAAGGTTACGGTGCTGGCGGTTCGTTTATGCAAGGTGCTGGTTTAAGTATGTCAAGATATGGCTTTAATCCAGCCATGTCTAAGTTCTGGGGTGGGGTTGCAGGAGGCGGAGGAGAGCAGGTTACTAATAAGTCTGGCGGTATGGGTTTTTCTGGCGTAGGGGAAGGTTCTACCATGAATTGGGTGGGTCCTATGCTTGCAGCTGGTGGGGCAATAGGTAGTATGACGGCTCAACGTCCAGAGTTTACTTATTACGATTCCACAGAACGCATGGAGATGGCCAAGAAGTCAATTATGAGTAAATATCTTGGTGAAGCGGGGGCGAAACTTCCTGGAGTCGTGGCTGAGGAATACTTGAAGCAGATACAGACACCTTTAGGGGAACTCTATCCTGTCGAGAAGGACGCAAGGTGGGGCAGGGTAGAGGGAGCAATAAATAAGTCCTATGACGACTACGAGAAGTCTATACAACATCAGTTTTCTCAGGCTGGTGGTGTAGGTAGTAAGGATTATCAACAGACCATAGCAAGAGCAAAGGCGGACAGGGCAAAGGAACTTTCTCAGTCAAGGCAAGAGATAGAAGCCAGTGCATATAAGACTCAAGTCGAGATAAAGCAGAACGCCTTACTTCAGGGAGCGCAACAGGGTCAATGGGACGAGAAACTTGCTATGGAGTTAGCAACTGCGTTGGGTAAAGACCAGGAGTTGACGATGGCCTTTGAGAGTCAGGACTATGAGGCGTTCCAGAATCTTATGTCTCAACTTATGAATGCGGGGTTGAGTGATATACTGTATTCGAAATATCAGGGGGGGAGGTAACCATGCCACGAAAACTTCGTTTGGGTCCAAGTAAGGCTACCACCCTTGCCGCAGGTGTCGGTGGAGGTATGGCGTCATTTCTTAACCTCAAGGCTTTGTTCCAGGATGCCATGAGGCAACGCCAGTGGAAACTGGAAGATGAATACAGTAAGAGTCGGGAAAAGGAAAGTGAAGCCACTAAGGCAAGAGAAGGATTAAAGGAACGTTCTCTTATAGGCGCCCGTGCGGGAATATCCCGTCAGATGTTGTCTAAGGGCTATACTCCGCAAGGGGACATAGCGTCATACTTAGCGTCAGGACAGACTACGAGAACAGGCATGGCTCCTGGTCTATCGGTAGCGGGACCCGGCGGAACTCGTATAGGCGGGCAGTTTGAAGAAGGTAGTGAAGGTATAGAACAAAATGCTCCTATTATGGAAGAGATATTCAAATGGCTACCACCTTCCGTAAAGAATAATCCTAACATCGGTAAGGCTATTCTTGACCTACAACGTCAGGTAAAAATCTCTATGGGTGGGGATTGGGATGCTATGGATGCGAGCGAGAAACTACCTTACTTAAAGAAGTTCTGGCCGCCCATTGCCCGGAGTTACGGTATCGACCTTAAGCCTGAAGATGTGTTAGGTATCGAAGAAAAGGTACTGTCTGCTCAGAGTACTCAAGGTAGTGAGTATGATGACGCCATACAACGCCTCATGGCTGAAGGTGGTATGGACTACGAAGAAGCGGCGGCGGCACTTGAAGAGGCACTATGACCCTCCTTTCGGAGAAGGTAGACCGTATCCTTGCAAAGAGAAACGTTGCCGGCAAGTTGGCTTCTGGCGTTCAGCAAACTTTCCAACAAACTTTTCCTGCTTCCAGAATTATTCCTTTTGCGGTTAAGCAAGGGATAAAGGCAGCTCCGTATGCACGTGAGTCTGTACGTGGTGCACGTGATATAATCCTTTCAAGCCCACAAGTTATGGGTTCTTTAATTCAGGAACTTGGCGAGCGGGCAGAGGAACTTCCTGATTTAGGACCTACTCCTTCCAATATGATTTTTCCTATGCTTCCCCTTGTTAAGATGGCTAAATCAGCTTTGTTTAAGAGAACAGATAGAGATGAGCAGTTAGCCGATGTGGGGCGAGGACTTATTGAGCGTAATAAGAAGTGGATAGCAAAACGCATTCCTGATTACGGGCCAAGCGGTAAAGGGCAATTTAAGGACTTTATGTATTCGCTTGGCAGCGGGGCTACTACCATGGCCGCAGCACTTGGTATAACGGCATTAACAAGAACCCCTCATGCGGCTGCTGCTTTATTTGGCTTATACCAGAAAGGTCAACTTTACCAGACAGGGCGAGAGAAAGGTCTTACCCCTCAAAGAGCGGGAGAGTTATCTACATTAGGTGGTGCTATAGAAGGCGCTCTTGAATATATAGGATTAGACTTTCTACTTAAACGATATGGTGGTCGTTTAATGACTACCTTTATCCGAAGTGGAACAGAGGCATTACAAGAGTGGAGTCAGCAAACAGGTGAAAACTTAGTAGTTAAACTTGGTGGTATAGATAAAAAAAGGTCTATCTTTCAGGGGTCTGGTATGGCGGCACTTGTAGGTCTTACATTAGGTGCGCCTACCTCTATTTCGATAGATATGGCGGAGAAGTCGGGGATACTTGGTGAGTTACAGCAATCTGGGCTTACTTTGCAAGAGTCTCGAAAAGTGTTAACGTTTATAGTAGACTCGCAGAAGAAAAGATTAGCGAATATTATTACATCTGAAGCTGGATTTGCACGTGTAAGCAAAGGCACTGTTCCTAAGCAAGCTCTTGATAATGCCAAGATAATGCTCGAAGGAGGTAGTTCGCCTCAAAGTGTTTTACGTCAAATAACGAAGGGTGAGTCGTGGGCAGATAAGTTTATAGAGGCATACACAAAGCAGTTTGGTAATAATCCTTTTGCCGAAGAGAAGGTAGAAGCCCTCCCGAAGTTTAAGCCCGCAGATTACCGTAAGCAGATACAAGGAGTTGCTGACGCAGAGTCCTTAGACCGCATAGTAACCGAGTTGAGGGATTGGGATAAGGGGGCTACCCCCCTACAAAAAGGGGCTATCGGTAAACTTGTAAAGCAGGCAACGATAAAGTTGAAAAGTCTACAAGCCCCACCAGTAAAACCTCTTGATATAGGTGTAGAGAAGCCTTTGCCGATGGAAGAGACTTTATTGGGTAGACCGTCAGCAGAAGAACTTGGTTTAAGTAAGGCGACTATCAATGCCGAGAATATAGAACGCCTTATTATAGAACAAGGTGGTTTAACGCCATATGCGGGTGGGAAGGAAATGGAAGAGTTTAGAGGGCATACTAATCTTCGTATCAGGCGTAAGGGTGGTTCTACCCCCGACAAGATGGCTCAACAGTTAGGATTGGAAGGTGGCGACCAAGAACTCTATGCTTTGCTGGATGAGGCGAAAGAATTAAGGACGGGAAGGAAGATTGAGAAACAAAAGATTGCGGGTCTAAAGCAGGAATTGAAACCTCCGCCAACCGATGAGTTCCAGACCTTCATGCGGGATAAGATAAAGGAATACCGCGCAGGCAAGATGGAAGTCCAGGACGACCTACAGGCAAAGCTACAGACACCTCTAACCGCCCCGCAGAGAAAGGCGATACAGAACTTCTTAGATAAGACATGGGCGGAACGTGGGGGCAAGCCTCCTGAACTTGAACCTGTTTCCGATAAGACATTAGAGATTGAGCCTTTCTCCGATACGGACTATAGGAAGTTTATGAAGGACAGCATTAAGAACTATCGAGAGACAGGTAAGACGGGCTATCTTCAAGGCATACAGGAGACCTTAGATACGGGTCGCTTTACTCCTTCTCAACGGAAGCGTGTCCAGCGCTGGCTGGATAAGATAGACCGCGAGCTAAGGCAGAAGTCAGTAAGTAAGGCGACAGGTCTAACCGACAAGATACAGGCGAGGGAAGGTGGTAATGCTAAAGAGAAATACGGTGCTTCGTTCGTTATGGACGTGTCGGACGAAGACCTTGCTATGTCTATGGGTAAGAAGTTTGGTGAGGTAGCGAGCGACCTCCTCCAGACCGCTAAAGAGGCGATTCACAGCACGGAACTAATGCACAACTACCTTCGGGCTAATCCTGACTCAAAGCCTTTTACTCTTGCTATAGAAAACATTATGGCTAAAGCCCTTGCTTACCGTAAGACTGTAGATGTAACTGAACGTCTGATGGACGCCGCTAAAAACTCAAAGGCTCTTGCGGAGATATTTGTGGCAGCCGATAGGGATAACTCTGTTGATATCGACTCTATATTAGAGAACGCCTTAAGAGAAGGAAGAATTACTGAGAAGGAGTTTTATGCCGGTAAGGCTTATGTTACCCTTCACAAGTTTGCTTACAACCGTATCGTGGAAGAGATTATGGAGTCAAGGCTTGGTGTAAGGGTACGTTCTAAGGGTAAACGGTATAGAGTAGTCTATAATACGAAGAAGGGTGTAAGTGAGAAGTGGGTAACGGGTCCCGCTAAGGATAATCTCAAGTCTAAGTTTCCTGATATGGAAGTCCTTGAAGAGAAAGAGCAGATTACCATAAAGAGAGTAGACCCCGAGACAGGACAGTATGTAGAAGAGTCTCGCTATATAGACGATTACCTTACCGAAGTGCCTGAAATCTTAAGTGAGGAGAATAGGCAACTTATTAAGGAACTCTTACCGTGGGGTCCGGGGCAGTATATTACACACTCGCGGGCTCAGGGTAAGTATTGGGTAACAATCTCCGGCGAAGTAGATCCCGAAACGGGTAAGCAGGAGATGATGTACTCTGCCCGCGTGCCATCCCTTGGATACGCCAACCGCCTTAAAGAACTCTCTAACCAACAGTTTCCTGAACGGGTGGTCAATATCGGATTAGACGCACCATTATCTATGGACTTCTATATGGGTAATGTCTTAGATGTTACCTACTGGCTTAACCAGCGTGGTATAGACCTTAAGAGTGAAGAAGCCCAGAAGATTATCAATGCGTATCGAGGTATGTCTACCCTGCTAAGCCATATAAACCAAGATACGGGTATCCCCGGATATAGAGTAGATTGGGAAGGTATCAGTAAAGGTATGGTTGATATAGCGAAGTCAGCGGTTGGCAGAGTAAGGGCTAACGACCTAAAAGAACTCAAGAGCAAAGTCCCTAAAGTAGGAACGGAGAATATCACAACTTTGAAAGAGAGCCGTCAGGTTCGTGATAAGGCTTTCCGCACAGGCATTCTTAATGATTACTTGGATTTACTCTTGGAGGATGAGCGAGGTAATGTTGTCTTAGATACGGCGAACGCTCTCGTTTACTTTGCGGCACTTGCCAATTCTCCCCTCTTTGCTATTCAGAACGTAACGGAAGTCTACTGGTCTTGGACTATGGCTTTTGACCGTGCTAAGGATAAAGTAGGCTTTCTTAAGCCGTTAGAAGAGGAGTATCGTCGTCTTCTCCTTAAAGCTAAGGAAGAGGGCTTGATTAAGTCGTATATGAAGGAACAGATACGCGGTAAGGCAGACGACCTATTGGAACATGCCGATATGATAGGAAAGAGAACAGATGCTTGGAGTAGTCGCCAGACCTTCAAGTTTGGCCTTGCGTTAGCGAGAGATGCCGGGTTACATGACGATGCGGCCTATGAATATGCTTGGCACTTCCTTAACGAAGGTAAGCCTTTTTATAAGGGCGCCGTTCCCGTCTTTATGCGGAAAAGAGGTTGGGGTATTGTTAGGCGTTCTGGGCTTATATTTATGAAGTGGGTAATGGACTGGATAAACAAGTTTGCCAGAGGGACACTTGGGCAGAAGTTATTATGGCTCTTAGGCGCTTCGATGATGGCAGGTGTTCCTTTTGGTCGGCGACTTGTTAAGAAGAAGATGAAGAAAGGATTACTCGACCGCTTCCTGATAGCTGGTTTTCCGGGTATACTTGGGGTATCGGCAAAGTTCTTAGCACCCGTTTCTCTACGTGGGTTTGAGAGTGGTATTAGTATTCGGTCATTAACTATGCTTGCCGATAAAGCAAAACGTGCAAAGATAATGTATGATAGATATGGACCCATAGGTGCTTTAACGACCCTTCCTTTAGCAGGAACACAATTCTTTTCGAAAGGTATGTTGTTTGCGGCGGAAGGTGTAAAGGTAAAACGTGGTAAGGCAATCAAGACTATCTACAAACCTCATACCTTGAGGGAGAAGATTATGCTCTCGTTGGGTCTTACTCCCTTTGAGTTAGGTGAGGCTTATGAACGGACATACGGTAAGAAGACCAAGCCCTTTAAGTTTGGTAGAAAGAAGTTAGGTGCTGGCAGAGTGCGTCAAGGTGCTCGCCCTGACTATCATGCTATAGTGGACAAGTTAATAGCGGAAAGGAAAGGCTTATAATGACTGAGATGACTTTGACTTGGCTCGCAGGGGTTAAACTCCTTATTGCGGCACTTATCGGGTTGCTATACTCGTTGGCCGGCCGGGGAGTAGGTATCAAGCGGCGCTTATACCTTCCTATTATCCTTGCCGTTAATTGGATCGTCTTCATGTTCCTGATGGGGAAGTTCTCACTAATGTTATTAGGGGCTATTCTTTTATCTATTCCTTTATACTACCTGACCATGTCGGTCTTTTCCTACGGCGCGGACAGTTGGATTAGAAAGCTAATAGGACGGATACCGCAACAGTTTATAGTAGGAGGCGTACATGGTGCTTCGGCGATTCTTGTTGCTATTGTTACGGGGAGTTGGGGAGTGTATAGCTTATGTGTTTTATGCCCTATGGTTACTCTTGGTGCTCTTGGGGGCTGGGCTGATGGTGACCTTAACGCTTCTTATAAGGAAGCGGTCTGCGGAATAAGTATATTTCTTTGTCCGTTGTTCATGGTATAACAAAAGGAGGGTAATATGGACTTTGGAAAGATGATTGTAAAAGGGTTGTTAGCGATAGGGACGTTTGTTACTGCGTATCTGGTAGCAAATCCGCAGACTATATTAAAATTAGTGCCCGATAACATAGAGCAGATGACCGTAGGGTCTATTATAGCGGCTCTTATCGTTATGGCGGCTAATTGGTTTAAACACAAGGGCGAGTGACTATATAGCCTGACGGAGTTTATAGTAGGCTTTAAGTTCTTTCGCTGGTCGTACGGCAAGTACTGGATGTGGGTATTGAGTAATAAGAAAGAGCCGAAAGAAATCAATACCTCTCAGCAGTTTGGCTTGATGAGGCTTGTTTGTAAAGGCCCCGTCGGTTCAGTAAAGTGCTACTGGGAAGCCGACTTAAAATAATGTAAATTTTTATTGACAAATGTTATATCATCAGGTATACTCTGTGGTATGAAAAGTGGTAAAGTGGTAAGAGTATCTGGTGATGTTCATAGAGAGTTACTCCGTGCCAAAGACTTTACCGGCATTTCGCTTACCAAGATGGTCGAGTTCGCACTCCACGAATACTTCAAGACAATTCATAAAGGGATGAGGAAAGGTGTTAGTCCTAACTCACAGTAGTATTCAGACGTTCAGGGACTGTCATAAGAAGTACGACTTTGCCTATAACCAGTTCCTTAAGCCAAAGAAGCAGTCTTGGGCGCTTATAGACGGCTCTAACGTGCATCTGGCTCTGGAGACATATTATGGCGTACCCCCCTCGCAAGACGCTAAAACACCTGATAAAACCCCCCAAATACAGGGCATTGTAACGGTTCTTGAGACCCTTTACGACAAGGAGACGGAATATGAGGAGGAGGAACGGGATTTACACAGGACAATCGCAGTCGGCCTGTTTAAGGGCTATGCCGACATTTATCCGCAAGACGAGTTTCAGGAGTACGTTCCTGAGGTTCGATTCTCTATTGAAGTCGAGCATACTGGACTCCCTGAGAAGAAGTTTATTCTATGCGGAAAGACAGATGCCAAGATTAAACAGAATGGCATGCCATACCTCTTTGAGACTAAGACTACTTCCTCTTTTAACCTTAATGATTACCTTGCTCGCCTTGAACTGGACGATCAGTCTGATACTTATTTGTATAGCTTCGGTCGTATGGGCTATCCGGCGGTTGGTATTCTCTATAATGTACTGGTTAAGCCGAAACTTAAGCAGAATGTATTTGAGACTTCGGAACACTTCCACAAGCGAATAGGGAAGGCGATTATAGACGACGTTAAGAACGCCCCTGAGAAGCGTAAGTACTTCAGGCGCGAGATGATTTACCGTAGTCCCGAAGAGTTGACGAAATGGCACGCGGAGTTGTTACAGATTGCGGACGACATGTACAGGTATTATCCCTATAAGAATCCCGCTCGGTGCGCGGATTATAAAGGGTGCGAATACCGAAAACTTTGTGAAGGTATGGAGACAGATAGGTTCTATATCTCGCAGACCTTTACGTTAAAGGGCAGACAGCACGACGAAATTTAGAGGAGAATAAAGATGACAGACGAAAAGAAACAAGCAATGTGGTTATGTCCGTGCGGTACGGAGACCCCGCAGCCAATAGGTCCGGGGGTTAAGTTTATCGACAAGTGTCCGAAGTGTGGTAAAGACCATGAAAGGTGTCGGGAAGCGGACGGGACTGTCTCAAGGTTCGTTGTTCCGCCAGACTGGTTCAAGACCGAGTGGCAGGAGCACATGCAGAAGATTATGGATAAGGACACCAAGTTCAAGCAGTGTTCCTATCAGGAAGTCAAGATGAGGCGGCTAAAGGAAGAAGCCTTTGATGACCTGAATAGTCAGGAGAAGAAAGCCGAGATTATCGTAGATACCGCGATTCGCCGCCTTCATTTACATAAGGAGAAGGATATGATGTGGGCTTTCAACCCGGCCTTAGGTCGGTTTACGGGTAGACCTAAGCCACAGAAAGAGGTGGTGTAATGGTTATGACGACGCAACGTATAGAACCGAAGCAACAAGACGAAGGCAAGGATAAGTTCAATAAGGAGGATACCGCCAAGATTATCTCTATAAGCCAGCAGATACAGACTTCCTTTAAGCAACCGGGGTCTGTTATTGAGGATAAGGGTATCAGCATGATAATATACTCAGATCCTGGGGTTGGCAAGACCTCACTTGCTAAGACCTTGCTTGGGTGGGAGTATGGTAAAGGTTATGTTAATAAGCCCTACTGCAAGGCAGAAGAAATCCTTGTGATAGACGTAGAGGCCGGGGAGATGGTTCTTCAGCATGAAGGTAAGCGTGTAGTAACGGTTTATCGCGTGGAGGAGGAGATAGATAGTCTAGTGAGGATGAAAGGTCTGGTTCAGTATCTCCATGAGCAGGCACATCCTTTTAAGTTTATCTTCTTTGATAACATGTCGGAGTATGAGAAGTTTATCCTTATGGCCTTGACTCGGCTTAAAGAGTTGAATGTTCCCCGGCAGAAGGAGTGGGGCGACGATGCTTTCTACATGAGGAAGAACATACGGGATATGCGCCGTCTTACCTATAAGGGTATCAACGTCATCTTCAACTTCTGGAAGATGGTAGTGCCGATAGAGGATGCGGAAGGCCACCTTACGTCCTACGAAGCCCCTATGGTAATGCGATCTACGACAATGGAGTATATCGGTCTTGTCGACCAGACTGCTATGATGGGAATAAGCAAGGAAGGAACACGGTATCTCCAGTTTGAAAGCGACATGAGGGTTGCCTGTAAGCGTAGAGATGAGGGAGACGGGCTTCCTCTGCTTGAAAAGTTTGAGAAGGCTGACCTTGCCACGATATTTCGTAAGCTAAAAGGAGAAAAGGTATGAAGGATTTGATAGGAGTAGTGTTGATAATTACAGGTCTGATTTTAGGTCTGTATGTAGGATTTTATCTCATGTTTATTAAGGGGATAATCCAACTTATTCAAGGAATAACTCCTGTGATAGTTGCCTCTGATATAGCATGGGGTTTAGGAAAGATTATCGTTGCATCGGCGGTAGGAACGTTATCAGGTTTGTGTCTGGTTATTCCTGGTATAGCACTTGTAGGAGAGAAGATTGGGTAAACTTAAAGGTCAGGCAGAATACGAGAAATTCAAGAAAGGATTACCATTAACAATGAAGCAAAGTATTAAGGCACAATGCTTTATGTGTAATGGTGAAAAGGAAGGTAGTTGGGAAGATTGCTTTGGGAAGTCTTGCCCCCTATATCCTTACTTCAAGAAGTGGATAAAGAAGCGTTCTACGAGCGGAGACAAGAGCCAAGTGCAGTCCTCAGAGTCAGAAAAAGGAGGTTTGATATGAGTAACGACTTAGTAGACATTAAACTCGATGCGGTAGGGAAAACGGCCATAGCCTATCTAAAGGCTAAGGAAGCGAAGAAGACGGCTACAGAAGACTGTAAGAAGACGGAAGAGGCTCTAATTCTGGAACTTCACAAGTCAAAGAGGCAGGCAATAACCCTTGATAACTGCACATTGAGGGTGCAGATAGTCTCGGCAAAGGAAAAAATAGTCATAAAATAAGGAGATTTGAGGACATGGAAAAGAAATTAGGTAATTTTAAGCGTGGTGGTAAGTCGGTTATAGCGGACGGGCATTACAAGTTCCGTGTTACGGAGTTCAATGTGGTAACGGGTGGCTCTGGGGCGCCTTATATTATTCCTATGTGTATAGTCATCAATCCTTGTCCTGAACAAGGCACTCAAATAGAGCTTGGGTTCTCTATGAGTGAAGCCGCGGAAGGTATTGCTGCGGCCTGGCTGACGGCTCTTGGTCTTGGGGAAGAGGCCATTGTTCCTATGGACAATCCTGACCGTATACAGGTTTTTCTTAATCGGTACTGCCTCCATGCCATTATTGAGGCGAATGTCGTTAAGGGGAAGAATCCGAAGGGGTACGACCAGAACTCCGTTAATCCGCCTTGGGAAATCATGGCGTCTGAACTGGGTAAGGATGATGTTCCGGGTCCACGCGGTATCGCAGCGGGCGGGCGTGAAGAACCATCTTTCTAAGAGGGGAGGTAAAATGTTGCTTGTAATCCTTAAAGCCATAAGTGAAATCCTTACCGATGGGCTTACTGCCGAGAAAAGGGACGGGAAGAACGAACGGGAGCCTTATATAGACGTTCCACGTGTCTATGTTAAGAACGCCAAGTCTCTTCTTGATAACCTTATAGCGGAGTATGAGAAGAAGCCCGAAGCCCTCCCCTTACCGCCAACGGTTCGTAAAGAAACCGCTGTAGAGGCAGGGTTAGACGAAGAGGCGCGGGCGGCTAAGAACGAGTTAATGGGTGAGTAACTTGACAAGAGTAGAAAGGTAGTGTATACTTATAGTGGTTCAGGAGTGTGAGAAGGTTTTTTTATTTTGTGATAAAAGACCCCCGAAACCGTATAGGTTCAAAAAACCTTCCGCTCTCCTGAGCTACGGCGTAGGGGGTTTTTATTTTAAGGAATATAATGGCAAACCCCCAAAAAGAAAATGGTTTTACACCCATTGCCCATGAAATTATGGAAGCATTAGCAAAGTGTAGAATACCTGGAAAATCAAGGCAAATGTTAGATGTAATAATGCGTCAAACCTATGGTTATGGTAGAAAAACAGACCGAATATCTACCAAACAATTTATGAACTTAACTGGTCTAAGCAAACCCTCTATTCATAGGGCAAGAAGAACCTTACTGTATACAAAAATGATAACAGTATACAAAAGTGAGCATAGTCAAGTCCTAACCTATTCATTTCAAAAGGATTATAACAAATGGCTACTGTATACAAAAATGTACCCGTATACAAAAACCGATACAGGTGTATACAAAAACCGACACAGTGAACTAGTATCTATAGATACTTTACTAAAGAAAACAATATTGTGTGAACCCCAAAAGTTCTTTTATACCTCTTACAAACAGGCTTTTGACAAGGAGTACTTTGCCAACTTCGGCAAGGATGGGAAACTCTTTAAGGCACTTCAAAAGATGTTTGACGTGCCGCGGCTGAAAGAGCTTATTACCTGTTTTTTTGCCAGCTCGGATAAGTTCATAAAGGAATCCGACTACAGCACAGGCGTGTTTTATAGCCAGATAAACAGGCTGAATAAGGGTGTAGTCCGAAAGGGTCGCCAGGATGAGTAAGGTAATAGAGGCGCAGGTTGCCTTTATGAAGAAGGAAAACGAGAAGATGTGCTTGGAGATAGAAAAGAAGCTATTTGGCATGGCTTGGGATAAGCCCGAAGCCTTAAAGTTACTTAATGAAGCCAGTAAACGAAGGGAAGCGTTATACAAAAATGACAAATCCGAGTTTCACGATCCAGTCAATTGGTGAGATAACCGAAGGCATCCGGACAGAGTTGCAGACAAGGAAAGCCGGGGACATAGAAAAGTATAGCACCGGTCTTAAAGGCATTGACGATATTATTATCGCCATAAAGAAAACACGATTATACGTAATCGGCGCCAGGACAGGGGAGGGCAAAACGAGTTTGAGCTGTAACTTAGCGTGGAATCTTGCACAGAGGCAGGTCAAGGTTATGTATATATCTCTTGAGATGACGAAAGAGGAGCTTGTAAGGCGGCTTATATGCAGGGAAACCAGGATAAACAGCGAAATGTTCGAACTCGACCATCTTACTGATAAAACAGCTTCGGCAATAGACATGTTCAAGGTAGCGATAAAGGATATAAAGTTCGGCATAAAAGATGATATAGGGTACAAGTTCAGGGAACTCGAAGATTTTATCCTGTCTCTGAACCCAAAGGTAGATGTCTTGTTCTTAGACCACTTACAGATGATTAGTTGGGCTGGATTTCCAAGTAAGCATGAAGCGGTAAGTGAGTATATCCGCAAGTTAAAGGAACTCGCTAAGACACAGGATATAGCTATCGTCGTAATCAGCCAGATAAATCGTGAGGGAGCTGAGAAGATACCCACATTAAGTCAACTTAAGTCTTCGGGCGCAATAGAAGAAATAGCGGACGTGGTAATGCTCTGTTACTGGCCGTATAACACAGGGGCAAGGGGAGACTATGAGATATTCATAGCGAAGAATCGGCATGGTAAGGTTAAGGCGAAAGATGGCGTTAAGGTTCATTTTGACGCATGGACGTTTACCTTTGAGGACATAAAAAATGATAACACGCGAGATAGATACCGAGATCCAGAATTTTATAGATAATCCTGGGGAGTATGATTTTAACGAATGGCGTTGTTATGAAGCCTGTAAGAAAATAATTAGGCGCATGGAAGAAGAAAAGATTATTCCTTACAGCACAGAAGTTTACAGTCAATACATTGACTATGTAGTTGGAAAGCTAAATATAGACGAAAGGAGATAACAAAGCAATGATGACATACGGTCAGGAGACACTTTGTAAGCTGATAAAGGAGAATACCAAAGGTAAGTATTCGGTCAACATGTTAAAGGCAGTATTGAGGGAGTTGTTCCCGGTCATGGCTAATGCTCTGATTATGGGTGATCGTATCGAGATACGGGACTTTGGTAATTTCAGGGTCTACGTAACAAAGGCGCGTATGGGTCGGCACCCGTTTATGGGAACTCCTCTCCGCATACCACCGCGCTTGAAGGTAAAGTTTTTCGCAAGCCGTTACCTACAGGCAGAATTGGATAAACGGTTAAAGGAGGGGCTTAAATGAGCAAGCTAACGGATTTTGAGGAGAGGTTACAACACGCTTATGAAAGTAAAATCCACCGCAGGAAAGCCATGTTTGATGAAGCCCTTCGCCTCGCCCGTGAGATTTGGGGAGGTGAGGACAAAAACGATTTAGCATACTATAAAATGAAAGCTCAAGAGTGGTGCGACAGAATAAGAGAACTTGAAGCAGAAAATAAGAAGTTGAAGGCGGAGATGGAGGAGTATAGAGACTTATGGGCAAAAGCACAACTGGCAGAAGGAGTATATTCTGGGTTAAAACGACTATATAATGAGCAAGGTTCTGAACTCGTCTCCCTCAAGAAGCAACTCGCCCAGGCACAGGGGAAGAGGTTGAGTAGGGTAGAGTTTAGAGCTATCATGTGTGAGTTTGTACCCACAATAAATGAAGATGACGGTCAGCCCGAATGGTCGCAAGGAGAGTTAAATAGAGCATTCGACGCCCTCCTTCTTTGTGATAAGCATTGGAAAGAGTATTTAGGGACACAGAGGGAGATGAAGGAGGAGGTATGGAAGTGTACAATGAAGGATGTAGTGTGCTGACACACAGCAGTGAGATAGATGTAATGTTATCACTGATGGATGAAAGGCAACTATTGTCTGTTAAAGATGGAATTGGGTACTTAATAGATAGCGTTGCGTACCAGATACCCAACTTCCCCCTTTCCTTTGCTGGACTGAACCACCTGACCCACCACATAGATTATGAGTTGGCGAGAAGGCAGGGGAAGGGCATTGTGGTGGAGGGTGGAAGGAGTAGGGTGTGTGGCAGGGAGGAGTCGCCCTGGGTGAAGGTAGATTGGAGGGAGAAACCCATTTCCTTAGATGAAAGTAAACACCCACTTGGGGTGGAGAGTGGAGATGGAAGGGTGATACTATGATAACGATGAGAGAGTGGATAGGGTTAGTGGGAGTGGTGTTGTGCATGGTGATGAATGTGTGGGTGGTAATGGGGAGGAGAAATGAGTAAAATTGAGCAGTTTGAGAAGAGGGTAAAGGAGTTGTATGGAATACAGGGTGAGTTGTATGATTTCGATGCCATTCGCCTCGCCCGTGAAATCTGGGGGGATAGCGAGGCACAGGGGAAGGAGTTGAGTAGGGACAAGTTAGCAGACGCATTAGGCGAGGAAATACCCTGGCTAAGGGAGGATTTGTTGAAGTTTGCTGATGACATCCTTCAAGCTGGGGGTATCCCGAGGCAGATGGAACTACAGAAAATGGAAGAAATAATCTATAACCGCCCCTATACCGAAGCGGCTAAAACTATCTTTGATACTGTCTATGGCAAGGGTGAGGAGAAATACTACAATGTCTGTCAACAAGTAGGATGTAATACACCTACTACAAGGAATAAGTTTTGTGTGGAACATGACCCACGTCTGGATGAGCCAGCCAAGCACGACGGCCTTATAATGCATGTGCCAGAGAAGCCGCAGGAATACCAATGTGGTTGCGATAGAATAGATGAGTACGAAGAATGTCCTATACATGGAAATGAGAAGCCGCAGGAGAAGGTGGGGAAGGTTGAGCCTCTCTACTTTACTTATCCTCCTACTGATGAAGCAACGCTGATGTGTAAGGATAAGATTAACGAGGTAATCAAGCGGTTGAATGACCACCTATCGTAACTGGGATGAGGAGAAAGAGTAGGGAGAAATGGATAAAATAAGAGATTCGGTTATTGACCAGATAAAAAAACGTCATGGTAATATATATAGAAGTGATAAAACTTTAGCGGATGAAATACATCAAAAATATTTAGAATGGTTAAGATTTCATCTCCCAGATGCACGCGCTATGTGGTCAATAAAAGAATGTTTAGATGAGTTAGAACGAATATTTATAGAAGAGTAAAAGAAGGAGAGGGGAATATGAACCATATTGTTGGCAGAGTAAGGAGGCAGTATGAGTATTAGAAAAATACTCTTAAAAATGATTGAAAACCATTTCCAACCTTGTGCTTGTTTAGCTTGTAGAAAAGGTGGAAGAATAGATGTTGTCCTCCTCGCTATCAAGCAGGAGGTGAAGAAGGTGGTAGGGGAAGATAGAAGCACAGAGGGAGAAAACTATGAAAACTTTAACCGACATGATTTAGATGATGCCTATAACCAAGCCAAGACCGAGATAAGGCAAGCCCTGGATAAGCTGTTTGATGAGGTGAGGCCATGACAAAAGACAGAACCGATATATGGGGAGCAACCGCTATTTGGTTATGGGATGAGGGGGAGTGAGTGAAGATAAACTGGGGGGTAGTTATTGTTGATGTAGTAATTATCGTATGTGCTTGTCATTGTAAGGTGTGGGCATTATTATGGCTACTTTTATTCACAGGTGGCTATGAGAGCAAGCGGTAGAAAAGATTAGTAGATATAAGGAGGCGTCGTAGTATGAGTGCTTACCAAGTGTGGTTTAATGGATTAATTTTTGGACTAATAATGTTTGGTCTCGGGTTTTTACTTGGTTATATTTCGAACGAGTAAGGGAGGGCAGTATGAGTATTAGAGAAATAATAGCAGACTTTGGCAATAAATGGCATTACGCAACGTTTAGCCCTGTAATCGGCATGAAAGATAAGACAGAAGTATTAGATAAAGCCCTCCTTGCCATCAAGCAGGAGGTGAAGAAGGCGATGCCTCTCGAAATAGCAGGGGATAGGCAAGATAATGAGTATATTCAAGGCGAAACTTATGGTCATAATGTTTGCCTTGAGGAAGTCAAGCAAGCCCTGGATAAGCTGTTTGATGAGGTGAAGCCGTGAAGAAGAAAAGGAAATCAATAGTTACAATAAATGCTTCTCCTCTCAAAAAGGGTACGGTAGATAAATTATTGACTATCTTTGAGAAGGAGGCAGGTAAACAGGTAACAATCATAAGGGTAAATCTTTATGATTATGCTTTTTTTCCGCATGACGGCAATTTAATGAGAAAGCCGCTTTGGTATCCTTTTATCAAAGACATGGAAGAGGCCGATAGTATTGTTATCGCTACTCCAACTTATTGGTTTAACATACCAGGCCAACTCAAGAACTTTATAGATATGCTTACGGAGCATATTGATTGGGATAACAATAGTGTTCTTTTGGAAGGTAAAAAGTTAGGAATTATAGCCGTTTCTCCTGGAGGTGGCGCAACGAATATCTTGGAAAATCTTGCTCTAACTTTGAATACAATGGGTATGATAATTCCTTCATATGCCTTGATGTTTTTTGGTAGTCAAGACCAGCCAGATAATCCTAATGGCTGGCAGAAGAAAAATATAAAAGAGTTAGCGCAAAGATTGAGGAGATTTGAGCCATGATTAGCCCTGAAGATATAAGAGAGGCGAGGGAAGGATTGAAAGATTTTCTTAGTAGAGGCAATATCTTCTATTGTCGGGATAAGAATAGTAATAATATCCTCCAAACCGCCCTGGAAGCCCTGGATGAGGTGGAGAGGCTACGGGCAGAGAATACCAAGCTGAAGAACCACCTTGATATTGTGTATGGGGAACCAGGAGGCGGAGATGGCAGAGGGTAGGTTGAGGAAGATACTGAATAAACATCATTTAGGTTGCTGTGGTGGTGATTATTGCCAGCACGATAACGAATTTACTGGTATAGAGAACATGGAGGTTTGCCTCGCCTCCATCAGAGAATTGGTTGAGGGGCTACGGAAACCTTTATGCTCTATTTATTTTAGGTCTCGCAAAAACTGTGAGATAAAGGATTGGAACGCCGCTATTGATAAAGTGCTGGAAGAATTAGGCAACTAACCCGCAGGTAAAAGAGGAGGTAGGGGTGAAAAAATACAGGAAGAAACCAATAGTAATTGAAGCAGTTCAATGGAATGGTCGCACATTGCCTGACGGTTGTTACAAATACGGTTCAACTAAGCCTTCATGGTGTTATATTGACACTCTTGAAGGAGTAATGAGAGTAGATAAAGGGGACTGGATTATAACGGGCGTGAAAAGTGAGAAGTATCCCTGTAAGCCTGATATATTTGAAGCAACCTATGAGCCAGTAGAGTAACCATTATGCTCCCTCTGTGTCTTGGGGAGCACCAGTTGATAGGTAAAAAAGGAGGTAGGGAGAGAAAATGAGTTATACCAAAGAACTTGAAATAAAAATAATCCGGACAAAGCACAAGATAACTTTTAGGATGGGTACTTCTCTTGTGGATTTTATGAAAGACCTTGAAAGTGTCCCCCTACAAGCAGTAGTAGATGAGTGTTACGAGTATAATGAGAAGACCAATGAATATATACTTATGTTTCATTGTGAAGAACAGGAAGATAAGTAAGGGGAGCACCAGTTGAAAGAGGAGATAGAGAAATGAAGCGAAGCCGAACATGGGATAGGACAAATCAATGTTTATGGGAGTGTGCCGCAACTGCTATAAATGGCTTAAAAAGATGTGAATGGCTTACTCTTAAAGAACATAAACATCTTATAGGTTACCTACAAAAAATGATAGAAAATAAAACAGATTCAACTACATATATCGGCTCGGGGACCACAGATATTATGTAGCACCAGTTGAAAGGGAGGGTGTGATGAAAACATTAGAAGAAAGACAAGAAGAAATTTCAAGACATTATCCTTATAAAAAGACGTGCCTATGGTGCGAAAAGACTATCTTAAAAGGAATATATTGTAGTAGTATTTGTAAAAAATCCTTTCGCAAGGCAAATCGGAAAGGTACTGAGTTTGATGTATCTGATTAGCCCACTACCGAAAGGATGGAATCTTGGCACACGAAGATAAAATAATTCACTGTAAATATTTACATATCAAGCCTCAAATGATTTGGGAAATAATCGAGCATCCAGAATGTTGTGTTGATTATCATAAAATTCCACTCCAAAAATATGTTTGTATGTATTACTGGGACAAGAGTTATAAGGAATGTGAACACTATGAAGAGAAAAAATAAAAAACATATACGACATACTTGGGAATGGGAGGAGGGCTGTCCTAAATGTGAATACCAAGAGGCATATTGTAAGCATAAAAAATGTAGTAAAATGGCTTCAAGGGATAGTCAAAGAACAAAGATAGAAATTTGGTAGCCAACATAGACCTGCCGCCAAGAGCTGAAAGGTCTGGGTGGGCTACTATAACTATGGAGACCAATATGGCTAAAACAGGATGGAAGCGTAGTCTTGGAACGAGTAAACGAGAACAGGGGATAGTTACATTTAAAGCTCCGCAGAATAGGGAGAAACATAAACAACCTGAGCGTACGCTTAAAGATATTTATAAAGAAATCTTTGGAGAGTAACGGTGAGCAATCCCGTGGACAGCGGTGTCCAAGATGAACAAAGGGAAAGGTGCCACATGGCAAGTGGTCAAATGCAGGCTCGCCCTTCAGTGGGCAACAAGAACAGCCTGCCCCGAGTGTTATATGCCCGCTATACCCTGTGGTATAGTCTGGCGATAAAAAGATAACGCCATCAGCAGTTACCAACTGTCGGGTTGCTCACTCTAATTGATAACATGGGCAGGTAGCGAAGGTCATAAGTGAATCACGTGATAACATTTATGATACTGCGATTGTGGATAAAGGGGGTTCGACACCCTTCCTGCTCATTCTAATTACCGATAAAGAACTAATAAGTAATTAAAGGTGATACATGAGACTAAAGAAGTGTCAGGCTTGTAAGGCTAACCGTAGTTAAACAAGGAGGAGTATTATGCAAGGTTTTAAGCTCTTATTGTATCGTGAGGAGGCACGCGCCGCTATCAAGAGAGGACTTGATACGCTGGCAGACGCGGTAAAGGTTACCTTAGGTCCCAAGGGTCGGAATGTAGTCTTTGAGAACAAGTTTCTACCGCCTACAGTTACGAAGGACGGTGTTACGGTAGCGCGGCAGATAGTACTTGAAGACCCCTTTGAGAATATCGGGGCTAATATGGGGAAGGAAGTTGCCGGTAAGACCGTAGAGACGTGTGGAGACGGTACTACGACCGCGGTAGTGCTGGCTCAGGCCATCTATACGGCCGGGTTGAAGGCTTTATCGGCTGGTATCAATCCTATCATGCTTAAACGTGGTATGGATATAGCTGTAGAGGAAGTGGTGAACTGCCTTACGGTAATGTCAGATAAGATCTCCGGCAATCGGAAATCTATAATGAACGTTGCTACAGTGGCAGCCAATAATGAGAAGTTAATAGGCGACCTTATAACCAAAGCCATAGACAAGGTGGGTGAGGACGGGGTTATTACCCTTGAGGATAGTTCTTCCTCAGAGACCTATCTTGATGTGGTAGAGGGCATGACGCTATCGGAGGGTCTGGTAAGCCCTTACTTTATAACGAACGGCCAGCGACTACAGGCCATATATAAGAAGCCTCTTGTCTTGGTTACTACGAAGGACTTGCGTAACGCGGAAGACGTAGTACCTATATTTGAGAAGACCATTAAGGCGACCCGGCCGTTTGTCATCATAGCCAATGAGGTAACGGGGGGTGCCCTTAGTACACTTATCCTTAACCGCGTGAAGGGTGGTCAGAGCATAGCGGTTGTGAAGGCTCCCGGATACGGGGATCGCCGTAAGGATATGCTTGAAGATATAGCGATATACCTCGGGACGAAGGTAGTTTCAGATGAACTCGGTCAGGATATTAAGGAGATAGGTCTTGAAGATTTGGGGACTTGCGGTACATTTGAGTCCGGGAAGGAAAGCACGGTCTTTATTCAAGGTAACGGCGACAAGGCGAACATAGACGCACGGATAGGCGAGATTAAGAACGAGATTAACCTCTCGGAAAGTGACTACGATAAGGAGAAGCTCCAAGAGCGTCTTGCCAAGCTGACGGCCGGTGTAGCAGTCCTTAAGGTAGGCGCGGTTACGGAGACCGAAATGCGTGAGAAGAAGATGAGGGTCGAGGATGCCCTGCATGCCACTCGCGCTGCCATAGAGGAAGGTATAGTGCCGGGGGGTGGGGTAGCCCTATTCCGGTGTGGTCAGAAGATCCAAGCCCCGGCCAAGCTAATCCATGAGGAGGCAGTCGGCTTTGAGATTATAGAGGAAGTCCTTAGCGTGCCCCTACGCACGATTGTAGGAAACGCCGGGTTGGATGGCTCGGATGTTCTGTCGGTTATCAAGAACAAGAAGAACTCCAACTACGGTCTTGATGTGCTGCGGTTGAAGTATGGCGACATGATTAAGCTCGGGGTTATAGACCCGGTCAAGGTTGTGCGGTATACCTTACAGAATGCCACGAGCCTTGCAGGATTAGCTTTAACCACGGAAGTTCTGGTCGTAGAGAAGCCGGAAGAGGACAAGAAGCCTTACGAACCTGCTCGTTCTATGTAGGAGGATAAAATTTTAGCCCCCATATTTGCGACTGGCTGTGAGATAAAGACCCTTACCGCAAAGGGTGAACCTGCCGTATTGGTTATACTACGGTTTTTTTGGAATGAAGGGAAAGCCCCTGATGGAAAGGAGATGTTGATACCTGTTGCTACTATTCTTTTACCGCGCAGTGCGGCTAAGGCTTTTATGAAGCAGTTTTATACCATTATGAGTTGTGAAGACGAATACCCTGGAGGACCAAAAAGCGTATGAGCAAGACTACCGATGAAGTACAAGGGGATTTTACCGAACTTGTAAAGGACTGGATGCGGCATGAGCTGGGTAAGGACTTCTATGCCGGTAAGGTTCAGGCCCTTGTCGTAACGACGAATACCGTAACAGGCAGGGTGAATATAGATACCTGCAACGTCAACCTTATGGCTGACGCAAAGAAGATGTTAAGGGAAGCGTACGACCAGTTAGACCGTACGCAAATTTGTAATGCTCTGACGAGCATAATAACCAAAACAATAATAGAAGCAAAAAGAAAGGAGGCAAAGACATATGAAGCTTTTATACGACAATGTTTTGATTCAAGAAATCGAAACAAAAAGCGTAGTCCTCGTAGCGGACAAGGCAAAAAAGTATCCTGAGACGGGAGAGGTTATTGCTGTCGGATCTGGGGACTACTATGCCTATCCGGCCTTTGTGCCTACGTCTGTCAAAGTTGGCGATAGGATTTTCTTTAGTAAGGATAGAGCATATCGGGTAGAGTTGAAGTCAGGAGTGCATTATATTATTAAAGAACGGGACATATTTATGGTCTTGGAGAAAGGAGATATGAAGTGAAAGGAAGAGTAATTCTTAATCAGGTAGTAGATGATATAAAGACTCCACCTGATATAGATTATGTCTCTGCTGTAATGCGTATTGACGGTATTCAGTATGGGGCGTGTGCTGAGATAAAAGACCTTAAGTCCTTAGAGGGATTTTATATCTCACTAAGAAGAACCTTTTTGAGGAAGAAAATATGAGAATCTGGCCAGTAGACGTTAAGGAAGAGTATCCTATAATCGTGGCAGCGGCGATTAAGGAAGGCTTGTCAACCGAGGAAACCACTGTTCTCTTGGCGTTGCGACATATGACTGATGGCGAGCCAGGGGTAGAGTATGGTCTTGAAGAGGAGGATAGGGGATTAAAAGCTCAGGCAGAGGCGATGGCAAGGCGTTTACGGAAGAATCTTAAGGAAGCAAGAGAACACTTGCGGGAAGGGGCATGGAAATGACGAAAGAAGAGTATATACAGAAGGCGATAGCGGAGGCAAAGTCTACGTCAGGGTCGACATATGCCGTGTTAGCATTACTGACGGAGATTGAGAAATTAACTACGGCAATCGTAAAGTGGGTAGGAGCAGTAGAGTCTTTATCAAAGGAGAGGGACTCTATCTTAAATCAAAGATTGGATTCAGGAAATATGGGAGGTAGACGATGAAATTGTCTATGTGTGAGGAACTTCGTACTTTGGTAAAGACCGATGTAAAGACCTTTCCTACAAAGGAAAGGGGTAAGTCGACCATCTACAAGCGGTTAAAGGAGAATATCCTGGAAAGGATAGGGTATCTGGAAGCCCTTAAGAAGAAGGAGATAAAGTATCTGGCCGACATAGACGAGTATCTCGGCAAGATAGAGAAGCAGTTTAAGGTAACGTTTGAACTGAAAGGACTGCCGCCCAGTGAAACAAAAGCAGATATTAAGCCAGGAGAACCCCAAGAAGCGGATAAACGCGACGGCCAAGGGAAACCGACAGCAACTCCGTTATCGACGACTACTGGAGGCTCAAGCGTGGATAGTGGAGACGGCCCGAAGACCCTATAAGGGTTATGGGCCTATCGACTTCTTTGCTATATGGGATATTTGGGCATGGAGGCCCGGGGAGTTTCTTCTTGCTCAAATTAAGAGTAACTACTGTTCTCCTGGCGTAAAAGAGGTCATAGCGGCCTTTAAGGTGCCACCAGGCGTGCGGAAGCAGGTTGTTATCTATCGAGATTACGTTAAAAGACCGGAAGTGCTGGATATACCATAAAAGCCTCGCTACGGGGCTATTAGAGGGCAAAAATGCCAAGACAACGTCAAAGGGGTGCACACCGATATTCTGGAAAGTTTAACAGCCGGGGGCAACGCTCTATGAGCAAACTACATCGCGGGATTGATAGTGGAGACGTGCAGACGGCTTTCGAGAAGTTGGAGACAGAGAAGCGTGAACGCGCCGAAGATTTGCATAATAGGGACGTGTCGGGAGTATGCCGGCCCGACTCACCACGATCCGCCACGCAGTCTACTGGATAGGGCGGACTGGGATAATCCTCTCTACCACAAGGATATGTGTCCGCGGCATCATAGACTACGGCATGATATAGGTTTGGCGGCCTTTCAGAAGCGATACCCGGATTATAAAGTTGTGACGATAGAGCAGTATAGACGAACCAAGCGGGATTCTCTGCGGTAGTAATCCTACCACCGACCACCACAGTCGGCCTCATCCCTGAGCAGAGAAGCGAGAGAGTGAAACGAGCGGTCTCGGAGTAACTCTCTCGTCTTATCTCATCCCCACAACTGTTGCTGAGATGAAACTTGACTTTATAGAGATTATAGTGTAAACTTTATGGTAAGAGGGGTGAGGATAATGGTCAGAACTTTGCGGTTAAAGAACTTCGGTATTAAGAACCCAATCAAGGAAGTGCGGTCGGAATCAGACCCTGGCAAGACCTATTTGCTATACCAGTCGGGCAGTAAGGTAAGATGCACTTGTATTGGCAATTCTGTTTACGGAAAATGTAAGCACTCAAAGGCATACGAGGAGGGTCAGAAATGAGTATACGAGTTTGCGGATATTGTAGCGGAGATATAACGCAGAAGAAGTCGGGCGAGGACGAGTCGTTAGACTACTGTCCTTTGTGCGACAAGATAGTCGAAGGTAATACGAAAGAGGTCAAGCCCGCGAAGTGTTACTTTTGTAGTAAGGAAATCAAGCGTGAGCATAGCACTCGTATAGCCGAAAGCCCGAAGGACTACGAGGCCGGGGGCATAAGAGTTTGGATCTGCACCGGTTGCGAAACCAAGACAAGGGAGAATTAAATGCCGAGATACAATACAGATATAGAGGCAATCAAGGACTTACTGCCGATGGCTGCCTATCCCGACGGGTGGGCGCACCATTATCAAAGCGGTATATGTAGTGTCTGCCCCGCATGTGGTAATCGGGCATTGGTAATGGCGCGTGTCTACGATGACGAGCATGACGAAGCGTATGACATAGGCCGGGGGTGCGACTTCTGTTCGTATCAAGAAACGTTCTGAAAGGGGATGATAGTATGCGGATAGTGATAGGTGTATTACTGTTAGCAGGAATGTTGTGTTGCCAAGGGTGCTGGTTTATCTATATACCTTTACCTTCACAGCAGGAATTAAGGTCTTACCCTCGTTGGGGTAAAGATACACAGATGTATAAAAAGGAGGTGAAAGGTGAAGCAAGCAAATATTGAGAAGGTGGAAAATGGATTCGTAGTCAATATCTTTACGTCAGGCGATGGGTGCACGACGAAAAGGTATATAGCCGGAGACGCGTTCGATGTCGGGGAACTAATCAAGAAGCACCTGAACGACAAAAAGAAGGAGGATAAGAAGTAATGAAAACATATTGGGATTATTCAGAGAAGGAACGTAGTCAGATGTCGGAAGAAGAAGTAAAGAGTATGCTTGATGTCGAATTGATGGAGAAGGGCGTACTCAAAGTTTTGCCTCCCGTCTTACGGTCGGTTGAGAATATAGAGGTAAGTCGTAAGACTTATTTTGAGGCTGGGGGTATTGTTTTTGAAACTGCAACGGCTGCACATGACTTTCTTGCGTTACATCCATTCAGGGAAGCATATGACTATTACGGCGGTGGTTGTGACTATAAGTATGTCGAGCCGATTGAGAGCGAGGTAAAGCAAGTAACTCTTTGCTCAAAGCAGGACGTCTTTAATCTAAAAACGATCCTCTCTAAGAACAAGGAGGCCAAGTCTTATAACGAGGAGGCCGAACAGAAGTATAAGAAGGCGTGCGAGGCCCAAGACAAAGTTCTGAACGGTGTGTGGGAAGATTGGTGGAAGTGTAAAGAATTGGCCACGAAGCATCAGAAGGTCATGGATACAAAGAAGGAGTATCTTGACTTGACGGCTGGTGATGAAACTTTAGCTTTTACTTTCTTGGCTAAGGTCTTTTCGCAAGACGAGATTAACGAGGCAGAACAATGGTTCAAAGAGGAGGAATAATCGAGAGCGAGAGAGAGCGAGGAACGGCAAGGCAAGAAGCCGAAAAGGAACTTGGCGGCGTAAGGACAAAGTTGGCATAAGTCGGCGAGTAGTGTATACTTTAGGATGAAGGGGGTGATTGTTATGGGGCCGATGTTTTTTACGAGTACGCATATCCTTGTAGATAGCGAGGATGACTTCAATATTGAGGTCGAGGACATAGGTAAGCTGGAGATCCGCTTGACTATTACGGCAGGTAAGGGGCCGGATGAAGTCTCCGACAAGCATCATGTAACCTTGACCCTTGCGGAGATGCACGCGTTAAAGCTCTGTCATTTGATAGAGACATACTTTCAAGACAAGAACACAAAGGGGGTCTAATAAAAATGAATATGTCAGAAGTAAAAGGTCAATGGCATGTAAAGCGTGGTATAGAGGTTGCGGTTGCCGGAGAGCATAGCGTATTGTTAATCGGGTCGCATGGATCGGGTAAGACCATGATAGCACGAAGGGTCAGTACCCTTACGGATAAGCCGGTTATGATTTATGACTATAAGGATTTTGGTAAGTGCCGTTCGGTTGTCGGTAAGAGTACCATGTTTGTTGTTACCATGTTGTCTTGTCCTTGTGGTAATTTCACAAGCCCGAAGGTCGAGTGCCATTGTACACCGGCAAAGATACAAAGGTATCTATCACGTATACCTACATGGTTGCTTGACAAGGTTGACATACATATCGAAGTGCCGAGCATAGAGTACAATCAGAAAAAGGCGAGCGAGGATAGTGCCACGATTAAGGCAAGGATAAACAAGGCCATGACACCGGCAAATACTTCTACCTTGATGGAGGTAGATAAAGAGGGCGAGGAATTACTCAAAATGGCGATATTGGAGATAGGTCTTTCGGCAAGGGCATATGACAAAGTGTTGAAGGTCGCACGCACGATAGCCCTTCTTGATAACAAGACCACGATCGAGGCCGGACACATTAGCGAGACCATAGGGTACAGGTCGCTTGATAGAAACTTATGGGGATAGCAAAGGGAGGTAGGGAAATGAAGATAGAGGTTGTTCGTATACATCGTATAGAGAATAGTAGTGTGCTTAAGGCGTTCGCTGATTTACAGTTTGACGATGCCTTTGTCGTCAAAGGGTTCAAGGTCGTAGAAGGCAAGGAAGGTTTGTTTGTCGGCATGCCGTCAGAGTTAAACAAGAACGGCAAGTGGTTTAGTACCTTTGAGCCATTGACGGATGAAATCAAGAAAGAGATTGAGGACGCACTCGTTCAGGCATACGAGGTGTAAAGAGAGAGAGCGAGAAATGGCGAAGGTCGCTCGTGCCGGAGGTAGCCCCTTACTACTTCCGGCCTCTTTTTTGCCTAAATTGACATTGTAGTATATACTTATAGGTGAAGGGAAGGTGATTAACATGCAAGCGGAGTTTATTGAAAACTTAGGGCATACAGTAGAAGTTAAGACAATAACGCTTGAGCGATTAAGCAAGGGCGGTATAGCCGTTATGGGTACGCCTAAATTGACGCTTGAAGAAGTCAACGAACTCTTGGGGGTCTTGTTCCATGAGTTACACGTTCGGGGGAGGTGATATATATGACTAAGCGAAGTCTTGAATACCTGCTTGGCGGTTGCCATAGGTTGTCTTTGTGGGCAAGGATGCGGATATTGTCCGGCGTGTGTTCGTATAGGTATTTAATGTTCTTGAAAAGGTGGTGCGGACTATGAGACGATTATTTATTGACGCGGTGATGATGTTCATTATCGCGGTTGGTGCGTGGGTGTGGATCGTGTGTTTGTGGGCATTGTGTGGTCAATAGGAGGGTATACCATGTTTACGATTGTAATAAAAACGGAGAGCGACGCATTTGTTGAGGACGCGCGCGGAGAAATAGCGCGTATCCTTGAGGATGTTGCACGCCAAATATATCAAGGTAAAGAGCCGTCAAGCGTAAGGGATGTAAACGGTAACACCTGCGGAAAGATAACATGGGCAATATAACAGGAGGATTTATCATGTTCAAGCGAAACACAAAGTATACCATCGTAAATATTGATAGTATGATGGCCTTAACTCATAAAAGGGAAATCGAGGTCGTCGACTTCCAGCCGAACAAGCTGGATCCGGCTATTCAAGATGTAATATTCAAGCCACGGGGCAAGCGTAAACTTTATGTTCTGCCGTTAAAGACGAGGTCTTACCAATACGCGCCAATAGTTAACCTTGATGACGCGGTATTCGAAGGATGGGACCTACCCTTGCATATCGATACCGAGTATAATATGTATAGGGGCAACGCCTGTTATAACTTCGTAGGGGAGCCGTCAACCGTCCGGGTAACAATAGACGCGGGCCAACTCAATCCACATTTTGACAAAGTCAAGGTCTTAGCGCATCCGGATAATAAAGGGGATGGCGTTGTTGTCTACCCTGAACTATACAAGGGTGGGCATGCCGTTATTGATAGGTTGTTAGCCGTTGCTTAACGTTTACAAGGGCCACACTAAGCCCGCGTTGTTGTCCTACCTTCAAGCCGTCGGTTGTAAGGGTGTTAGCAGGTACCCACGCCGGCGGCTTCTTGCCGTATATCTCCGTATAGTAGAAGCCCGCAGTCCTCATCTTATAAGCCCATATAGCAAGCCTAAGCCTTGACTGGCGGATCCGGCCGGGTGCATGGTCCGCAGTGCGTAAGGCCCAAGCCTCACTTCCGCAGGCCGTAAGGCCGAAGTCTCTAAACAAGGGTATAATGGTCAAGTCCATGATTCTACGGGTACATATAGCGTAACAATATACTTTGATATGCAGGTCGTAAGGCTACAATACTTGAGGACATAGACCTTGAGGAGTGGAGACTTATTAGCGTAACAGATGTCAGACAACAGTCGTTAGCGTAACGGACAACACTATAATAAGGTGTCACAGATAACGCATACTTAGGTATAGGTAGCTATTCGTAAGGCTATACAGTACGTAGGGATACAGGCTTTAAGGGCAGGAATGCGATACCCCCCGGGAGGCATAGGAGGATTATATATATACCGTCGCACATCTACATATATATAGAGAGATACCCCAACTATATACAGGAAAAAGACTTATACCTCCCTGGAATACCCCCCGACTAAAGTATTTTGATAATTCTGTCACAGATAGCTTGACAAGTGTGACAATTTATGGTATACTTGTCACAGATAGAAGGAGGGTTTATGTCACAGATAGCTAAATGTATTGCATGTGGTAATGATTTCGAAGCCAAGAGAATAGACGCTAAACTATGTTCGATGAAGTGTCGGCAGTCGCATAGTCGACGTGGTGACAAAGATAGGATAGGGGAGAATATACCGTCTACGCCAGTAGTTTCAACTACATTAAATCGTTGGGGTGAGGATGTAACGACGTTGGGGCCTCAAGAACTCTATATAAGGATAAATCTCTATCCTGGCGTAACGTGGAAGACAAGCCCCGAGTATGCCGAACTCATGAAAAGGCTTAAAGAGAAGTCGGTAGAAGAACTCAAAGACCAGGGTTACTTCATACCGACATGGAAAGAGGCTCGTCCGAGTATGAATAAGGAGAAGGAATGAACTGTATAATCTGCGGTAAACCCTGCGAGTTTGAGGTATGCGACGACTGCACACGTCCGGTGGCCGAGCATGTCAAAAGCATAATGCCTGACGCCTCAGACCTGTTCTGCTGGCGGTCGGCTCAAGCCTGGATAAAGTTTAAGCACGCCGAGAGGATGTTGGCAGAACTTGAAAGATCGGAGATGGCATGAGGAAAGAAACGTTAAAGAGTAGACTTTGGACGTTATGGTGTATATGGGATACCTACCAAGCCGACATAAATAACAACGATAAGATTATGTGGACGGCGATAGGGATATATATTTTGATAGGGGTTACTATAGGACTATTGGTGTGAAGACCCGTTGGTGTAAGGCATGTAAATCACATTACCGCAAGAACTGTCTCTGTAAAGATATGGATTCCTTCACTCCGTTACTCAATTTGTTACGTTATATCTGGGTAGTCCTAAAGCAAGACCCGCCATTACATACACTCCATAAGACCTATAGTCTATATATAGACAGAATATATAGATAGTGTAAACTCTATGGTAAGATGGCATATACCAAGGGTGCCCCAAAGCCTACAACCGGTAAGATTACAGGTAGCGAGTTTGCACAGGAGTTAGTCTGTAAACTTGATACCCAAGGTTATAATACCTACCAGATAGCCCAGAAAGTCACGGATGCCGGTATTCCCGTTACCCACCAGACAGTATGGAACTTCCTGCATAGTGAGACTACCCATCATCTCGTATTAAAGTGGAGACAGAAGTACCTCTCCGACCCTGAAGCCATAGGGATATTCCATAAGACAGTCCGCCTTGAAGACCTCAATAGGGAAAGAATCCGTATTATAGCCACTATAAACCGTATATGCGGTAAAGAAGGCATCCCCGACAAGAGGATAAACAAGTACCTCAACCTCAGTAAGAGGCTGATTGATATAGAAATAGCTGGTCGTGAGGAAGTAGAGCGCCGGCCAGACCTTATTGCCTTGTTTCAGAGAATAGGACCCTATTCAGAGGTGTCGGATGCCGAACTCCTTAGGGAACGCGGTATTGTTGAGTCAAAGCTCCTTATTGTTAGGCGAGGAGAGAACCCTTCTACAGAAAAAGGTACAGATAGACAGGGAACTAAAGGCTCGACAGAAGAAAAACCCTCTTGAGTATTACTGGCCGCACGCTTTAGGGTGTGACGGTCACTCATGCAGGAAGGTAAAGCACGCCTATAAAGACTACTATGGCACGGAATATACCATAGAGGGCTGTCCCCAGTTCGCCTTTCATACCAGTTTAGCTACGACAAGAGGTCTTTTTGGTGGCAACCGTTCCGGCAAGACTACTCCCGCGGTCGTAGAGGTCGCTATTCACCTTACAGGGCAGTATCCTGACTGGTGGCCGAAGACAAAGCGGTGGCCGACAGCCATAAGGGCGCGTTTCTTTACTACAGACTTCAAGAAGGGTGTTGGCGAGGTCGTTGAACCGAAGATAGCTGAGTGGTTTCCTGAAGGTTGTATCAAAGATAGGGAAAAGAACAACGCTGGGGTCTATGATAAGTACTGGATTAAGCACGAAAGCGGTAAACTGTCCTCTATGGACGTTATGACATACGAACAGTCTCCTACTCTGGCAGAAGGATGGTCTGGCCACCTTGCTTGTTACGATGAATGTCCCCCTCAAGCCCACCGTATAGCTACTCTCAGAGGCCTTACAGACTACTTCGGATGGGAAATGTTCACTGCTACGCCTGTATCAGAACCGTATCTCTATGATGAGATATATGCCTCAAAAGACGCGGATGTAGAGTGCTTCACTATGGATATACGTCATAATAGCCTAAGGCCGAATCCCTTAACAGGGGGGCATATAGGCCTTACAGAGGAGGCTATAAGACGGTATGAGCGGTCAATTAAGGACGCTGGGGAGTTTGACGCTCGTATTCATGGGAAGTTTAAGTACCTGACAGGCCGTATCTGGAAGATATGGGATAGGAATATTCACGGCTTTGATAGGAATATCTGGACTAACGTCAATTCGATGTATGCCGGGCAACCCCCTCGCCATTGGAAGAGGGTACAGTTGATAGATCCCCATGACGAGAAGCCTCACGCCTTGATATGGGCGGCTATGGAGCCTGATTATAAGCGGTGGTTCATATACCGTGAGGCATGGCTTAAGAACTGTACCTTTAAGCAGGTCTGTAAGCATATTATGGAGGTGGAGGTAGAGGCCCGGGAGAAGGTAGACCTGCGGATAATGGACCCGAACTTCGGTCCTAAGACACAAGGAAACAATAAACGTACGGTAAGAGACGACTTTGAAGAGGCGAGTAGAGACCTTGGTTACCCTATGCAATTCAGGTTTGGGGACGACCATAAAGAGCGCGGCCGGAAGAAGGTCGAGGAGTTGATGTGGTACGATACCACACAACCTATCTCCCTTATCAACAGGCCGATATTGCAGGTAGCGAACGACCTTGTAAACTGTATCTATCAGGTAGAGCATTACGTCTGGGACACTCGGAAGTTTATTACGGACAAAGACCCTAAAGAACAGCCGAAGGATCTTAATACGGACTTTCCGGACTTACTGCACTATCTTGCCCTACTACAGTGGACAGGCGAGCCGGCGGAAGTGATTGCCGGACATGGTTCTATGTATACAGGAGGATAAAATGTCGAATAGATGGCACAGTGGTTTGTTTGACCCAGATAAGTTAAAGAAGGTTTTTGTGGATATGCCTATGACGATATTGAAGGGTGGAACTCCACTACAACCAAGGTCTCTTAATATGCCTGCAAAGCAGAATCTTAAGGTCAATCGGATGCAGAACGAAGATTTGCGTAGAGTACAGGGTAACCCCGTTCAAAGGTTCAGGAGAAACTATAGACGTGGAGATTAAATTCGGGGGTTGCACAGCGCAGTGTTGCGTAAAGAATATTCAGGGTAAGAAGAACCGTATCAACTATGTCGTTATGGAGACCTGTCATTGGCATGAAAGGGGTCTCTGCACATTAAAGGGAGGCTATCATGAGTCCGGGGCCGGGGACAGCGACACATCAGAGTCCGTGGTTTGACCAGAATAAACAGGAGGGAAAGAAGATGCCTTGTCATGGAAAGAAGCATACACCGATAGTTTCTGGTAAACAGGAACGTTTCTTTAAGGCGGAATACAGTAGGAAGAAGAAAGGCAAGAAGGGCAGAACTGGTATGTCCAAAACCGTGTTAAGACGGCACATTATGGAACGTGAGCGTAACAAGGCGAAAGGACTTTACTAATGCCAGAAGGTATAGTAGGAAAGATAACCAAGAAGGTCGGGGAGTTCTTCGATAAGCCGAAGGAAGCGGTAGAGAAGGAAAAGGAAGAGAAGCAAGAGAACCTCTCTAAACAGTTTGACCTTAGTGACGATAAGAAGAAGGCTATCGTAGAGGCTATTATTGCCATGCGTGATGAGTCAGAACAGGCGCGCGGTGGCTTTATGGCTATCAGGGAGAAGTGCATAAAGCAGTATGAAGGCTTGAAGGAAGCGAGTGATATACCGTGGCCTGGTCACTCCAATATTTCCACTATGGTAACAACCGTGGCCTGCGACCTTCTTCATGCTAAACTCTATCCTATGGCTTGGAATGCGAAGTCCTTATATTGGGAAGGTACGGAAGAGCATGATATAGAGACCGCTTCCGCTAATAAGGTAGTCATGTCGTGGGTTACCTCTACTGATATGGAAATAGACGGCACGGTTGACGATATAGTACATTGTTTGGTGGTAGACGGCACGATAGCTGTTAAGAAGATATGGAAGACCTACTGGGTGTGGGTAACGAGAAAGATACCCGATGGTCTGGAATACTATGCTACGGACGATGGCAACCTGAGCATTAAGCCGAAGTTTAGGGTTGTACGGGACTATATCCGTAGGGAACGGTGTTACCTTGAAATTAGACCCTTAGAGCACGTCTATATCCCCTACGATGCCAATACCTTTGAGAAGAGATGGGAAGACCATGCCGAATACATCATAGACGAACGGTGGTATACCCTACCGCAACTTCGTGAATTACAGTATCACGGTGCTTTAAGCCCGGGTGTTGACTTGGGTAAGCAAGGTGAGACATCAGGGATAATCAAGGCAGGGTTAAGCCAGACCGAAGAGTTTAAGGGTACGCAGAAACAACGCATGGAGGCGGAAGGAACTGTACCGCCGATGGACATAAGGCAGGAGAATCACAAGCTAAAGTGCCTTGAGGCGGAGATACTCTACGATATTAACAACGATGGTATTCGTGAGAAGTGCGTCTTTTTGATATGTGAAGACCTTAAGCTCTACATGTCAGGGAAACCTATGCACGCCGTATCGAGGATAGGGCGGTCGTCTTGGGTAATAAGACCCTTCCTGCGCAGACCCGGGCGCGCGTATGGGAAGTCAGTACCCGAACTTGTCAGACATCTCCATGATGAGCTGGATGCCATCCACAATCAGAGAATAGATGCCGGTAACATGCTCATAGCGCCATTCTTCTTCTATAGGTCGGCAAGTGGAACACCTGCCCGTAGGATTATAGCGGCGCCGGCTACAGGTATTCCTTTGGATGACCCGGACAGGGATGTGAGGTTCCCGACATTCCCCTCCAATGGTCTACAGGTGAGTTTCCAAGAGGAAAAACTTGTGATGGAGTTGATAGAACGCCTTACTTACCTTACTCCAGCCATGATGGGTAGGGAGACGGCTTCCCGACCGACAGCCAGGGGTACGCTTGCGGTTATATCCCAAGGAGAACAGAAGTTTGGTCTGATAGGGGCGCGTGTACAGGGGATTATCTGCGCCATACTGACGGATGTAAGGCAACAGTATGAGGAGAATATGCCTCCGGACATGTGGTCTCGGATACTTGGCAAGGAGAACATGCACAAGTGGCCGTCTCCAGAGTATATGCTTGGTAGCTATGAGGCCAAGATGCAACTCGACCTTACCGCGATGGATATGGACGCGGAGAGGCAGTTTGCTATGGCGATGTTCCAGACTATGGCCTTCGACCCACTTGTTCAGCAGAATCCCGCCTTTATGTGGGAAATCAGGGCAGACTACCTGAAGGCTATGCGGAGAATACCTGTAGAGAAGTACATAGGGCCTCGACCGCAGACAGAGACAAGCGTAGAGGATGCCGAGGGTATCTTTACCATGATTGAGCAAGAGATGGTGAATATACCGTTAGGCGATCCGACTACCCTTATACCACGACTTAAAGAGCTTCGTAAGACCAGACAGCTTACGCCGGAAGCCAATGTCGTGTTTAATGATTATATGCGGAAACTTCAGGCAACATATATGGAGAACATACAGAGAGGTATGGAACAATATGCCAATATCGCAGGGCAAGGGCAGGGTATTGAAGGAGCTGGTAACGCACCAGGCATGGGCTTACCTTATGGACAAAATATGGGGTCAGCCGGGCCTCGAAGTACACCTACAGGGGGAGTGCCTGTCGGTGGACCTGGAGCGGAACAGGGACAGCAGCCTCCGGGCCAATAACTTTTATGATGCCCGCTATTATCAGGGGCAGTTGGATATTCTCAAGCGTCTATTTAAGGGCGAGCTAATAGACGTTTGGGCAAATGAGTAGCTCGCAAAGGTAAAGGAGAAAGAAATGACGGAAGAAGAATTAAAGGCACAGCAGGAAAAGGAAGTAAAAGACAAGGAGATGCAGGCGCAGGCTGAGGCACAGGCCAAGGCTGACGCAGGCAAGGTAGGGAAGCCTGTTACCCAAGAGGCTATAGACGCAATCTATAAGAAGTTGAAGGAAACGGAAGAGAAACTGTCTCGTTCCGAACAGGAGAAGGTGGGGTTGGTAACAAGGGTTGCCGCGCTTGAAACAAGCGGTAAGCCGAAAGGAACGCAGACCCTAAGGGATGTCTATAGTGAGGAAAACTATCCTCAGTCCGAAGAGGAGTGGGATGACCTTATAGCGCAGTATCCTACCTACGGAACGGACTTACGGCGTAGATTTCAGGATAACGTAATAACCTTTGAGAGTGCCCAGAAGAAGTCAGCCGAGAGGTTGAGGGAAAAGCATCCTGATATGTTTATGAAGGATAAGGACGGTAAGTTTATCTTTAACGAACATGGTATCGTCTTTAATCCTGAAAGTGAGAAGGCAAAGGTTTTTCAAGATATCGCAAATAAGGATTCAAGAATCCTTGAGATAGCGGATGGTCCGGAGATGGTGATGGCGCTCATGGAAAAGCGCCTACAAGGTCAGGAGGAGGGTGCTTTGAAGGAGAAAATAGAGCAGGAGAAGGATACAAAGGAAAAGCAGAGACAGGCGGATATTAAGGCGGGTAGAGTAGCGGACGGCGGTTCACCTGCGCCAGATAAGAAGCCGGTAGGCGATGTAAAGTTCAATAGCGATTCGGAGAGGGCGGCAGCCGAGCGCGCGGTCGCAAGCGGTAAGGTCAAAGACTTGGCGACTTACTGCGCTATCCGTGATAACAAGGATGTTGCCTACGGTCGGGGAGGGTTCTAATGAAGAAATATCGGGAGGTTGGTGTTTATACGAAGAAGGGTGAGGTAGTGTGGTTTAGACGCAAGGACATTAAGGGTATTTGCTTGATGGAGTTAATTCGTAACGTAAGGGAGCAGGTTGAATAATGTTCAGGTCTCTCTATCCTACGTCTCATACAGGGTCGCCTCTACGGGCTAAAGACGTAAAGGATAAATACGGCATAAAGGGAGATGAGTCTCGGCTTAAGAGATGTAAGTTCTGTGGCTTTATATGTGACCCCGATAGGGATAAGCGTATTAAGGAGGGTAGTTTTGCTGAGAAGGGTGTAGATTACGGGTCTCAACAGACTGCCTCTGCGTATACAGTAGGGAGTGGTAGTAGAAAGTCGGTAACTGACTATTATTACGTCCCGGAAATAACTGGAGGATGCCCTGCGTGCGGGTCCTTCAGGTGGGCCGAATAGGCAATGGTGTAGTGAATAGGGAATTTGTTTTGCTCTGGCAAGAGCAGACAATATTCAAAGGTCAGTGAGTAGTAAGTAAACAGTGTAGTATACATAGGAGAAAATATGCAACTTGCAAGACTTTTAGGCGGAAATGTTCCCTATGTCTGCAATATCCCAGTATACGATACGGGCGTGATGTATAAGGGTCAGTTGGTAATGCGACATGCCAACTTTCACGATCAAGAGTATAAGCAGTATATAAATGCTTATGTCTCTACGAGTGCGACGGAAGCTGAAGATACGATTGGTATTCTTCAGGCAAATTCTGCGGATGCATACGCATCTAAGGAAAATGCTAAGTTGTATAATTTTTCGTCCACTCTTTGCAACAGTAGGGTAGCAACCACTGGTTTTAACTGGTTGCCGGCGATCGTGAACCCTGATGCAACATACTTTGCGTATTATGACCAGACTCTTGCTAAGAGCTGTACAACGGCTGTAGCAGCTTCCACGACTTGGGTAATTACGGCCTTGGAAGATGATATAGAAGGCGCGTGGCTTTATACCACAGAGGGAACGGATAGTGCGGCTACCTATAAAGGTAAGTTACGCTATCTTACGGTTTCTACATCTGGTACGACCACGATTGATAGTGCCGTAACCGTTGATACGTCTACAGACTTTATCAAGATATTGCCTATTGGTCATAGGTTCTGTCCGCTTAATACGACGGCGACTGGTATGAATACAATCATAGCAGTTGCTACTACTGTTTTCCTTGAGGTTATAGAGAATTGGGGAAGATGGGAAAGCGCGCCTACGCATGCGTTGAGGTATTGGAATGACAAAGGGTTAGAGGGTTTGGGTGGAAAGTTAGCCACCTTTGAAGCAGAGATTGTCCAGTTGTGTCATACCTGGAGTCGGGTAGTAGCATAAACGGAGGATTGAAACCATGCATTTAGCTGCTAATTGGCCGGATCTACTCGAGACGGACTTTCGAGTAATCTATATCGACCAGTATAAGAAGCTTCCTGCGATGGTTCCGGATATATTCAATGTCCTTACCTCAGATAAGGCCTTTGAAAAATCCTCGTCCGTTGGACAGGTACCGGACCACCAGGAATTTACTGGAAAAGTAGGCGAAGTAGAGAGAAGCCAGGGCTACGACAAGGTCATTACGTTCACAGAGTATGCTGCGAAGATTATGATACAGCACAAGCTGGCGAGCGATGACCAGAACCGTGTCGTAAATCGTTTCCCGACAGGTTTAGCTACTTCGGCAAATCGTTCGAGGGAGAAGCAGGGTGCCAACGTATTTATTCTCGGCACGACCTATGAACCTTCGGATGGAGATGGTTGCGAGCTGTTTGCCTCAGACCATCCGTCAAACGTCACCGGCGTAGCTACGCAGTCAAACGAGAGTACGCTTACTCTTGGTGCGACGAACGTAGAGACGACCCGGCTGGCGATGTACGACTTCTATGGCGACATAGGAGAACAAATCTCGGTAAACCCGGATTCAATCATCATACCTCGCTTCCTTGAGGAAACGGGTTTTGAGATAATCAATTCGAAGGGAAAGGTTGACACCGCGGATAATAACGTCAACTTCCATCAGGGCAAGTATAAGCTCATGGTTTGGGATAGGCTGACAGACGCCGAAAATTGGTGGATGGTAGACTATGCCATGATGAAGGAATACTTGATTTGGTGGAACCGCGAACCAATCCAGATGTTCCAGGATAAGGATAGCAATACCTTGGTAGCGAGTTATATCAGCTACTACAGGTGCGGCACCAGCTGGGATGATTGGCATTTCGGGTTCGAAAACGTTCCCGCGTAAGTAGTTCTTTGTGGCTTAGGGGTAATGAAGGGCTTAGTTTTATGGAGTGGGTAAAGTCGGATGCGATTTCCGACACCACCGCATGACCATTCCGAAAAGGAATTTAGATGAAGATAGTTGAACAAGTGAGACCAACATGCAAGACAGAAGGATGTAGTAATAAGGCCATGCTTTCTGGTAGGAAAGACGGAAAGTACAGACCTCATTGCTACTCTTGCTATCGTAAGAGGCATAACTACCCTCCGAGCGGCGGGTATCGTAGGACTCATGCGAAACGAGAACTGCGAGATACGAAATGCGCCGTTTGTGGATGGGGTAAAGCTACTTGCGATGTGCACAGAGTAAGGGCAGGAGGGGCTTATTCAAAAGATAATACCCTTACCTTATGTCCGAATTGTCATCGCATGGCTCATGAGGGAAAACTAACACTCATCTAACTACAGGGCGGTTGTCCTAATACAAGGAGGTTTGTATGAGTTTAACACATCTACCACATGGTTTGTTAGCTACTCCGAATTTGGGAGGAACGGGTAGGTTGATGGACTTGTTTGAATCCGACAACATGTTCTTTGTAGATGCGATAACGGGTTCGCAAGGTAATACTGGTAAGGAGCCGAAGAAGGCAAAGGCCAAACCATCAGAGGCGTTGGATGCGTGTTCAGGCGGTGCGTCTATTTATATCAGACCTGCTGGTATAAGGAATAATCAGACTACGAGTGTATACCAGTATTATACGGATGATGTTGTTCTTCCGTATACAAAGTCTGGTATAGCCTTGATAGGAGCTGGGGAACCTCAAATGAACGGTTATGGCGGAGTTCTGATGAGACCATCAACCGCTACGGGTTCTTTGATTACTGTTAACAGTAATGGTAATCTGATTACGAATATGCACCTTACTTGTAATGGAGGTACGGCATCTTCCTCGCAGGCTATTATTATGCTAAAGAGGAATGCTTCTACTCCATCAAGATGCTATAACAATGTTATTCGTGGGTGCAGATTCGGTGAGGATAAACACTCACCTGGAATTGGTGCTGTAAGTGGAGCAATATGGGCTGGTACTGCACAAAACCTGATTGTTGAAGATAACTTATTCGATCAGTGTTTAGGCGGTGTTACAATGTACGCTGTATCCGGTGATGTTGTAAACAACATTATCCGTAGAAATATCTTTGCCGGTAATCCCGCAAGCGTAGATGCCCATATAGTCATCGGTATCAATAGTGCGGGTAGTTACGGGAATATGATTTACAGCAACATATTTGGTGATGGGTTGCCCGCATACTCCAGTGGTGGCATTAAACGGTTCATAATGTTTCAGGCACCTTACCAGACGGCTGGTAGCGGTATTTTGGCAAATAATTGGTTTGCTACAGCAACGTCAGGATTTGCGGAGAACGGTAGTGAGGTACAGTCTTCGGACACGTTCTTTATGCCAGGTAATTATTACGAAGGGACAAACGCCGGTCCATATGGACAGGTTGTTAACTCTTAAAGGATATGGGGAGGGGTATCCCCCTCCCTCCCTTTTCTAAAGGAGAGGTATGAGAAAGAAACCAGAAACAGAACGTGGACCGATAGGGTATAGTAGGGAATCAAAAGAACAAGAGTTGATAACTTATGATGATATAAAGATGTTATTGGATGTGAATTTGAAGATAAAACAACTTCCAATACCTGAGTATACAGTCGGGTCATTATGGACTATTGACGGGAAGATGGAGGTAGCTGAGGCCATAATGGAAAGACTCGAGCAACGTAGTAAATTATTTGGTGGACGCACTAAACCCAAGAAGGAGAAGGGCGATGGCAAAAACGTGTCTTAGAATATTATTGGATGTTCAGATGCCTGTGATATACGGGCATGCTGGGCCTCCTGAACTTCCGGCTCAGATGGAGTTAAGTATAACACACCTTGTTGATGCCATAATTGTATCAGGGGCTGGTTCTAATTATTCGGTTGGATTAGACTCTCTGTCGAAAAATGATGCCTCATTAACCGATAGGACATACTATCTGGAGGTTATGTCATGAAAAGAGGCTTGATTAAGATAATAGTAGTTATTGATACTGCTGAGGATACTACTGATAAGGTTAAGAATATCATAAAAACGGGTGCCGTTGCTGAGGGATGTAGTATCGCAGAGATGACTATTAAAAAGGACTCTGTAGGTGCAGACTTCGCATATTCAATCGTAAAGAGTTGATTATGCAGATAATTGTTAAAGACGAAGTGCATAACAGAACTCGACTCAAAGGAAAGACCGTTACCGACTTTGCTAAGAACTTACAGAGTGAGGGGTGGCCTCCTGAAACAGATGTCGAGGAACATGATAGGATAAAATATGCAGAAAGGAGGAACAGGTATTCTCTAAAGACGGAGGATGCTGTTCAGATTAAGAAAGAGATGGGTGTTGATTTAGAAAAAAATATTAACAAGTTGGGAAAGGAAAAAGGATATACTCTTTATAAGAAGGGTTATCCAAATGTAAAAGGAGGATAGTATGGCAAAGAAAGAAATTAAGAAGGAAATAAAGAAGCCGGAAGTAAAGAAACAAGAAGTACCACCATGTGTTAATGGAGATGCCGGGTAATGCCCTGGATTTGGTCAAGCGGTACATCGGGCGATAAAAAGAAGATGTGGTCTGAGAACCTTCGGTGTCCGTGGGACCACCCTGAGATGGGTTGTCCCTCACACCGCCCCTTCCCAGACGCACTTCCGCCTAAGATGAGGTTTATAGAGCGTGTCCAGCCGAACGTCTATAAATACCAGTGTAAGTATTGCGGTATGACGGTTCTGTATGGTGCAGACCACCCTGGGAAAATCCCAGAGGAACACAATGCAGTTCATAAGAATCCTGCCCTTATAGGCGGGCAGATAGGGTTGCTAAGATGAGCATACAAATTTTGACTTTAGGTAATGCCGAGAAGGTAGACGCAAAGAAGGAAGTATGGAAGCCGTCAGAGCTTGCCGAACTAAAGAAGCAGTATAAGAATCGGGAAAGGGTACTTAATGGGGAGAGAACGCCAAACCTAATGGGGGGCGGAGATAATAGGCCGTTAGACTACATTCAGGATATCGGGGATTTACGGAAGTCGATGAAACAGTATAAGAAGGACTATGAGCGCGGCCTGCCCCCCACTCTATCTCCGGCAGCACGAAATACTCTCTGGAAGCGTGCTAAGGTGCTTAAAGACGAGTTTACAGTAGGAATGCTATCGCAGAAGGAACTACATCCGGTCAGTCAACGTCAGATAATCAGGAACGGTAAACCTGTATTGGCAGTAGTAGCGGATAAGGATAAGATGGAATCAGGCAAATTCATTCAACGTAATAGGGCATGGCAGAAGAAAAACGACGAAAAAGTGCGGGAGTTCAAGAATATAATGAGGGTACTTGAACCCGATAATCCCAGAATTGGGAGTATAGAGAAGTACCGACCTAAAGGATAAGGAGAAACGATGAAAACAGTGATGCAACTTATTATAGACAAATCTGTTGATTCTGTAGCCAAGATAGTGGACGTAAGCAGGTATGATAGCCTGATGGTAGTGGTAGACTACGTTAGGGCTGCGAGCGCTGAGGGAACGATCACCTTCTATTCAAGTCTGGATGATAAGGGACTTGTAAAGTGTGCTTGTGGCATAGCTCCCGTTATAACGGGTACTATAGACGCGGATGGAGCGGTGGCCTATACGACATCAACGACCGTGGCCTACGAGATAAAGAACGTGCATAAATACCTTTATATAGACTGGTCTGAGACTGCGGCAGGAGCAACCATATCAGTCTGGTTGCTTGGGAAGGAAAAGAGGTAGCCATGAAGACTATCATACAAAAAATCATAGATACGGCTGTAGCTGATACAACTAAGGTAATCGAGGTAGGTCAATACGATAAAGTCCTTCTTCTTGTGGACTATGTATATGATGGGGTGGACTCCGCCGGTACGCTTACCTTCTATGGGGCGGTTGACGATAAGGCTCTTACCAAATACCTATTGGGTATTAAACCCGTTCTTACAGGCGATGTAGATGCAGATGGGGCTATAGGGTATGGGGCAGCTTCGACTACTGCATTGTACGAGGTAGTAGGTATACATAAATACCTATATCTTAGTTGGAATGAAACGACAGCCATAGCTACTCTTAATATGTGGCTCATAGGTAAAGAAGAGAGGTAACATGCTCTTTCAGACAGTAGAGAATGGTAATGGCTTATCTTCTTCTATTACCCCTTCGTCTGGTGCAGTATCCGTGAATACGACCAGAATGAAGGGCATGGTAAGGTTGATACATATAAATCCTACTACCTCTACGACAGAATGGAGTTTGAGTATTATAGACAAGGGTAATAGGACGGTCAGAAAGTATGTATCAGAAACAGGATTACGGAATGATACAGAGTCATTGCCTGTTGACGGAATATATACCTTGCAATTTACAGGAGTAACGGTTGACGAAGCGATAACGGTATGTCTTAAAGTAGAGGAGGCAAACAGATGAAGTGGTTGCTTAAATATAAATGGTGGAGGACTAAGCAGGAGAAAATAAAGACTATAAATGAGCAACGCCGAACCTCAAAGGAACTATTTCTGAAGAAACAGGAACTGTATGATAAGTATCTTGAAGCCGAGAGACAGGAACGGTCGGACGATATAATAAAGTTAAAGGCTCAACTCGAACTCTTGAACTGGATTATAGGGCTTGCTATGATTGTCTTGATTTTTTGTCCGTCTGCCTTTGCTCAAGAGGTTGTAATTAGGGATAGGACGACGACAGGCTATAAGGCCGAAGTCGATAAGGTTGGGGGAGATTATGGTCTGTCGACTGTTATCCATAGCAAGAAGTATATAATATGTAATAAAGACGACGATGCCTCACCCAATTACTATGGATTTGAGGCGGCGGATGGTTCTTGGTACATAATGAAGTGGACAGTAAGTGCAGGGGCAGATGTGTTTGCGTATGAAGGTGGAACAAGTGAATATTCGACTGGTTGGACTAACCGCGCAACGACAAACGTATATCAATCATGGGGTACAGAATATTGAAGAAGATTTTAGGTCTTATTGTAGGATTGTTATTAGCTACTAATGTCTATGCGGACGATTGGACATTTAACCCTTTTTCTGGAGAACTCGATAATCAAGGTATAAATCAGACTTCTGCAGATGCCCTCTACCTCAAACTCGACGGCTCCAACGCCAATCAGAATATAAACATAGGGGCGTGGAACTTTACCACCACGGGCCTCGGGACGCTTGGTTCTCTCATTGTGGACACTCCCACTCTTGCCGTCAATGTAGCAGGGTATACCGATAAAATAGGTTTTGGCACAGCCGACCCAGATAATACCTGGGAGTTTTCAGACGGCACTCCGACAGGAACTTTTGCTGGAATTGGGATGTTATTAAGAAATCCCACCGCCGCAGACGGCACGACTACTTTTAGACAAACCCCTGGTTTAATTCTCTCTTCACAAGGCAAAGGAGCAACTAACCAACAATATCAATGGGCACAAGCTATGGCTCCAAGCGGAAGTGCTGATAATTTAACTTTTAGATACTCCTATAAGTTCGGAGCAGGTTCTTGGACTTTTCATCCATTTTATCTTGATACTTCCAATGGATTTGTAATATTGGGACTTGCTAACGCCGAAGACCCCCATAAAGCCCCTAATGTTTTACTTCTTTTAAATTCGACAGCCGCCACTTCCACCGTAGACCAGTATTCACCACCGATATCTTGGGCTTCTCAGGGATGGAAAACAGAGGCAACGGCAGGAACACAATATATGGGGTTGCTTCAATGCAATGCCCCTGAGAAGGGAACAATCTCACCAATAGGTGTGCATAAATGGATGTATGCTATCAATACCTATGGAAACTCAACTACAGAATCAAATGAATTGATGAGGTTCCAATGGGGTTCTGACGCAGGGGTAACGGGTATTATAATCAACAGTAAAATATTGGCGGACTTCCATGTTGGCATCGGGGTAACCTCTCCAACAGCTTATCTTCATCTGGGAACAGGCACAGCCACCGCAAACACAGCACCGTTAAAGTTTACAGCGGGAACAGATTTAACAGCAATAGAAGCAGGAGCAGTAGAGTATTCAACTAATCTTTTGAAAATAAGAAGTGATAGTTTTGGTATATTATCTGATACATATAAATTACTGCTGGGGGCAGGGTCAGATATGGATATGATTTATGACGGGACTAATGGATATATCCATACTGATTTAGTTGCCGCTTCTGACCTGACAATAGATTGCGGAACAGCAAAAACACTTGTTCTTGAGGTTTCCGTCTATAACGACATAAACATATCAGGATACCTTTTAGGAAAACCAACCGCTAATTATCCAGGAACTGATACTTTTAGAACATCAACCCCCACAGACACAGGAATAGAAACCTATGCCTTTGCAGTAGATGAAAAGGTTCATGGCGGATTTGAATTACAACACGACTACAAAGAGGGGACAGATTTAGTATTCCACGTTCACTTCCAGATTATAGACGCACCTTCGGGAACGGATAAAGTTCAATGGAGATTGACTTATGTAGTAATGAGAGATGGGGTAACCCTAACGACAGTTACTACGATAGATAGTGCTGATACTTCTGTAGATACTCAATACAGGGCTTACAGAACAGACTTTGGTGCTATCATAGGAACGACTTACAAGATAGGCGACCAGTTTATGTTTACCCTTACAAGAGTAGCACCAGACGGAGATGTATTTTTAGGGGATTGTTTAATAGAAACCGCAGGCATACATTATCAATGTGATACTTTGGGTAGCAGGGCAATAACTACAAAATAGGAGAAAATATGGAATCCAGAAAAACAGACGAAGGTAGACTTGAGGTAACCAAGACCGAGACAGTAACCAAAACTAACACCTATGATATTGAGTTTCTTATCAGTCAGAAGAAGGCGATTCAAGAGCAGAAGGATAGGGATAACGCCCAGAGGGACATAGAACTCGCAGAGGTTGAAGGGTTGATTGCGGAATGTGAAAAATTAGGTATTAAAGCAAAGGAGATAGTGTGATGACAGAACTTGAGAAAGCAAAGATTGCGTTCAGTGATGCCTCGATTAACCTGGAGATAGCCCAGATAGACAGCCTCATTTCAGAGGCGGGAAAGGTGGGAGTAAAATGAAAAGAGATTTTTTTCTTATATTAAGCGGTGCATTGCTGGTAATCCTGGTTTTATGGGGCGTGTGGGAACATAGACGCATAAATGATTTGATGAGTTTCGCCAATCAGTTAATCCGAAACTCGCAACAGGCACAAAGGCAACAGGCCGCGCCGATAGTAGAGGATAAATAAAGGAGAAGGTGATGACACATGATTGCATACAAAAAGAAAACATCGGCAAGTTTAAGGAGTTTATGGAGAACTCCAAAGGCATGAAGGCTACCATGTTTACCATAGCCCTCGCTATTTTAATCCAGGTAGGTGCGTTCTTAGTCCTCTGGGGTGGTCTGACTACCACTGTAAAGGTACATGATAAGAGCATAGATAGGATATTGACTAAACTTGATAACGCTAAGATAATCTATGCTATGCCTGATAAGGTGATAAACGGGAAACAATGAAATGCTCCTGCGGTTATAGAATACGAGGCAAAAGACACGAAGAAGGGGAGCATCATAAGAAGGGTAGAGTAAAATAAGGAGGATAGATGAATATAAGTCGTATACCATTCTCTGAAATGTTCGAGATCGCACAGAATGAACTTGTCCGTGATAAGTCAACAGATCCGGCTACCGAGAATAAATACAAAGGCGCCATTAACGAAGCCTACATAGAAGACCTTATGCTTATGTTCCATGAGGACTATCTCCGTACGGAAAGTTATGTCTCAACGGTAGCTGACTATGGAACAGGATATATTACCGCTATAAGTACTACCGCGGTTACTGGGGATGGTGACTGCGACTGGACATCTGCCATAGCGAATAACATGCTCTTAAAGGTAGCAGGGTATGATGAGGTCTATCGCGTTACGTACAGTAGTGCTGTAGCCCTTACCTTAGACCGAACGTGGGTAGGTACAGCTATTGTGGCTACAAACACGTCATATAGGCTTGTTCAGGACAGGTATGCCTTAGCGAGCGACTTTAACCATATGGTCATAGACGATAAAGATATTCCCGAGGCGGTTTATTACTGGCGTAGTGGGTCCAAAGCCTTTCTTACCCCTATGGACGGTGGAGAGTATGATAGAAACTGGAGTCATACCTATGGCACACCAGGGGAGTATGCGGTTAAGTACGTATCGGGGGCGCCTTACCTTTATCTTAATCCTGCTGATACAAGTGCGCGTTCGATATACTATAACTATATTCCTGCCCTTGTGCCTATGACAGAGTATACGACAGGGTATATTTCGGCTATTACAAATGGTTCTGTGGACGTTACAGGTTCTGGATCTGATTGGGATGGGAATATAGCAACCTCTACTTACGACTATTACCTTCGTGTTGATGCCGATGGTGTAGGTTCGGCAAGTCAGTGGTATAAGGTTTTAAGTGCGACTACTAATACCGCGATTGCGCTAAGTAGTGCCTATCTCGGAACATCTATATCAAGCGGTACGTCAACCGATACCTATACGATTTCAAGGGTATCGAGATGGCCGGCTAAGTTTGACCACCTGATGATATACCTTGCCGCGGTCCGGTTAGACCCGAATAACCAGGATGCTAAGAAGTGGAGTGATATCGCTACGAGTAAGATGCAGGGTCTTAAAGGCAGAGACGGCCGGGCAATTTACGGCCAGCACGGCGCATTTCTGAGGGATAGACGTTATGCTTAGGACAGATAGAGTAAGCGGGATACAAGACTTTAGCGGAGGTTTGAATACCAAGGTTAAAGAACTTAACGGTATGAGTATCAAGCATACGCCTGACTGTATGGATGTTTATGCCGACTTGGACGGTTCTCTCCATAAACGAAACGGCAGGACAAAACTTAATTCCACACAGGCAGGGGCAGGAAGTAAGGATGGTCATGGTCTCTTTGACTGGGAAGGAACGCTGATAGGGAGTTTTGGGACTACCTACTATAAGATGGACGAAATGGACGGTACGTGGGATAGTCTCCAAGATACCATGAGCGACGAAACGATACAATGCGAAAACTATCAGGGCAACCTCTTTATCTGTAATTGGGGTGGGGACTATATCAAGACCATGCAGACAGGAGGGACTTCCCTTACGAATCTTAATACTTCTAACGTGGGGGGGCGCGGTAAGCACCCGAAGGTCTATAAAGACCACTTCATTGTTTCGGGAGTGCCCGGCTACCCCTACACCTTTTATTATACTGAGTCAGCCGATATAGACGACTTTGATAGTGGCGGTACTTGGCCTATCAACACCCATGATGGGGATGAACTAACAGGGTGGATGGAACTGGAAGGACGGCTTTACGCCTCAAAGCGATGGTCTATACACCAAGCAACCTATAGAGGTGGTTCACCGTATTGGGCTGTGCAACAAAGGGCATGGGCTGGGACTCGCTCGCCCTTAACGATGAAGAATGTTATCCTAAAGTCAGGCGAAGAAGTCCTTATGTTCTTAGGGTCAGACCGTAAGCTATATCAGTTTGATGGCTCTAACTGTAATGCGGTATCGGCCGCCTTTGAGGAAAGTAATGAAATCTGCCCTATCGCTATGGATACCCTTAATCAAGGCGGGTTGGTATATGCTCATGCTATAGTGGACTCAGTTAATCATTGGTATGTGGTCTTTGTGCCGAATGGTGGGACAAGTACAATAACTCATGCCCTTGCCTATAACTACTACACAGGGGCAGTTTGGCCTTTCTCGGGTCAAGTATTGAAATCGAGCGCATCAGCCGTTGACTCTAATGGTAGGAAATGGGTTATTGTGGCTGGCTATGATGGCTACGCTTACAGGTGGAATTATGGAAATACAGATTGGGGTGCAATTAGCACTGTGGCTTCTGCCCCGACCGCTGGCGGGACTGGGTATACTACAGGAGATGTGTTGACGGTTGTTGGAGATAGTGGTATGGGAGGTACAGTTTCAGTAGTTGCAAGTAGCGGAATAGTAACTGCCGTTACTAAAGTTACTGGTGGTGTAGGATATGCTACTGGAACTGGACAAGCCACAGTGGGAGGAACAGGGTCTGGTTGCACAATAAGTATTACTGCTGTAACAACTGCCACTGTATCTGCTTACCATACCACACCAAGAATGTTTATAGACAATTCTGCTATCTTAAAGGAACAGAGGCAGGTAATAGTGAATATGAAGGCCATAAGCGACGATACGGTAAACTTCTGTCATAGAGAGGATTATACGGGTGCGTGGTCGTCTGCGGTAACCGTTCCTCTTGGCAATTCGAGTGGGGAATACTATCTCGGGACTACAAGGCGGGGTCTTGCTCTTGGGACAGGAACTCTTGGACCGGCAAAGCCAGTAATAGAAAAGACCATAGGGCTTGATACCCAATCTAACTACATACAGTTTAAGATAAGTGACAGCCTGACCACCAATCCGTGGACTCTTTATTCCTATAATCTTGTAGGGACACAGATAGCCATAACGAAGGGTGAAAAATGAGCATCGTCAGCGACATAAAGTTAAACAAGCAGACTACAGACCCGCGCTTGCTTCAGATGCTTCAGGAGATGGTGGAGATACTTAACGAAGGGGCGTATGAGGAGAAGTCTTATACCTCAGCCCCTACAGCAAGTTCTCCAGGATTTGAAGGCGAGACGCGCCGAGTTATTACTGGCGCGACGTTCAAGGTTTATAAGTATCATGGTGGTAGTTGGTATTCAAGCCAGGCATTTGACCTGGTAACATAGGAGGGTAGGAAACCATCGGAAATATTTCTTGGACCCATAGTTGGAGCGCAAGTGATAATGGAACTGTATTAGGCGGTGCGGATATACAGAACCTACAGAACGATATCACTACCGTAGTCAATGGCGGTATTACAGACTCTAACGTCAATGCCTCTGCTGCCATTAAAGAGAGTAAACTTGCCTTTTTAACCACTGGGCATACCCATAACGGCACAGACGCAAGTTACCCCCTTATTAAGCACTACAGACGTGGTATGACCTTAAAACAGGGTACTGATAATGAAGATATTGTCGTTACGCCAGGTGTAATAGATATTGGTGGTAAGTTATTTGTGACTACTGCTAATAGTGCCAATATCGACATAGTTACTGGGAATTGGATAGACGGCAATAGTCGTCCCGCAAGCGGGATCATATATGTATATGCCTATAACAATTCTGGGTCTATAGGGTACGGTTTGGCAACAGAGGCGCCAGATTTGTCAGATTCAAGTGAGAATGCGGTAGAGGTGCCATGGCGCTACCAAAAATACAGTTCTACATTGTACAGACTACTTGGGATAGTTCATACAGACGCAAGTTCCG
>Ga0315288_10000443_pt1 | contig 51468 bp, 33 predicted proteins | sample YL17G11_20_MG_FD_203454 | JGI IMG/M metagenome (GOLD analysis project Ga0315288, IMG submission 203454) | Sediment microbial communities from Yellowstone Lake, YNP, Wyoming, USA - YL17G11_20 | ecosystem: Environmental > Aquatic > Freshwater > Lake > Sediment | place: USA: Wyoming | collected... | reverse complement strand
TCGCCGCCGGATTCGATAAGATCGAACCGGCCATCCCCTTTTGGGAAGGTCGAAAACTGAGGTTGGTTTTTGGCTGATTGCGGGCGTGGTGTTAAGTCAATAAACTAACATGGGAATCCAGGCTAGCTCCGGATAAGGGAGCTTTTTATTCAATAGGGCCGCCGCTCGTTCCGCCCCCGGCCGCCGGTATCCGGCGGCGCCTCCTCCGTTTTCGCTTCGATCCGACGGCCGCGCTGGGAAAAGCCGACCGGAAAAGGCCCTCGAAAGATTCCCCCGCTTGGGGAGCCCGGCCTTTTTCGATCAGGAAGGCCAGCCGGGACGCCTGAGCGTAGTGAGCCCGCCGCTGCAACGACCAGAGCATCCGCCCCGTGCGGAGGGCCTTGAGCATCGACTCGACGATGATCAGGGTCTGGACGGCATTGGCCCGGACGATCCGGGGAACGGTCAGGGCCAACCGAGCATTCTCTAAGGCCTTTATCAGGACGGGATGCATGTCCTCTTCCTGTCCTTCGAATAAGGGCTGAAACCACGGCCATAAGAGAAGAGCATATGTTTCATCCGACGAGAGCTCGCACTTTGCCGCCTTCGCTCCGTCCACGACGGCCAAGAGCGCATCGAGCCTGGCGAACAGGCCGGCGTCGGTCTCGAGATCCTCGCCCAGGCGCCCGAGAAAATGCTTGAGGACGCCGAATCTCCGGAGTTCTTGGATGACGGGGCGGGTCTCGTAAGCGAGATCCTTGTTGAGCTCTTCATAAAGGCGGGACCCGGCGGACGCCGCCAGCAAATGGCCGTGGGAACGGACGGCCATCGCGGTGGCTTCATCGATATCAAATCCCAGCCGCGCGGCGTGCCGGATGACCCGCCAGACGCGCACGGGGTCCTCGGTGAAGCGCTCGGCGGGATCGCCGATGACGCGGACCTTCCGGCGGGAGAGGTCTTCGAGCCCTCCGACATAGTCGACGACGGAGGCCGAGGCGGCATCATAAAGAAGGGCGTTGATCGAGATGTCCCTCCGGAAGGCGTCCTCGCGCGGCGTGCCATAGGCGTTCTTCGGATCGTGGTCGGTTTCGGGCGCGTTCTCTTCGCCGGGACCCGGATCCTTCCGGAAGGTGGCCACCTCGATGATCTTCCCTCCGCCGAAATGGATATGGGCCAACCGGAACCGCCGGCCGATAACGTAAACGTTGCCGAAGCGTTTCTTGATCTGGCCCGGCCGGGCATCGGTGACGATGTCGAAATCCTTGGGGCGCTTCCCCAGCATCAGGTCCCGGACTGCGCCGCCGCAGAGGCAGGCGATGAAACCGAGCCGGTCGAGCCGATAGAGGATCTTGAGGGCGTCGGGGTCGATGTCCCCCTGCGAGATCGGGTGTTGGCCCCTCTCCAGGATGACGGGTTCATCCGCCCGGCGGGAAGTGTCGTTGTGATCGGGCATTGATATTCGGGTCTATATGCAAACGTCCGGGAGGTCGCGCCGGCAAAGGATAATAAGATAAAGGAAACCGGCCGGGAAGTCAAAATGCCATGGCCCAAAATTGTCGATAGAGCCTGTCATCACGAGGAGCGGAGCGACGCGGTCTGACCCTTGTCATCACGAGGAGCAAAGCGACGCGGTGATCTCCAAAAAAGATTCTTATCTTGGAGATCGCCACGCTCTCTTCGGTGCCTCGCAACGACAAGAAAATTAACTACTTCCCATTTCTATCGGCAATTTTGGGAAAGCGATGACCCGCGTCTTGATTAAGAGGGTCAATGTTCATATAATTTCTCCATTATTCTCATTGTGGAGGTCAGAACAGTGAAGAAACGTTATCCGGTCGCCCTCAAACGGGGCATGGTTGTCGCCTTGGTGGTCCTGTTCGGCATGATCACGGGGATCTCGAACGCGCAGGACCGTCTCAAGACGTATCCGGGGTATGACCAGTACCAGAAGATGACGAAGGAGATCCAGGGCGCGGCCAAGCTCGGCACCCTTCGCGTGACCTGGAAGGACGGCGGAAAAGCCTTTGAATACACAAAGGACGGCAAGACCTACCGCTTCGACATCGCCTCGAAAAAAACGACCGAGATCGGCGCGGCCGCGGCTCCGGCCAAACCGGAGGGCATGGGCCGGCCCGGCGGCGGTCCCGCCCGCGGACGGCAATTCACGGAAGCGATCTCGCCCGACAAGAAATTCAAAGCGTTCTATCGCGACCGCAACCTCTGGTTGAGCGACGCCGACGGTAAGAACGAGACCGCGGTCACGACGGAGGGCAACGAAAAAGCCCGCGTCAAGTACGGGACGGCCAGCTGGGTCTACGGCGAGGAACTGAACCAAATCACGGCCATTTGGTGGTCGCCGGACAGCGCCAAGCTCGCCTTCTACCGTTTCGACGAGAGCAAGGTGCCCGACTATATCCTCCAGATGAACCAGACCAAGCAGTATTCGACCGCCGCTATCGAGGCCTACCCGAAGGCGGGCGAGCCGAATCCGATCGAGGACATCCTCGTCTACGACCTCGCCATGAAGAAGACCACCCTGATCGACATCCGCGACGGCAAGCCGTTCGAGGATGCCGTCGTCGGCCATTATGCCTACCGGGTCTCCTGGTCACCCGACGGCAAGGAGTTCCTCTTCAACCGGACCAACCGCCGCCAGAACATCCTGGAGTTCGCCGCGGCCGATCCGGCCACGGGCAAGTGCCGGGTAATCATCCGCGAGGAATGGCCGACCGGCTGGGTCGAGAACTCGCCGCCGATGCGGTATCTCAAGGACAACAAGCGGTTCATCTGGACCTCGGAGCGTTCGGGATTCCGGAACTTCTATCTCTACGACCTGACCGGGAAGCTCCTGGCGACGCTGACGAACCATCCTTTCGAGGTCGGCAATATCGTCCAAGTGGACGAGACCGCCGGCTTCCTGTATTACCTGGCCCGCGACGGGGCGAACCACATGATGATGCAGTTCCACCGGGTCAAGCTCGACGGCAAGAACGACGTCCGCCTGACCGATCCGGCCTATAACCATTCGGTCGACCTCGCGCCGAACGGAAAGTATTTCGTCGACGTCGCTCAGACGCACGACAGTCCACCTTTCACTCGGCTCTTGGACGCCAAGGGCAAGGTCGTGGCCGAGCTGGCCAAGAGCGACCTGACCAAGTTCGACCAGCTCGGGCTGAAAAAGACCGAGCTGTTCAAGTTCAAGTCCGCCGACGGCAACCGCGATCTCTTCGGGATCCTCAACGTCCCGTCCAACTTCGATCCGGCCAAGAAATACCCGCTGCTCGTGAGCGTCTATGCCGGCCCTGGTTGGAGCGGCGCGCGGGAGACCTTCTCCACGCCCAGCCCTCTCACCGAATACGGCTTCCTCGTGGCCTCGTTCGACACGCGAGGTTCATCCGGATCGGGCAAGCGAGCGATGGACGCCATTTATCTGCATCTGGGCGTCGTCGAAATGGACGACCAGGCGGCGGGCGTGAAATCGCTGTGGGACCGGCCTTACCTGAACAAGGAACGCGTCGGCATCTTCGGGACGTCCTATGGCGGCTACGCCTCGGCGATGTGCCTGCTTCGCCATCCCGATGTGTTCGCGGCCGCCTCCGCTCAATCCGCCGTGACCTCTTGGAACCAGTACGACAGCATCTACACCGAGCGATACATGTGGATCCCCCAAGAGAATAAGGAAGGCTATGACTCCGGAAACGCCATGAAATACGTCAAGGACCTTAAAGGCCGGATGATGATCTACTTCGGGACGGCGGACGACAACGTCCATCCGACCAACGCCATGCAGCTCATCCAGGCGCTTCAAGCCGCCGGGAAGAGCTTCGAGCTCCAGGTCGGCCCGGACCTGGGCCATACCGGCCTCAATCAGCAGCGGATGATGGAGTTCTTCATCGAGAATCTCGTTTTAAGATAAAGAGAACCTAAGACCTCCACATCAGGTGACACACACGTTTGTGTGTGTCACCTGATCGATTTCAGAATACGTCATCGACCGGAGGGTCTTCGAGTCGAGCAGAGCCTTGGTCAACGGCGCGACATACGCGGCATGACAAAAAAAAGATCCTTTTCCGCGGCGGTCCTTCTCATCGGTCTGAGCCTGGTTCTCATCTCGTCCTGCGCCGAGCGGCCGCCTGTCGCCCAGCACGTCCGGGCCGGATCCTTCCCCGTCATCGAGACGACCATCGCCGAAATTCATAAGGCAATGAAAGACGGCCGTCTCACGGCGCGCGCCCTCGTCGAGGCTTACCTCGCCCGCATCGAGGCGTACGACCAACCCAGCGGTCTGAACGCGATCGTCATCGTCAATCCCGACGCTTTAAAAACGGCGGACGAGCTCGACACCGAGTTCAGAAAAACGAAAAAGCTCCGGCCGCTCCACGGCATCCCTGTCATCGTCAAGGACAATTATGATACGAAAGACCTGCCGACGACGGCCGGTTCCCTCGCCTTGAAAGGCTCCATCCCGCCCGACGACGCCTTTCAGATCCGGAAGCTTCGCGAGGCGGGCGCCATCGTTCTGGCCAAGTCCAATATGGCCGAATGGGCCTTCAGTCCGTATCTCACCGAGAGCTCTATCGCAGGCGTGACCCGCAATCCCTACGACCTCGAGCGCGTCCCGGCCGGCTCAAGCGGCGGGACAGCCGCGGCCGTCGCGGCCAGCCTCGGCGAGGTCGGTCTGGGAACGGACACGGGCAATTCCATCCGCGGCCCCTCGTCGCATAACGCTCTGGTCGGGATCCGCTCGACAATGGGCTTGACCAGCCGCGACGGGATCGCGCCGCTTTACCTGCGCAACGACGTCGGCGGGCCCATAGCCCGCACAGTCGAGGACGCGGTCCGCGTGCTCGAGGTGATCGCCGGCTACGACCCGGCCGACCCGATCACGGCGATGGGCCGCGGCAAGGTCCCGAAAAGCTACCTCCCCTTCCTGGACAAGAACGGCCTCAAGGGCGCGCGCATCGGCGTTTTCCGGACGTTCATCGAGACCAAGACGGCCGATCCGCAGATCAAGGCCCTGGTCGAAAAAGCCGTCACCGACATGAAAGCCCGGGGCGCCGAGATCGTCGATCCGTTCGTCATCCCGGATTTCGACGCCCTGACCAAGAGCCTGTGGTGCGACATGTTCAAGCACGACGTGGAAGCCTATCTGGCCTCGCGCGGACCGACCGTACCGTTCCATACGCTGGCCGACATCGTCAAATCCGGGCTATACGTTCCGGCCAATGAGCGCCGGCTGACGCAGGCCCTAACCGCGGACGAGAAGGAGACCGCCGGGTGTCTCGATCTCTATAGCGATCCGCGGAACATCAAGTTCCGCCAGGCGGTCCTCAAGGCCATGGCCGAGGACAAACTCGACGCCTTCATCTATCCGACATGGAGCAATCCGCCGCGGAAGGTCGGGGACATGCAAAGCCCGGCCGGCGACAACAGCCAGACCATCCCGCCGCATACCGGCCTGCCCGGCTTCAACGTCCCCATGGGATTCACCTACGGGAACCTGCCGGCCGGCCTTCAGATCGTGGGAAAACTGTTCGGCGAGCCGGAGCTGATCAGGATCGCCTACGCGTATGAACAGGCGACGAGGCACCGCCGTCCGCCCGAGCGCTTTCCCGAACTGGGGAGAGATCGCGGAACCGGGGCGGCCGCCGAGCCGAGCCCGTTCACGCTCGAACTCCAAAAGTCCCCCGCCGAAGCGAGCTTCCGCGCTCTCCGCGCCGTCTCTTCCTCGGTCGCTTGGGCGAGCGGGAGCCGCGGCGCGGTCTGCCGGACGACGGACGGCGGGACGACATGGGAGTCCGTCCAGGTCCCAGGCGGCGAAAAACTCGATTTCCGTATGCTGGCGGTTTTCGATGCCGACCGGGCCCTCGTCGCCAATGCCGGAAGCCCCGGTTTCATCTACAAAACGAAGGACGGCGGGAAGAACTGGAAGGTCGTCCTCCGCGACGACCGGCCGGGCTTTTTCATAGACGCCCTGGTCTTCTGGGACGACAAGCGCGGCCTCGCCGTCGGAGACCCGATCGACGGCGCGTTCCTCTCCCTGGCGACGGAGGACGGCGGCGAGACCTGGCAGCCGCTGCCCAAGGACAGTCTGCCCGCGCCGTTGACGGGCGAGGCGTTTTTTGCCGCGAGCAACGGCTCCTTGGCCGTCCATGGCCGGACGCTCGTCTGGCTGGGCAGCGGCGGCGGCCCGGCCGCGCGCGTCTTCGCCAGCCTGGACTCGGGGAGATCTTTTCGTCCGGTCCCGTCGCCCGTCACGGCCGGGACGTCGACACGAGGGATCTTCGGCCTCGCCTTCCGGACGCCCCGAGAGGGTCTGGCCGTCGGCGGGGATTACCGGGAGATGGATTTCCGAGACGGAATCGCCGCCGCGACTCATGACGGCGGCGAGACGTGGCAGCCGCTCGGCCCCGCGGGATTATCGGGCTTCCGGGAGGGCGTGGCCTTCGTGCCCAACCGGCCTTGGGTCCTCGCCGTCGGCCCGGCCGGGAGCGACGAATCGCTCGACAACGGCCGGACCTGGCGTCCGTTCGCCCTCGACGGCTGCCACGTCGTCGCCTTCGCGCCCGATGGGACGCGCGGCTGGGCCGCCGGCAACAAGGGCAAGATCGTCCGGATCGCTGTGAAGTGAATGGGGTGAATGGGGGACGTAGCACTGTGTCCCCTTTTGATGATCTATAAATAGACCAGCACGAGAAGTTCGGCCAGGACAGCCGGCTTCTCTTCTCCCTCGATCTCCAAATAGTTCTCGATCTTGAGCAGGATCTTCCTGAATCCCCGCTTCCGGATCTCCCTGAGAACGGCCCGGTTGCGGACGCGGGCGCCGGAGGGGACCGGGGCGATGAAGCGGACCTTGTCCAGGCCGTAGTTGACGGCCATCTTATGTTTCATTCGAAAAAGAGGGATCGCCTCGATGAAATGCGGGAGGAGCGACAACATCAGGAAGCCGTGGGCGACCGTACCGCCAAGCCGGCTCTTAGAGGCTTTTTCCGGGTCGACGTGGATCCATTGCCTGTCCTCAGTGCACTCGGCGAACGCGGCGATCCTGTCCTGGCCGACGACGAACCAGTCCGAGATCCCGATCTCTTTATCGAGGTAGGCCTTTAATTTCCGGGGCGTCAATCGTTCGGGCATATCAAATGATCCTGGAGTACTACTCACGTAGACAGTATTCAGGAGTCAGAATTCAGAATGGCCCGCGAATAGGCCTCCACAAGTCCTCAAATCTCGTCACCGGCATTCTCATTCTGTCTCCTGAATTCTGACTTCTGGCTACCTGAGTAGTAGCATCCTGGGAAGATCGTCAAATCCCAGGTCATTGTACATTTTCTAACGGCCGAAATGAAACCTGATGAGAATTTTCCGGGATCCCGTCGTCGATTCTTATGAACGAGAAAAAGCGAAAAAAGACTTGACGGCTCACCTGGAAGCGGATAGAGTAAGACTTAGTAAGACCCATTTCGGAGGCCAGGACATGAGCCGAACGACAAAAACGATGACCGTGTCGCTTCCCCCTCAAATTTATAAAAAAGTGGTGGAGATGGCCGTCCTCGAACACAAAACGAAAAGTGAGCTCTTCCGCGATATGATTGCCGTCTATGAAACCCACCTTCTTGAGACGCGTTGGCGAAGGGTGAGAGAGATCGGCCGGGAGATCGCCAAGGATTTCAGCATCGAGTCGGAAGAGGATGTCGAGAAAATCATCCGTGAGTTCAGACAATCCAAGAAATAGAAGTGATCCGAGTCGTTCTTGATACTCATGTCCTCCTTTCGGCCATCCTCCATGGAGGGAATCCTGAACGAGTTTTAAGATCGGCCTGGGAAGGAAAAATCCAGTGGCTCTCGTCACCGGCCCTTTTGATGGAGCTCGTGAATGTTTTGAAAATGAAATTTCACTGCGATCAGGAAGCCATTCGAAAAGCCGTCCAAATCATCGGCTATTCGGCCGACCTGATCAAGCCCGTCAATCGGATCCGCGTCCTGGACGATGATCCCAACAACAGGGTTCTCGAATGCGCCGTCGAAGGCCGGGCGAACTACATCGTATCGGGAGACGGTCATCTCATAGCGCTAGGGGAATATCAGAAAATTCCCATTCTGAAACCGGCCGCGCTTCTTTCCCGACTATAAAGAGAGATCCACGTCGCGGGCCGAAATCAGGGCTTACGACCGGATGTCTTCGTCTTCTTCGATACCCTGACCGGAGCCGGCTTCTTCGCCACGGGCGGGTTCAGCAGGGCCGCCCGGGCCGCGGCCAGGCGGGCGATGGGCACGCGGAACGGCGAGCAGCTGACGTAGTTCAAGCCGATGAGGTGGCAGAACTCGATGCTCGAGGGATCGCCGCCGTGCTCGCCGCAGATGCCGAGCTTGATGCCGGGGCGCGTCTTCCGCCCCCTCTCGACGGCCATGCGCATGAGCTGGCCGACGCCGTCGCGGTCCAGGACTTCGAACGGGTTCTTGGCGTAGATCTCTTTTTCAACATAGGGACCTAGGAAGCGTTCAGCGTCGTCGCGGCTCACGCCGAGGGTTGTCTGAGTCAGGTCGTTCGTGCCGAAACTGAAGAACTCGGCCACGGCCGCGATCTCGTCGGCCGTGACGGCCCCGCGCGGGATCTCGATCATCGTCCCGACCAGGTATTTGAACTTGACGCGCTGCTCCTTCATCACCGCCGCGGCCGTTTGCCGGACGAGCTTTTCCTGGTGGGCGAGCTCCTTGACGTGGCCGACCAGCGGGATCATCACCTCGGGTTCGACCTCGATTCTTCTCTTTTTCGTCGCCGCGGCGGCCTCGAAGATGGCCCGGGCCTGCATTTCGGTGATCTCGGGATAGACGATGCCCAGCCGGCAGCCGCGGAAGCCGAGCATCGGGTTGAATTCGTGGAGGGAGGCGACGCGCTCTTTCACTTTCTCATAGGAGAGACCCATCTCCGCCGCCAGCGCCCGCTGGTCCTTTTCCTCGTGCGGAAGGAACTCGTGGAGCGGCGGGTCGATCGTCCGGATGGTCACCGGGCGGCCGTTCATGACCTCGAAGATGCCGGCGAAGTCCTTCCGCTGGAGCGGCAGCAGCTTGGCCAGGGCGGTCTTCCGCTGCTCGAGAGTGTCGGCCAGGATCATCTCGCGCATCGGGCCGATCTTGCCCTCCCCGAAGAACATGTGCTCGGTCCGGCAGAGGCCGATGCCCTCCGCGCCGAAGGCGACGGCGTTCGCCGCCTGGTCGGGCTGGTCGGCGTTCGTCCGGATCTTCAAGGTGCGATACGCGTCCGCCCACATCATGACCTTGGCGAACGTCTGGTAGACGGGAGCCTTTTTCGGGTCGAGCGTTTTCTCGACCAGGACCTGGAGCACTTCCGACGGCTTCGTGTTGATCTTGCCTTCGATGACCTGGCCGGTCGTACCGTCGATGGAAATCCAGTCGCCTTCTTTGAGTGTCCGGCCCTTCACCGTCATGATGTGCTGCGCGTAGTCGATGGCCAGCTCACTGCAGCCGGCGACGCAGACGCGGCCCATCTGCCGGGCGACGAGAGCGGCGTGCGAGGTCATGCCTCCGCGCGCCGTCAGGATCCCTTCGGCCGCGTTCATCCCCTTGATGTCCTCGGGCGAGGTCTCGATCCGGGTCAGGATGACCTTCTCGCCCTTCTTAGCCCACGCTTCCGCGTCGACGGAGTTGAAGACGACGCGGCCCGTGGCCGCCCCGGGGCCGGCGTTCAGGCCTTTGGTCATTAGGCGGCCGGCCTTGATGGCCGCGGCCTTCTCGGCGGGATCGAAAATGGGCCGAAGGAGCTGGTTCAACTGATCGGGCTCGATACGGGCCAGGGCTTCCTTTTCGCGGATGAGCTTCTCGCCGACCATGTCGGCGGCGATCTTGATGGCGGCGAAAGCGGTACGCTTTCCGACGCGGCACTGGAGCATGTAAAGCTTGCCCTGTTGGATGGTGAACTCGATGTCCATCATATCCGTATAATGCTTTTCCAGGATGTGGCGGATTTTCTCGAGTTGGGCATAAGCCTTCGCGTCGTCCCTTTTCAGTTCGACGATGGGAAGCGGGGTTCGGGTGCCGGCCACGACGTCCTCGCCCTGCGCGTTCATCAGGTATTCGCCGTAGAAGGCGTTCTCGCCCGTCGCCGCGTCGCGCGTAAAAGCCACGCCCGTGCCCGAGTCGTTGCCCATGTTGCCGAAGACCATCAGCTGGACGTTGACCGCGGTGCCCCAGGACTCCGGGATATCGTACAGTTTGCGATAGGCGATGGCCCGGTCGTTCATCCAGGAGCTTAAGACCGCGCCGACGGCGCCCCAGAGCTGCTTCATCGGGTCCTCGGGGAAATCGTGTCCTGTCTTTTCCTTGATGGCGGCCTTGAAGCGGGCGACGAGGTCTTTCAGGTCGTCGGCGGTCAGGTCGGTGTCGCTGTCGATGCCCCGCTCGTGTTTCTTCCGCTCGATGAGGACCTCGAACGGATCGATGTCGTCCTTGTTGACGGGTTTCAAGCCCAGCACGACGTCGCCGTACATCTGGACGAAGCGGCGGTAGGAGTCGTAAACGAACCGCGGATTATTCGTCTTGGCGATGAGCCCCGCGACCGTCCTCTCGTTCAGGCCGAGATTGAGGATGGTGTCCATCATCCCGGGCATCGAAGCCCGGGCGCCGGAGCGGATGGAGACGAGGAGGGGATCCTTCGGATCGCCGAAGCCCAGCCCGACCGTTTTCTCCAGCTTCTTCAGGTTCTTCTCGATCTCCGCCTTGACGGCCGTCGGGATCGTCTTCCTGTTTCTATTAAAGAGGTCGCAGACCTCGGTCGACACGGTGAAGCCCGGCGGAACGGGCAGGCCGATCCCGGCCATTTCGGCCAGGTTGGCCCCCTTGCCGCCGAGGAGGTTCTTCATTTCTTTATTGCCTTCGGCGGAGCCGCCGCCGAAGAAGTACACATATTTTTTCATCAGAGCGTATCTCCTTTGATATGAATCCATAGCGGGAATGAAACGGCAACTATACTATGAAAGCAGGCGGGAATTCAAATTTGGGGTCGCGTCGCGGTAGATCGGGATCTCATCTACATCGGCCATACGAGGCACGGAGCGGTGCGGTATCCCTGAGGCCCCCATAGCGGAGGGGGGCCCCGTCGTTTCCGACGGGGGGAACCGACGGGACTGGTTCCCCAGGGGGCCGGGGGATGCCGCGCCGCTCGTGCCGACCCGACTTCATACTTACTTTTCGATCGTCTTCTTGTATTTCTCCAGTCCGGCCTTGAAGATCACCAGGGCCCGTTTGATGTCCTCCTCGTTGAGGACATAGGCCATCCGGATCTCGTCCAGGCCTTTGCCCGGCGTGCTGTAAAATCCGGATTCGGGGGCGACCATGACGGTCTCGTTGGCCAGGCGGAAATCATTCAGCATGAACAGGACGAACTTCTCGGAGTCCTTGATCGGAAGGCGGACGCTCATGTAAAACGCGCCCTGCGGCTTCTGGACGACGACGCCGGGGATCGACCTCAGGCCTTCGTAAAGGACGTCGCGGCGGCGCTGGTATTCCTCGCGGACGGGCTCGAAGTAGCCCAGCCCCATTTTGTAGGCGGCGATGGCCGCCTTCTGCTCGATCGAGGGAGGGCACAACCTCGCTTGGGCGAAGCGGAGGATCGACTGGTAGACCGTTTCGTTGCGGGTGATGGCGGCGCCGATCCGGGCCCCGCAGCAGCTGAAACGCTTGGAGATGCTGTCCACGACGATGACCCGGTCCTTGACCTGTTCATACTCGAGAATGCTCTTATGGGTCAGCCCGTCATAGACGAATTCCTTATAGACCTCATCGCCGATGAGGAACAGGTCGCGCTTGGCGCAGATCGCCACGACCCGCTCGAGCTCTTCGGGGGAATAGACCGTACCCGTGGGATTGTTCGGCGAACAGAGCAGGATGGCCTTGGTCCGCGGCGCTATCTTGGCCTCGATCTCCTTGGCGGACGGCAGCCGGTAACCGTCCTCGACGCGCAGGGTCAGGGGGACGATCTTGAGGTTGGCCAGGGAAGCGTAGCCGTTGTAGTTCGTGTAGAAAGGCTCGGGGATGATGATCTCGTCGCCCGGGTCGCCGATCGTGGCGAAGGTGAAGAGGATGGCTTCCGAGCCGCCGACGGTGATGACCACATTCTCCGCGGTCAAGGGGATCTTGTAGCCGTTGAAATAACCGGCGATGGCCTGCCGCAGTTCGAGGAACCCCTGGGCCGGCCCATAGCTCAGGATCGGATCGTTGAAAGCGCGGACGGCATCGAGGATGGGCTTGGGCGTGAGGATATCGGGATCGCCGATGTTCAAAAAATAGACTTTAACGCCGGCCTTGAGGGCCGCATCGGCGTAGGGCTTAAATTTACGTATGGGGGAGGCTTGGACCGTTTGACCTCTATGGGATATCTCCATGGATGACTCCTTGCGACCGGTATGAATACCCATCGATTATGGACCAAAAAATGAACGATTGTCAAAAAATGGGGCTCGGGGAAGAAGCTCGCTCCCCGCGGAAATCTTAACGCCTGCACGTTTCGGTTTTTTCGGGTGCGGAGATAGAAGTCGACGCGGCGACAGGGTGGCCCCCGGCCCCCTGGGGAACCAGTCCCGTCGGTTCCCCCCTCGGCCAAGCCGAGGGGCCCCCCCTCCGCTATGGGGGCCTTAGGGCCAACCCTGCCGCCGCGTCCTTGAATCGTTTGCCGAAAAAACCGAAACGCAGCGGCGAGATTTCATCATGGTCGCTTCGCCTTCCTCCCCTCGCTAGGGCGGAGGAAAAGGGATTCATTATTTAGGGAGCGATTTTAACCCTCGGCGAGCGAAGAAGCGGGCGAACGCTCTATTTACGGGTGGCACCGATCGGGCGCCCCAGCGTTCGAAGCGAATGGGACCCCCCCGAAGGTGGGTAATGAGCGAGAACGCTGGGGCTGATCGGTGACAGGACCCGCGGCGAGAAGAGTGTTCGCTTGCTTCGAGCGAATACCCCGTCCCACTCGCCACGCGAAAATAATCGGCCAGGTATCATTGCTAAAACCGTCCTATTTTGATATTTTGTCAAAAAGAGATCCGAGTATGCCTCACGATCCGGCGGCCAAAATTATCAAGAAACAAAGCTGGGGCGATTATCATCTCTTCCGGCTCGAAACGCCGGCGCTGGCGGCCGGGGCCGAGCCGGGGCAATTCCTGATGATCCGGGTGAGCGATACCCCCTATCCTCTTCTCCGCCGCCCGATCAGCCTGCATGCCAAAGAAAAAGACGCGCTCGAGATCTTCTTCCAGGTCGCCGGCCAGGGGACGGCCCTGCTTGCCCAGAGGAAAGAAGGTGAGACGCTCGACATCCTCGGCCCGTTCGGCAAAGGGTTCATCCCGGAAACTTCGGGTCTTTCTTCGCCCGCGTATCTGGTCGGAGGCGGCCGGGGCATCGCCCCTCTATATTTTTTGGCCTTGGAACTCAATAAGCTCGGGACGTGGGTCAAGGTCCTCTATGGCGGGAAAAGCTTAGCCGACCTGCCGATCAAGGAGAAATTTGAGGAAGCGGGCCTGGACATCGTCTGCTCCACCGACGACGGTTCGTTCGGCTACCACGGATTCGTGACCGGAGTGTTGGAAACTGAGATCCGACGGCAGAAGCCCGGCATCCTCTACGTCTGCGGCCCCGATCCGATGATGAAAAAGACCGCGGAGATCGCCGCCGCGAGCGATATCCCGGCGCGCATCTCGCTCGAGTCCATGATGGGCTGCGGCTTCGGCGCCTGCTGGGGCTGCGTCAAGCGCATCAAAAATGACGGCGGCGGCCAATGGCGGAAGATCTGCGAGGACGGCCCGGTCTTCTGGGCCGAAGAGATCATTTGGGAAGAGAAGGAATGACGCCCGATCTGTCGGTGGACCTCGGTTTCCTGAAGCTCCGGAATCCCGTGCTCACCGCCAGCGGCACGTTCGGCTATGGCCTGGAATTCGAGCCCTTCATGGACCTGGCCAAGATCGGCGGGATCGTGGTCAAGGGTCTGTATTACGGGCCGCGCGAAGGCAATCCGCCGCCGCGGCTCGTCGAGACCACCGGCGGCCTGATCAACGCCATCGGCCTGCAAGGCGTCGGCGTGGAAAAGTTCGCGGCCGAGGTCTTGCCCAGGCTCCGCCGGATCGACACGGCCGTCCTCGTCAACGTCTGCGGCGCGAGCGACGAGGAATACCTCAAGGCCATCGAGTTCCTGGATTCGCTGGACGGCATTGCCGCCTACGAGCTCAACATCTCCTGCCCGAACGTGAAGAAGAACGGCCTCTGCCCGGCGCTCGGTCCGGACCCGACCTACGCCCTGGTGAAGCAGGCCAAGGCGGCCAGCCGCAGGCCGGTCATCGTCAAGCTTTCCCCGAACGTGACCGACATTGTCGAGATCGCCAAGGCCGCGGAGGAGGCCGGCGCCGACGGCCTGTCCCTGATCAACACGCTCCTGGCCATGGCGGTCGACATCGAGACGCGGCGGCCGAAGCTGGCCAATATCTTCGGCGGGCTCAGCGGCCCGGCCATCAAACCCATCGCCCTGCGCATGACCTACCAGGTCGCTGCGGCGGTCCGCGTCCCCGTCATCGGCCTGGGCGGCATCATGACCGGAGCGGACGCGATCGAATATCTCATCGTCGGCGCCCGCGCGGTCCAAGTCGGCACGGCCAATTTCATCGATCCCGCGGCCGCGGCCCGGATCGCAGGGGAAATGAAGGAATTCTGCGTGCGCAAAGGCATCGCCAAGATTGCCGACCTCGTCGGAACGCTGAAAACGGATTAAATTGACCGTAGTAAATACAAATCTCTATTATTGCGAGCGACCGCGGGGAGAACGGAGATGATAATCCCCCCTCGCCCCCCTTTAGTAAAGGGGGGAATTATTATCCCCTCTTTACCAAAGGGGGGAAAGCGAGCCCCCCCTTTTCTAAAGGGGGGTGTGGGGGGATTATGATTGCCACGCTCCCTTCGGTCGCTCGCGATGACAAGCGACAAGATTGGAGGCCGCCATCATGACCCATTCTCATGATTTCAAAAAGCGCATTATTATCGCCCTGGATGTCGAAACCAAGGACCAGGGACTGGCCCTCGTTCGCGAGCTCGGGGACGCCCAGGTCTTCAAGGTCGGACTCGAGCTGTTCACCGCGGAAGGTCCGCCGCTCCTCAGGGAGATCCAAGCGCTGGGCAAGAGCGTCTTCCTGGACCTCAAGCTCCACGATATTCCCAACACCGTGGCCGAGGCGGCGCGCATCGGCGTCCGGTACGGCGCTTTTATGATGACCATCCATGCCTCGGGCGGCCTGGAGATGATGACCAAGGCCGCCGAGGTCGGGCGCGCGGAATCGGAAAAGCGCGGCACGCTTAAACCCATCCTCCTGGGGGTGACGGTGCTGACAAGCCTCAAGAGCGAAGAACTGGCCGCGATCGGCATGGTCCCCGATACCGCCGCTCAGGTCGTCCGGCTGGCGGCGCTGGCCAAAAAAGCGGGTTTGGACGGAGTCGTTTGCTCGGCGCAGGAAATCGAGATTGTCCGGAAGGAAGTCGGCCCGGATTTCCTGATCGTCACCCCCGGTATCCGACCGGCCTGGGCGGCCGCTCAGGACCAAAAAAGGATCATGACGCCGGCGGAGGCGATCCGGAAAGGATCGGACTATTTGGTCATAGGGAGGCCCATCACCCAGGCGGCCTCACCCAGAGAAGCATTCTCGAAGATCGTCGAGGAATTAGATGCCGGGAAATCGCCCTACGGCAAAAACCAAGCCTAAAACCAGCCCGACGACGAACATCAGGACCGCGACGACCACGACGCTGACCACGATATAGCCCATGACCTTCTCCTTGGGCGTGTCCATCATAGGCGAAGAAAATCCCAGGTAGAGGATATAAAGGCCGTACAGGCTGGCCAAGATCGCCAGGACGCCCAGCGCCGGAATGATGTAAAAGACGCCACCGATCCAGGCTGGGGTCATGCTGTAAACGGCCAGCTTCATCGCGTTTTCCAAGCTCGGCTTTGAGCCGAAGCTCGGCGCCAGGGCGTTGATGATCATGCCGAAGATGTAGGCGGAGACGAGGATCAGGACGTAATAGATGATCGCCCGCAGCAGCGACGTGCCCAGTCCGAAGCGGTAAACCCCGGCGAAGGGAATGCTTATCCCGATCAGGCCGTAGCCGATGAACTGGCCGATGGCCGGGATGGCCGCCAGGACGGCCGCGTACGACGTGAAGAGCTGGGCGACCGGCGTGGATTCTCCCTTGATCTTCACCCATTCTTCTTTAGGCTTTAATAGGATCGCTTGAACTCTCGCGACAAGATTCATTCTGGACCTCCTTTCAGGTGAAAAAAACTATATACGGTTTTAGAGGGCATGTCAAATGAAAGGCGCGGGTCGGACTCGAACCGACGAATCGAGGTTTTGCAGACCTCTCCCTTAGCCGCTTGGGTACCGCGCCATGCTGTTCATCAGGCCGCCTTAGGGCAATAAATGGAGCGGGCGATGGGACTTGAACCCACGACCTTCTGCATGGCAAGCAGACGTTCTACCACTGAACTACGCCCGCAGAAACACGGCTTAAACTAACAAAAAGAGCCGTTCCTGTCAACTCCGGACGAAGAGATGCGTCTCTCCCGGGATACATCAGGCCAGCCCGAGGCAAGATGAGATCCTTCACTTCGTTCAGGACGACCCAAGGGATCGGATCCTTCGCTTCGCTCAGGCGACTCCTTGAGTCGTCCCGAGTCTTTCGAGGGAACTCGATCGGCCTCGGGAAGGCTAATGAGATCCTTCGCTCCGCTCAGGATGACCCGCCCAAGGGGCGGGTCACTTGACCTGGACGAGGTCGCCCAGGCCGATGGCATCCTTCGCCGAGAGGATCTTGATCGTGGAGGTGACCCGCCCGGCGTCGATGATGATCGCGTTCCCGATGGTTTCGAGCGGCAGACCTTCGGCGGCCCGATGGACGACGGTGAGCTGCTGGCCGAACTGGAGACCCTGCTCCCGGCCGAGATCGATGAGGGCCCATTGGCCGGATCCGATCTGAGTGACCTGGTTGTCCAGAAAAATGATCCGGCCGGAAAGGGTCTCTTGGTTCCGGACGGGGACGTCGAAGCCGAGGTCCTTTCCGAGCAGGCCGTCCTTTTCGACGAACGGGACGAGGGAGTTTCCGACCATGACCGGCCCGCAGGCCTTCTCCACGCGCCCGAGGGCAAAATCCTTTTCGAAACGGACCAGCCGGGCCCGTCCGCGGCGGAAGACCACGGGTCCCGAGCTCTTCTTCAATCCGGGGCCGCTGACCTTCGGCCCGATCTCCAGGACCATCATCACCTGGCCTTCCTTCAGGCCCTCGTCCGGCCCGGCCTTGAAATAGAACTGATCCCCGTCGGTGAGGAGCATCTTCTCCGCACCTCGCTCGCAGGCCGCGATCTTCAGCTGCGGTTCTTCCTCCAGGACGAAGAAGGAGCAATACAGGTCCGACTCGGAGATCAGGGCGAAGGCGTTCTGGAACGTCCTGTCCCCGTCCGCCGCGATTTGAACCGCCGTCGACGATGCGGGCAGGAGAAGTCCCAGGATCGCCAGCCATTGAACGGCTGTTTTTTTCATAGCGGGCCTCGATTCGGATAGATTCCCCATGGTTTTTTTATTATAACGATTCGCGTTCGGCTTGACAATACGGTCCTTTCTTTTTAATATTATTTCATAGTCCGTTCGACAAAAAGCAGAGGAGGTTCGGCATGGGCAAGAAAGAAATCACGGCGCGCATGGCCAAAGAGGCCGGCATCACACTCCATCAGGCCCAGAAAGCCTTCGCGTCGCTGCTCGAAGGCATCCGGGAGGACCTCAAAAACGGGAACAAGGTGAACTTTTCCGGCTTCGGCAGCTTCGAGGTGAAGGTCCGCGAAGCGCGGAAAGGCCGGAACCCCAAAACGGGCGAGTCCATCGCCATCCCCAGCAAGAAGCGGATCAAATTCAACCCCAGCCGCCAGTTCAAGAATTCCCTGTAACCCGTCCCTCCGCCCGGACCCCGGGCCCGATCTTGTGGACAAAGCGTGCCGACTTCTTTAGAATATCCCTTCACCTATAAGCATCCATGACCAGAAAAACGACCGTCGGCCTCTTGTTCGGAGGGCGCTCCGCCGAGCACGAAGTCTCGATCCGCTCGGCCGCCGCCGTCTTTAAAAACCTGGATAAGGAACGCTTCCGGGTGGTCTCGATCTTCATCGACAAACGGGGGCGGTGGAAAAGGGTCGCTTCGCCCCTCGTCCCGGTCACAGACCTGGCCGCCGGGCCCTTCGCCGGATTCCTCCCTTGGGCGGTCAAAGGTCCGCGGCTTCCTTTTCGCGCGGACATCTATTTCCCGGTTCTCCACGGCCCCTATGGAGAGGATGGAACGATTCAAGGACTCCTGGAAATGGCCGACGTCCCCTACGTCGGAGCGGGTGTTCTGGGTTCGGCGGTCGGCATGGACAAGGCCGTGATGAAGGTCCTGTTCCAAGCGCGCCGCCTTCCGATCGTCAAGTACCGCGTCGTCCTCGAATCCGACTGGGCCCTGGATGCGGCCGGGATCCTGCGCGCCGTCCGGCGCGAATTTCGCGTCCCTTTTTTCGTCAAGCCGGCCAACCTCGGATCGAGCGTCGGGATCAGCAAGGTCAAAGATCCCGCCGGGACGCGCGGCGCCATCGAGCTCGCCTTCCGCTACGACCGCAAGGTCCTCGTCGAGGAGGGGATCACCGGCCGCGAGCTCGAATGCAGCGTCCTCGGCAACGATGAGCCCGAAGCCTCTCTCCCCGGCGAGGTCATCCCCCACCGGGAGTTCTACGATTACCGCGACAAATACATCGACGGGAAAACTCGGTTCGGCATCCCCGCCGATCTGCCCGCCCCCGTCATCCGCCGGGTTCGGCGGCTGGCGGTCGAGGCTTTCAAGGCCTGCGACGCGGCCGGGATGGCCCGCCTCGATTTTTTCTATGAGCCCCGCGCCGGGAAGCTCACCGTCAACGAGATCAACACGATCCCGGGTTTTACCAAGATCAGCATGTACCCCAAGCTCTGGGAAGCGAGCGGTCTTCCCTTCCCGAGGCTCGTCGAACGGCTCATCGAGCTCGGGTTCGAACGCCACCGGACGAGGAAGCGCTGCGTGATCAGGACCCTCTGACCGCGGCGGCAAAGATCCCATGAGAGTCCTCGGCATCGACTACGGAGACCGCAACATCGGACTCGCCCTGAGCGACGTTCTCCGGCTCACCGCCCAGCCGCTGGGGACCTACCGGCTCACCGGCCGGGACGACGAGGACCGGACGTACTTCAAAGACCTCGTCCTCAAGCACGCGATCAGCGAGATCGTCGTCGGCCTGCCCCTCCGCATGGACGGGACGGCCGGGAGCCGGGTCGAAAAGACGCAGGGCTTCGCCAAGTGGATCGAGAAGGCCGCCCACGTTCCCGTCGTCTTCTGGGACGAACGGCTCACCACCCATCAGGCTCTCAACGTCATGCATGAGCAGAAGGTCGGCCTGAAGGACAAGAAATCCGTGATCAACCAGATCTCGGCGGCCATCATCCTCCAAGGCTATCTGGACAGCCGGCGCTCCGATGCGAACGTTCCTCAAGATCGCTAAATCCATCCTCATCGCCGCCCAGGTCCTGGTGCTCGGCGGCTGGATCTGGATTTATCTCGAATCCCGGCCGGTTCCCGGGTCGGGATCCGGGACCGTCCTCTTCGAGGTTGAAAAAGGCAAAGGGGTTCGGGCCATCGTCGAGGCTCTCTTCGCCGCCAAGATCCTGCCCAAAAGGACACCCTTCGTCCTGGGCTATGATCTCTTCTACGCCCCGCAGAGCATCAAGGCCGGCGAATATCAACTGTCTTTGACGGGACGGGCCGGTGATGTTCTCGACATCCTGATCAAGGGCCGGATCTACCTCCATCCCGTGACGGTCCCCGAAGGGTTGACCGGCCGGGAGATCTTCGCGATTTTTACCGCGGCGGGATGCGGAGGGAGCGAGGAATTCGAGGCGGCGTTCGGCGTCACGGACGAGATCGCTCTATGGGACCCTCAAGCCTCGGACGTCGAGGGGTATCTCTTTCCCGAGACCTATCATCTGCCGAAAGGCATCTCCGCGAAAGACATCCTCCAGACCATGACCGGGCAGTTCAAGGAGGTCTTCGGCGAAAACGGGCGCCGGCGCGCTGCGGAGCTCCGCATGACCGTCCGCGAGGTCGTCATCCTGGCCTCGCTCATCGAAAAAGAAACCGCGCGCCCGGACGAGAAGAGGCTCGTCTCCGCGGTCTTTCATAATCGGCTGAAGCTCGGCATGAAGCTCGACTGCGACCCGACGATCATCTACGCTCTCAAGCTCAAGGGGCCGTTCGAAGGCCGCCTGCGCACCAGGGACCTGAAATACGACTCTCCCTACAATACCTATCTTCACCCGGGGCTTCCGCCCGGCCCGATCGCCAATCCGGGCCGCGGATCGCTCGAAGCGGCGCTCCAACCGGCCGAGGCCGAGTATCTCTATTTCGTCTCCAGGAACGACGGGAGCCATCAGTTCAGCCGGACGTTCGCCGAGCACCGGCTGGCCGTCAAGAAATACCAGAACTAAAGACCGCAGGCCATTTTGTCATTTCGGGCGCCCCTTGGGCGCGTGGCAAATCCTAATCTTGTCATTGCGAGGGCGGCGCAGCCGGCCGTGGCAATCTCCATGATAAGAATCTTTTTTGGAGATCGCCACGGCATCTTCGATGCCTCGCGATGACAGAGCATCCAAGTTAAACGGGATCTTGGCCGATTCCCTGACAAAACGGGAAGGAAATGGATTTGCCAAGCGTCTAAATTCATGGTATATATTTTGTTTATTTTTGCGTTTGGGGCCGGGACACCCTGATCCGCGAAGGCCATCGTAAAGATAGTTTACAGGGGACCGCCGGCAAACCGCAGGATATCATAGCCGATATGATGTCCATGATTGGCATAGAACTTGCTTTAATGATACCCGAAATATTATGCGCGCTTTGAAAGAGGAGGATTCATGAGATCGAAAAAGTTCATCGTTCCCGTCCTGCTTGCGGGATTCGTGTTCAGCCTGCTCGTCGCTCCAAGCTTCGCCGGATCCGGTTTTCTCCAAGCCCAGGACAAACAAGAAAAGAAAGAGGCCAAACTGGTCCCGGCCAAGATCTATATCCCCAAAGAGGTCCGAGACGTCATGCTCGGCGGCCTTCAGGCCCGCACGGTCCGCCAGGACATCCCCTTCTCCGTGTTCAAGAGCTCCTTCCTGCCGGCCCAGGCCAACTTTTACGTCTTCCTCTTCCTGAAAATGAAGAACGGCGACCTGGGCTTCGCTCCTCCGGCGCCCGCTCCGGCCGCCAAGGACGCCCCCCCGCCCGCGGTCCCGGCCCCGCCCCCAACCAAGCTCGCCGCCCGGTTCGATGTCTTTCTCCAGTTCCATAAAATGGAGAACGGCGCGCCGACGCAGATCGTGAAAGAGGTCTTCATCCCGACCACGATGGAACTCGACGCCGCCGGCTACGATCCGGAAAAGGAAGACTGGTACACCGTCGGTTATCCCCTTCCCTTTGCCGACTATCTCGTGGCCGTGGCCGTCACGACCCACGACCTGAAAAAGATCGGCACGCAATATTTCGAATTCTCGCTGCCGGACCTCAAGGTCATGAAGGACCTGGACACGACGCCCATCTTCTTCCTCAAGGAGTACAAGGAGCTCCAGCAGGCCGAAACGATCGCTGAGCTCCACCGCGAATTCATGCGCTACGCGATCCTCCAGATCACCCCGAACATCGATAACACCGTGGCCGGGGGCGATCCTCTGGACCTCTTCTTCTTCATTCTCGGTTCCCAGCCGAACGAGCAGAACAAGTACGACATCGATTGCCAGTACGAGGTCAGACAAGGAGACAAGGACGCCGTCAAGTTCGCCCCGGCGAAATATGACAACCCTTTCATCAGCCAGCCCCTGCCCCTGAAGCAGACCCTCATCACCAAGGACAAAGACGGCAAGGAGAGCCAGACGGTCAAGGACCTGGGGCCCGGAAGCTACACCTTCATCTGCAAGCTCACCGACAAGATCTCGGGCCGGACCTGCACGAAGACCGTCGATTTCACGGTCAAATAAGCGGCCCGCGACCCCCATAAAAAAGGGGACACTCGCCCGAATTCCTCAATTCGGGCGAGTGTCCCCTTTTTATTTTAGATGTTGAACTTGAAGATCTTTCGGGATTTGCCGTTGGCCTCTTTCCCGTCGACGACCACGTCGACGAAGATCTTGCCCAACGGAAGCTCACGGCTGAACGTGAAAGCGATCTCCGGCGATTTCTCCAGGTCCTCAGCCTTCCCCGTGAAGCGCTTGGTATCGACGAACATCTCTTTCTTGGCGGCTCCTTCCTTATAGATATAGAAAGTGATATCGAAGTCCGCCGTCAGCGCCCCGTCCTCGTCTTTGAAGCTCAGTTTTTTGGCCGGGATCGTCAGCCGGAGCTCGTGCCGGTCCTTGACGTAATCCAGGTCAAAGTTCATGAACTTCGAAGGCGTCCCGCGCTCGGTGAACGTCTTCCCGAGCTTGGCCATCTCGATCGCCTCGAAGAGGTTGCCCATGATAGTGCTGATGGCGTAGCTCCCCGTGCCGTTGGAGTCGACGAAATAGATGCCCAGCTCATATTGATAATAGACCCACAGCAGTTCGCCGCCGGCCCCTCCCGCGAGGAAGGGATATTCCTCGGTCATCTCCGGAGGGCCGAGAAACAGGTAGATCCGGCCGCGATCCGTGTTGATGCCGCGCCGGCCTTCCCGGAAGCGCTGATTGACATATTCGAGCCGGCGCTGAAACTCCTGCTTGGCCTCGTTCACCTCGGTCGAAGGATCGGGGTCCCGTTTGTCCCAGAACTCCTGGATGAATTCCTTGCGGGCCTCGGCGTCCGGCAGATGGGTGAAGATGGCCTGCTCGGAGTCGGTCATGATCAGGCGGGCGCTCTCATAGAAATCCCGGCTCTCCGGATCGAGCTGGACGTTGAGGCCGGGGCCGCAGGCGGAGATCGCCAGGACCGCCGCGAACATGAAGCTTAACGATCTCGTCTTGGACGTGGCCGCCTCCTTTTATTTCTTCTTCAAATAGTCCAGGAATCCTTGAACCTGGGCCCCTTTGTCCGAATTGGGGAAGAGCTTCAGGAACAGTTCGAACGTGGCGACGGCCTCCTCTTTCCTGCCCAGGCTCGTATAGCTCAGGCCCAAGTGGTAATAACCGTCCTCAAAGTCCTTCTGGACCTCCGTCGATCGTTTGAAGTACTTCAGGGCCTCCTCGAACTTGGAGGACTTGAACAAGTTCAAGCCGATGTTGTAAAGGACCGCCGGATCGGCGATCTTCTCGAACTGGATTTTGCCGTACCATTCCAAGGCCTGCTCCGTCTGGTTGCGGTTAAAATAACAGTTGCCGACGGCCAGCAGCGCGTCCGTATCGTTGGCGTTCTTTTCCAGGGCCTTTTTGTAGGCCTCCTCGGCCTTGTCGTACTGCTCCTGGGCGAAATAGCAGTTGCCGACGTTTTTCCAGAGGATATAGAGATCGGGAAATTTCTCGAGGATGTCGGTGTAGGACTTGAGGGCGCCCGGATAATCCTTCTGCTCGAAGATCTGGTTGGCCTTGCCCAACGTCTCCTTCAATTCCTCCGTCACAATGGGCCCCTGGGCTTTCTGCATGACGCTCTTGAGCTCGGGGTTCCGGCTCAGCTCGCTGACCTCCATGCTCCTTTTAACGGGCATGTACCCGCTTTTGTCCAGGTCGACGTTCCAGGAGCCGCCGCTGATCCAGACCGCGGTCCACTTGCCTTCGGCGTCGGTGACGACCTCAAAACCGCTCTTGACCTTGAGCGAAAAGAGCTTCACCTTGACCCCTTCGATGGGCTTCCCGTCCTGGTCCACGACCAGGCCTGAAACCCTCCCCTTGCCCTTATAATCCTGGGCGGGCAGAAGCCCACCCGCCAGCAGCAGGCAGCCTATGATCAGGAACGTTTTTCTCATCGATGACCTCCTCGTTACAAGATGCATCTTTCATGCCAAATGGTCAACGTATCTCAATCGGGAGTCGGGGCAAAAAATCATTCTATCACCCCCTGGGCCAAAAAAAAAGCGAGGGGACCACCCGAAGTTGCCGGCAGAAATGGAAATCGATAGCTTTCTTGTCCTTGCGAGCGACCGAAGGGAGCGTGGCAATTATAATCCCCCCACCCCCCCCTTTAGTAAAGGGGGGGTGCTAATAATTCCCCCCTTTACTAAAGGGGGGAGAAGGGGGGATTAGCCGCGTCGCTCCGCTCCTCGCGATGACAAGCTCAATCGGCAATTTAGGGACTTCGGCCGGACGTCTATTTGAGTTCCTTCTCGACTCTGGCCAGCAGCGACTTGATATCGGGTTGATCGGGGTTGAGGCGGAGAGAGGCCTGGAGGGCCTCCACGGCCTCTTTTTTTTGCCGGGTTTTGAAGAAACTGGCGCCGAGCCCGTTCAGGAGGCGCGTGTCGCTGTTGTAGATCTTGTTGCCGTCGAGCAGGCTGGCGATGGCCTCCGCGTCCTTCCCCAGCCCGGCCAGGGCCAGACCCCGGATGAGATAATGATCGAACAGGAGCTTGTCGCTCCCTTTCAATCGTTCGGCCAGTTCCAGGGCCCGGTCGAATTTCCCGACGTTCAGAAGAAAGAGGGCGTACTCGGCGTTCCCTTCGAGATAGTCGGGCTTCAAGCTCAAGCCTTTCTCGAAGGAGGTCTCGGCCCTCTGGGGCTCGCCGGCCTTGCCGTATTCGTACCCCAGCGTGTAATAGAAAAGGAAGCTGTTGGCCAGCGGAAACGTCTTGACCAAGGTCACGGGATGGGAGACGGACTCCGCCGGCGAAATGACGAACGGGACGGTCTTCGTGTCCAGGACCCGGCCGGCGGCGGTCTTGAGGGTCAAGGTCGATTCATAATAATCCGGAGCGAAGTCGCGGGCCGGAACGGCGTGGGTGAAATGGATCGTCGGCCGGAACGGGAACGCGGCCAGCTTGACCGAGAATTTTTTCTGGACGGCCCCCGTCGCCTTAAGCCCCTTGATCGAAACCTCGACCTCGCCGGTCTTTCCCAGGTCTGCGGAGAGGCCGACCAGGTTGGCGGCCAGGACGATCTCGTCCTGGAGGCCCAGGGTGTCGCCGGGATCGACCGAGATCTGGCTTTGGAGGATCTTGAACGGGGCGTGGACCGGCCCCGCATAGGTCTGGAGCTTATAGCCGAGGAACGGGCTCGTGATCCCGGGGGCGTCCGCCGGGCCCGGGATCGTCACGTCCTTCTCGTAGATCGTGAATTCCTTGCCGGCCGAGTTCTGAAGAAGGATGGTCAGCGCGTAGGTCCCCCCGATCACCGGGAAGGAATCTTGGACGGCCAGGCCGTTGGCCTGGACGTTGTCCAGCCTGTCGGGCGGGAAATAAAACGGGAAATCCTTGGAATATTGATAGATCGTCGTCTCGCCCTTCTTCAGGCTGACGTCGAGTTTATAGTTGCAGAAATACTGGCCTTTCGGCTCGAAGAAATCGACCGAGACCTTCTTGGGGGAAACCAAAAAATGGAGGAAAGGGATCCCCAGCGCCGGGTCCTCGATGACCGCCAGGCGGGTGGTGCTCTCGACGAAATTGGTCATGTACTCCGTGCTGACGACGCCTTTGTAGGCCAGGAAGTGGGTCGCGTAGACGGGATTGATGTTCTTCCGGGGCGACTCGAAGATATCGGCCAGGATGAAGTTGTTCTGCGGCGAGGGAACGAAGTTGTACGGATACCGACCGGGAATGATGGAGAAGGCGATGCCGGCCAGCGTCGGGGCGAGCTCCTTGATCTTGTCGTACACCTTCTCGTAGTCCGTGACGTCGAGGCCCTGCGTCTCGACCAGCAGGCTGACCGGGCCGTCCGAGGTGGGATTGTAAAGTTTGAACTCGCCCGAGCCGCCGCGCTGATAGAAAACGAGGCCGAAATAGGTCGGAAGCTTCTTCCCGGCCTCCCCATAGTAATACCAGACCTGGCAGGTATGGACGCCCTTGACGCCCTCGAACCGTTCGATGCTCCGGGCGGGGCCGAGGATGATATAGATCCGGCCCATGTCCGTCATCCAGCCTTCCCGCGGCGTCCCTCGCTTGTAATATCCGTTGGCGTAGTTGAACCGCCGGTTGTGCTCGTCCTTGAATTCATTCTGCGGTGTGTCGGGGGTCGGGTCCCGCTGCCTCCAGAAGGACTCGATGAAGATGTCCCGGTCCCGGTCCATAGTCAGCTTCAGGAAAACATCCCGCTCGACGGGCAGGATGATATAGCTGACCAGCTTCAGCCACTCCTGGTATTTTTTAGGCAGGTCGCTTTCCTTCAAGGTCGGCAGCTGTTTTTTTTGGCCCTGACCCGCCCCGGCCGACAGCGGGCCGGCCAGGACGACCGCGGCGGCCAGGATGGACATTAAGAGCGCGAACCGGACATGTTTTCGATAGCTCATGGTTTCGTTCCTGTCCTCAAGATCCTCGGCATTTCTGAATCAGGGCGTCCAGCTTCTCCCTCTCCGCAAGCGGCAGGCCGTCATAGAACTTCTCTTTATAGGTCATGAAGTAGCTCAAGGCCTGGGCCTTGTCGCCCCTGGCCAGAAAGGCCAGGCCCAGATTGTAGAGAGGGAAGTCGTAATCCGGTTTGAGCTCGACGGCCTTCTTCCAATTCTCGATGGCGCCGTCCGTGTCGCCGGCCATCTTCAGGGCGGCGCCCAGGCCGTTGAAGGCGGACGGATAACGGGGATCGAGGGCGGCGGCTTTCTTGAAATCGTCGACGGCCTTTCGGAGATCGCCGGGATCCTTGGATTTCAAATAGATGGATAGATGGAGCGAACCGATGTTGTTGATCAGGTAAGGATAATTCGCGTCCAGAGCCAGCCCGCGGTCGTAAGCTGTCTGCGCCTCGTCGTGCTTGCCCTGGCTCCAATACGCCACTCCCAGATAGTTCCAGACCTCCGGGTCGAAATCGATCAGGGCGATCGCCCTGGTCAGGACCTCGACGGCCTCGGCAAAGCGGCCGGCATCCACCAGAAAAATACCGTAGGTCGACATGATCCGGAAGCTCGCAGGATTGTTCCGATAGGCGTCCAGGAGGACGGCCACGGCCTCTTTCATCCGTTTCTGTTTCTTGTAAAAATTGGCCAGATACGTATAAGCGAGGTCGAAATCCTTCCGCTCGGCGACGACCTCCTTGAGGAGCGCAATCCCCTCCTCGGTCTGGCCTTTGGAATAGGAAGCGACGGCCTTCATCCATTTCGTGTGGTAAGGGAGGAGCGTTTTGAGATCATCCCTGACCGTGAAGGTCTTTCCCGAAGGGGCCTGAGGCGAGGCGACGTAGCCGAGGCTCCTCAGCTTTTCCTGGGTCTCACGGTCCATCTTCTGCCGGGCAGACGATTCCGTCGGAGCGGACGCCGCCTTGAGAATCTGATCGAATTTGCGGCGGAACGCGCTTAGATCGACGCCCGCCGCCAGGTTCTTCTGCTCGTCGAAATCCTTGTCGATATCGTAGATCTCGGGGATCGGCGACTCGATGAACTTGTCGCGGCCTTCGATATACCCTTTAAGGGGGCCCCAGCCGCGGTTGTAGTAGGCCGTCAGGGCCTCGAAATAGATCGGCCGGACAGGAAAGTCCTTGCCCTGGAGAAGGGGCATTAGGGATAGTCCCTGGAGGGCCGGCGGCCGGTCGATCTTAAGGAGATCGCAAATCGTCGGGAAGATGTCGATGTGGCTGACCTCCCGGCCGGCCCGGCCCGGACTCAGGCCGGGTCCCGCCAGGATCAGGGGCACATGAAGCGTGGCGTTATAAGCGAAATAGCCGTGGGTCGCTTCGCCGTGTTCGCCCAGGGATTCCCCGTGGTCGGCCGTCAGGACGGTGACGGTATTCTCTTCGAGCTTCCTCTCCTTGAGGAAGGCGAACAGCTTCCCCAAGGCGGCGTCGACATACGCCACTTCGCCGTTGTAGGGAGTGTCCCGGAATCGCGTTCGATACGGTTCCGGCGGGTCGTACGGCTGATGGGGATCGAAACAGTGGATCCAGAGAAACCACGGTCCCTTCCGGGCGGCCAGCCACCGGCGGGCGAGGTCGATGACCACGTCGGCCTTCCGCTCGACGAACATCATGTCGTTCGGGCCCTGGCTGCCGTAGTTGTCGTCGTAGACGTCGAAGCCGGGCGTCAGCCCGAAGCGGGAATCCAGCGGGAAGGCCCCCACGAACGCCCCGGTCGCGTAGCCCTTGCTCTTCAGCCAAACGGCCAGGTTGGGAATCTCCCTGGGGACGATGAAGTTGGCGTTGTCGTGGACGCCGTGGACGAGAGGGGTCACGCCCAGGAGGATGTTCGCGTGGGAGGGCAGGGTCATGGGAGTATGAGCGAAGGCGCGGGTGAAAAGAACCCCTTTTTGAGCCAGCTCGTCGATGGCCGGCGTCTTTATATAGGGACCGCCGTAGCAGCTCAGCCGGTCCGGCCTCAGCGTGTCGATCGTGATCAAGAGGACGTTGGGGCGGTTATCCACTTCGCCCGCCCTGAGAAATGAGGTGGCCATGAAAAAGCCAAAGACCAAGAGCGAGAAAAAATATTCGAATCTCTTCCATTTTGTTCGGGAGCAAGGCCGTTTCGGGATCTTTTTACACTCCATCGCTTCATTTCTTTCTTAAGTACTCCAGGAAGTTCCGGACCTGGGAGGCCTTCGGGGAATCGGCGTCCAGCTTGAGATATTGTTCGAAGACCTTGACCGCTTCGGCGTTGTTCTGAAGGGAGATATAGGTCAGCCCCACCTGGTAAATCCCGTCCAGGAAATCGCTCTTCAGCTCGACCGACCGCCTATAGTATTTAAGCGCCTCCTCGAACTTGCTCTGGCGGTAGAAGGCCGTGCCGATGTTGAACAGGACGTTCGGATCGGTGATCTTGTCGAATTCGATCTTGGCGTACCACTCCATGGCCTTCTCGGTCTCGCCGCGGTTGGCCAGGCAATTGCCGACGAGGAGCATGATCTCGGCGTTGGCCGGCTCCTTGTCGAGGACCTTCCGATAATATTCCTCGGCCTGGTCGTACCTCTGGAGCTCGAAATAGCAGTTGCCGATGTTCTTGTTGATGACGTAGGCGTCGGGATTTTTGGCGACGAGAGCGGCTAAGACGGCGACGGCCTCCTCGTATTTTTTCTCGGCAAAAAGCTGGTTCCCCTGCTTGAGGGCGGCTTTCAGCTCGTCGGAGATGATCAGGCCCTCGATCTTCTTGAGGCGGGTCTCGACGGGAGGATTCTGGAAGGACTCCTGGATCTGGACGGAGATTTTTTTGGGGGCGTAGCCGATCTTCTCGAAGTCGAGGTCCCAGCCGCCGCCGCGGATATAGATCGCCTTCCATTCGCCTTTCGCGTCCGTCGTCAGCTCGAATCCGGCCGCTCCCTTGACCGAAAAAAGTTTCACCTTCACCCCTTCGATCGGTTTGCCGTCCTGGTCCAGGACGACGCCGGTCAATCGGCCCTGCCCTCGATAGCTCTGGGCGAAGGCGGACAGGGACGCTATCACCAAGAAGAAAAAGACAAAAAGGGCTTTCTTTTTCATGTCGGTCTCCCTTTTTATTCTAACACAGCTTTCCGTCCCTTCGATACATGGAACCAGCCATCAACAATCGAAAGGTGCGCGGTTCGGGTGGCGCCGATCGGCAAAAAAAAAGCCCCTTCCGGGACTCCTCGGAAGGGGCCTTGAACTCGGGCTGGAACGGGCTTCAGAAGTTGAATCTCACTCCGAAGCGGAAGACTCTGGGGTTGATGATGCGCTTGGTGATCTCGAACTGGGTGGAGGTGATCTGGCCGATCTTGCTCAGGGAGGTGTTGCTGTTCAGGGCGTTGAAGGCGTCCGCGGAGATCGTCACCGTGGCGTTCTCCATGACGTTGAAAGTCTTCTCGAGGCGCAGGTTGAGCTCTAAGAAGTTGGGAAGCCGGTGATCTCCGAAATTGCCGCCGCCGCCCTTCTCGCCGTAGAGATTGGCGCTGCTGCTGTAGCGGGGGATGTTCTGCTTGACATAGGTCGGATAGACGTAGCCTTCGCGGCCGAGGAAGGTGAAGGCGGCGTTGATGCCGTAGGGGAACTGGTAGAGTCCGGCGAGCTTGAACATCCAGCGGGAGTTGACATAGACGTCGGTGATGCCCGATCCGCCGCTCCGCGGGGCGACGACGCCGCCTTCCCAGTAGTTGAAGCTGTTCTGATCGAAGGTGTCGCCCTTGTTGTAGGTCTTCCAATCCATGTACGTGAACGAGCCGTCCAGCATCCACTTGTTGGAGAGCCGCTTTTTGACGACGATCTCGAAGGCCAGGTACTTCTGGTAGGCGTTATTGGCGTTCGTCCGATAGGATCCGTTGGCCCACGCTTTGCGTCCGTAATAGGGAGCGTTGATGATGGTGTTCGTCCCGGCTTGGTACCAGTTATCCGCGGTCTCGATTACGCCGTTGGCCATGATGCCCTTGTCCCAGCCGAAGCGGTATCTCTTTTTATAGAAACCTTCGAAACGGACGGCGAAATCGGCGAAGAGCTCCTTCTCATAGGACAGCGAGACTTCATCGAGGAGCGGGGTCTTGTAGTTGGAATCGTACTTGTTGAGTGTCTCCACCTTGGTCGGATTGGCCGGGTCGAACCCGCTGTACCAGGACCAACCGTTGGGGTCGGTCGGGGACAGGGTCGGTTCGCCGGTGTCCCAATCCGTGCCGAAGAGCTCGTTGGAGGTGACCCGGCCGTCGCCGTTCAGGTCCACCCAGCGCAGGTCGATTTCGCCCCAGGGAGCCGGGTTGAGGAAGCCGGCGAATTCGTAGCCGGTCTGGCTGCCGTAGCGGGCCAGGTTCAACTTAATGAGGTCCTTGCCGTTGCCGAAAAGGTCATAGACCAGGCTGAAGCGGGGCGAGAGGATCTTGGAGCTGATGCCCGGATCGTAATCCGCGATCTCCATCTTGGCCAGATATTGGGGGAGCCAGGGAGAGGCCGGCTGGACCTCGTTCTTGACCTTGGAGGTTTCGATGTCATATCGCAACCCGACGTTGACCGCCAGCCGGCCGAACGTCATCGTGTCCTGAATGAACCCAGACATCCGGTTGAACCACAGATTTATATAATAATCTCTGAACAGCCAGGCTTCCGTCCAGCCGGGTTCGACGTAGGCGATCTCGAGATTGGCCTCCGCGAGCGAATAGGTGGACACCGTCGATTGGACATAGTCCACGCCGAACTTGATCTCATGGTCGGCCCCGAGGATGCCCTCGGCGAAGTAGTTGCCGTTGAAATTGGCGTTGAACATCGGCCGGACCGTGCCATAGTCGGCGATATTGCCCCAATGCCACTCGCTGGGATAGTACTGCCGCTTGATGTACGGCCCGCTGCCGTCGGCGGTCCTCTTGCCCAGGAACGGTTCCAGGTTGAAGACATTGTGGGAATAGACGACCTTGGCGTTCAGGAAGAGGTTGCCGAACATCTGCTCGATCTCGCCCTTGTAGATGGGCGTCGGGCCGAGCTGGTTCCAGACGGTCTCGGGCGACTGGAGCGTCGCGCCCCAGTTCGTCCGGCCCCACTTCATCTTGTTGTCGTGTTCGAAGAAGCCGCTGAAGCGGGTGTTGCTGCTGATCTGGAAGTCCAGCTTGATGTAGCCGGAAGCCAGCCAGGTATTGTCCTTGGTCCCGGCCAAGGTCGTCGTCCCGATGTCCTGAATGCCGTAGGAGCCGTAGAACCAGGCTTTGTCCTTGATCATCGGGCCGCCGAAGTTGGCCCCGTAGAGATAGATCTTGTTGACGCCGGCGCCCTTGTAGCCCAGCGCCTTCAGGTCGTCGGTCAGGTTCTGCGACTGCCAGTTCTTGTCCTCGGCGCTGAGATCGAAGGACCCGGAGTACTTGTTTCCGCCGCGTTTGGTGATGAAGTTGATCTGGACGCCGCCGGTCTGGGACTTGATGTCGAGGTTGCCGTAGTTGATCTGCATCTCCTCGTAGCCGGACATGTTGAGGTAGGCGGGCGCCGAGCCGAGCGCGGAGTTGTCGGTGATGTTGGCCCCGTCGATGTTCCAGGTGCTGTCGCCGCTGGAGGAGCCGTGGCCGTAATAAGACGACTGCTGGCCGGCATCGCTGCCGCCGACGTCCTCTCTATCGATCATCATGCCCGGAGCCAGAGCCATCAAGACCCACGGGTTCCGGGAGTTGGGCAGGGACATGATCATCTCTTCGGTGATGTTGACGCCGACCTGGGTCCGCTTGGTGTCGATGATGGGCGTCTGGCCGGTGACCGTGATGGTCTCGGCGATCGCCGCCTGCTCCATGGTGATGTCCATAGTCACGTCGCGGCCGAACGAAATGACCTGCTTCTCGCGGGACACGGATTTGAATCCGGGCAGCTCGAATTTGACGCCGTAATCGCCGGCGCCGGGCAGGTTCAAGAACCGGAAATTCCCCTTTTCCGAGGTGATGGTGGTTCTTGGAGCGGTCTTAGATCCCGTCAGGGTGATGGTGACGCCCGGCAAAGGCGTGCCTTCTTTGTCTATGACCGTTCCCCGGATGCTGCCGAATTCCTGGCCGAACGTATAAATCCCCGCCAAGAAAAGCAAACACAAAAGAACCGTGATTCTCTTCAATCAAGCCTCCTTTTTCCCTTGTCGTGGCAATAAGCCATTTCCTTTACTGGAGTGAAGATCTCACTCCCCCCAAAACCCTAAAACGCAAGATGTGATCCCGGTTCTCACCTCCTTTTTTTCTCCTCCAAAGCGACCGAAAGTTAAAGCCTTTTAAAAAACTAAACTAGATTTGGTTATGTCCAAGAAAAACTGCATATTTCATGCCAATCACGCAAGGCGGGAAGAAGCCTTTATTTTATTTATAATAAATAAGTTAAGGCCATGGCAAAAAATTCGGATGAAAAAATCCATCCATTTTTTTGGATTGAATCCAAAAACATGTATTCCCGTTTTTGCCCCGCTTTTCTTCTTGAATTGCGGTCTGAATTGGGATACACATAGCCTGACATGAGGTTCATCGCCGACCTGCACCTCCACTCGAAATTTTCGCGCGCGACCTCCCGGGACATGACCTTCGACACCATGGCCCACTGGGCCAAGGTCAAGGGCGTCTCGGTTCTGGCCACGGCCGATTTCACCCATCCCGAGTGGTTCTTCCTGACCAAGGAAAAGCTCGAACCGATCGGCAACGGCTTTTTCCGCCTGAAATCGCCCCAGAAGCCCGAGCTGGAACATCTGAGGTCGGTCCCGTTCGCGGCCGGAGACGTCGCCTTCATCCTGTCCACGGAGATCAGCTTCATCTACTCCAAAAAGGGCAAGGTCCGGAAGGTCCATCTCCTCGTCCTCGCCCCCGACCTCGAGTCCGTCGAGAAGCTCAACGGCCGGCTGGCCGGACTCGGCAATCTCCGATCGGACGGCCGGCCCATCCTCGGCCTGGACGCCAAAGCCTTCGTCAAAATGGCCGCGGACCTCTGCCCCAAATGCGTCGTCATTCCGTCCCACATTTGGACGCCGTGGTTCTCGCTCTTCGGGGCCAACTCGGGCTTCGACGCCATCGAAGAGTGCTTCGAGGAGATGACCCCGTTCATCTTTGCTTTGGAGACCGGGCTGTCCTCCGATCCGCCGATGAACTGGCGCCTGTCGGCCCTCGACAACTACGCCCTGGTTTCCAACTCCGACGCCCATTCGCCGGCCAAGATCGGGCGCGAGGCCAACGCCTTCGACACGGAATTCAGTTATAAAGGCCTCGTCGACGCGATCCGGACGCGGGACCCGGCCCGCTTCCTCTCCACCGTCGAGTTCTTTCCCGAAGAGGGCAAATACCATTTCGACGGCCACCGCAAATGCGGCGTCCTCTTTTCGCCCAAGGAGTCCATGGCCAAGAACGACCTTTGCCCGGTCTGCGGCAAAAAATTGACCATCGGGGTCATGCACCGCGTCGAAGAGCTCGCCGACCGGGACGAAGTGAGGGACGCCGGCTTGCGCATCCCCTATAAGAACCTCGTCCCCCTGAACGAGATCATCGCCGATGCCTGCGAGAAGAGCCCGGACTGTCAGAGCGTCTGGGACGCCTATTTCCGCTTCATCCGGGAGTTCGGGAACGAGCACAGGATCCTGACCGAGGTGTCCGTCTCCGAGCTGAGCCGGCTCCAGCCCGACCGGATCGCCCAAGGCGTCGAGCGCATGCGCAAAGGGCTGGTCAAGATCATCCCCGGGCACGACGGAGAGTATGGGGTCATCCGCCTCTTCGACCGGGAAGACGAGACAAATTCCGCCGGCCAGGGCCAGCTGTCGCTGTTTTGATAAGGTGGCGGGTCCTGTCGACAAGATCGGGAAAACGGCTGAAGCGACCATGGAGGAAGGCTCGGGGAAGAAGCTTGCTCCCTGGCGGAAATCTTAACGCCTGCACGTTTCGGTTTTTTCGGCGGCGAGTACCTCGCACGAATTTCTAATTCGATCAACATGATTTTTGCTGACATCGCGGGGATGTGCTTGCCTGATGAATTACGCTCGGGTATTCTCGCCGGCCGCAAAACGCGGCTTCCCGAAAAAACCTAAAGGCAGCGGCGAGATTTCCTTACGGTCGCTACGCCTTCTTCTCCCTCGCCCTGGCTAAAAAGCGAAGCAGGAGAATATAGGGACAGGATGCGTCGTCCCCCTTTACCCGCGGGCGAGTGGCGAGCCGAAGGCTCGTCCCTTGACCCGCGATTTTTTCTATTGCATCCAAACCCGTAATCTTAGAGTTTTACTTTTTGTGGACGCATCTTCGTTCGTGGATTCTTACGCCTTGCGCAATGGCGCTTATAGCTTGGTGAAAGGCAATTCGGGATGAACGGAAAAGATCGCGCACAGGAATCTTATTTGGCCGTCGGCGAGCGAAGAAGCGGGCGAACGCTCCATTGCCGCTTAGATTTAAACGCCAAGATCGGGGAACGGCTGAGCGACCATGGAGGGTTCAGCATTTCCGAGCCGTTCTTCGAGGTCGGCCAGCCAGCGAACAAAATAAAAGACGCGGCGGCGGGGTCGGCCCCAAGGCCCCCATAGCGGAGGGGGGTCCCATCGGCCTGGCCGATGGGGGGAACCGACGGGACTGGTTCCCCAGGGGGCCGGGGGCGATCCCGTCGGCGCGATGACCCATTGCGCGAGATTCTCGCCGCCGAGAAGAACGGCGAGGACACGGCGTTAAAAACCCGAGTCGGGAGCGAAGCCGTTTCCCGATCTTGTCGACGGGAAGCGCGACGAGGAGAGCGTTCGCTCGCTTCGAGCGAGCTTCTTGCCCGAGCCCTTCTTGAAGCGCGAACGAGAGAGGATTATAATATGGCGGTGAACAAGAGAATTCTTCCGCTTTTGATTCTGGGCCTTCTGGGCGTCTGCCTGATCCTGGCCGCCCAGACCCCGAAAAAGCAGTCCCCCAAGGACCTCCCGCCTCAATTCCGCAAATGGCTCGAGGAGGATGTCGTCTACATCATCAGCCAGAAGGAACGGGACGTCTTTCTCCAGCTCGAGTCCGACCGGGAGCGGAACATCTTCATCGAGGCTTTCTGGAAACAGCGGAACCCGAATCCGAACTCGACCACGAACGAGTTCAAGGCCGAACACTACCGCCGCATCGCCCACGCCAATCAGTGGTTCGGCCGGGATTCGCCGGCGCCCGGCTGGCGGACGGACATGGGCCGGATCTACATCATGCTCGGCGAGGCCAAAGAGGTCCAAAAATACGAGAACCTTCCCGAGCTCAAGCCGATCATCACCTGGTTCTACGACGGGATGGCCGAATACGGGCTGCCCGGCTCTTTCTATATCGCTTTCTGGAAGAAGGACGTCTCCGGGGAATATCGCCTCTATTCGCCCATCAACGACGGCCCGCAGAACCTCCTCACCCATTACAAAGGGGACATCACCGAATCCGATTCGGCCTTCCAGCAGATCATGAAGATCGAGCCGAACGTGGCCATGATCTCCCTCTCGCTCATCCCCGGCGAGGCCATGTTCTCGGCGACCCCGTCGCTGGCCTCGGAGGTCTTGATCCGGCAGAGCATTCCCGCCGCGCCTTATGAGAAGATCAAGTCCGATTACGCCGAGAAGCTCCTGAAATACAAGGACATAATCGAGGTGGACTATACGGCCAATTACATCCTGAACGAGTCCCTGATCAAGGTCTTCCAGGACGCCGCCGGCCTGACCTTCGTCCACTATCTCATCGAACCGGCCAAGCTGACCTTCGAACAGGTCGAAGACCGCTACCGCGCCGATATCCAGGTGAACGGGATCATCACCGATCCGGGCGGCAAGACCGTCTATCAGTTCGACCGGTCCGTCCCCCTCGACCTGGACGCCGACCAGCTCGCCCGGATCCGAGCCAAGACCTTCAGCTTCCAGGACCTGTTCCCCCTGGTCCCCGGACAATACAAGGCCAGTTTTCTCTGGAAGAACAAGATCTCCAAGGAGTTCACCTCGGTCGAAGCGAACATTCTCATCCCCGAGCCGGCCGGATTCTCCATGAGCTCGCCCGTCCTGGCCTACGCCGTGAACCGGGAATCCAAATATAAGGCCGCGAACAAATCCTTCATGCTCGGGGATGTCCAGTTCGTTCCCACGTCCAACAGCCTTTTCCTACCGGACGAAACCTTGTACGTCTTCTTCCAGATCCGCGGACTTCCCGACCCGCTCCGAACCGGCGGCGCCGTGGAATACACCATCCTCAAGGAAGGCGCGGTCGTCAAGTCCCTGACCCGAAGCTTCAAAGACATGCCCGGTCGGACGGACTTTTTCGAGACCTTCCCCCTCGCCGGCTATCTTTCGGCCCATTACGAGCTCAAGATCGCCATCCTGAATCCCGACAAGACCGAACGCCTGTCGACGAGCGCCCGCTTCGATATCGCCCCCGTGGCCAGGCTCATCCGGCCGTGGGTCCTGTCCCTGCCGCTGCCGCCGTCGAACGATCCCTCGTTCTCCAATATCCTCGGCGGCCAATACCTCGAGCGGAACGACCTGGCCAAAGCCCGGCCTCTTTTGGAATCGGCTTACCGCCGCGATCCCAACTCGACCCGATACGCCCTCGATTATGGCCGGGCGCTGGCCGCCGCCTCCGACCATGCGGCGATCAAGGCGGTCGCCCGGCCGTTCATGGCCGACGACCGGAAATACGAATTTTTGCTGCTCATCGGAGATGCCTCCAAGGCGCTCGGCGAGTTCGCCGAGGCCATCGCCTATTACAAGGACTACCTGGCTCACTTCGGGACCAACCTCTCCGTCCTGAATTCGATCGGCGATTGCTACATCAAGCTCGGCGATACGGCCCAAGCGCTGGTCGCCCTGGAACGATCGCTCCAGATCAACCCCAACCAGGAAGCCCTCAAGGCCCTGGTCAAGAGCCTCAAGGAAAAAAAGTGAGACGGACCGCCGCCTCCCTGCTCCTGCTGGCGGTGACCCTGCTCGCCGCCTGCGCGACCTATCAGCTCGAGAAGCGTTTGGACCCCGTCAGCAAGGATTTTCTATCCAAGGTGCGCTACCTCATCACCAAGGAGGAGCGGCGGACCTTCGTCAACCTGCCCGAGCCCGAGCGGCCGAAGTTCATCGACGAGTTCTGGAAGAAGCGGGACCCTGATCCCGAAACGACGGAGAACGAGTTCAAGACCCAGTATTTCCAGCGGATCGACGAGGCCAATCATCTCTTCAGCGAAGGCCAGGAACCGGGCTGGCTGCAGGACCGGGGCCGTATCTACATCCTGCTCGGACCGCCGAGCGAGCGCGAAGCCTTTCCCCGCGGCGTCACGTTCTACGGCAAGCCGACGGAGATCTGGTATTACAATTTCTTCCCGATCGTCTTCATCGATGACGCCTGGAGCGGGAACTACCGGCTGGACCCGGACAGCGCCGTCCAGCTCGGAATGATCATGCGGGCCCAGATGGAATGGAAGCCCCAGGTCGAGCTGGACAAGAAGGTCCTGGACTGCGAGATGAGCGTGGACCGGAGCGGTCCGGACCAGGTCCGCATCCGCATCGGCGTGCCCTATAAAAAGATCTGGATGTCATCGGACGGCAAGGACCTCCGGACGACGTTGAACGTGGCACTCGAGGTCTTGGACGCCGCCGGGGCGAAGATCGGGGACTATCAAAATGACTACCCGATCTCCGTGACCGAGGAGAAGATGGAAGAGATCGTCGACCAGGATTACTTCATCGAGTTTCCCCTGGCGCTCAAGGCGGGAGCCTCCATGCTCAACCTGACCTTGACGAACGCCGCGGACGGGGGCAAAGTCTTCAAGAGGGCGAGGCTCGCTCCATAGGGTCCGCCCGCCGGCCGGCGATTTCCCGAAAAGCCGAAAAATGGTAGAATAGCGCTTCTCCGGACGGCGCGGAAGGCCGGTTTGACCGGAATCATGGGATATGAACTAATTCATCGGAATTGGTATCGTGTCCCTGAAATTCCGGCTGGCACGAAGGTTGCATTAATAGATAGGGAGGTCAACATGAAGACCAACTCGTTGAAAAAAATAACGTTCCTGGCATTGATCATTCTCCTGGCCGCCGGCTCGGCCTTCTCCCAGGCCGGTCGCGGCGTGGGCCGCATCGGCGGCGTCGTCATCGATCTTGAAGAAAAGCCGCTCGAAGGCGTCAAACTGTCCCTCGTTTACTCCCAGAACGCGAACCTGAAATTCGAATTGATTACGAACAAGAAAGGCGAGTGGTCGTTCATCGGCCTCGGCACGGGCAACTGGGAGCTGACGGCCATCGCCGCCGGCTACATGCCCCTGACCAAGTCCCTCTATGTCAGCCAGTTGAGCGTCAATCCGAAGGTCACGGTCAAGATGCAGAAGCTGACCAAGGCCTTGAGCGGCATCGTCGCCGACGAAACGACCTTCGAACTGCTGGAAAAGGGCAATCAGGCCTATAAAGAATCCAAATACGACGAGGCCATGGCCTTGTACCAGCAGTTCCTGGAGAAGAATCCCAATCTCTATCAGATCCAGGTCAGCATCGCCGACTGCTGGCGGGAAAAGGGAGAGTTCGACAAGGCGATCGAGATCTACAACAAGGTCCTCGAACAATCGAAGGCCGACGCGGCGCTCGGCAAGGAGATGGCGGCCAAGTCCCTGGCCGGCATCGGCAACTGCTATCTCAAGCAGAACAAGCTCAAGGAAGCCCAGGACTTCTTCAAACAGTCGATCGAGAACTCCCCGAAGGACGAGATCCTGGCCTATAACGTCGGCGAGATCTTCTTCTCCAACCAGGGCCTGGACGAGGCTCTCAAGTACTTCGACCTGGCCGCCCAGATCCGGCCGGAGTGGCCCGACCCCTATCTCAAGCTGGGTTACGTCTACCTCAACAAGGCGGACAATCCCAAGGCGATCGAGAATTTCGATAGGTTCCTGAAGCTCGAGCCCGAAGGTGGGCGGGCCGCCCTGGTGAGGGACATCCTGAACGTCATCAAGAAATGACTAAGCGCATCCGCCCGAGCGGGATGCGCTTAGTCACCCTGAGCGCAGCCCAGAATATCGCAGGCCCGCTCGAAATTGAATGAGATCCTTCACTTCGCTCAGGATGACACGCGAGTCTTGCCATCTATGCTAGGATAACAACGTGTCGAAAAAGAAACGGTCCCGGTCCAGGAAAAAGGGGCAGCCGGCCCCGGCTTCGAAACCTCAGCCCGGCCGTCCCGGCGCGCCGCCCGGGCCCTCTCCCACGGCGGCCGGGGCCCCGGGCTTTACCCGGGGATCCACTTCCGCCGTACTCGCCCGTAGATATAAGCCACGGGCGAGTGGCGAGCCGAAGGCTCGTCCCTTGACCCTATCGGCCAAAGTCCGGAAGGCCGCCCGGCCGGGCCTGGCCGCTCTCGCCCTTGTTGTGATCGCCGCCGCGTTGTATTTCATCGTTCTCCGCCCCGCTAAGCTCCAGGTCACGCGCAACGCCAAGATGAACGTCCTCCTCATCACCCTGGACACGACCCGGGCGGACAGGCTCGGCTGCTACGGCTATGCGAAAGCGAAGACCCCCAACCTCGACGCCATCGCCCGCAACGGGATCCTCTTCGAGAACGCCTACAGCCAGGTCCCTCTGACGCTTCCTTCTCACGCTTCGATCATGACCGGCCTCAATCCCCTCGTCCACGGCGTCCATAACAACGGCACGTACGCCCTCTCTCCGGAAAGGACGACCCTGGCCAAGGTCCTGAAGGCCGACGGCTACAAAACGGCCGCCTTCCTCGCTTCCTTTTCGGTCGATTCGCGCTTCGGGCTGGACCAGGGATTCGACCTGTATGACGACAAATTCCAGGAGGAAACGCCGTTCAAGGCGTTGAATTCGGAGCGGAAAGCCGAGCAGGTGTACCAGGCCTTCCTGCCCTGGTTCGATAAGCTCAAAGACGAGCCGTTCTTCTGCTGGCTGCATTTCTTTGATCCCCACCTTCCGTACAGTCCGCCGTCGCCATACTCGGAACAGTTCGCAGACCGGCTCTATGACGGCGAAGTGGCCTACATGGACTACATCATCGGCCGGGTGATGAGGAACATCAAGGACCGCAACCTCCTCGGCCGAACCCTGATCGTCGTCGCCGGCGACCACGGCGAGGCCTTCGGCGAGAAAGGCGAATCCGGCCACGGCGTTTTTCTCTACGACACGGCCCTCCGGGTCCCCCTGCTGTTCTACGCCGAGAACCACCTTCCGGCCCAGCGGACGGTCGCGGCGCGCGTCCGGCTGATCGACGTCATGCCGACCGTCCTAGACCTGCTGGATAAATCCGCCCCGGCCGGCGTCGAAGGGACCAGCCTCGTCCCTACCATCCTCAAAAAGAACAAAAAGGACCTCGATACCTACATCGAGACGTATTATCCCAAGGAGAATTTCGGCTGGGCTTCCCTGACCGGCCTGATCTCGGGTGCCCGGAAATACATCCGCGCGCCCAAGGAAGAACTGTATGATCTCAATTCCGATCCCGGCGAGACGCGGAACCTGTTCGCCGCCGATCCGAAAAAGGCCGAGGACCTGAAAAGCGGCCTGGACCGCCTGATCAAGGAAAGCCTCCTCCCCGGATCGTCGTCGGGGAAGCTGGCCCTGACGGCCGAAGAACAGGCCCGGCTCCGCTCGCTCGGCTACGTCGACTACACCGACAAGACGGCCAAAGCCGAGGCCGCCGACCCGAAGGACAAGGTCGACGAGCTGAAGATGGTCCAGGACGCGGAAAAGTTCGAGTTCGAGGGCAATTTCCAGGCCGCGGCGGAGCTCCACGAGAAGATGCTCGCCCTACGGCCCGGCGCCGCCTCGAGCTATGTCGGCCTCGCCCTGGCCCAGGCTCGGATGAAGAAGTTCGATGAAGCCGTCCAAACCCTGAAACGCGGGATCGCCCAAATCCCCGATTCGGAACTCCTGATCTCGCGCCTCGGCTACACGTACCTCGTGACCGGCCGAACGCAGGAGGCCATGGCCACCATGGCCGAGGTCCTGGCCATCAATCCGCGCTCCATGGACGCCCTGACCGCGTCGGCCATGATCCTGGACAATGCGGGCCGGAAGGAAGAGGCTCAGGGCTATTTCGAGCGGGCCCTCGCCGTCGAACCGGAAAATAAATTCCTGCGGCTCAGCTATGGACAAAGCCTGGCCGCCTCAGGACGGGCGTCCGAGGCCCTCGAGATCTACGCCAAGCTGACCCAGGATTATCCCCAGGACCCGATGCCCTACCAGCTCATCGGCTTCACCCACATCCTGCTCAAAGATTTCGACAAGGCCATCGAAAACCTGAAACAGGCCATGTTCATCAAGCCCTCGCCGCCCGTCTATTATTTCCTGGCCACGGCCTATAAAGAAAAAGGGGACGTGGCCGAGACTATCCGCTATCTCGAGCTTTATCTGGAAGATACGAAAGGGGAAAACCCGAATCGGATCAGGAACGCTCAGGCCGGGCTGGACGGGTTGAAAAAACAAATCCGCTAATAAAAAGGCCCGGCCCCCGCGAAGGGGCCGGGCCGTGTATCAATCTACGATACGTGCTTCTACGTGAACAACCTCATCAGAAGGAGAGACGGGCGCCGAGCCGCATGCTGAACGGGCCGCTCTTGCCTGACCACATGCCAAAGGCAGGGTGGAGCTTGTTCGTCACGGGATTGTTGGCGACCAGCGTCTTCCAATCCACGTATTTGGTCGTCTGGGCCAGGAGGGCGTCGTCCGTCATCCGGAGCATGTCGTAGTTGTACTGCTGGACATAGCTGGTGATGGTGCTGGTGTTGGTGACGTTGGTGACCGTGGCGTTGATGTTGACCGAGTACTTCTTGGCGATCCTCAGGTTGTATTCGACGTAGAGGTCGGCGGTGAAGAGGAAGGGATACCGTGTGCCGGTGTCGTAATAGCCGTCGGGGAAGATCTGCATGTCGTTGAAGCTGAGGACCGTGGTCCTGGGCAGGCCGCTCCGGCCGTAGCCGACCACACCCACCGTCAGTCCGAAGGGGAAGGCGTAGGAGCCGTAGGCCTTGAAGTAGTGGGTCCGGTCCGAGGGGAGGATGCCGTCAAGGGCACGCCCGTGGATGTCGTAGCGCTCGAAGTAGAGGTCCCAGTAGCGTTCGACGTTCGGTGAATTGCGGCCGCTCTCGTCCGAGGAGGACAATCCGCCGCAGTTCCCTGTCATCTGGCTCCAGGTGTAGTTGAGGCCGCCCTGCCAGTTGTTGGAGAACCGTTTCTCGAGGGCCAGGTTCAAGGCGAGGTACTCTCTCTTGGGCTTAGGAGCCGGCCAGAACTTGTCGTCGAATTTCCCGCCCTGGGAGACGGGGAGCGTCCAGCCTTCGCCCGGGTTGGCGATGTAATACTGTTCGCTGTAGTTGCCTTGAGCGTCCTTTTCCAGAACGCCCACATCTTCGATCGTCCGGAGGAGGTGCTTGTAGACGAAGCGGGCGCTGAAGGACAACTCTTCCGTCACTTTCTTTTCCGCGCCGAACGAATATTCGGACTGCGAAACCGGTTTCAGGTCGGGATCGGTGGTGTCCCAGGAGACCGTCCGCCAGTTGCGGGAACCCATGTACTTCCCGCAGGCGGCCTGGTCGGCCTTGTTGGTGATGTCGCCGCTGGCCGCGATCTTCTCGAAGTTGAAGTCGTCCAGCGTGTAGTAGCTCGTCCACCATTTGAATCCGCCGTAGGCGCCTTCGGCCATGTACAGCTTCATGACGTCGTAGTAAATGCCGAAGCTTCCGAAGACCTTCAGGCTGCTGTCGCCGAAAACGTCATAGACGAGGCCCAGGCGGGGAGCCAGCTTCTTGTCGAAGCCGAACTTGATCGGTTTGTAGTCCTTGTACAGGGGATCGTTGGTGGCCAGGGAGGGGACGTATTCGCTTTCCGTGCGGACCCCGAAGTTGAAGGTCAGCTTCTGGCCGATCGTCCAGGAATCCTGGAGATAGATGGCCCAGTTGTTGCTGGCGACGTTGAAGTTGGAGCCGTAGGCGGACTGGAAGTCGTTGCGGATAGCGTAGTAGCCATACTTGCCTTGGACGATGGTGCCGTCGGGGGCAATGTACTGAGAGTTCCAATTCAACGCCACCAGGGGCGCCTGCGGGCTCTGGTCGACGTCTTCATGGAGCCGGATGTATTGGAGTCCGGCCTTCCAGGCGTGCTCGCCGGCCAGGCTGAGATAATAGGTCATGTCGAGGTTGACGCTGCTCCGGGAGTTGATGTACTTCTTGGTGACCGTGGTCCCGGCGCCGTTCGACCAGCCGGAAAAGTGCTGCTGGGCGACGGGGATTTCGGGCCATTCCGCTCTGATGTTCGTCCCGCTGAAGGAGTAAGCCGTGCCGGGGACGAACAGCTGCTGGTTGGTTTGGTTGTTGAAGAAGTATCCGCCGCGCAGGCTGACCAGGAAGTTGTTGCTGATCGTGTAGTCGACGTTGGCGCTGCCGGACCAGTTCGGATAGTCAAAGCCGGGCTGCTTGCCCGCGGTCAGAAGTCCCACATTCGTCGAGGGGTTGACGGGGTTCCAATCCGGCCGGTAGGAGTAGTACTTGTTCGAGGTGCCGGTGATGCCGGGGATCGAGCCGCGGTAATAATAGAAGTTGTTGACCGCGCTCAAGGACATCCGCATGCCCTTGATCGGAGCGGCGGTCAACTTGCCCTGCCAATACATGTAATAGAGCTTCTGGTAGAAATTGTACGTGACGCGGCCTTGGCGCGGGTCGAGGTTCGTGTTGCCCCAATTCTTGGCCTTGGACTGGTCGGTGGGGTCGACCGTGAAGAAACGGTCGGCGTAAGTGCGGGCGAACTTCGGATTGAAAGAGCCGAAGAACCACAGCTTGTCCTTGATGACGTAGCCGCTGAAGTTGAAGACGCCTTCCATCCGTTGGTAGTCGTCCCGTTCCTTGCCGCCGCCGTAATAGAGGTCGTCGGAGTTGTAATACTCGTACATCTCTTTGGTGTACGGGGAGGCGGCATAGGGGCTCAACCGCAGGCCGTCGCGGACCTTGCCGTCCATCCAGAGCTTGTTATTGTTGTAGTAGCCGAAGGCGTCGCCGTGGAACTCGTTGCCGCCCGAACGGCTGATGACGTTGACCACGCCGCCCATGGAGCCGCCGAACTCGGCGGTGTAGCCGGAGGCCGTGACCTTGACCTCTTCCAACTGCTCCATGACGATGCTCTGGGCCTGAAGGCCTTTACGGAGGTCGTTGATGTTCGTGCCATCAACATAGAACATGTTTTCCGTTCCCGAGGCGCCGTCGACCGACAGACCGCCCTGGTTGCCTTCATACTGGACGCCGGGTACGGTGGCCAGCAGTCCGGTGAAGTCCCGGCTCCGGGGCAGCTGCATGAAGACTTCCTTGTTCATCGTGCCGCCCTTGACCGTGCTCTTGACGTCGATCAACGGGCTCTGGCCGACGACCGTGACTTCTTCAGCGAGAGCGGTCTGCTCAAGCTGGATGTTCAGGGTCAGGGTCGCCTCCAACTGGACGATGATGTCTCTCCGCGTCAGGGTCTTGAACCCGGGCAGGGTGAACCTGATGGAGTATGTTCCGGCGGGGAGCGAAAAAATGCGATAGATCCCCGTCTCATCGGTGACGGTGTTGGCCTGACCGACCAGCCTGGGGCTGTCGGCGGTGATGGTGACGCCGGGCAGGGGTCCGCCCTGGGTGTCAGAAACCTTGCCGACAACCTTGCCGCTCGGGGCCTGGGCCGCCGCGAAGGAGAACATCAACGTCACAGCGAGCAAAAAGAAAATGCTCTTCGTGAATCTGCTCATTCTTAATTATTTCTCCTTTTTCCCTTGACTCTCTCCGGTGAGAGATGTCTCGGGAGCCATGAACCAAATACCCTGGAACGGCCGCCGTTGCGGGTCCGTTCCTAACCTCAAAAAACGGTCTCCAATCTCAGTGATTCTCACCTCCTTAAATCTCGAGTTTAGCGGACTCATTCCCTTAATATCCACTCTTTAATACGCAAAAATCATGCCAATTAAAACGCCTTCTAAATCATTTATTTTAAATAGGTTAATTTTCTTTACAAGCCGGATTCATTCATTTTCTTGAATTCAATCCAATTATTTGGATTGAGGCCAAAAATTGCCGATAGAGCCTGTCATCGCGAGGAGCGAAGCGACGTGGCTAATCCCCCCACACCCCCCTTTAGTAAAGGGGGGAAAGCGAGTCCCCCCTTTAGCAAAGGAGAATAATTCCCCCCTTTACTAAAGGAGAATAATTCCCCCCTTTACTAAAGGGGGGTGTGGGGGGATTATAATCGCCACGCTTCCTTCGGTCGCTCGCAAAGACAAGAAAATAATCGACTTCCCATTTCTATCGGCAATTTCGGGATATTTCCTCGCCTTGACATCCGGAAGTTCGGCCCTTATATTATTAGCTCGATACCGGAAGGAGCGAAACGATGGAAATCGAAATGCGGATCAAGGGTCTGGTCATCGACCCGATCACCAAGATGCCCATCGTCGTCCTGGAAGATATGCGGAGCGAGCAGATCCTGCCCATCTGGATCGGCGTCTTCGAGGCCAACGCCATCGCCCTGACCATCGAGAACATCCCCACCCCGCGCCCCATGACCCACGACCTGCTCAAGAACGTCCTGAACCGGTTCGACATCTCCGTTGACCGGATCGTGGTCACCGATGTCCGGAACAACACCTTTTTCGCGGCGATCCACTGCCGCTGCCAGGGCCAGGAGTGGGTCGTCGACTCCCGGCCCTCCGACGCCATCGCCCTGGCCCTCCGGATGAATTCCCCCATCTACGTCGAAGAGGACGTCGTGAGCAAGTCGCACGGCCTCAAGCTCGATGAGAACCTGGAGACCTCGGAGAATCTCCGCAAGTGGCTGGAGACCCTCAAGCCCGAGGACTTCGGAAAATACAAAATGTAAGGGGGGGCTCGGGGCATTCCACCCGGAACCACGCGACCTTAGCCGAAGACGCGAATCTCGTTCGGCACCCCGTCAGCGCCAACTCCATACGCTAAACACGCTCGCGTAGTCGTCGGTCCAGAGGCGAGCCTGCACCCGGGTCTGCGGCTGTTGCCAGCGCGAATCGTAGACCAGGTTGCCGAGCATTGCCGGGTCGCGCGCCATGATCACCCACTTGGAGCTGAGCTTGCCGGTGCGGTTAAAGTCCTCGGTAGTGGCCAAATCGGTCCGACAAAGCGCGAATAACCCCGCATCCCGTGCCAGATTGGCGAGGACGGGTTCGAGGTCGAGGTGGCGGTTGGTGATGTTAAAGGCGAGCACGCCGCTTGGCGTTAACTTCCGCACGTAGAGCGCCAGCGCTTCGCGCGTAATCAAATGCAACGGAGGCATATCCGCGGTATAAGCGTCTAAAACCATCAGCCCGAACTGGCCGTTTGCGGCCGTCTGCAACGACAACCGCGCGTCGCCGAGGACGACGGTCACGGCGGCGGGGCAATCCTGCAAGAACGTGAAGTACCGCGGGTCGCGGGCAATGCGTTCCACGATAGGATCGATCTCGTAGAACGTCCACTGCTGCCCAGCCTCGCCATAACAGGCCAATGTGCCCGCACCGAGGCCGACCACCGCAACTCGCTGTTTTGCCTCGTTGGGAAGCGCGGCTATCATTTGCCCGAGCGGTCCTGTTCTCGTGAAATAGGCCATCGGTTCGCGCCGGGACCGAGGATCGAGGCTTTGCACGCCGTGCCCTGTGGTGCCGTGTCTCAAGATATGGCCGGGATACCGCCCGGGGATAATCTCGACTCTAAGAATTCCGAAGAAGCTTCGGGCCACATGCAAAGCGGGGAGGCCGGGATGGAAGGCGAGGGTTGTAGCCACGAGAATGGAGACGATCCCGAGTGTAAACCGCAGCGGCCTACGGAAAAAACTGAGACACAACATCGGCGGCACGCCGAAGATCAGCGCCCGGGTGAGTCGGCCGTTTCCGAGTTGCGCCGCCGACAGATAAAGGATGAAGCCCGCCGTGACCAGACCGAGGACGACCGGCAATACGACGTCGAGCACATGCGCGCGCCGGCTCGGCGAGGCTGAGCCGCGCCGCGGCATCAGCAGGCAAGCCAAGAGCAGCGTCACCGGATATTCGAGCACCGTCGGGAAGACGAGCGGCGCCAGCAACGCGTTGAACATCCCCCCCAGCACGCCACCCGCGGACATCCACAAGTAGAATTCGGTCAGGTGCAGCACCGACGGGCGGTCGTTGGCCAGTTCCCCATGACAAACCATCGCCACAACGAACAGGCCCGCGAAGTGTAATATGATCGGCCAGACGAGGGCGTGAAAAGAGACCGCCGCAAGAGTCATTACCAACATCATCACCAAGGGTAACACCGCGAACGGCATCGCCCGGACCCACCACACGTGCGGCACCCAACGCCGCCGCCCGAACACGAGAGTGAGCGTCAGGAGGTAGATTCCCAACGGAATCACCCATAACAGCGGAATCGGTGCAATCTCGCTGGTGACGTAGGTCGTCACGCTCAGCATCAAACTGCACGGCACGAAGGCCAGCAGCACCCACTTGAACCGCCGTCGCGCAGTGATTCGCACGCCGCCGTCCCGGGTCGCTTCTGCCTCGGGATCGCGGCCCTTCCGTCCGACGCGTCGGATCCAAACGCCGCACATCGCGGTCAACACCACGAGCCCGGCATAGCCCACGGCCCACCACCGGCTCTGCTCGGCCAACCGTAGCCGCGGCTCGACCAGGACGGGATAGCTCACCAACGCCAGCAGACTGCCGAGATTGCTCGCGGCATAGAGGAAGTACGGATCGGCCGCCCGCCGATGCCCGCTGGCCGAGAACCAGCGCTGGAGCAACGGACTGGACGCCGAAACGACGATAAACGGCAGGCCAACCGACACGGCCAACACGGCCAGCAACCACCATGCCGGATTGGTGCCCGTCGGCGGCGTCCACCCGTGCGGCAGGCCGATCGGCAGCACGAGCAACGGCGCCAGCAACACCACGAGGTGCCATGCCGACTGCCGCCGCAGACCGAGCCAGCGGGTGGTGAAGTGGGCATACGCATAACCCGCCAGCAACATGGCCTGATAGAACACCATCGCCGTGTTCCACACCGCGGGCGAACCGCCGAGCATTGGCAGGACCATCCGCGCAAACATCGGTTGCACCAGAAACAGCAGGGCCGCTCCGGTGAAAATCGTGACGCTAAAAAAAATTAGCACAGTGATGGGCCCTCCGGACGTTTACGGATTATAAGAAATTGCTTTTCTGCGCTAAGCGCCCGTCGCGGACATTAAGATCGTAGTCGAATCCTTTCCTCATGAAATAATGATATTGCCGGCCGCGGACCGAAGTCAAGGAATGCAAAAAGAGCCGCGGCTCAAGCCGCGCGGTCAGGTCCGCAGGCGGAACAGCAGATAAAGGCCGATCAGGCCGAAGATGAGGTTCGGGCCCCAGGCCGCGAGGAACGGGCTGAGGAAGCCGACATAGCCTAAGCTCAGAAAGACGCCGATCGTCACCCAGTAGAGGATGGAAATGGCCAGGCCGGTCCCGATCCCGACCAGGGCCCCCCGCTTGCCCATGGCGAAAGCGAACGGGATGCCGATCAGGGTCATGATCAGGGCGACGAAGGGGAAGGAGACCTTCGCCTTCAGATCGACGCGGAAGCGGACGGTATCGAAGCCCATGCTCCCGACCCGCCGGATGTAATCCCGCAGCTCGCCGTAGGTCATATGGGCCGGCTCTTTCCCTTCGCTCAGGACCAGGTTCTTGCCCTCGGCCGGGGGCAGGTCCAGGGCCGCCCAGGCTTCGTATTTCACCTGGGCCTCGTCCTTGAATTCCCGGACCCAGCCTTTCTCCAGGTGGAGGGTGTCGTTCTTGAGAACGGCCTTCGCGGCGAAGATCCGGCGGGTGATCGTCCATTTGGTCAAATCGAGGTCGAAGATCGAGAGCCGGTTGAAGGTCGAGGTCTTCGGGTCATAATAGGTGTAGTTGTAAAACCGGTCCCCGCTCGGGCTGATCACCCAGCTCCGCGTCTCGTAGCTGTAGGTGCGGGCAGGCACGTCGTTGATCCTGTTCCAGACTTCCGCGGCCATCTTGTTGGACCGCGGCAGGATATTCTCCTGGATATGGAATGACAGCCCGCCGAGGGCCACGGCCATCAGGACCAGGGGCACGACCGCCCGGTAAACACTGATCCCGCAGGCTTTCATGGCCGTGATCTCATTGAATTTCGTGAACAGCCCGAGGGTCAGCAGGGCCGCCATCAGGGCCGTCACGGGCAGGCCGTAGTGGATGAACTCGGGGATCCGGTAACGGATGTAGTCCAAGAGCATGGCCAGGGGCTTGTGATGTTCGTAGATGTTCCCGATCGAGTCGAAGAAGGTGACGATGATCGAGATGGAGATGAGGCTGACGAAGATCAGGGCGGCGATGAACAGATATTTCCGGGAGATGTAGCGGTCCAGGATATTCGGGAAGGACAGCGAGAGGCGCGGCCAGCGAACGCCGGAGAGCCTCGCCGCCCCGGCCTCAAGGGAGCGCGGACGCCGGAGCAGGAAGCCGAAGAGGGGAAGGTCCCTGGCCGACCGCGAGAACAGGTAGAGGCTGAACGCGCCGAAGAGCAGGTTGCCGCCCCACATCCCGAGAAAGGGCGAGATCCGCCCGTCCATGGCCGTCTTCTCCCCGGCCGTGAGGCAGACATAGTAGACCAGAATGATGACGATGCTCAGGGTGAAGCCGCTCGCCCGTCCGCCTTTCTTGGTCGAACTGCCCAGCGGCAGGCCGAGAAAGACGAAAATCCAGCAGGCGAAGGGGAGGGCCAGCTTCTTATGGATCTCGACGAGATGGGAGCGGCGGTCGTGCTCCGTATCGGACAGGGCGGTCGCGTTCTCCAGCCTTTGGAAGTCGTTCGTCTTCAGGTTCCGGCGCTCGATGTCCCGGCGGTCGAGCTCGAGCAGGGGAAACTTTCCCTTGACGGCCTGCAGCCCGAGGACCAGCTCCCGGATGTTCTTCATCCGCATCCGCTTCTCCGGTTTGTACGTGGAGAAGAGCGACTCGGCCGAGATCTCCTGCTCGATGCGCGCCGAGGACTCGACCCGGTAGTATTCGTCGGGATCGGTGAGCGAGCCCGAATGCTGGACGCCGTCGAAGAACTCGATCACCGCCCGCTTCGCTTCAGGATAGATATGCAGCCGGGCGTTGCGGGCCAGGACGACCCGAGGCTCGTCCGGCGAGTCGGAGAAATGGATGAAGACGTCGCGCCAGGACTTGTCCCGGCCGATGTCCTCGATGAACAGGACCATATTGGCCATGGACTCGTTGAACTCGCGGGGATTGAACTGCAGCTCGCCCTTGTTCAGGACGGACGTGGCCAGCGTCACGTCCCACTTGTAGTTGAAATAGGGCGCCACGGTAAGCGTCAGCAGCGAGGCCAGGAGCCAGCCGCCGAGGGCGAACACCAGGAGCGGGCGGAGCAGGCGGAAGGGGCGGATCCCCAGCGTTTTAAAGGCGGTGATCTCGGAGTCCGAGGACAGGCGGCTGAGGCCGGCCAGGATGCCCATCAGGACCGACATCGGCACGGTGAAGGCGAGGATCGACGGGACGAGGTACAAGAGCAGGCGGACCGTGACCCCCAGCGACACGCCTTTGGCGATGAAAAGCTCCGGCGCCCGGAGCAGCTGGTCCATCAGGAAGACGAAGCTGTAGATCGAGAGTCCCAGGAAGAACGGGGGCAGGACCTCTTTGAGGATGTAGCGGTCGAAATACTTCAGCATGCGCCTTCATTTTATAGACAATCCGGAGGGGACACAAGAAGGGAAAGGTTTCGGTGGAGCAGCTCACGGTGGGTCGACCCCGGCTCCCTGGGGCACCAGTCCCGTCGGTGCCCCCCCTCGGCTTCGCCGATGGGCCCCCCCTCCGCTATGGGAGCCTTTGGGCCGACACCCCCGCGCGCTTCTCCACCGATTAGATGATTATCGGGGCAAATTGACATAGGTAGGCCCTCGCGGGCTTTCCCTGTCACACCACCGTGCGTACGGGTCCGTACACGGCGGTTCGGCTGGTTAAGCGCGCCGCGACGCTAATCTCGGAAGCTTCATCGAATCAAAGTA
>Ga0315288_10000442_pt1 | contig 51475 bp, 39 predicted proteins | sample YL17G11_20_MG_FD_203454 | JGI IMG/M metagenome (GOLD analysis project Ga0315288, IMG submission 203454) | Sediment microbial communities from Yellowstone Lake, YNP, Wyoming, USA - YL17G11_20 | ecosystem: Environmental > Aquatic > Freshwater > Lake > Sediment | place: USA: Wyoming | collected... | reverse complement strand
CGAAAAAGAGAAACAAGAGGACGATGGACAATAGATTCCATTTCGGACGGACGAACGTCACCGCCAGGATCAGAAGAAACAGCGCGGACGCCGCGAACAGTATTTTGATCGGAAGCGCGAGCGGCTGCATCACCGTGTCCAGGACGAAGAAGGCCACGCTCACCGGCTTGACGTAGAGACGAGGCCGGGGCCTGGAATCCTTGACAGCCGGCGCCGCCTTCCACAGGAAGCGGACGGCCTCGGCTTCGGGAAAAGCGCCGTATTTGATGAGGAGGCGATGATTCCCCTTGGACAGCGCGATTTCCCGCTCTACCTCCGGAGACGGCCGGCCGTGGTCGATCTCTATCTGAGAGGTCCCGTCGACATGGAGACTGGCGTTTCCCTTGGTGATCAGAGTGAGGATATAGTCGGATGTCCTTGGAACGTAGATAAAGCCTTCCCAGAGGACTCCGAAAGACTCGCTGACCACGGCCCTCTTCCTGAGGACGTCTTCATAGAAAAAGACGGAACGATCGACGGACGTCGTCATCGGAGCTCCGGTCCAGTCCGGATTGTCGAAATAGCGGCCGGTGAGGCCGCGCGCGGAGGAGATCCAAGTCGAGGCCAAAAAGAGAACAAGGAGCACGGCGAAGACGGCTATGACGAGAACGATCCTCGTCCGGGCGGCGGCGAGGAAGCGTTCGATGCGCGCGACGACCGTCTCCTCGATGGCCGTCGCCTGCGGGACCCGGTCAAGATAGCGGCGATAGATCTCCCGCGACAGCGCCAACAGCAACAATAGGCTCGTGACGATAAAAGCGATCTTCGTCAGGATCGAGGCATACCCCAGCACCGTATCCCAGATGACGAAGCCGCGGCTGACCGGGGCGGGATAAAAATGAAGCCGGGGCAGGAAGACTTTGGGCGTTTTATTTTCGGCCCAACGGAATTCAATGCGGGCCGCTCCGCCAGCGTCGAAATATTTGATGAGGATCTTGTGATTGCCCCGAGCCAATTCGATGTCTCTCTCCGCCTCGCGCCAGGGACCGGCGCTGCCGATGTCGATCAAGACGGCGTCATCGAGAAAAACCCAGGCGCCGTCGTCCGAACCGATGGAGAACCGGTATGTCGAGCTTCTCGGAGCGAAGATGGTGCCTTCCCAGATGACGCTGAACTGATCCGTGCTCTTCATCCGGACGACGATTTCGTCCTCGCTTTCGAAACGCACGGCGGGATCGATCGCCGTGATGGCCGGCGGACCTTCCCAGTTCCTGTTGCCGAAGTATCGAGCCTGAAGCCCATGGACGGGAGAGAATAGGCGGATCGCGGCGAGCAACAGGGCCGAGCCGGCCAAGATCGCCGTCAGAAGAAGCGTCCTTCTTCGCGCTCTTTGGAGAAGAACATCCGGCCAAGACCGGCTTTTCTCTCCATGCGGCCGCAGCGCCCTCTCCGCAGCCATGGGGAGAAACAGCCCAATGAAGGCAAGTCCCGCCAACACGCAGACCGCTTTCAAGAAAAGGATCAGCACGGACAGCGCCGAATCGAAGATGATCCGGCCGAAACCGACCGGTCCGGGATAGAGAAAAAGACGAGGCCGGAACAGCCCGAACGAACCGGTTCGCCTCCAGCTGAAATCGAGGCGGCTCGCGCCGCCGGCATCGAAGTACTTGATCCGCAGGCGATGATCGCCTTTCGACAGGGAGACGTCCCTCTCCGCCTTATAGAGAGCGGGATGGATTCCCCCGTTGTTGACCACGAGGACATCATCCACCTCGATCCACGATCCGTCGTCCGAGCGGACGGAGAACCGGTACATCCCGTTCTCGGGGGCGTAGATGTGACCTTCCCACAGCGCGCTGGATTTTTCGGCGCCCTTCGTCCTGTTCTGAATGAAGTCGGTCCAAAAGGAGACGGCCGGATCCAGACTCGTCGAGACCGGAGGGCCCGTCCAATCGAGATTCGCAAAGAATTGCCCCCGCAGGCCGCGAGATGGAGCGATCGCGGGAATGACCAGGAGAAAAATCAGGCTTCCGGCGAGGACGGCCGCGTCCAGGGATAGCGCTCTCGGAAGCGGGCATTTCGAGAAGAACGATTGGATGGCGACGGCGGCTCCGGCCAGAAAGCCGATCGCCGCCAGAACGCAGATCGCCGTCAACACGACGCTCAAAACGGGAAGCGCCGCGTCCAAGAGGACCAGGCCGAAGCTGACGGGCTTCGGATACAAATAGGAACGGAAGATGCCGCGGCCGGCCGGGCCAAGGCCGCGCCAATCGAACTCAACGACGCCCTGGCCGCCGCCGTTGAAATACCGGATGAGAAGGCGGTGATTCCCTTTCGCCAGGACGACGTCCTTTCCCTTGATGCTGGCGGGATGAACGCCCCCGTTGTCGATCACGACGGCGTCATCGACAGTGACCCAGGATCCGTCATCCGAGCTTATGGAAAATCGATATGTCCCTTTCCTGGGCGCGAAGATGAAGCCTTCCCAAACCGCGCTGAACCGTTCGGGAATCTCTCCGCTGGCGATCAAGGTGTTTTTTTCCGAAGAGATGATGGGCTCGACGCTCGTCGAGACCGCAGGATCGGTCCAGGTTTCGTTGGAATAATATCGACCGCGAAGGCCGTGCGCCGGAGCCATGGCTTGAATGACGAAGAGGAGGATCAGGCCCGCGACAAAAACGGCAGCGAACAATCCGGCCTTCCTCCCGAGAAACGGAAGAATTCGCCGAAGCCAACGAGGCCTGTCCGGCCCGCGTGAAGCGTCCTTCATCGAACGAATATCCTGAGCGGTCATCGGTAATGATCGAGCGGGACTCGAATCCGCTGCGATATCTTACAGGTTGACCATCCAAAAAGCAATTTCCGCCTGTCGCGGGGCGCGGGCCGAGGTTTCATTCCCTCTCTCCCGGGTATGGTTCGCCGGCATTCCTGGTATAATGGCCCCGTGCCCTACGAACTCAAGCCTTTGCGGATCGGACCTCTCGAAATCGATTTTCCGGTCGTTCTGGCCGCCCTGGCCAGCTACAGCGACCTCCCTTACAGGCTGATCTGCCGGGCCTGCGGGGCGCCTTACGGCGCGACCGAGGCCATGCTCGACCGGCAAATGCTGCTCGATGGAAAACTGCGCGACCGGCTGGTCAGGCTCGATGCCGCCGATCATCCCATCGCCGGACAGCTCATGGGCAACGATCCCGCCGTCATGGCCCGGGCGGCGGTCATCCTGCGCGACATGGGATTCGACGTCATCGACCTGAATTTCGCCTGCCCGGTCAAGAAAGTGGTCGCCAAGAAGCGCGGCGGCCAGCTGATGGAGCGGCCCGACCTCGCCCTGGAGATCGTCCGGGCCGTGCGCGAAGCCGTCCCCGACCGGCCCGTCACCTTAAAACTGCGCCGGGCCTTCCGCGAGACGGACGGAACGAGCGGCGCTTTCTGGCGGATCTCCCGGGGAGCCTTCGAGGCCGGAGCGGCGGCCATCGCCGTCCACGCCCGGAGCGTCGAACAAAAATATCGGGGACAGGCCGATTGGGGCTTTTTAGCGAGGGTGAAGGGCGAGTTTCCCGACCGGACAGTCATCGGTTCCGGGGACGTTCACACGGCCTTGGACGCCCTGCGGATGATCGAGCAGACGGGCGTGGACGGGGTCCTCGCCGCGCGGGGGGCCATCGGCAACCCCTGGCTGTTCCGGCAGGCGCGCGACCTCGCCGCCGGCCGGGAGCCGTTCCAGCCCAGCCTGGCCGAACAGCACCAAGTGATCAACCGCCATCTCCGGCTGGCCAGCGATCTCTACGGCCCGCGCAGAGGCCTGCTGACCCTGCGCAATTTCGGTATCCGTTACGCCCGCCTCCATCCCCATCCGGCCAAGGTCCGGGCGGCCTTCATCAACGTCCAAACGGACGAGGACTGGCGGGCCGTGATGAAGACCTGGTACGGCGGCTGAGATTTTGTTATCATAATCCGCTCTGATACCCATGAGTTCGATCATCAACGCCAAGGACCTGACCAAGCGCTATGGCAAATTCACCGCCGTCGACGGCATCTCCTTCGAGATCCAGGAAGGCGAATGCTTCGGCTTCCTGGGGCCGAACGGGGCCGGCAAGACCTCGACCATCCGGATGATCCACTGCGTCTCGCCGGTCACCTCGGGCACGCTCACCGTCAACGGCCTGCCCTGCTCCATCGACAATCGGACCATCAAGAAGACGACCGGCGTCATCCCTCAGGAGATCACCCTGGACATCGACCTGACCGTCCGGGAGAACTTGATGGTCTTCTCCCGCTTCTTCGACATCCCGCGGCGCGAAGCGAAGGCGCGGGTCGAGGAGCTCATCAAGTTCGTCGAGCTGGAGGCCAAGCGGGACAGCAAGATCGACCAGCTCTCGACGGGCATGAAACGGCGCCTGCTCATCGCCCGGTCCCTGATCAACCAGCCCAAGCTCATCATCGCCGACGAGCCGACGACCGGTCTGGACCCGCAGGCCCGGCACCTCATCTGGCAGCGGCTCCGGCAGCTCAAGTCCCAGGGCGTCACGCTCATCCTGACGACGCAGTACATGGAGGAAGCCCAGCAGCTCTGCGACCGGATCGTGGTCATGTATCAGGGAAAGATCTTGAAAGAGGGAACGCCGCGGACCTTGATCGGCGAGGAGATCGGCAAGGACGTCGTCGAGATCCGCATCGCCCAGGACCAGGACGAGAAACTGATCGGGTCGCTGGCCGAGTTCTCCTGCGGGCACGAGCGGGTGGGCGACACTCTCTTTTTTTACTGCCGGGACGGCCATGACCTTCAAAAAAAACTGGTCGAGCTCGACCTGCCCAACACCGTCTACCGGCCGGCGACGCTCGAAGACGTTTTCCTGAAGCTGACCGGACGGAGCTTGATCGAATGAACCTGTCCTACCGGGTCTATCACGTCTTCGTCAGGAACCTCGTCTCCTACAAGCGGTTCGTCGTGCCGACGTTCATCGCCAGCCTCGTCCAACCGCTCTTCTATCTCATCACCTTCGGCATCGGCATGGGCGCCTACGTCGGCCTGTTCGGCGGCCAACCCTATCTTTATTTCCTCGTCCCCGGCGTCCTGATGTCGACCGTCAGCCTGACCGCATCCTACGAGTGCCTGTTCGGGACGTTCGTCAAGATGATCCACGAGAAGCTCTACGATTCCCTGATCGCGACGCCCGTCTCGGCCGAGGATGCCGTCGCCGGCGATATCGCCTGGGGGGTCTTCCGGGGCATGATCAGCGGAACGTTGATGATGGCCGTGGCCATGGCCATGGGCGTCTTCCCCGTCTCCGTTCCCGCGGTTCTGCTCCTTTTGGTCTGCATGATCTTCGTCGGAGTTCTTTTCGGCTCGCTGGCCATGATCGTGACCTCGCTCGCCCCGAACTTCGATTTCTTCAATTATTATACGGAGCTCGTCCTGACCCCGATGCTGTTCTTCTCGGGCGTCTTTTTTCCCCTGGATAACTTCCCGGCCTGGATGAAGACCTTCTCCAAGTTCCTGCCCCTGACGCCGGCCGTCTCGATCTCTCGCGCGGTCTTTTCGGGTGTCTATTCCACCTCGCTCATCACCGACTTCCTGTTCATCGTCGTCCTGGAAGTGATCGCCTTCACTATCGGCGTCAAGCTGATGAAACGCCGCTTGATCAAATGACGCGAGTTTAATTCAATCGGCGTTGTTTTGTGCTTTTGGGCAACGCCTTCCGGCCCAAGCATCATCCTGAGCTAAGCGAAGGATCCCATTCAACGTCGAGCCATATGAATGAGATGCCTCGAAAGACTGGGGAGAACTCCGCGATTAGAATATAGCGGCGGAGGCGCTAAAATTCGTTCAGCTTTTTTCCGGATCCGCTGCGCCGTCCTCTTGGATCGTTTCTTCGTCCTCGACGTCGGCCGCTTCGGGGGGTCCGAGGATCGCCTGGACGGCCGGCGCGGGGAGCTCTTCCACGCCCTTCAGCTTGCGCTCGATGGCCCGCGAGCGGGTCTTGGCTTTCTCGATCACGTTGCCGGCCTCGCGGATCTTCGTCTCGACCTTTTCGATGACCTCGCCGAACTTCTTGAACTCGCCTTTGATCGCGCCGAGCAAGTTCCAGACCTCGCTCGACCGCTTCTGGATGGCCAGCGTGCGGAATCCCATCTGGAGGCTGTTCAAGAGAGCCGCGAGAGTCGTCGGCCCGGTGACGTTCACCCGGTAATCCCGTTGCAAGGTCGTCATGAGGCCCGGCCGGCGCAACACTTCGGCGTATAGGCCTTCCGTAGACAAGTAGAGGATCCCGAAGTCCGTCGTATGGGGCGGATCGATGTACTTATCGCGGATGTCCTTGGCTTCGAGCTTGATCCTGTTCTCGAGCTGCTTTCCGGCCTCTTCCACGGCCTCCGGGTCGCCTCGTTCGGACGCATCCACCAACCGTTCATAATCCTCTTTGGGGAACTTGGCGTCGATCGGCAGCCAGACGGCCTCACCGTCCCGCTCATCCCGGCCGGGAAGTTTCAGAGCGAACTCGACCCGTTCGCCGCTGTCCGGTTTCGTCTGAACGTTCTGAGCGTATTGTTCGGGGGCCAGGATCTGCTCGAGCAGGTTTCCCAATTGCATCTCGCCCCAGGTCCCGCGGACCTTGATATTGGTCAGCACTTTTTTCAGGTCTCCGACGCCGCTGGCCAGCGTCTGCATTTCGCCCAGGCCTTTGTGGACCTGCTCGAGGCGGTCGCTGACGAGCTTGAACGATTCGCCGAGGCGCTGATCGAGCGTCCCCGACAGTTTCTCGTCCACCGTCCTGCGCATTTCCTCGAGCTTGCCGGCGTTGTCGGTCTGGATTTGGGCGAGCTTCGTTTCAACGACCGTCCGGAGGCTGTCGAGCTTCTGCTCGTTCGACTCTGTGAGGCGGTTCATCTGTCCGGCGAATCCGTCCAACTGCTGTTTTTGGAGGCCGCTCAGGCCTGTGATCCGTTGGACCACGGAATCGCTGAGCCGCTGGACGCTGGCGTTCAATTCCTCGCGCAGGGAGCGGGCCTGGGCGTTGGATTCCTCGCGGTTCCGGGCGACCTCATCCCGGAATTCGCGCTCTCCCCTCTCCTGCCCGCGTTCGATCGACTCGAGCTGTTTCTGAAACGTAGCGGAATCACCGCCAAAACGGCGCCTCAACGACAGGGCGAGCAGAACGAGAACGATCGCCATGAGCAGGACCGAGAGGATGGCTGACGCCGTCGAGAGATTCATCGTTCACTCCTCAACGGAGACGCCGGACCGGCCCGTCGCGTCGCTCCGTGTCTGGGACAAATATCGCTTATTTGGGATTTAATATCAAGGTCAGGCGATCCGGGCTCGTCCGGCGCGGCCCCCCCCGATGGCCGCCGTCGGATCAGTCGAGGCCCGCCTTTTTAAGAGCGGATCGCCATTCTTCATCGATCCGCGCGCCGACGAGGCGGCTCAAGATTTTTCCATCCTTATCGATGGGCCGGGGCGAAAACTTCCAGTTCGTGGATGGACCAGTAATAGATCTCATCCTGGCCGTCGTTGTGGATCCGGACGAAGCGGGCTTCCTGTGCCGGGAAAGTGACCTCGAGGCCAAGGGTTTTTGGGTCCAAGAAGGACAGAATGGAGAGGACCGTCTTGTCCGAAGAGGCGACCGTGCGCCACGCGCGTCCGTCCTCGGAAAGCTCAACCCGGTAAGCCCGAGGATAATCCTGGACGCTCGAGCCGTGCCTCAATCTCAGCCCCGAGAGGAGCTCGGATCGGCCCAGATCGAGAACGAAAAACTGGCCTTTCCGCTGAGCGCCGGCCGAATCCCAACGGGTCAAAAGCTGGCCGTCGATCGCCTTCATGGCCTTCTCGAGGTTGACGCTGGCCGTCGCTTTCCAACCGGACCGGGCCGCGGATCGCATATCCCGGCTGAAGAGGTCGCCTCCGGACCGATCGGAGATCATCTTCGCCCCCAAGATCTCATAGACATAGGCGTCCTCGAATTTCCCCGCGAAAAGGAATTCGTCTTTCCTCGCTTCGAAGACCTCGAAAAGCGACTTCACCTCGTCCGGGTTCATGAGGTCGGTATGAACGATTATATATTTGATGCCCAGGATCTTGAGATCATCCACATTCTCCGACACCGGGGACCGGCTCCACCTCAGCTTCACTTCATCATAGAGAGGGGGGAAGAAGCCGCTGTAGCCGTTGAGGAGCTTCTGGAAATGAAAGGCGGAATAAAAGACACGGGGGCATTCGAAGGGGGCGAGCTTGTGGTCGTTATAGGGAAAAGGGATTTCGGCCACGGCGAAACTTCCCGGGGGGAAGGTTCCGAGCCAGGTGTAGACCGGAGGAATCGCGTCCGGCCGCGGAACAGCCGCCCCGGGCAACGGACAAGAAAAATATTCGGCGAGAATGAGAATCGGGACGGCCGCGGAGAGGAGGACCATCCGGCCTTTAAGTTTTCCCGTGAGGAACATCGTCCCGAAGGCGGCCAAGACCGCCAGGGCGAACATGACCATGACCTGAAAACGGGCGGGGACGCGGATGCCGTTAAAGCCCGGAAGAAATTTGTGGAGGATGACGTACGGGCCCCTGGCCCCGAAGGTGAAGGAAAAAGAGAGAAGCAGAAAGACGGGGTAAATCCAGGGAAGGCGGAGATCCCAGGAGAACAGGTGGACTGCCCAGATCTTTCGCCAAAGGGCGCCGGCCGCTAAAAGCGCGGCCAGGAGGATCAGGGGCTTTTGGACGGCATGGACGGTGATCCGCCCGAGGAATCCCAACGACAGATCGAATCCGCCCGTGAACAACATCCCGATCAGGGCGGCGATATCGACCAGAATCAGGACCGAGATGATCCAGAGCCCGGCCCGAGGCCAGCCCCGGCGCTCCGCTTTTGGCCGGGAAGGAGCCTTCCCCTTCCATCGAAATCCCAGGGCGACTCCCGCCACCGCCAGGAGAAAGGCGACGGCGCCCGGGAAAAGCTCTCCCTCGGGGACCACATTGCGAGCCGTCGCCCGACCATAGATCCTGTTGACGGGGGGCGCGGCGAGGAAACTTTTAGGGACGGCGCTGAGGCCGATATCCCGTTGAAATCCCATCTCCGTTTGCAGCCTGACGTATTGGGCGAAAAACGGCCCGGCCACGGCCGCGATCAGGATTCCGGCGAGGGCCATGTCCCCCCAGAAACGAAGCTTGACAATTTTTTTTCTCTGAACGGCCATGAGCAGGACAAAGAGGCCGACGAAGAAGGAGAGGAAGAGGGCATAATAGCCGTTCGCTAAAACCTGAAGGATGAAAAACAGGGCGAATAAAAGCAGATCGCGCCGGCGGTCGCTCTCGAAATACCGGTGGAGGAAGAGAAAGGCCAGGGGGATCCCTCCGGCCCAGAGAACCTGGACCTGGTAGGTATGAGCGAACATGAAAGGATTGAAGGCATAGATGAGGCCGGCCACGATGGAGGGAAACGTCCGGCGCGTCAAATGGCGGGCTAACAGGTACATGCCGAATCCCGCCGTGATGAATCCCAGGAGCAGAACCATGTTGTGCACCAGGACCGGATTGCCGGTCAGGAGCGCGATCGGCAGCGCGGCCAGGGACTCGGTGAACAAATGCTCCGAAAAGGCCAGCGTCCGGTTGTACGGATAAAAGATGTTCGCGTCAAAAAAATGGCCAATGTTCAGATGCGAGATCTGTTGGACATCCCAAGCCAGGATCCAGGCGTTGAGCATCGCATCGCCGTAATCGCGGATGGTGGTGGCCGGGCGGGTGATGAGAGGGTACGTCATCACCAGGGCCAGCGCGACGAAAAGAAGGAGGACGGTCAGTTCTCGTTTCATCCGGAGAAAGACTATATCTCCGGACTCGCAAATCTGTCAAGCTATTCATATTTTTATGGATTATCACCCTAAAAAAAAATAAAATATGGAACGGCCGAAGGCCCGGCCCCCGGACCGCTGAGGCAAAGAGTCTTCCGGATGAGGTTTTCCGTCATCGAAACAGCCGCTCAGACAATCGTCGAAAAATCCCTTTTCGTCTGCCGGACGAAGATCGTTTTCCTCGCCGCCTTTGTCATGGCCTGTCTCGGGCTCGTCCTCGGCCTGAAAGCCCTCTCGCCGAAGCACGGTCTCACCGGCCGCTATTTTGCCAACGGATCGTGGAGCGGTCCGCCGGCTACGACCGCGTTGGATCCCGTCCTCCATTTCGAGAAGAGCGCCGTGGCCGAACGGACGGGCTTTTCCGAGGCTTCGAGTGTCGAATGGGAAGGCTTCGCCTATGCGCCCAAATCGTCCACGTACCGCTTCACCGTGACCTCGGACGGCGGCGCTTGGGTCTATCTCGACGGCGTCCTGCTGGTCGACGGCGGAGGCGTCCACCCGGCGCGCAGGCTGGAAAAGGAGATCGAGCTGCCCCGCGGGAATCACCGCCTGCTCATCAAGTATCTCGACACGGGAGGGCCGGGGCCGTTCGATTTCCGCTGGCGGGAGACCAAGACATCCAAGGCCCTCATGCCGAGGCTCTATTTGTATCCCGGGCCGGCCGGCCTCGGGCTGTTCGTCTTCGACACGGCCCTCCGATTCCTCCTTCCAGCGCTCCAGGCGCTCCTCTGCGCCGCCGGACTCCTGCTCCTGATCACCTCGATCCGGGCCGTCCTGCCGAGATGGGAGCTCGCCTTCGTCCTGGCCCTCGGCCTCTTCCTCGTCATCGCCGGCGCGTACGAAATCGACGTATTCCTAAAAAGGGCCGGATCCGTTTCCGGATGCGACAGCTATGCCTATCTGCAGGGCGCCCTTCTCATGGTCCGCGACGGATTCTTTCACACCGAGTATCGGGATCCCTTGATCCCTCAGGTCCATGGATCGTACTCGACGAAACCGGCCGAACGGCAAACGATATTTCTCTTGAGCCCCCACGGGCATTATGTCCACGATCTTGAGCAAGGCATCGTCTATAACGTCTTTCCCCCCGGCATGTTCGTTCTCTTGTATCCTTTCGTCGGCCTGTTCGGCCGATCGGCGGCCTTTTTTGTCCTGCCCGTCCTCGGCCTGGCCTTGCTGGCCGTATTCTTCCTCTGGGGGACAAAAAAAGCCGGGCCTGTTTTCTCCATGGCCCTCTGCGCGGCCGTTTTTTTCAACGAACAGGTTTTCGGCAACACGGTCCGGATCATGAGCGATGTGCCGTCCCTGGCCCTTATCGCCGCAAGCGCGTTCCTCCTCTATCGGAACATCGGGGCGCCGCGCCGGCTCTATCCGATCCTCGGGGGGATCGCCTTCGGCTTCTCGGTCATGGTCCGTTACTCCAATGTCGCCGGCTTGTTCCCCCTGGCCTATCTCCTGTGGCGTCGATATCGGGAGGACCGTCAGCCGAAGGCCCTGGCCAAGGACGTTTTTGCCTTTTCCGCCGCCGCCCTCCTGTTCGGACTGCTGCCTTTGGCGTTCTATACGATGCGTCTCTTCGGCACGGCCTTCCGCCTCGTCTACGAGCCGTACAATCAGAGCCGGATGCAATGGGCGAATCTCGGTCCGGGGATCTCCTTCTATGCCAAGACCCTGGCCCAGACCTTCGGTCCCTTCGGCCTCGCCCTCATGGTGTTCGGGCTTGCGGTCTGTCTGGCCCGTCGCTCCACCCGCCCGGCCGGCCTGGCCTGTTCGCTCGGCTTCCTTTCGTTCTTCATTTTTTTTGCCTTGAACAGCATCCAACAGGAAAGGTATCTCCTGCCCGCCTTTCCGTTCCTGGCCGTGCTCTCCGCTTATGGCGTCCAAGCCTTGGCCAAGGCCTTCAACAGATCCTTCCTCCTGAAGTTTCTGATCATGGCGGCGTGCCTGGGCTATCCTTTCCTTTATTCCAAGGACAGGTACTTCGTCGGAAGTTTTAAAGACGAAGAGGTCTCGCTGAAGCTGCAGAAGACCGTCGAGGCCAAATCCGTCGTCTTCTGCGACGATTTGAGCGGCCCGCTCCGCCTCTACGCCGGCCTGCCGGCTTATCGGCTGGCTTGGACGGACGGGCCGACGCTCGAGGCGACGCTTTCGTTTTTCGTCGAGCAGGGATATTCCATCTATTTCCTCCTCGACACCCGGATGGCCGCGGATTTCTTCGAGGACATGATCCGACAGGGCGTTATCGCTCAAGAGACCGTGCGGCTCGTTTCAAAGTCCCCCGGTTTTCCGCTCTATCGCTTCACGGGAAAATCCGCCCCGGCTCAGCCCGTAAAATAGAGGTAGGCGGCGAGAATGCAGGCCAGGACAAAGGCAGAAGCCAGCACGTCGCGCCAATTCCAGCTGAGGCGCGTTTGCCTGCGGTCCTCGGCCGTCTTCGTGCCGAAGGTCAGGCTCTGGATCCTTTCGTAGTCGGGTTCCTTCGTCATATAGCTGACGCTGACCATCACCGCGATCGAGACGATGGTGATGAGCACGCTGAAATACTGAAAATAGATGTTGTTGATGACCCAGAGGAACGATCCCTCGGCGTAGCCTTTGGCCACGGTCTGCGCCGCGTCGGCATAGCCGAACAAGCCGAGCGCCACCGGGGTATCGACCAGCATCCGGAACAATCCCAGGACGAGACCGGTGATCAAAGCCCACAGGCACCCTTTGGCGTTGAGCCGCTTCCAGAAAACGCCGAAGAAAAAGACGACGAATATGGGCGGCGCCAAATAGCCCTGCACGGACTGCAGGTAGAAGTACAGGCCGTGGGCTCCCTGGATGACTGGGATCCACAACAGGGCGATGAAGACCATGACCCCGGTCACGATCCGGCCCGTCCGGACCATCTGATGCTGGGTCGCTTTGGGTTTCCACTTTTGATAGAGATCAATCGTGAACAGAGTGGAGCTGGCGTTGAACGCGCCGGCCAACGAGCTCATCAGAGCGGAAAGAAGTCCGGCGACCACGAGCCCCCGCAAGCCCACCGGCAACAAGTATTTGACCAACAGCGGGAAAGCGGCCTGGGATTCCCGCGCTAAAGCCGTCCCGTCGGCACCCATCATGACCTCCAATCCCGGCACCTTGCCGCTCTTGGCCAGGGCGAACGCGATCAAGCCCGGCACGATGAAGAGGTAGACGGGCAGGAGCTTGAGGACGCCGGCGAAGATGCTTCCCCGCCGAGCCGTCCGTTGGTCGGGAGCCCCGAGAGCTCTCTGGACGATGTACTGATCCGTGCACCAGTACCACAAGCCGATGATCGGCGCGCAGAAGAGCATGCCCAGCCATGGAAAGTAGCCGTTGAAATACCAGGCCTGCTTGACGACCGCTCCGGCAGCGTTTTTAACTATGACGGGCGCCCAGGTCCCATCCACGCCGGCAGGGACCAGAGGTTTCCATAGGTTGAACATGTCCGAACCGCAGAGCTCGCGCAGCGGGCCCAGACCTCCCAACTTGACCAGACCGTAAGCCGTCAGGATGAGCGATCCCAAGATCAAGATGACGGTCTGGATGGCGTCATTATAAGCCACCGCTTTCATACCTCCGAGCATGGTGTAGATCCCGGTCAGGACGATGACCAGCACCGAGCCGATCCAGAAGCTGTTGAGTTCGATCCCCCCCAAGCTCAAATGGACTTCCGGCAGGAGCGTGGAGAACACGACTCCGCCGGCGAAGATCCCGACGGCCATTTTGGTGACGATGTAGGAGATCAGCGAAACAATCGCCAGAACATAGCGCGAGTGGACCGAAAAACGGCGTTCAAGGAACTCCGGCATGGTAAAGACGAGCGAGCGGGCATAGAACGGAACGAAGACCCAGGCCAGCACCAGCAGGCACCAGGCGTGGAGCTCGTAATGGGCCATGGCCACGCCGTCCGTGGCGCCGGATCCGGCCAGCCCGACGATGTGCTCCGAGCCGATGTTCGAAGCGAAGATCGAGGCGCCGACGATCCACCAGCTGAGATTCCGATCAGCCAGGAAATAATCGGCGGCGGTGTCCTTCCTCTTACGGATGACCCACCAAGCCACGCACAAGATAACGGCGAAATACGCGCTCAGAGTGATCCAGTCTAAGGTTTGCAGGCCCATGGGATTCCTTTCGCAAGAGGAGTTTGTGAACTCATGTCGACGATCGGACCTTCATCATTAGAAGAGCTTAAATCATTATTATAAAAAAGAAAAAATTGCAAATTCGGCGCCTGGGCTCGCCTTGCCCGGCCGTAGGCTTCACGAATTTCAGCCTCGGCCTGCCGGGGAACCTCGTTCCGGTATGGCGGCAAAGGCCTATCCTGGACCTTCTCTTATCTCGATCCCCGAAATAATTGAAGAGAACCATATTATTTTTGCCTTCCATAAAGCGCCGCGTTGAACACGATCCGGAACGTTCCGAACGACTGAGCCCGCCATTCGGGGCGGAAACCGAAAAGGACGACGTGCCCTTGATCGAGCTCGACATCGAGCGCGGCCGCTTTCCCTTGGAGATATTTCTCGCCGATCAGGTACCCCGATAGGAGCGGTGAGCCCGTCTCCGCGTATCTGGCCAGGACCTTGCCCTTGAAACCGTCGAGCAGGTCGAAGACCGGGCTGCCGTCAACGAACACGGCCGCCTTCTCGGGCATGCCGGCCATCACCGGATGGGTCGTCTCGACGTTGACCTCGACGATCGATCCACGCAGGAAGAACTCCTCCGCCTTCAGGCCTTCAACGGCGTTCTTGAGCGGCAGTTTGAACTGCTGGATGGCGAAGCGGGCGGCCGAGTTGAAGCAGACGAGGGTGCCGCCTCCGCAGATGAACGCCTCGAATCCCTTGAGATCATCGGCCGTGAGGGCGTACGCGTATTCCGGCCGGACGGCCCGGGCGGCACCTCCCGCGCGGGCTCCGGCCTGTGGCGCGCCGGCGCCCCCGGCGGGTGGTCCTCCAGCGGGCGGCGCTCCGGCAGCGGGCGCCCCCGCTCCTCTAGTGCCTTGGCCGCCGGCCGCGCCTTCCAACGGGATCCGGGCGTCATCAGCGAGGATGATCACGTCGACTTTGCCCCGGAGCGGGGCGTGAAAATCCTCGGGATGCAGACTGACGAACTCAAAGCCGTACTGCTCGAGCAGCCAGCGGGTCCAGCCCTCGTCCATGCTGCCGCTCCACGGCTGATAAAGGCCGAGGCGCGGCTTCTTCACGGGCGCGCCGTTGGCGGCCGTGCGTTCGGCGATGAGGGCCAGCGATCCGACCAGCTCGGACTGGGCCGAGGCCGAAAGACCGCGGATCAAATAGCGCCCGCCCTTGCCCGGTCCTCCTGCCGCGAATTGAACGGAAGCGCCCTGCTTCCAGGCGCGGTTGAGGGCGCGGAAGACGTTGTTCTGGGCGGGATCGACCGCGAGCGCCCGCCCGCTGCCGGTGATCCTGCCGGCCGGCGGAACGATGGCCGCCGCGGCGGGATTCGAATCGAAGCCGATGCCGGGGACGCTGTCGAACGGGGCCGGGTCGGCGGACGCCGCGATGTTATAAGGGGAGAGCTTGATCTTCGGATCCGGCGGAGGGCCCAAGAGCTTCATCTTCGCCCGGACCTCCTCGCCGAGCGGCGTCGAGACGGCCGCCCATTTGAGGCCCATCTGCAGGGGCAGGGTCCAGCCGGCCGCGTCATAAGGCCGCAGCGGCGGTCCGCCCGGATATTGGCGCAGGTCGGGATATTTTTGGACATCGAGGACTTCGCGGGCCATCGCCGCGAACTCCTGATCGGTCGGAATTATCCAAGTGCCTGCGGCGTAGGTCACGTTGTCCAGAGAGACGGGATCCGTCAATTGAAAGACGCGCACGCCTCCGAAAGCGAGGCGGCGAAGAAGCTCGACGGCGGCGACGGGATCACGCTGGTCCTGGGGAAAGACGTAGGCGTACGGCGCGCTCTTTTTCCCGCGGCCGATCTGATCGCGGCCGGCCTGATAACGATTGTACAGCAGAGACGCCTTGTACTTCGCCGCATACTCCAGCACGGCCAACGAGGCCGTTTCATTGTAAGCGACCGCGTCGCCCAACCGCCACCATCCTGGCCTCCAGGGGCTGGAGTACAGGCTCTGCGGCCGGAGGTCGCGGAATGCCGGCGACAAGTCCTTTATCGTGGATTCGCGGGGGGCGGCCATGTTCCCCGCCGTCTCCGTCCAAAAGGCCGGGATGTTCTTGAAGATGGGGGCGTAGTCGACATAGCCCGGATACCAGGCGTCGAAGCTAGTGCCCATGTGCGTGGCGCCCGTCTGGCCGCGCTCTTCGAGGCCCTTGGCGATGGCCATGCCGATCATGTTCACCTCGCGCGACGAGAGATAGGGCGCCTCGAGCCCGACGGGTTCGGAGAACGGCGGCAGCCAGATGCGCGTCGGGAACGGCGCCGTCTGGTGATGGACATAAATGATATGAGGCTCCCACTTTCGCCAGACATGTTCCATGAGTCGCGACTCGATCATGTTGATCATGTATCCGTCGCGGTTGTTATCGTGGCCGACATACTCCTGATAAAGGCGCGGCAGTCCCGACGACTCATACGGCGTGCCGAGGTTTTTCAGGAACCATTCGCCGACCATCTGCTGGCCGTCCGGGTTCATGGTCGGCCAGAGCATGACGATGACGTTCTCGAGGATCTCCTGGATTCGGGGATCCTCCATGCGCGTCAGGAGGTCATAAGCAAGCTGGGGGGTCATTTGGGGACCGGCCACCTCGGTTGCGTGGCATCCTCCGTCGATATGGACGAAGGCCTTGCCTTCGCGCGCGAGAGCGCGGGCCTCGTCATCGGTCAAGCCTTCGGGATGGGCCAGGCGTTGGGCGATCTCCCGCAAGCGGTCGATCTCAACCAGGTTCTTCGCGCTCGAGATCAGGGCGTAGTAAGCGACGCGGCCCTGGGTCGTCTTTCCGGCTTCCACGAGCTTCAGGCACTGGCTCGACGCGGCCAGCTTCTTGAAATAATCGATCGTCTGGTCGTACGTAGCCAGTTTCATGTCGGCGCCCGGCTTGAATCCGAGGACGGATTCGGGCGTCGGGATCTGGCCCGCGCCCAGGACCCAAAAACCGTGAACCATGAGAAACGCAACAAGGACCAGTCTGACTCTTTTTCGCATCGAGATCGCTCCTCACAAGACGTTTTCCATATGTCTGCCGTAGGCAAAAGGGGACGACGCATCCTGTCCCTCATTTCCTTGTCGAAGAACAAAGGCCGGCTTGGCGGGATAAATGGGGACAGGATGCGTCGTCCCCCTTTATTCCTATTTTTTCGCTGCCTGCCGCCTGATCTCCGCGCGCAGGTAACGGAACCAAAATCCGATTCTTCGGCGTTCCGATGGCTTGCTCGAACGGGAATCATGGATCTGTCCAGTATCGTATTGGGGCGAATCGAGGATGTCAATTGCCGTCGTAAAAAAACGTCTTTTTTCGAGCGCCGGTTGGTGTATAATCGGAAAATCTCAATGACAGGAGGCCTCTCGTGAAGCGTTTGTTCTCTCTTCTTATGGTTTTAGCCCTCGTCGCCCCGGCATTCGCCCAGGCGATACCGCAGCAAGCGGAACCGCCGGCCAAGCCTCAGGCGCCCGCGGCCAAACAGGAACCCCCGGCCAAGCCGGATCAGGCCGAGCCTAAACCCTATGACAAAGTGGTCACCCCCGATTTCAAGACCCAGACGGGCGTCTTTAAAGCCCACACGCTCAAAGGGAAGTTCCTTCTCGAGATCCCCCCGGCCGAGCTGGGCAAGGATTTTCTCCTCGTCGTCCAGATCAAGAAGAGCCCGAGCGCCTCGAGCTATCCGGGCCAGGGCGTCGAAGACCTGGTCGTCCGCTGGGAGATGAGAGATAACAAGGTCCTCCTCCGGGCGGTCTCCTTCGCCAACATCGCCGATCCCAACGACCCGATCAAAAAGGCAGTCGAGGCGATGAACACGGCCACGATCATGGCCGCCTTCAACGTCGAAGCCCTGGCCGCAGACGGCTCCCCGGTCATCGACGCGACCAAGTTCTTCACGAGCGACGTGAACGAGATCCCGGTGAAGAAAACGCTTCAGGCCCAGGGCCTGGACGCGAACCGCAGTTTTTTGGACAAGGTCAAGGTTTACCCGCTCAACTTGAACGTCGAGGCGACCCAAACCTTCAATCCCAAGCCGGCCACGCCGCCGGCCGGCTTTCCGCCACAGATGATCGACATGCTGCCCTCCCCGCCCAGCCCGACCGCCGTCGTCCATTATTCCTTCGTCAAGCTTCCCGATAAACCGATGATGGGCAGGCTCGTCGACACGAGGGTGGGATATTTCACCCACAGCCATACCGATTACAGCCTCCCCAACCACGAGACCAAGCGCCGCGACCTCATCGCCCGCTGGCGCCTGGAAAAAAAGAATCCCGGCGCGGCCAAGAGCGAGGCGGTGAAGCCCATCGTCTTCTATATCGATCCGGCCACGCCCAAGAAGTGGGTGCCTTACATCCTCAAGGGCGTCGAGGCCTGGCAGCCCGCTTTCGAAGAGGCCGGCTTCATCAAAGGGATCCAAGCCAAGGTGGCCCCCACGCCGCAGGAGGACCCCGACTGGTCGGCCGACGATGCCCGCTATTCGGTCATCCGCTGGGTCCCCTCGACAGTGGCCAACGCCATGGGCCCGCACGTCTCCGACCCTCGGAGCGGCGAGATCCTCGAAGCCGACGTCGAGATCTACCACAACGTCCAGCAGCTCGCGCGCGACTGGTATTGGACACAGTCGGGTCCCCTCGATCCGCGCTGCAAAACGCTCCCCCTCTCCGACGAGGTCATGGGCGATATCCTTCTTTATATCGTCACCCACGAGGTCGGCCACTCGCTCGGCCTGCCCCACAACTTCAAAGCGAGCGCCACCTATCCCATCGAAAAGATCCGCGACAAGGCCTGGGTCAAGAAGAACAGCCATGTCCCGACCCTCATGGACTACGCCCGCTTCAATTACGTCGCCCAGCCCGAGGACGGGCTCGATCCCAAGGACCTGATCCCAAAGATCGGGCCGTACGACATCTTCTGCATCAAATGGGGCTACATGCCGATCCCGGCGGCCAAGACGCCCGACCAGGAAAAGCCGACCTTGAACGAATGGTGCAAGGTCCAGGAGACCACACCCTGGCTGCGGTTCAGCACCGCCGGCACGCGTGGGACCGATCCCGGCGAGGAGACCGAGGCCGTGGGCGACATCGATGCGGTCAAGGCCACCACGCTCGGCTTCAAGAACCTGAGGCGGGTCATGGACATGCTGGCCAAGGCCGTCCTCAAGCCCGGCGAAGATTATGCCGATCTGGAACATATGTTCCAAGCCATTTGGGACCAAACCCGGCTCGAAACGGGACACGTGGCCAACATCATCGGCGGTTTCGACAGCGAGCCGAAGGTCGGCTTGGCCCAGGGCGTGCGCTTCACGCCTTTGTCCAAAGCTCGTCAGCAGGAGGCCGTCGCTTTTCTGAACGAGAACGTCTTCAAGACGCCGGCCTGGCTCCTTCCGGCCGAGATCCTGCGCAAGGTCGAACCGACGAGCGGCCAGACGAGAGTCCTGGCCCTGCAGCAGGGAGCCCTGAACAGCGCCTTGAGCGCGGCCCGCATGACGCGGCTCCAGGAGCACGAGGCCATCCTCGGCGATCAGGCGTACACCGTCGCTCAGCTGCTGGCCGATGTCAGGGGCGGCATATTCGCCGAGCTCGCCGCCGAGGCGGGGATCAAGATCGATCCCTACCGCCGCAACCTGCAGCGGGCCTATGTCGAACTCGTCGGCGGCCGCTTGGCGGCGGCCCCCGCGGCGGCCGCAGCCGCGCCCGCCATGAAAGACGACAGCCGCGGCGCGATCCGGGCGGAGCTTAAAACTCTGCGCGACATCCTCTGGTCCAAGGGGCCGGCGGCGGGCGACACGGTAACCAAGAATCATCTGTTCGATCTGATCGATCAGATCGCCCTGATCCTGGAGCCGAAGAAATAATCAACCCATTGGACTCCCCGGGCTGAAGCCTGGGGTATGCTAAGGGTTGATGCTGAGCGGCGCTCTTTACCCCGATTTAAAAATCGGGGTTTGGCGCCGTCGAATGTATCGAGGAAGGAGCGTCGTCCATGGACGATAAGACATCGGCCCCGTTCGTTCCGGCCGAGAGCGGAGTGCGGGAATTCACCCCGCGCGCCGTCCTGCTCGGCGTGGTCATGGCCGCCTTCATGGGAGCCGCCAACGCCTACCTGGGGCTCAAGGCCGGCATGACGATCGCCGCCACGTACACAACCGCCGTCGTCGGCATGGCCGTGATCAAAGCGCTCGGCGGGACGATCCTCGAGGAGAACTGCGCCCGGACGGTGGGCTCGATCGGAGGGAACGTCGCCTCGGGGGCGATCTTCACTCTGCCGGCCTTCTTCATCGCCGGCCTCTGGCTGCCGTTCTACGAATTCAAGCACTACCTGATCGCGACGGCCATCCTGATCCTGGGCGGCATCCTGGGGATCATGTTCGTCACCATCACCCGGCGCATTCTCATCGGCGAAAAGGACCTTCCCTTCCCCGAGTCGGTCGCGGCGGCCGAGATCCACAAGGCCGGCCAAAAAGGCGCGGCCGGGACCGGACATCTTCTGGCCGGGATGGGATTGGGCGCGCTTTTCACCGCCCTGACCGAGTTCAAGGTCATCGCCTTGAAATGGCAGCAGGTCCTGTCCGTCGGCAAGGGGTCGATGCTCCTTCGCGGCCCGGAGACGAGCTCCGCCTTTCTCGGCGTGGGCTATATCATCGGCCCGAAGCTGGCCGCCATCAATTTCAGCGGCGGGATCCTCGCCTGGGGTCTGTTGGCCCCTGCCCTCGCCTTCTTCCTGAACTACAATGACCTGGCCGGCGTGGCCGACTGGGCCGTCGAGATCACCCGGGTTTGGCGGAACTATGTCCGTTACATCGCCATCGGCGGTATGTTGGTCGGCGCTTTCTACACCCTGTTCAAGATGCGGAAGAGTCTGGCCCAGGGTATCTCCCGCTCGCTGTCGACGATCGCCCGCCGGCCCGGCGCCGCGGCCGTCTTTCCTCCTCGGACGGACCGCGACATCGACATCAAATGGGCCCTGGCCGCCGCCGCGGCCATCGCCGTCCTCGTGTTCTTCATCTTCAACGGTTTTTCCCAGAATATCCCCGCCTCCTTGGTCGCCGTCCTGCTGATGATCATCCTCGGGTTTGTCTTCGCCGCGGTGTCCGGCTACCTGGTCGGCGTCATCGGGGTCAGCAGCAATCCGACGAGCGGCCTGACCGTCTCGGTTCTGATCATTGTCGCCTTCGTCATGGTCCTTTTGGGCCTGAAGGGCGGGAGCGGCATCTCGGCCGTCCTCATCGTCGCCGCCTTTACCTGCGTTTCGGTCTCGGTGGCCGGAGAGATGATGCAGGACCTCAAGGCCGGCCACATCCTGGGCTGCACCCCCTGGCGGATGCAGCTCGGCGACGTGTTCGGGGTCACCGCCGGCGCCCTGGTCATGTTCTTCGTCCTGTCCGTCCTGCATTTGGGGAACATTAAGCAGGTGGTCGCCGTGAAGCTCGACGAGCTTCAGACGGCCGGCGTCACAGAAGTGACCTACGACGGGAGACACCAGGCCATCCCGGCCGGGACGTACAGTCTCGCCGACATCAAGGGCATGATCCCGGAGAAGCAGAACGAGATCCTGAAGACCAACGGCGGGTTCGGCGGGGAGAAGATCGCCGCCCCGCAGGCCAGCCTGATGGCGGTCGTGGCCAAGGGCATTTTAGAGCGCAAGACAGAGTGGATCCTGATCCTGGCCGGCATGTTCATGGGACTGGCCTTCATCCTGATGCAGGTCCGCAGCCCGATGCTGATCGCCGTGGGCATGTACCTTCCCATCGACACCTCGTTCGCCATCTTCCTCGGAGGAGTCTTCAAGGCGATCCTGGAAAAGAGGATGGAGACGAAAAAGATCGGCGGGGAGGACAAGGACCGGGTGATCAACACGGGGACCCTGCTGTCCTCCGGTTTGATCACCGGGGAAGCCCTCATCGGGATCCTCTTCGCCGCCCTGGCCTTCGCCGAGGTCGAGATCTTCCAGGTCTTCAAGAATCCCTCGTACCTGCTCGGCCTGGCCGGCCTGGCGATCCTCGGTTCGTTCCTGGTCGTCCGCGCCCTGAGCGCAGCCGGCCGCAAAGCCGCCTAGTGTTGCGTCTCAATAACGGCTTTACTATAATCTTGGAACTGTCATTCCCGCCCCTGCCTCCGCAGGGGTAAACTTGTCCCCACGAAAGTGGGGAGCGGGAATCTGTCATTCCCGCGAAGGCGGGAATCCAGATAAAAAAAACTGGATTCCGGATCAAGTCCGGAATGACAACATTGGTAAGTCATTGCTGATACACCACACTAGCGGACCGGTCCACGACGATCGCGCGAACATGGGCATCTTGAAAGAGAAGCTTCCGCCGGACCGGACGTTCGAGCAGATCAAAAACCATTATGAGGTCGAAAGATCCCTGGCGGCGCGATTGAAGAACAGCTCCCGAGAGGAGAGAATGGCCCTCTACCCGCTCCTCTACGACGAGCTCTTTAAAGGCGTCCCCGACCATGACCGGCTCCGGCGCACGACCGAGCCCGGCCCGCAGGATGCCCGCCAGCAAATCAAGCTGAGATTCGTCGAAAGCTATCTCGATCCTTCGGTCACGTTAGTCGAATTCGGCCCGGGGGATTGCGGCTTCGCCCGGCAGATCAGCCCGCGCCTGAAAAAGGTCACCGCCGTGGATATTTCCGACCAGAGGAGCCCCCTTTTTAAAAAACCGGATAATTTCGAACTGATCCTCTACGACGGCTTCCATCTGGAATTTCCGGATCAGTCGGCCGATGTCGTCTTCAGCGATCAGTTCATCGAGCATCTGCATCCCGAGGACGTGGAAGAGCATTTTCGACTGGTGAACAGAATTTTGCGGCCCGGGGGAGTTTATATTTTCCGGACGCCGCACGCCTTCTCGGGCCCTCACGACATCTCCAAATATTTCTCGGCCACGCCGGAGGGATTCCATTTGAAGGAATGGACCTACCGGGGCCTGGTCAAGCTTCTCAAAAAGCTGGCCTTCTCGTCCTGGTCGGCTCGTGTCCGGCTGAATCGAAAACCGAGGGCGTGTCCTGCTCTTTACATGAATATCGTAGAGATCCTGTTCAAGAATCTGCCCCGCCGTCCGCGGAAATTCCTCTCGCGGTATTTTCTGCCGCGTAAGATATGGATGGTCGCCGTCAAATAAATTTCAGGGCAGGACCTGGCCGTCGAAGAGGCGGATGATCTTCTGCGAGCGGGCCGAGATGTGGTCGTTGTGGGTGACCATGACGATGGTCCGGCCCTCCTTCCAAAGCTCGGTCAGGACGTCCATGATCTCCTCGCCGCTCTTCGAGTCGAGATTTCCCGTCGGCTCGTCGGCGAGCAGGATGGGCGGATCATTGGCCAGGGCCCGGGCCAGGGCGATCCGCTGCTGCTGCCCCCCGGAGAGCTCCGAGGGCCGATGAGAGCGCCAGTCGTAAAGCCCGACGGCGTTCAGCAGCTCGGTCACCCGTTCCTTGCGCTTCCTCGCGCTCTTCCCGTTGAAGAGCAGGGGGAGCTCGACGTTCTCCCAGGCCGTCGCGTACGGCAGAAGGTTGAAATTCTGGAAGACGAAGCCGATCTTGCGGTTGCGCACGGCCGCCAGCTGGTCGAACGACAGCCCGGCCACCTTGTCGCCGTCGAGCACGTACTCCCCCGCCGTCGGCGTGTCCAGACAGCCGATGATGTTCATCAGCGTCGATTTCCCCGATCCCGAGGGCCCCATGATGGAGATGAACTCGCCCTTTCCGATCTTCAGCGAGACGCCCCGGAGCGCTTCCAGGGACTGGCTGCCCATCAGGTAGATCTTCTTGATGCCTTGGAGTTCGATCATGATGAACCTCTATTCATAGCGGAGCGACTCGATGGGATTCGACCGGGAGGCGCGCCAGGCCGGAAAGATCCCCGAAAGGAAGACGAGCGCTCCCAGGATGATCATGTAGGCGATGAAGATCTGTAGAGAGAACTCCGGCCGCAGCAGGTACGCCTCGATCCCGAACGAATCATAGTTGATCGGGGCGAGACGGATGAGGTGGACAATGTTGAAGGCGGTGATGAACCCCCAGAACGTTCCCTTGGCGAAGACGAACATCGTCTCCAGGATGAACTGCTGGACGATGACCCGCCGCCGCGCTCCGATCGCCAGCTTGATCCCGATCTCCTTGGTCCGTTCCTTGGCCACGGCGTACATCAGGTTGGTGACGCCCACGGCCCCGATGAGCAGGGTCAGCACGCCGATGATGCCGAGGAAAATTTCGATCCCCTTGAAGACGGCCAAACCTTCCTTGTTGTTTTCGATCGTATTCCAGAAGCCGAGGGCGTAGCGGTCAGCGGGGTCGAAACGGTCTTTCCGGCCGAGGAGCGCTCGAACCCGCTCTTCGATCAGCATCGACTGGCCGGCCTCGCGGGGCTGGATGTGAATGCGGTCCAGGCGCCGGCGGTTGTCGATCTGGCGATAGGCATGGAAGGAAAGATAGATCTGGTCGGCGTCCGGCCCCTGATACATCGAATCCTGGATCTTTTTCTTCAACACCCCAATCACGGTGAAGGGAATGCGATTGATGACGATTTGATTCCCGACGGGATCGGCGGCTCCGAACAGGTCCGAGGCGACCTTCCAGCCGAGGAAGGCGACTTTCCTCCCCTCGGCGACATCGTCGGCGTTGAGGAAGCGGCCGCCCATCTGAGGAACTTGTGTCCTCATCACGGCGAATTCGGCGGTCGTTCCATGGACCGTGCGGTTGATCTCCTTGCCCTTGGCCGACACCTGGAAATAACCATACGATTCCGGGGCGATGCGGAGGATCTCCGGGATCCTGTCCTTGAGGTAGTCAATGTCCTCCGGGTAAAGGAAGTTCGGGCGCCCCTTGGGCAAGCCCTCGAATTCGAGGGATGTCTGGCCTCCGGAGACCATGATCAAAGTCTCGCCCAGCCCGCTGAAAGCGACCTGGAACTGAATGGACATGCCCTGACCAAAGGCCATAAGAAGGAGAGTAGACAGCGTCCCCCAAAAGAGGGCGAAGGTGATGAGCGAGGCCTTCTTCCGGCGCTTCCGGTACTCGCTCCAGAAAAATCGGGGCAAGGTCAGGTTCATGTCATATCCTCAGTCTATTTTCTCAGCGCGGCGATGGGATCGGTCGAAGCGGCGGTCCGGGCAGGGATGATCCCGGCCACAACGCCGATCACGAGCAGAATGAGAACGGTCGAAACGATGACCAGCGGATTCAAGACAGGAACCCCGACGAAATCACTGAAACTGCCGGCGGGGACGGCTTTGGCCGCCTGGAGAACTCCCGCCGAAAGACCGAACCCGATCAGCCCGCCGAAGAGCATGATCACCAGCGACTCGCTGAAGAACTGCCAGAGGATCGTCCGCCGGCGGGCGCCCACGGCCAGCTTGATCCCGATCTCGCGCGTCCGCTCATCGACGACCACGCGCATGATGGACGCGACGCCCACACCGCCGACGAGGAGGGTGAACGAGCCGATGACCCCCAGAAAAACGGTGAAGGCCATAAAAAAGGTCGTGAACTGCTTCTCGAAATCCATGGTGTCCCAGATGGAGATGGCGTCCGGATCGACCGGGTTGAAGCCGATCAGTTTGGCCAGGTATTTCTTGACGTCCTCGGTGACCGCCTTGCTTCGGCCGAGGTCGAGCGGGCGGAAGATGAAGTTCGAGACGTATTTGTATCCGTAAAGCGCGGCGAACGTCGTCCAGGGGATGAAGGCGCAGCGCTCGTCGCGCTGGCCGTTGTAGTTGGAGTTCTGGAGCTTTTTACGCATCACGCCGACGACGGTGAAGGGAACGTTGTCGATGAAGATCGTTTCTCCGACGACGTCGAGCCTGTCGAAGAGGTCCTGGGCCAGAACATCGCCGATCATGCAGACCCGCTTGCGGCCGGCCATGTCTTCGGGGTTGATGAACCGGCCCGTCTCGGCAATCGTGTTGCGCATCAGCTCGAAGGCGGGATTGACGCCCCGGACCGTATTCCGGAACTCCTTCCGGCCGTGACTGATGAGGCGGCTGCCGACGAATTCGGGGCTGATCACTTCGATGCCTGGGACCTTGTCCGGGATCGCTTCGACCGTTTCCGGAGTGACGCGGACGGGCTTGCCCTTGAGCAATCCCTGCCAAGGCAGGGTCGTGGTCGAAGGAAACCCGAGGACGATCCCCTCCCCCATTCCGTGAAACCTCTTGATCTGGGCCTTCCCCACCGAATCGCCGAAGGCGATGAGCAGGACGACGGAGAACGTCCCCCAGACGACGCCCGAGAGGGTCAGGGTGGTCCGGAGCGGCTGGCGGATGAGGTCCCGGACCAGGTTGCGGAAAAAGATGCCGATCATGGGCCCGGCTTATTTGATCTCGCGGGGGGGCCGTTCGACGACCTTGTCGCCTTCCTTGACCCCGGACAGGATCTCGATGTTCAGCCCGTCGGACAGGCCGGTCTGGATCTCGATCTTCTTGGTCTTTTCGGTCTCGCCTTCCTGACCCTCGGGGATCTCGACGAAGCGCTTGCCGTTCTCGAAGATGACCAGCCGCTCGGGGAGTATGAGGACTTGCTTGCGGTCGCGGATGCGGATGCTGGCCGTGGCCGAAAAACCGGCTCTCAAAGTCATCCCGCTGGTATTGCTGATCGAGATCTCGATGTCGAAGAGGGTGGCATTCCCTTCTTTCTTGGCCTTCGGATAGATCCGGGCGACCCGTCCTGCGATCTTCGTCTCGGGCAGGGCTCCGATCTGGATCTCGACGTCCATGCCGGTGACGAGCTTGCCTACGTCGATCTCGTCCACGGTGCCCTTGAAGCGGAGGCTGGCCATGTCGGCCAGGGAACAGAGCTCGGTCCCGGGCTGATAGTTGGTCAGGGGCACGACGGGGTCGCCCTGGAACACGTTCTGGGACAGGATGATACCGGTGGCCGGGGCCTTGATGAGGGAGTTGATCTCCACGTTGGACATGCTGATCCGGCCCTTCTCCATGAGTTCGAGCCGGTCCGCGGTGATTTTGTACCTAAGGTTTGCTTCTTGGTAGGAGCTTTCGACGGCCTCCATGTCGGATTGGGAGATCAAAGACTTTTTGAACATCTCCAGCTGCCGCTCCCAGTCGGCCTTCAGCTTTTTCATGGTCACTTCGGCCAATTCCATGCCCCGGCGGACCTCGACGTATTCGAGCGGCGTGGGGTTGGGAGAGATCTTGAAGAGGGGCGCGCCCGCCTTGACGGCGTCGCCCACCTTGAAGAGCACCTCGGAAACGATCCCCGGGATGGTCGATTTGACCTTGGTCTCCCGCTCGGGTTCGATCGTCCCGACGGCCAAGGCCTTTTCCTGGATGTCGCCCCGGGTAACGGCGACGAGCTTCGTCGCCTCCTTTTTCTTCCCGCAGGCGAGGAGGAAATAGAAGAAGACCAGGATGAACAGGGCGGCGAAGCCGCGCAGAATCCACTTTTTCATGGCATACCTCGACTCATTCTTTCCTACCCCTATAGACGAAATCGCGGGGAAAAGGTTCCGAAATATTTTAGGATTCCGCGCTCCCCTGGAGCGCCGTTCCATTATTTGCGCTCGACGAGTTTCACGTAGCCGTATTTCTCCAGGAGCTTGATGAATTTCTCGACGTCCTGGAGGGCGGGCGCCGGCACGTTCATGAAAGCCGCTTCGGCGGCGGCAGCGTCGCGGACTTGGAGGATCGACCTGCGGCCGTCGATGAAGTTCCGGATCTCATCCATCATAGCCGAGACCTTGGCCACGATGGGCCGGGCTTCCGCGTCCTGGATCTTGGTGTAATACTCCATCATGTCGAGGGGGCCGGTCATCTTCTCCGTCCGGCCGGGAACGATCTTGCCGAACCGCATCTCGTCGGCCGTGAGGGCGGCCGCCTGAGGCTTGAGGGCTTCCTTCAGGCAGCGGGACTTGTAGGCCTCATCGAGGGCCTTGGCGAACGGGAGACGGCAGGCCTCGACGGCCTTGATCTGGGTCTGAAGGAGTCCTTCCAACCGCTTGTCGGTTTTAATGAAGAAGCGGGTCGAGCCGAGCGTGTCGGCCTCGCGGACGAAGCCTTGGGCCAGGATGTTCTGGGCGTCCTTGAACGACGCCTGGAGATCGGCCGGCGCGGCGTCGCGAAGGCGGCCGTCGGCCCGGACCTTATCCTGGCCCAGCCTGGCGAAAGATCGTCCCGCGACTTCGGCGATGATCTTTTCCGTCTCGGCCGGACCGGCTCCGGCCAGGCAGACCGCGGAGGCCGCGGAGAGGAAGACGACCCTCTTGAGCTGGGTCGAATCGGACTTGTCGGGCGTGTCGCCGCTCGAGTGGTACCACATATCCGGCCAGCAGATGAACATGACCGCGGGGACCCTGACGCCGCCGTCGACGAAGACGATGTGGTCGCTCCCGCCGGAATGCTTGTCCATGACGGCCGGGAAGGGATCGCGCGTTCCCGTCGGCGACCAGATCGGGAGCAGGGTCGACTGCCCGTCGTACCTCTGCGTCTCCTCGGTCCACTCGACGAACGAGCGCATGACGTCGTTGAGGTACGTGGGCAGCGACCAGGGGGTCTGGACGCAGGAGAAGGTACTCCTGTTCTTGGCCAGCGATTCGCCGACCATGTCCTCGTTGATGTTGGCGAAGAACTTCTTGCCGATCTCGGGGAACTTCTTCAGGTAGGCGATCGTCCCCTCGATTTCGGGGACGAAGAGAAAGCGGACCGAGCGCCGGAGCGGCGGGATCTTGCCGTCGGCCGTGAGCTTTTTGAGGACCCGGGCCGTCTCGAGGATAGAGACGCAGCCCGAAATGTCGTCATTGGCCCCCTGCTTGGCCAGGCCTTCGTAAAGGTGGGCGGTGAAGACGAGCTCCTCGTCGGCGAGGTCGGTTCCTTTGATCAGGGCTTCGACCATCTGCTCCTTGTACGGGACCATCTGGGTTTTGACGATCGCCCGGACTTCGATCTTCGTCCCTCGCTCTAGCTGATCACGGAGTTCGTTGCCCTGCCGAGTCGAAACCATGAATCCGAAGGTCGGCTTCATTTTCTCGCCGCCGGAGATCCCTCCCCAACCGACCTGGTCCGGGTCGAACTCCGGATGGCTGGAGCTGTAGGCAATGATCCCCTCCGCGCCGAGTTTTTCCACGGCCAGGGCCTGGGCCGAGCCGGGATATCCGTTGACCAGGACGATCTTCCCCTTGACCTCCTTTCCCTCGTAAAAGCCGTCCCTGTTGCCGGGTCCGACATAGACGAGCTCAGCGGTGACATCCGCGTCCCTGCTGCTGGAACAGAGGCAAGCGGGGACTTCCTTGAGGTCGGCGATCTTGCGTTTCGAAGGCTTGGTGAGCCAGAGCTCGGCCGAGACCGCGTCCCAGGTCTTGGACGCGCTCGTGGGCAGATCGATTACGCGCGCGTCCGTGATCCCATACTCGCGGAGTTTATCGAGAAGGAAAGCTGTCTCGAAATAGCCACCCGCGTACTCCTCGGGCTTGCGATTGCGATTGACTCCCGCGATCAGGATCTCGTTCTGGAGGGCCAGGTCGCCCGAGGCTTCGTCGATGATGTCGCGAAGGACCTGAAGCGGGACAAGGGTCGGCTGGACCGTCCGGCCGAACTGGGCGTAAACGACCGCCGCCGCGGCCAGGATGAGGACAAACCAAGTCAGTTTTTTTTTCATGCGAACCTCCTTTAGAACTCAATCCATTTTAAGTATGTTCGGCGCGTGACGCAACCTCGGAGAGGTCAGCGTCTGTCATCGCGAGGAGCGGAGCGACGCGGCTAATCCCCCCTTCTCCCCCCTTTAGAAAAGGGGGATGACGATTCCCCCCTTTTCTAAAGGGGGGTGTGGGGGGATTATTTTCCCCACTTTCCCTTCGGGCACTTGCAATGACGGGGTTTCTCCGCACATTTCTTGACACAAACGGGTTGTGATATACTTCCGGACGACGATCTTTTTGGGAGATCGATAGGGGAAACAGGTAAAAACGGACAAACGGATTTCGCAAGGAGGCTGCCATGTCTGACATTCCCGTCGGCAAAGTGATCCATTACTTCGACCGCATCGGCGTCGCCGTGCTGGAACTGACGGAGACGATCCGGGTCGGCGACACACTCCACTTCCACGGCCATTCGACCGATTTCAAGCAAGCGGCGGATTCTCTGCAGCTCGAACACAAGAACGTGATCGAGGCCAAACCGGGCCAGGATGTGGCTTTGAAGGTGGCCCAGAAAGTCCACCCGCATGACGCGGTGTTCAAGGTCACGGGGGAAGGATAAGAATTTTTTCTGCGGGATCGAGGAGTTGCCATGACCATCGTTCGCCCACTTTGCTTTTTTCTGCTTATCGCCGTCCCGACCTTCTCCCAGGGACGGATGGTCAGCTTGAAGCTCTATCCCCTGGAACTGAGCCAGTCGGCGCCCCGCTCCCAGAGAGGAACCCCGCGGATCGCTCATGGAGCCCAGGCCGAGAAGATCATTAAACGGCTGGCCGAGCTCTCCGCGCCCTCCGGAACGACCATCCAATTCCGGGACTATATCGGAGCCTGGGCGGCAAAATAACTAATGGGCTATAACGATTCCCAATGGCCGAAGAGAGGTCTGAGAAGGCGGGACTTTTTCCGTTTCGGACTGACCGCGTCCGCGCTCTCGTGGCTGACCGGATCTTGCAAGAGGGCATCGAAGCCCGGAACGATCACCCCGAAAGACCCCCCGCCTCCCGAGCCGATCTATGAGTTGACCGAAGGCGATGCCCTGTACGATGATTTCGACGGGAACGGAAATTATCAGAGCTACGACAACCGGAACCTGGCCGAGGCCGGCCGGCTCAGCTCCAAGCTGTGGCTGGCTTATGTGGGGAGCGAGGTGGTTCTCGGCGATGCCGCCGACACTCTATTCGTTTGTGTCGATGAGAGCGGACGGCGGGTCGAGTACGCCCCATTGGAGGAACCGGTCCGCGAGCTTATCGCTGACCTGGCCGAGAATCCGATCCCGATCACGGCGCCGGACCGAGAGGCCCTTTCCAGCCTGCTCTTGGGTCCAGGGAGAGCCGCCGCAGCCGATATGGAGACCAAGCCTCTCCAAGAACAAATCCAGGTCATCCAATATCTCCTCAGCCAACCCCATGAGAATTTCAACGAGCGGGGTAGGAAGCTGGTTAAGATCATCACGGAGGCCAAACCGGCGGCCTCTCTCCGCGAAGGGCTCGCCGCGGTTTCGCGTCTGGCACGCGATGAGAGCGATCTTTATATCTGGAGTCGGCTCCTGGCCCACCAACAATTCTTTGAAAAATCACGAGCCTCGTTATTCCGGATGCCTTCACGAGAAGCTCCGCAGGAGATCGAATATGTTTTTGATGCTCAAGGCAGGTTGACGACCACCTCTCCGCACGTCCCTGGGCAACCTTACCACGCCCCCCACCGGCTTCTCGTGGTGGGACAAAAAGACGCCCTCTGGGATACCGGACGCGGATCCATCGCTATCGAAAAGGGAAAGATCTATAGTTCAGCTCAGGTCGTTCCTTCAGCCCGGAACGGCTATATCCTCCAGATGACCAACAAGATGAAGGACGCTTTCACCCGCTGTCTCCTCAACAATCCCCCGGAGCTCGGTTTCGCGGATTTCCGGTCCTTCAGCGCGGACGTGATGCTCTCGTCGGCCTCCACCTCTCTTCATTCGAGCGCTGGTTTGGACTATCACACGACCATTCCGGAGCAGCCGCCGGGAAAGAGCTGGCTCGCTCAGGTCGTGATCGTTAGAAATACCGCCGGGAACGTCGTCATCATGGGATCCACCACCAACATCAACCTGGGGACCTTTTGCGGAGACCTCCTCGGCCCGGCCCAGATGGACCGCTGGTATAACCTTCGGCTGGATATCGTCACGAACAGCCGGGACGATCGTCTGGGCCCCGAAGAGCTCCGTCTGGACTATTACCTGGACGGCGTCCTCAAAGCTTCTCGCATCCCGGAGGACAGTCCGATCCTTGTGGACCCGAACCGGATCGGATGGGGACCGCAACGGAGTTTCGTCGTCGCCAGCGAAAACAGCGAAGGGGACAGCATCGCCTGCTTCGATAACGTCAGGGCTGTCTACCGCAACAGAACCGGCTGATCCATGAGCCCCCCGCCCGATAAAGAACGACGTGTTCGACCTCTATGTGCCCGTCAAAGCGCTCTAATAATTATGGTGACAGATAACTCAATCCCTAAATATTCCCCAACCCCACCTTTGGAAAAGGGGAGATTTAATTTGGGGATTGAGTTATCTGTCACCGAAATAGGAGAATGACCATGAAAACCATCGAACTCAAGAAAATCCTCAAGCCGTATTACACCGCCTCGGCGACGAAACCCGCCATCATCGACATCCCGGCCATGAACTGCCTGATGGTGGACGGCAAGGGCGACCCAAACGGCCAGGCTTTTCAGGAGGGCATAGGCACTCTTTACAGCGTCGCTTATACGCTCAAGTTTACGTTTAAGAAAGAAAAGGCGATCGACTATCCGGTGATGGCTCTGGAGGGGCTGTGGTGCGCGGACGACGACGCCGATTTCTTGAACGACAAGCGCGAGAACTGGAAATGGACCCTCTTCATTACCCTGCCGGATGTCGTGACGAAAAAGGACGTCGCGCAAGCTGTGGACGCGGTCAAGAAGAAAGCGAAGTTCCCCCGCTTCCCGGAGGTCCGCTTCGAGAAGTTACACGAGGGCCAGGCCGCCCAGATCATGCACATCGGTCCCTACTCGACGGAAAGGGCGACGATCGAACGCCTGCACAAATTCGTCGAGGAGCAGGGGTTCAAGCTGCGCGGCCGGCACCACGAGATCTATATGGGCGACCCGCGCCGGTCCGCCCCGGAGAAGCTGAAGACCATCATCCGCCACCCGGTGGAATTAAGCTGACAGACACCGCCCTTCCATAGAATTGACATCGATCCGCCGGCGGCGATATAGTCAATTCACTAAAAGCGATTTCAACTCCTATCTCAAGGAGGGAAGGCGGTTCAATGAAAAAGAAAACTCCCGGCGGCCCGGCCGCCACGCTTCTCGTTCTCGTCGCGGCCATCGCGGCGCTGGCTTTCGCTGCCCAGGGTCCGGTTGACCGGGCCGATCTGGACATGGTCAATAAGATCCGGTTCGAGGGGCTCAAGCATTCGCAGGCGGGCAAGCTAGCCGCCTATCTCTCCGACGTCATCGGCCCGCGCCCGACAGGCTCGCCCGAGCTCGACCGGGCCAACCGCTGGACCGCGGCCAAGATGAAGGAATGGGGCCTGACCAACGTCGATCTCGAACCGTACGATGATTTCGGCGTCGGATGGGCTCTGCGCTATGTCTCGGTTCACCTGCTCAAACCCCATTACGCGCCGCTCATCGCCATTTCGGTCGAATGGGGATCGAGCACCAAGGGCAAGATCGCCGGACGGCCGGTCTACGTCGATATCAAGTCCAAGGCCGATTTCTCCAAATATCAAGGCCGGCTGAAGGGCAAGATCGTCCTCTATCAGCCGCCCAGACCCGTTCCGACACAGTTCACGGCCGACGCCCGGCGCCACGACGACGAGAGCCTTAAACGCCTCGCCGAGACGCCCATCGCGGCCGCGGTCCTCCCTGACCCCGACTACACCCGCACTTTTCCCGACGACCTCGAGGGCTTCTTCCGGTCCGAGGACATCGGCGTCCTCGTCTCGACGAGCGGCGCCCGCCTGCGGGAATATGGGACCGTGTTGGCCGGGGGCGTCCGCCAGGCCCGCGATCCCAAACGCGCCCGCCCCCTCCCGGAGATCATCCTCGCCGCCGAGCACTACAACCGCATCCATCGCATCATCGAGGAGTTCAAGGAACCGGCCGAGATGGAGGTCGAGGTCCGGACCGAGTTTTACGACAAGGACCAGCGCGGCTATAACGTCGTCGGCGAGATCCCCGGCGCGGACAAGAAGGACGAGATCGTCATGCTCGGCGGCCACATCGACTCCTGGAGCCCGGGGACGGGCGCGGCCGACAACGCCGCGGGCTGCGCGGTCTCGTTAGAGGCCGTCCGGATCCTCCAGGCGCTCAAGGTCAAGCCCCGCCGCACCATCCGGGTCGTCCTCTGGAGCGCCGAGGAGAAAGGCTGGATCGGGTCGAAGACCTACGTCGAGAAGCACTTCGGCGACGTGACCACGATGGCCCTCAAGCCCGAGCACGCCAAGGTGGCCGGGTATTTCAACTACGACAACGGCTCGGGCCGGATCCGGGGCATCTACGCCCAGTCGAACGCCGCCGTCGTGCCCATCTTCGCCGAGTGGCTCAAGCCCTTCGCCGACTTGGGCGCTACTCAAGTCGTGATGCGCGACACGGGCGGATCGGACCACGGGGCCCTCGATTATATCGGGCTCCCCGCCTTCCAGTTCATCCAGGACCCGCTCGACTACTCGACCCGGATTCATCACACCAACATGGACGTCTTCGACCACCTCATCGTCGAGGACCTGATGCAGTCGGCCGTGATCATGGCTTCGTTCGTCTATCACGCCGCCATGCGGGAGGAGATGCTGCCGCGCAAGCCCCTCCCCGACCCGATGAAATACCCCGTGAGGAGATGAGCAGGAAATAATCCCCCCTCCCCCCCCTTTAGAAAAGGGGCGGGGTGAGGGGGGATTAAATGTAGGGATTGAGCTAGTGTTGCATCTCAATAACGGCTTTACAATATTCCTGGAACTGTCATTCCCGCGAAAGCGGGAATCCAGATTAAAAAACTGGATTCCGGATCAAGTCCGGAATGACAACATTGTAAAGTCATTGCTGATACACCACACTAGCTGTCCCCGTAATTAAGGAGGAAAGAATGATGAAAAGAGAAACACGCGGACTGTCGCATTTCGGCGCCCTGATGATCGGTCTGGCCATCCTTGGGATGGCCCTGATGGCGGCCGCTCAGGCCTCCCCGGCACAGAAAGCCGAGACCGCGGCGAAAGCGCCCGAGCACGCGAAACAATACAAGCGGCTCCTCATCCGGAACGCGATGGTCATCTACGGAAATGGGGAGCCTCCCTTCGGGCCGACGAGTATCTGCGTAGAGGACGGGCTGATCGCGCGCGTCGGCGGCGCGCCCCGAGGCTGGGTGCCCGACGCCGTGATCGACGCCACAGGCAAGTACGTCATGCCCGGCATCATCAACGGTCACATCCACCTCCAGGACGAGCGCGGCGGCATCCCCCAGCCGTTCCAATACGAGATGAACCTCTATCTGGCGGCGGGCGCGACGACCATCCGCGACGCAGGGGCCGATTGGGTCAAAGCCAAGGAATGGCGGGCCAAGAGCGCCGCCCACACCCTGATCGCGCCGCGGATCCTGCTCTACGAGCGCATTTGGGCGGCGAAGGGGTCGCACACGCCGGCCCTCGTCCGCGAGGGCGTCCGCTACGCGAAGGAGCAGGGGGTCGACGGGCTCAAGGCCTCGGGCATGGACCGCGACCTGGCCGAAGCCCTGCTCGACGAAGCGAAGAAGCAGGGGCTCCGGACGGCCGTCCACATCGCCGTCGACGAGACGACGGCCAAGGACTGGGCCGAGCTGGGCGTGACCTCGATCGAACACTTCTACGGCGTCGCAGACGCGGCCCTGGACGGCATCCAGAACTTCCCGCCCGAACATAACGCCTCGAACGAGATCCACCGCTTCGGCCGCGCCGGCGAGCTGTTCATCCAGCCGAACCTCAACCGGAAGAAGCTCTCCGACGTACTCGACCTGATGATCAAGAACAACGTCTTCTGGTGCCCGACGCTCTCGATCTACATTGCCAGCCGCGACGTCATCCGGGCCCAGAACCAGCCCTGGTTCAAGGACTACCTCCACCCGACCCTCGAGCAGTATTTCCAGCCGGACATGCGGAACCACGGCTCGTATTTCCTGGGATGGACCAACACCCAGGAGGTCCGCTGGAAGAAGAACTACCAGGTCTGGATGGACGCGCTCAAGGAGTTCGGGGTCAAGGGCGGCCTCATCACCGTCGGCGACGACGCCGGATTCATTTACTCGATCTACGGGTTCGGCCATGTCCACGAGATGGAACTGCTCGAAGAAGCCGGCTTCCATCCGCTCGAGGTGATCAAGATGGCCACCGTAAACGGGGCGAAGCTCATCGGCTTGGAGGACAAGCTCGGCCGCGTCCGGCAGGGCTTCATCGCCGACCTGCTCGTCGTCAACGGCAACCCGGTCGAGAATCTGCGCCTGCTGAATCCGGCCGGCACCGACGTCGTGACATACGACGGGAAGGTCGTGAACAATTACAGCGCCCTCGTCCCCGGCGACCCGAAAGTCAAAGCCGCTCGCGGCGGCGGCATCGAATGGACGATCAAGGACGGCATCCCCTACCACGTCCCGACGCTCATGAAGGAAGTCAAGGCGATGGTCGACGAAGGCCGTGCCGAAAAGGAAAAGAAGAGATAAAGGATCGGCGCTTGGATGAGCATTCTTCCCGAGATGGCGTTTATGCGCTGAGCAGGGCCCCGAGCTTGCCGAAGATCTCGGCCGCGGCGGCCGTCCCTTTTGTCATCCCCGCCGTCCCTCTTGTCATCCTCGCGGAGGCGGGGATCCAGGCTACTGGCTAAACGGGCAGGATTCCCTCTCCCCACATTCGTGGGGACAAGCTTACCCCTGCGGGAATGACGGAGGGAAAAGGGAATGACAGTTCCGGGATTATTGTTAAGCCGTTATTAAGACGCGACAATAGAAAGATGATGCCGGCTGTGATTGACATCATTCCGCGTCAAAGGCTATAGTCTTTTTTTGCCGCGAAAAGGAAAAAAATGAAAAAGAAACTCACCCACATCACCGGCGCTCCCGTCGCCGACAACCAGAATGTCCTGACCACCGGGCCGCGCGGCCCGCAGCTTCTTCAAGATGTCTGGTTCCTCGAGAAGCTGGTCCACTTCGACCGCGAAGTGATCCCGGAACGGCGCCATGCGGGTCGACGGCAATTACGGCAGCACCCTCGGCTACGAGCCCAACAGCTACGGCGAGTGGCAGCAGCAACCGGAGTTCGCGGAGCCGCCTCTCGGTTTAGAAGGCGCCGCCGACCACTGGGATCACCGCGCGGACCAGGATTACTATTCCCAGCCCGGCAAGCTCTTCCGTCTGATGAAGGCGAACCAGCAGAAGGTCCTTTTTGAAAATACGGCCCGAGCCCTCGGCGACGCGCCCCGGGAGATCAAGATCCGCCACATCGGCAATTGCCTGAAGGCCGATCCGGCCTACGGCAAGGGCGTGGCCGACGCTCTCGGCATTCCCCTAAGCGAAGTGCCCAAGTAAACACAAAAAGGAGCCCTTATGAAAAAACATCTCCTCATCGGTTCGATGATCCTGGCCGCGTCAGTCTTCGTCGCTTTTTCCGTTGGGAAAGCGGCCGCGCCCCTTTCTCCGATCGAAGAGCTCGGCAAGAAACTCTTCTTTGACAAAGCTCTCTCCAGCCCGGCCGGGCAGGAGTGCGCCGCCTGCCACGGCCCGTCGGTCGGTTTCACCGGCCCCGCCGAGCGCTTCAATAAGGTCGGCGGCGTCTACGAAGGCGCGCTCAAGGGCCGCTTCGGCAACCGGAAGCCGCCGGCGGCCTCATATGCCGGCGAGAGTCCTAAACTCCATCTCGACAAGGAAGGGAATTTCGTCGGCGGCATGTTCTGGGACGGCCGGGCGACGGGAGACGCGCTGGGCGATCCGCTGGCCGAACAGGCCATGGGACCTTTTCTGAACCCACTCGAACAAAATATGCCCGACAAGAAGAGCATCGTCCTCGCCGTCCAGAAATCGAGCTACGCCCGCCTGTTCGAAGAGGTCTGGGGCAAGAGCTCTCTCGACGCCGGGAAGAACGTCGACAAGACCTATGAATTGATCGCCAAGTCCATCGCCGCCTACGAACGTTCGGCCGAGGTCAATCCCTTCAGCTCGAAGTTCGACGCCTTCTGGCGTGCTGCAAAGGCCAAAGGGCTGAAGGTCGAAACGATCGACGCGGCGACCGCCAAGAATTTCCGGAACCTCGGCCTGGCCGAGGGGGAGATCAACGGGCTCGTCCTGTTCAACACCAAGGGGATGTGCGCCGTCTGCCACGTCCTGAGTTCGGTCAACGGGAAGCCGCCCGTCTTTACCGACTACACCTACGACAATATCGGCGTTCCCAAGAACCCCGACAATCCCTTCTATGGACAGGCGAAGAACTTCAATCCGGAAGGAAAGGCCTGGGTGGACAAGGGGCTCGGCGGGTTCCTCGAGACGGTCGATAAATACAAAAGCCTGGCCGCGGCCAACATGGGCAAGCACAAGGTGCCGACCCTGCGGAACGTGGCTGAGTGGCCGTCGCCAGACTTCGTCAAGGCGTTCATGCACAACGGCGCCCTCAAAAGCCTGAAGGCCGTCGTCCAGTTTTACAATACCCGCGACAAGGCCGGGGCCAAATGGCCCGCGCCCGAGGTCAAGTCCAACCTCAATACCGATGAGTCCGGCAACCTGGGACTGACCGACGACGAGGAGAACGCCATCGTCGATTTCATGAAAACGCTGACCGACAAACGGTGAACATATAATCCCCCCTCACCCCCCTTTAGAAAAGGGGGCGTAAAATCGGGGACATTGACTCGCTACGTGTCCCCGATTTAAAAATTGTCATCGCGAGGAGCGAGGCGAAGGATCCGACCCTTTGGGTCGTCCTGAATGAAGTGAAGGATCTCATTCAACGTCGGGCAGTATGAATGAGTTCCCTCGGAAGACTCGGGACGACTCAAGGAGTCGCCTGAGCGAAGCGAAAGATCTCAGCGTACGTGAATTTATGGATTGCGTTGGCAATCACCAAAATTTAATTGACTGAAAATCCGGATACGTGATATATGGGAATGAGGAGGCCCACCATGAAAAAATCATTTCTCGCTGGCATGTTCCTCGTTTTCGCCCTTGTCGGCGCGTCGTATTTGACCCTCGCCGCGGCCAATCCGCAAGCCGGCGAGAAGCTCGTTCCCATCGATCTCTCCAAAGCGTCCGCATCGTTCCCCGTGGTCATGATGGCCCCTGAAGGCGCGACGGCGGCCGACGATTTCGGCAACGTCCTCGTCAAGAAAGTCCCCGCTTTCCAGGTCGAGGTCAGCTCTAGCGCCAAGGACATCGCCGCCCTCAAGAAAGAAATAACAGCTAATACCCTCAATAAGCTCAAGAAGTTCTACGTCGAAACGGCCGACGCCCTGCTCTACGAATCGACGCTCATGGGCAAATCGGAGTTTCATTTCGTGGCCAATGTGAAGGTCGGCAATTCCACATTCGGCGCCGAAGACACCAAAGGCCCCGTCTATACCAAGGCTAACGCCGAGTCGATGCTGAAGTGCTTCCAAACATTGAAAGCCAAATAGGGAGAAAATAGAACCGTCTTGTTACATGTTCCCGATTTTTTTTGAGCGGCCGGTTAATCGGTCTTGAGCTTTTTCTTTAGGGTCCTGAATTCATTCAGGTAATTTTTTCCTAAAGAGAGGTCGAATTCCATCAGCCATTTTTCAATATAATCAGGATCATATCCTGGATTCTTGAGGAGAATGATCCTGATGTCTTCCATGTCTCTCGGCCGTCCCGCGATCATTTTATGAATAACGACATCCTCAAGCGCGGCGAATTTGACCTTCGTTCGGCCCATCGCAATGTTTCCAGCGCGTTCAATGGCCTGACGTTCATATAGCGAATAGGAGAGAATAAAATCCACTCGAATCCCGCTTTTCTCATCAATGACAGGAAAAACCATGGTCTCTTTCACGAAACGATCGATGTCCGACACGAGCGATTTGAGATCGAGCGATTTCACCATGGCCTTGATTTTGGGTAGCCCCTCAAGGCCGATCCCGAGAGTCACATCGATGTCTTTCGTCAATCGGGGTTCGCCATAGATCAGAACAGCCTGTCCCCCGATAATCATATAGGGGATCTTGTTTTCGGAAAGAGCGGAGGCGAGTTTTTTAAGAAGATACTGAAACACGATTGACCGCCGCTGCGATTTCGATGTCCACTTCGATCCCAGCGAGAGCGTCTTGTGGGCAGAACCTGCCTAGCCTAACCGCTTCTTTGTACATCTCTTCAAAAAGACGGATATTGCGAGCGATATCGACCGTCTCTCTTTGAATGAGCTTCTTTTCAAAGCGTCGAAATTGACGAGCGTTCTTGATCATAGACGTGACCGGAAATTCGCCTTGCGATCTGACCTTTCTACCGTTAAATTATATCATAACCGGGCCAAGAAGGAAATTCTATTCGGCTTCGTTTCCAAGATATCCCCCGACGAGAAGACGAAAATGATGGAAGCCATGATGGAAAAATTCATGGCCAGCCTGAGCCCCGAGGACAAGCAGGCGATGATGGAAAACATGATGCCCAAGATGATGAGCGGGATGATGGGCGGGAAGGACTCTCCCCCGGGAGGAATGATGGGCATGATGATGGGCAAGAGCGGGTCGATGAGAGCCATGATGTCGAAGATGATGGGCTCCTGCGGCGAGGATGAGAAGACGGGCGAAGGGCCCTGGGACATGTGCCGGAAGATGATGGCGACCATCGGCAAGACCGCCGATCTAGCCGCTTTCGCCACCCCGGAAGTGCGCGGCCTGTTCGAGGAGTGGGCGGCGCAGATCGAAGAGGAGATCTTTCAATTCGTCCAGGAGTCGAAAACGACGGACGCCGACCAGATCGCGGCCCGTTTCAAGCTGTCCAAAAACAGCGCCAACTACTTCTTGACCCGGCTGTCGCAGCAAGGCAGGATCTCCCTTAAGGCCGAGAAAGCGGCCGATAAATAAAATAATATTTCGGGCAAAAGGATTCGCTTTTTCGCGCTCGGCGACATAGCCTCCCATTAATCCCCGATTAATAGCTTCTTTTTTAAAGCGTCTTACCGGATATATTTGAATCGCTTCGTGAAGCGCATTGTGCCGGGAAGAAAAATCCCCTATATTATCCATATGGGGGAAAAACATTTTGGCAAAAAGACTGGGTCATTCCCGCCGGGTCTTGACAAAGACGTCTTGATCATATAAACAATAATATTGGTTATATAACCATTAATGTAGGTTAATAGAAATTGTTCAAAGGATTGTTCGGTTCGGATAAGCGCGGGAAGATCCTCCTCTATCTGTTCACTCACGCCGAAGCCTATCCCACGGAGATCGCGACAGCTTTTCAGTGGTACTTGAATACCGTCCAGAATCAACTTCTTAACCTGGAAAGGGACGGAATGGTCTACAGCCGGCTCCGGGGAAAGGTCAGGCTATTCGGCCTGAATCCCCGAAATCCCTTCGCTAAAGAGATCAAGGCCATTCTCGAGAAAATGCTCGATTTCGTTTCAGAGGAAGATATAAATAATTTCTACCGGCCCAGGCTGCGCCCGAGACGGTCCGGAAAGCCTTTCTGATGCCGCGATCGCCACGCATCAAGGGCCTTTCCTTAAAGGATTTCGCCATCCTCATTTCCGACTATCTTCGCCGGAACGGTATCGAGACACTCTTATCGGGCGGCGCATGTGTTGCGATTTACACGAAGAACAAATACATGTCCTATGATCTGGACCTTGTCCTCGCCGCCAGCGACGATTATCGAAACGCTAAAAAAGCCATGGAAGCCATCGGCTTCGCTCAAAAAGGGAGATATTACGTTCATAAGGACTCACGATTTTTCATCGATTTCGTATCGCCTCCCGCATCGGTCGGGGAAGAACCGGTCAAAGAAGCCGCCGAAATCACAAAGGGGAAGAGAACTCTTCGGCTCTTATCCGTGACCGATTGCGTCAAGGACCGCCTGGCCGCTTTTTATCATTGGGACGATCGGCAGGCCCTGGAGCAGGCGATTATGGTCGCTTCAGCTCATCCTGTGGATCAGGGGGAAGTCAAAAGATGGTCCAAAGCCGAGGGGATGCTCGAAAAATACGGACGATTTCTCCACCGCCTATCTCATCCTGAGCAAAGCGAAGGATCTCAGCGTAAATGAATTTCGGGATTGAGTTGACTGTCACCGAAAAAATCCTTGCACTGTCATACCCGGAACCGTCATTCCCGCAAAAGCGGGAATCCAGATCAAAAAGACTGGATTCCGGATCGAGTCCAGAATGAATACATTGCAAATTCATCGTTGATGCGCCACACTCGCATCAAGGGGAGGTTTTGAAATGAAAACCAAGATAAAAAGGATTCTTGGATTAGGATTGGCCTGGATATTGATGTCCTGGCTGCCGCACGGGGCGATGGCCGAGGAGCGGGTTAATCGCCTTATCTCCATCTTGGAATCAGGAAAGCCGGCTATCGGCGTCTGGACCGGCGCGCTTTCGGCGCCTCGAATCGCTAAAGTGCTCGCAACCAGCGATGCCGACTTCATCGTCGCCGATGTCGAACATGACATCTACGATTTCGGCATGCTTCACCGGTTTCTCCTCGAAGTGCAAGATTTCAGCAATCGCTACCGGACTGAGCCGCGGGTCGCGCCGGTCGTCCTCGTCAAATTGGCCAACAGAGCGACTTGGGATCCGCGTTATGAAATCGCCGAATCGCTTAAGGTCGGACCGGCCATGGGGATATGGATTCCCATGGTGGAGAGCCGCGCCGACTTGGAGCGGGCCATTTCGGCTGTGCGTGGCGCGGAAACGTCGGCCTTGGCCGGGCTTAATATTCCAAAAGAGAGGCGCGATGTGTGGCCGCTCAATCCTAAGGGCGAATTGCTGGTCGTGGCCATGATCGAAACCGAAGAAGGTGTCCGTCACGCCCAAGAGATTGTAGAAACACCCGGTCTCAGTGCCATAGAGACCGTTCACATCCCGGACGCGGATGCAGGACGCATCCTAAAAATGTGTCGGGAACATAAAGTCATTTCGGCGACCAATGCCACGCCGGAGGATATCAAGACCAAAATCGAGGCGGGCTACAGACTGATCAGCGTCGGGTGGGATTTCGGTCTTTTGCAGAAAGGACTCAGCGATACATTCAAGGCTATGCGTCTGGCGATAAAATAGAATATTTAACAGGGCTTAATTGTCATCGCGAGGAGCGAAGCGACGCGGCGATCCGACGAAGTCGTCGTGAGGCGTCGAAGATGCCGTGGTGATCTCCACAATAAAATTCTTATCTTGGAGATTGCCACGCCGCAAAAGCGGCTCGCAATGACAGATCCTATCGGCGATTTCGGATTTTCTCCCCGCCTTGAACTTGACATCGCTTAATCCATGCTTTATGCTTCCTCACGACGGCTAGTTGGGGTATTCGAGGAGAAAATGCGCCCGGCGCGTCAGCCGGCCAGAACCAAAATCCTTCTTTTGGAGTGAATTCCCATGATAGGCAAGACCTTTTCGCATCATACGATCGTCGAAAAGCTCGGCGAAGGCGGCATGGGCGTTGTCTACAAAGCCCGCGACACGCATCTCGACCGCTATGTCGCCCTCAAGGTCCTGCCGGCGGAAAAGGTAGCGGACCCGGATCGGAAGCGGCGCTTCGTACAGGAGGCGAAGGCCGCGTCGGCGCTGAATCATCCGAACATCATTCACGTCTATGACATCGATCAAGCTGAGGGCACGGACTTCATCTCCATGGAATACGTGGACGGCAAGACGCTCGACCGACTGATCCCTCCCGAAGGGATGCCGCTGAGCGACGCCTTGAAGTGCGCGGTCCAGATTGCCGACGCCCTGGCGGCAGCCCACACGGCCGGCATCGTCCACCGGGATTTGAAGCCTGCCAACGTCATGGTGACGGAGAAAGGACTGGTCAAGGTGCTCGACTTCGGCCTGGCCAAGCTTTCTCCGCTCGCAGGCATCGAGAACGCGCAGACGGTCACGGTCGCGGGCACAATTTCGGGGACCCTGTCCTACATGTCTCCTGAGCAGGCCGAGGGCCGTTCAGTCGACGGCCGCAGCGACATTTTCAGCCTCGGGGCCATGCTGTACGAGATGGCGAGCGGCGTCCGGGCATTTGAACGGGACTCGGGTATTACGACACTGGCGCGCGCGGGATCCGAGTTTCGCCCTCGCCTATGACGCGCTCTCGAAATTCTACTGGATGCTCGGTTTCTTCGGTTTCATTCCACCCAAGGAAGGGTTCTCGGTAGGAATCTGGGCGGCGCTGCGCGCCGTGGAAATCGACGATACGCTGGCCGAGACTCACGCCCTGGTCGGTATGTACCGCAAGGAGCTGGACTATAACTGGCCGGAAGTCCAGAGGGAAATGAAGCGCGCGCTGGAACTGAATCCATCGTCGCCCACCGTGCGCCTGCGCAATGCGCTGAGCGGCCTGATGCCGCTGGGGCGGCTGAAAGAGTCGGTGGAGGAACTGAAGTTCGTTATCGAGTCGGACCCGCTGTCGCTTTTCAACCGCTGGTGGCTGGCCATCATGTACTACCTCGCCCGCGACAACGACCATGCACTGGAGCAGGCGCGGTTCATGATCGACATCGACCCCTCGTATTACATCGGTCACTTTATGCGCGGGGTAATTTGCCTGGACAAAGGAATCCTGGGTGAGGCGATCGCCGAGTTAAGGGAGGCGGTTAAGCTCTCCGGCAACATTCCCCTGATGATCGGGTGGCTTGGCCTGGCCTTAGCGAGCGCAGGTGAGGCCGGGGAGGCCAACACACTGCTGGACCGGCTATCCGAAATCTCCCGGGCTGCATACGTCCCACCTAGCAGCTTCGCCTGGATTCACCTGGGGCTCGGCAATGTTGATGAGGCCTTCACCTGGATGGATCGAGCGATCGATGGGCGGGATCCGATGATCGTACCGATTAAAAGCTATCCGTTTCTGGATCCGCTCCGCGCCGATCTGCGCTTCCACGCGCTCCTGCGGAAAATGAATCTGGAGGAATAGCCGGGGATTTTGGGCTTCACTATTTTTAAATTTTTATTTCACCGCCGCTTTCATATCCGCGTCCCGCTTCGCCTTGTAGTCCGTCCCTTCCTTCCAGTTGGGGAACGTGGACTCCGTGGAGAGCTTGTATCCCACCTTGAACAGAAGGCGCAGATCGTCGACCGCTCCGGATAGATCCCAATTTGAATCATATTCATCCGTCGGCTTGTGATATTTTTCGGCCAAAAACTTGGCCCTTTGAGCCAGCGTCCATTCTTTTCCGTGCTCCACACTGTCCGTCCCGGCGCTCGGATAAACCGCCGGGATCCCCTGCTTGGCGAAGGGAAAGTGGTCGGAACGGAAATACGACCCATGCTCGGGAGTCGGGTCCGGATTCACGGTCCGGCCTTGTTCCTTGGCCGCCGTCTCGATATACGCGTCGAGCTCGGAGAGTCCGTAGCCGACGACCGTGATGTCCTTCATCTTCCCGTAAATGTTCATCGCGTCGATATTAACGGCAGCGACCGTCTTGGCCGCGGGAAAAACGGGATGTTCGGCATAGTACGCCGAGCCGAGCAGGCCCTGCTCCTCTCCCGTGACGGCCAGGAAAACGACCGACCGCCGAGGCGCCCGCCCCATCGTCTTGAAAGCCTTGGCCAGCTCGAGCAGGGCCGCCGTCCCCGTGGCGTTGTCCACGGCGCCGTTGAAAATCTGGTCCCCTTTGAGCGCCGGATTCAGCCCGAAATGGTCCCAGTGGGCCATGTAAATGACGCATTCGTCCGCGGCCTTCGATCCTGGCAGGAGAGCGATGACATTCCGCGAGGTCACGTTTTTGAGCTCGTTTTTCAGGATCAGCCCGGCCTTCAACCCCAGCGGGACGGGCTTGAATCCCCGTTTCGCCGCCGCCGCTTTCATCTCATCATACTTCATTCCGGCCGCTTCGAAGATCTTGCGCGCCGCATCAAGATGCAGCCAGCCTTCCGCGGCGCACCGGGACATGTTGTTATCGGGGCTCAGCAGGTTGAACCGCGGACCGGTCCATCCGGTTTGGACGACGCTCCACCCATAGGCGGCGGGAGCGGTCTCATGGACGATGAAGACGCCCGCGGCGCCCTGCCGCGCGGCTTCCTCGTATTTATATGTCCAACGGCCGTAATAGGTCATCGCCCGGCCGTTGAAAAGCGCCGGATCCTGCGTCGCGAATCCAGGATCGTTGACCAGGACCACGACCGTTTTTCCCTTCACGTCCAAGCCCGCGTAATCGTTCCAATTGTACTCGGGCGCCACGACGCCGTAGCCGGCGAAGACCATCTCCGAGTCGGCGAGCGAGACCGTTTCCGCCACCCTCTGAGTCCTCGCCACGAACTCCTCTCCGACCTTGAAGACGAGCGCTTTCTTTTTGCCTTTGATCTCGAGCTCAGCCCCGGGCTCGGCCGTGATCACGACCATCGGGATCTCCTGAAAGAAGCTCGAGCCGTTGCCCGGCTGGAGGCCGATCTTCGTGAATTCCTGCTGGAGGAAGTTGACCGTCTTCTCCTCGCCCTTCGAGGCGAGCCCCCGCCCCTCGAATTCGTCGGACGCGAGGACCTTCGTGTCCTGCGCCAGATCCTGGGCGGTCAGGCTGTTGAGGGCGAGCCGCAGGCGGCTCTCTTCGTTCGTGCAGGCGAAAAACTCAAGCATTAGCGCGAACGTCAGAACATAAAGCATCCGTTTTCTCATCTTTCTCATCCTCGGCGTGTTGGGCGCTTTTCCTCCATCCGTTTCGGTCTCTTATCGCCGTGTTTTCACATCGTGCCCGCCGGGACGCCGAATTCATCCCCGCGGGTCTTATCATATACGCGAAGCTCATCGCTTAGCAATCCGGACATCTCCGCCGCAATCTTGATTCATGAACGCAAAAGTGGGATAAGATAGAATTGGAACGGCGACCGAGCTCGGAAGGAGGTTCGAACCATGGCTTTTAAAACGCTTTTTCTTGCCCATGCTCCGGACGCGGACAAGGAAAAACACCACTGCTTCATCGACACAGGCAAATATCAGCTGGATGTGGTTGTCGTTAAGAACCAGGCCGAAGCCCTGGACATCAGCATACGCTTGTTCAGAGAGAAAAAAATCGAATCCATCCTGCTCTGCCCCGGATTCACCCACAAGGACATCGCCGAGATCGTCGCCGCCACGGAAAACAAGGTTTCCGTTTGCGTGGCCAGAGGCGATGGTCCAGGCAATAGGATCTCCCAGGAAGCACTCAAGCAAGCTGGATTTTTTTATTGAATATCGATTTTGGTGACAGACAACTCAACCACTTAATTCACGAGGAGGCTGAACGATGAAAGGGCTGGTCCTATACAGAAGCTACCACGGCAACACAACGCAAGTCGCTGAGTCCATCGCCGGACAATTCCGGGCTCTTCAACACGAAGCCGGCGTCCATGACCTTCGCCGGAGGCTCCCCGACTTGAGCCGCGTCGACGTCATCGTCATCGGATCGCCGACAAGAATGGCCCGAGTCAATCGAAAAGCCCGGCGCGTGCTGAAGCGGCTGAGCAAGAAAGGCTTTGCCGGAAAACCGATCGCGGTCTTCGATACCTATGGGCCTGTGCCGTCAAATCCCGAGGAGCTCGAAAAAGGCCGAAAGTGGTTATACCCCGGAGCCGCCGACATCCTCCAACAAACCGCGAAATCCCTGGGATTGAATGTCTACTCGGAAACTCTCCGCTGCGAAGTACAGGGAATGAAGGGCCCGCTGAAAGAGAAGGAACTGGAGAAGGCCGTCGTTTTTACGAACAATTTCCTGTCGACGATAGGGAAGAAGTCCTAAGTGTACGGGGACAGGATGCATCGTCCCCTTTTAAAATTGCTTGATTAATTTTGTTTTTTGTGGTATGAAATAACCATACATTGTTCTAAACAGGTTGAAGAATGGGAATTTCCAATCGCAATTTCTCGGCCTGTTTTTTGTCGAAATGAAAAACGAATACAATCTGCGAGATCATAGGAGATTCACACTCAGCGGAGAGAAGCGTGATATTCCGGAAGCCGTCTCTCCTATAGATATAACGGAAGCAGCTAAGCGCAATTCAAAAGCCAAGAAAAGCGCCCTCGTTTCTTTCGCCTTGCTATCGATTTTCATATTGATAAAAATCATTGGAATAATCGTCCTTGTTTCGCTTATTATTCTGTTATTCATTGTGTGGATATTCTTTTCAGAATTTATTCTGTCACCGAAAAGTCGAAAATAAATGACAAGGGTGATACTCTTCAACCAGGAACCATAACTTTAATGCCCTCCCCCCTCTCTCTTACCTTCTTCGGCGGCGCCGGCGAAATCGGCGGCAATAAGATCCTCCTCCAGACCCCCCGCTCCAAGATCTACCTCGATTTCGGCCAATCGTTCGACTTCGGCGAGGACTACTTCTACGAGTGGCTGGAGCCGCGCGCGGCCAACGGCCTCGAATGCTACTTCGAATTCGGCATCGTCCCAAAGATCCCGAAGCTCTACAGCCGCACCCAGCTTCAATTCACCGATCTGCCCTACGAAAGATCCGACATCGACGGCGTTTTCCTATCCCATCACCACAGCGACCACGTCGGGCATCTTTCCTTCCTGGACGAGGAGATCCCGCTTTACATGGGCCATGGGACCAAGGGCATCCTCGACGCCTATTCCTCGCTCTTCCCTTCTCTCGTCGACATCGGCGAACACAGCACGATCCATCTCTTCAAGAGCGGCGACACCATCCGCCTGAAAGACCTGACTATCAGACCGATTCATGTGGAGCATTCCACTCCCGGCGCCTATGGATACATCATCGACACCCCCGGGGGGGCCATTGCTTACACCGGCGATTTCCGGCGGCACGGCCCCAGGAAGCGCATGACCGATGAGTTTATTTCAGAAGCGGCCGGATCGAAGCCCCGCGTCCTGCTCTGCGAAGGCACCCGAATGACGCTCGATCCGGAAAAGCATTATTCCGAAGAACAGGTCTATGAGAACGTCAAGGGCATCATCAAAAGATCCAAGGGCCTCGTCCTCTCAGAATTCTCCATGTGCAACATTGACCGGTTCCATTCGATTTTCAAAGCCGCCCAAGACGCCGGCCGGACGTTCGTGATCGACACGAAATACGCCTTTCTCCTCGACCGCTTCAGGGAGATCATGAAACTCCCCGATCCGCGCCGCGACAAATCCCTCAAGGTCTACTACAAATTAGCCAAAAACCGCGAATTCTCGTCAAAGGATTACCGCTCCTACGAGCAGGAATATATGGGCAACATGGTCACCTTCCGCGAAATTCGCGCTAACCAGCGCCAATACGTCATGTTCACCGGCTTCAACAAGCTCATGGAGCTCATCTATATCCAGCCAGAGAACGCCGACTACATCTACAGCTCGAGCGAGTCCTTCCTCGAAGGCGAAGAGAACAAGGACCAGCGCAGGGTGCTCGACAACTGGCTGAACCACTTCGGAATCACCATGCACAAGGCTCACTGCTCCGGTCATGCCGGCAAAAGCGATCTTAAATATGCCATCCGGAAGATCAATCCCGAAATCTTAATCCCGATCCATACCCAAAATCCGGAGGAATTCAAGAAAATCCACGACAACGTGATCATTCCAAAGCGCGGGGAGACGATCCGCCTTTGAAGATCAAGGCCGTCATATTCGATCTGGACAACACCCTCATCGATTTCATGAAAATGAAAAGAGAGGCCACAAAAGCCGCCGCTTGGGCCATGGTCGATGCCGGTTTATCGGCCGACCGGGCTGACCTCTCCTCGAAACTCTTCGATTTTTATTTAAATTACGACATAGAATCCGACGACGCGTTTTCGAAATTCCTTATGAAAACCTATAAGACAGTCGATTACAGGGTCTTAGCCGCCGCCGTGAATGCCTATCTCAGAGAAAAAGCCCTGCATCTCAAACCCTATCCAGCCGTCGTCGAGACCCTCACGGCATTGAAAAAGCGCGGCTTTATGCTCGCCGTGGTGACGGATGGCTTGCGATTGAAAGCCTGGAGGCGACTCAATGCCGCCGGACTGGATAAATATTTCGATGTCGTCGTGACCTATGACGACACAGGCAAAAAGAAACCACATGAAAAGCCCTTCAAAAAAGCGATCTCGGGATTGCGTGTCAAGCCTCAAGAGTGCCTCATGGTCGGAGATTGGGTCATCGATATGCAGAACAACAATGAAACCCCGCCTTCCCCGCTATCCAGCAGATCCTATAGCGGGAAATTCGTGGTGAGGGTTCCGCCGGAAGTCCACCGTGAGCTGGCCTTGAAAGCCGCTGAGGAAGGGATCAGCCTCAATCGCCTGATAAGCTCTAAACTGAGCAATTTAAAATTTCCCTGATCGTCTCTGTATATCGCTTTTTAAAATATCGTCAGCGCGAGGAGCGAAGCGACGTGGCGATCTCACCGCCCCGTCCTAAACCCCCTCCTCCGGCTCATACCCGCCATCCGGCCCGCGATCTCAGCCTCGGTCGCTCTAAAAAAAGCCATATGGACGACTGGGATTTCTGTTTACCGTGACCATGGGAATTCTGTTTACCATTGCCCCAGTAATTCAGCTTACCATGAACAAAACCTCGAACTTGCCGAGTTGCGAGATCGAATATTCGGGCATCGTCAAACCTTCCAATCATACTTATCTCGGAGCCTGTTCAATTCCGAATCATCCTCCAAGAATCCCTCATGCTGAAGCCGCCCGACCACGATGCCCGCGGAAACACCAACTTCTCCGGCAAACGCCTCGATTGCCTTTTGGCTGAAATCAGCTTTTCGCTCAAACCGGCCAAACTTTTCCGCCCCCATCAACGAATCCGCCGCGAATTGGTCCGCCTCTTTCTCCTGCCGAGCCAACTCCGGTAGGACATTGCCGTCATCAATATACGTTTTTTTCTGATGGAGCAAAATATGCCCGATCTCATGAAAGAAACTGAACCAGAAGATGTCCGCCCATTTTCCTCTGATGCTCATTAGAAGAACTGCTTTGTCGGGCTTGATCCAGAAGGTGGCCCCATACGCGAACGTCTTGGGGAAATGAGGGAGCAGCACCAGGACGACACCACACCGAGATAGAAGTTGCGCGAGTTCGGGCCTGAATTCGTCCGGACCCTTCGTGCTCAAGGCTCGAATATCCCCGAGCGACTTCTTCAGTTTCCCCTTATCGAAGGGTTCTGCGGGCGCCTCCTTGGCTCGCATCTCCGCACATCTTATCCACGCGGCCAAAGCATAGCTCGAGGCCTCTCTCGTCGCGCCACACCGGAAGGATGCTTCATAGGCTTTGATTCCGGGCAGGTTCGCCAGGGACGAGACCCCATAAAACCGATGGAGTTCCCTGATCTTGCGCTCGCTATCTCGCGTCCGTTCAACGCAATCCAAATCGGCCAGCTGCTCGTAGGGAGTTCGCCGGAGAAACGCCGACTCTCTTTGGAGTTGTTTCCTTTCCTCCAGACGGGCCTTGATGAGCTGATATCGGCTTTCGAGCCCCACCCAGATATTGGCAGGCACGTCGAGGGCTTTCTCGAGCTGGAGAGCGGTAGCCGGGGTAATCGCTTTCCCGCCTTTGATGATCTCATTGATTGCCTGGATGGGACGGCCGATACGCCTGGCCAGTTCGGCCTGAGCCATTCCCTTGGCGTCAAGGACCTCCGCGAGATATTCGCCCGGCGGAATAGGCAGGTCGGAGCAAACTCGTTTTTCAGTCGTCATAGTGTTTGCTCACCTCCTCCTCGCCTTCGCTTTCGCTTTCGCGCCTCTTGCGATTCTCCCGGCCGGCTGGTTCGTCCCCTT
>Ga0315288_10000441_pt1 | contig 51495 bp, 62 predicted proteins | sample YL17G11_20_MG_FD_203454 | JGI IMG/M metagenome (GOLD analysis project Ga0315288, IMG submission 203454) | Sediment microbial communities from Yellowstone Lake, YNP, Wyoming, USA - YL17G11_20 | ecosystem: Environmental > Aquatic > Freshwater > Lake > Sediment | place: USA: Wyoming | collected... | reverse complement strand
TACACGATCATCGTGAACGATATGGGAGAGGGATGGGATGACGACGCATGGAAACAACTCGGGTTCACTCCAATCTTTGCAGATCCAGGAACAGACGACTATGAATGAATTAAAGTCAGGTTCTTACGTCAATGAGTGGGACGGCCCACAATGTTCAAAATGTTTGGGCACTGGAAGAGATTGGAATTATAAAACGGGTCAATGGTCTCCAGATGAAGACTGCGACATTTGTAATGGTGAAGGGATCCAGAAAGTAAGGAAGGTGAAAGACTCTGATTCAATGATGGTTGACTGCGCTGGAGGATGCAGACAAAAAGTTTTGACATTGAATTTCGACCCCGCAACCAGCTGGAGTGATCAAGCATCGTATTTTTACTGTATCGAATGCAGAGCTAAACAGATTAAAATTATCCGATGAAAGTATGATATAATGAAAAAATGGGAAATGAAAAACTAGCAGCAACAAGAGAACAGTTAATCGAAAGCCTAAATGCTCAGATTCGAAACGCGTTCAAACGAGCAGCGTTAATAATCGTAATCAGTCTGTTGGCTGGTGGAACACTATTTTACTTTGGTCATGCTAGTATAGTGTTGATGATCGCTTTGGCTCTTGGTGAGTTTTTCGGCGGTTTAATGTTTGGTGATGCTCTTGCCGCAGCTGTTCTCATGCATGAGAAAAAGCACAATGTTATCGTTCTTGAGGAGGCATATTCTGCGCTAATTGCTGCTCAAATATGTATCGACGATCAAGCGCAGATGATTCGTCAACTTGACATGATCCTTAAGGAACGACTGGCTGTTGACGATGCCGAGATGAAAAAATATGAGAACGATCTCATGAGAGGAACGCCGCCCCCTAAGGATCCAATCAAGAATTGACAATCATGTCTGACGACATTCCCACGGGATTCAGATGGACTTTGTTTTGTATATCCTGTGATCAGAGAGTAAGCGTTAGACGTGACGAGTTTAACAAGGAACTTATCTGCCCAAATTGTAAACGTTGTGCCAGAATCGAGTTCAATTTTCCTATAGAAAATGAGGAAAATTTCAAACCGTCATTTAGCTCGATAGATTACATTCGTAATCTTAGAAAGTCATTTGCAAAGCTCAGTGATGCGGAACTCATCTCATATAGAGACAACTTGGATCTAGTTAAACATGGACCAGCTGTCATGGTGACATTAACACATGTATTAAGAGAGTTTGAACGTAGGGGTCTTGAATGAAAAGGCTAATCGCGCAAGATACATCATCCGACTCGATCGTTAAGAAGGTGATTTCTTTGCCGCCCAAAGAGATGGGCAAAGATCTTGATACGTTGGAGAAAGCAATATGGTGGCTCTCACATCCATCCAACTGGCACTCTAGCAGAATTACCCTCATTAAATGGGATGGATATGTTCCAACCATTTCAGATTACCACGGACAACGTTTGATTGATATTCCTCTTGAGGACGATATGGCACGTACTGTAGTGATCGAGCAACGACGTCGCAAGCTACTCGGTACCAAAAAAGAAAATGAACCAGAGGATAGTTACGGTGATTGATGTTGGAATAGAGTCAATCTTTGCCGATATCTCTTTTGGCATGATTCTTGCGACCATGATTTTGTTCGTGCTTCTTGTCTATTTTCTCACTCATGATGGAGATGATGAAAAGTGAGAAGCCACTCAGAGTCATACTTATCAAAGCCAATGGTGGCCATGGTTGAAGTCGATAGAGAATTTTAGAGCTCTTCGAGTAACCTCGAGGGTGGTAAGGAGAACATATGAAGGCTGACGACCTAGAGAAGATGAAGGTGCTATTTCCAGAATGGAAGAAATTGACAAGTGATGTAAAGACGATCTGCGTCCATTCTCCCGCGGGTGGAGAGATTGATATTCTCTCTGAACTGTTTCCAATGGCAGATATTAGTAGACTTGGTGAATCTACGTGGAATCTTTTGAAGACAGCCCCACAGAAGTTTGATTTGTTCGTGACGAACAACACGTTCATGTACTCTACGGATCCGCAAGCGTGGTTCGACAATATCATGGCTTCGTGTCGATACGCCTGGATTCAGGACGTTATTAGGGGTCGTCGAGATCCTGAAAGAGAATGTGGAAACGACGGTGATCGAATGCGTTTCAAATATGAGCCGCGCGCTAGCGCTAGATTACCTGAGGCGTACGACTTACACAAGTTGGATAAGATGATTGTGAAATTTGACCCTTTCGATTCGACAGGTGCTGGTCATTATGATTCTGTACATTTCTACCTTTTCCTCAAAGCTCCAAATATGATAGAATACAAAGATGATAAAGCGAATTCTACAATACCCGAATCCATCATTAAGAAAGGCCCCAGAAAGAGTTGAGATTTATTCAGATATAACATCCGAGTGCTTTGATGACATGTATGACAGTCTCCAAAGCATTCCTCGCGGAGCAGCATTAGCGGCGAATCAAATCGGTTATGACGTCAACATGTTTCTCATGCGTGTTGATATCGCAGAAGCACACGATCTTCCTCAGTGGATAATCAATCCCGAGATCTTGGATTTCGGAAAATATATCGACGTGAAAGAAGAAGGTTGTCTTTCTTTCATGGATTTCAAGACTCAGGTTCCAAGACACAGAAAGATCGAGGTTCTATACACTGATGTCAGCGGACAACATAAGAAGGTAAAGTTGAAGAATTTCATCGCTCGATTATTCCAGCATGAGATGGAACATTTACAGGGAAAAGTTTTCATAGATCACGCTCAGTACGTACGGAAGGGATAGTAATCAGATCTTTGTCGTTGGCTACTTAGTTCTGGACGTACAGAACAAGGAGCTTGAACGCTATGTCGAGTGGGCCTTCGGAAGATTTGACAACAGAACAGTTTGTGGAAGCTTGCAAACGGGTGAAAGCAATGTTGATTAAGAGAATCTCTTCCCTACAAAAGAAAGATAATTTAAGATCAGGATCTGATCCACTTGTACGCAGAAAACTGGTGCAATGTACAGAAGATCTTTACATCTTCACAAAACTTATGGATCTATGTGGGGCGCTTGAGAAAGAGAATGAATCTCTGAGTGATCTCATCACATCACTTGGCGAAGTCAGCATGATTTTTACACCAAAAGATGGCGGCGACAAGAAGAAACTCCCGAACTAATGCGAGTCGGAATAGTCGGCAGCAGACGTAGAAACTCTCTTGTAGACCGTCAGCAAATACTGGACCTTGTTAGGGATTTGAAAGTGAAGTTTGATGATGAGCTTGTCCTTGTTTCTGGAGGATGTAAGTCTGGTGCAGATCACTACGCTGAAGAAGCTGCAAAGATCTACAATGTGAAGATTACACTTCATCTGCCATCTGGAAAGACACGCTCGAAATGGGAGTTTCGACAGGCAGCATACGCGAGAAATAAACTGATCGCCGAAGACTCGGACGTTCTATTTGCTCAGGTCGCTTCAGATAGAACAGGTGGAACAGAGAATACGCTCGAGCATGCAAAGAACGCTCATGTTCTTTGTTGGCTTGTGAACCTTGATGGTGCCATCATCGCACCAAGTGAATGGCCGTCCATACCAATCTAGTGAGATAGATGATATAGTTCTTCTAAGGTACAAACTACCCTTGGAGAACACATGCGCCTAATCATTTTTTCATTTGTCTTTGTACTATTCGGCTGCGATTGTAGTGGTGAAAAACTAAAACAATCGATTGATCGAAGATGTGGTACGTCATGTTACGGTGGAATTCCAACCATGGCTGGCAGAGGTGTTTGTAACATGGGAAAGTGGGATTGTGACATGTCAGGTAAAATTATCGATTGTAAAGGATGGGGATCACCGTCAGAAATTACTTGTAATGGTCTCGACAACGATTGTGATGGATCGGTTGATAAATTCAATCGCGGATGTTCGACAGCATGCGGAAAGGGTTATGAGACTTGTTTCAATGGAATGTGGTTGAACTGTGATGCGCCAGACGTCATCAATGAGATCTGTGATGGAAAGGACAATGATTGTGATGGCATCATCGATAATCCTAATCAGTTAGCGATAAAGTTTTGCTATGATGGACCTCCAGAAACTCTTCAATACGAGGGTTGCAGTCCGGGCGTAAAGCGTTGTACAAATGGACATGATTCCGTATGTCTTGGACAGAAACTACCATCTGCTGAGATTTGTGATGGTGTTGATAATGACTGCGACGGTCTTGTTGATGAGGGTTTTGGCGCTCACGATATTGTCGTAATTATTGACTACTCCTGTAGCATGAACGCATCTATCACCAACGTAGAATCAGCATTGTCGAGCTGGGCCGTAAAATATGCGAATGCGGACTACAAGTTTGCCGTCGTCGCCTCTCCGGGCCCGAGCGTCATCGAAGAGGGAAAGGTAATATTATTTTCTAATTTTACTGATGCGACAACGTTTCTCAGAAAGATCCATCCTTACACATCGTTGAACACGGGTCTTGAACCGACGATAGATGCGCTACGTAGCTGCATCGAAAACTATCCAGTCCAGCTTAATCTTAACTGGAGAGCCGGCGCGACGAGATCGATCATTCTATTCACGGACGAGAAACCACAAAGCAACTATCCAGATGAAGACGGTGGATTTGCTTCCATGAACGATGTCATCTCTTCTCTCGTGCACGGCACACAATCTCCGCCTGTTACTGTGTTCTCATTCGACACTTTATATTGGCTTGATTTTCAGAGGATTGTCGCAGCATCTGGTGGTCTTGAGTTTGATATCTTAGAGTCTTCAGCCCAAATGAAGATCGATCTTGATGAGATCATCAAGAAGATCTCTTGCAGTCCATAGAAGTGTACTTCGTAAAAAAGATGAGTTAAGATGGGCACAAGTTGGCAATGAAGCATATCTAACAATGGAGTCTCTGACAATGTTCACTGAAACAGTGTTACATGATCCGAAGCAGATTAACCCGAAATCCTCGGGCGTCTGGGGTTATAATTCATCCCTTACAGCCCCAGGTCGTTCGCAAGAATTTGATATCGGGTTTGTTTGTTTCTTGAGTCTCCAAACAAACCCCTAAATAGACTCTTAGAATCCCTTACCGGGGTCGTCTAATTGGTTAAGACGGATGCCTTTGAAGCATTCAAATCTGGGTTCGAATCCTAGCGCCGGTGCTGCTATACAAACTAACACAAAGGAGTTATCATGCTTGAGAAAAAGTGGATGACAATCGATGGTACGCCGATCGATGATCTTGTGAAGACATTCAAAGAGGAGGTGAGCCGCGGAGATCGTGCAGTACACATCGGGACAGATTCCCAGAACTATGGAAAGAACACAGAGTTCGTCACTGTCATCACTCTTCTTAACAAGGGAAAGGGTGGCCGAGTATTCTTTGCTCGCGAAAAAGTGGTTCGTATCCAGTCTCTTCGTGAGCGTCTTCTCAGGGAGGTTTGGATGAGCGTCAACATCGCTCTTGAGCTCAATTCGTTCATGGACAATACAGCAGATCTCACTGTCCATGTGGATGCTAACCCGAACGTCAAGTTCAAGTCATCAAATTATGTCAAGGAGCTTGCAGCAATGGTTGTGAGTCAGGGTTTCAAAGCAGTGCTCAAGCCAGACTCGTGGTGTGCATCACACGCCGCAGACCATGTCGTCAAGCATAAGATGATCACACAGGATTACAACCGGCACAACCGGTAAAACAGCCAGACACCAACATATCGCAGTAAGAAATTAAAATGGATAAATGACCGAGAGGCTTAAGGTACTCGTCTTGAAAACGAGAGCATGGAAACGTGTCGTGAGTTCGAATCCCACTTTATCCTTGTGGAAATAGTTGGAGTATGAAGCGAGATGGTCTCGCACCTGTTTGGAAAGCAGGTTACCTCTTCGGAGGCAAAGGTTCGATTCCTTCATACTCCGTGACATAGTTGTTGGAGCGTTCCGCTGATGGCAGCAAACTGGTTTCGAACACCAGGGCATCGGAAACGTTGAGGGTTCGATTCCTTAGCGCTCCGTGAAAATTGAATACGGGCCGTACACTGGGGTGTAGGAACGCTTTGCAAGCGATCCGCGAAGGGTTCGATTCCCTTATGGTCCACAAGACATTTATAATAAAATTTAATGTCCATTTTAATGTAGAAGTGATATATTAATCAACAAATAGCATCTTTGAAAAGTGAATAGCTGATAGGTGGCCTTATAAAGCCACCAACATGGCGGCGCTCGTCCAACGGTTAGGACGGCGGTCTGTGAAGCCGAGAACGTGAGTTCAACTCTCACGCGTCGCCCTGGGGAAGTAACGTAGGTTTAAATCCTGCCCGCCCCACCGTTTTTATTTTATGGGGCGGTCGTCTAATGGAGGACACTTTCTCGTTTTATTTGTATTATAATGTAGAAGTTGCAACAATCACGGGTCCTTAGTATAATCGGAAATTACCACAGCCTTTTAAGCTGCCCAATGAGAGTTCGAGTCTCTCAGGACCTACTGCAGTAATTCATGTCTCTAGAGCTGGTCTGGTGAACTTAGCAATCGGCTGTTAACCGATTTGAGCAGGGTTCGATTCCCTGGAGAGACGCTGTACGAAATTCTTATGGAGTGTACGTGGACCGTTGGGTGTCCCGCTTGGCTGTAAACCAGGTGCCGCAAGGCATGGTGGGTTCGACTCCCTCACACTCCACTCATCCACAGGTAGCCCAATCGGCAGAGGCAGCGAACTTAAAATCCGCAAAGTAAGGGTTCGACCCCCTTCCGGTGGACTCCTTGAATTAACTCGAAGCTCTCAGAGACACAAAAAAGTCAAAGCGGTATGGTAATGCTCATATAGCCCAATTGGTAGCAGGCAAGGCACTCAAAACGCCTTAAGTCTGGGTTCGAATCCCGGTGTGAGCACTAGAGGGAGACATTGGTTCGAATCCAATACTGAGAGTCGTAAGACTTTGGGTTAGCTTAGCGGTCAAGCGCCCTCCGCGTTTTAGAAATATTTCATGCGCCTTTCGTACAACGGCTAAAGTACCTCCGCTCGATAAGCGGAAGACAAAGGTTCGACTCCTTTAAGGCGCACTAGGGCAGATACAGGTTTCGAAATCCTGTTTCGAACTACGTTGATCACCGACCGACGGGTCATTGATCGAGATGCAGATTAATTACCTGCGTTTTCGTATAGTTTAATGGTAAAACAGCCCTTATTTTGATGCCTTAGTATCCCCTCAGCCTTCTAAGCTGATGAAAGGGTAACTGGACACATGTGGGTTCGACTCCCTCCTGGGGCGCTTTTATTATGAATAAAGCAAAAGAACGAGAATGATCCAAGGAATATACGTGATTCGTCTAGTGGAAAGACGCCAAACTCCAAATCTGGCTAGGAGGGTTCGATTCCTTCATCACGTGTAGACGGTTTGACAAGACCCTGTGAAGGTTTTGAACGATGTGGTGGTCACCGCGGTCTGCCACATTTAGTGAAGCAGAATGACGGCAGTTATTCAGAGTCACTACGTCGAATTTTTAAAGAGTCCGTGCTCTGAGTACACGGTGGTTGCGAGGGGGCAGTTATCCCGCGAGATGTGATACCGATCTACGGTATTGGCGACTCGGAAAGACGAGCATCATGGTCCTTTAGTTTAATGGCAAAACCGCGGTGTTACATACCGTAGTTGAGTGTTCGATTCACTCAGGGACTATCAAGCGCGGACGAAGGTTCGATTCCTTCAAAGGTTAAATGAACGATAGCATCGTCATTACAAAAGACTTGGCAATTGAGTCATCCTTTTAGTATATTGGTAAATACACGCGCCATTTTATTTACCATCGAGAGTTGTGGAAATCTGGTATCCTTCCGCATTCGGATTGCGGCATTCTGAGTTCAAATCTCAGACTCTCGACTGTGTTAGACTGGAAGGAGATCAACCTAATCAGGAGTAGCGCTCCTGGAATATACAGCTTCCCTCGTGATCTGTCGAGACAATCAGATCAATTATCGAGTATTGTGGAAGCCTGGAATCCTGTTGGCCTTGGAAGCCTTCGTCGCTGGTTCAAATCCAGCATACTCGACTTTGTAATAAAAATGCGGTCATGGTGTAGTCTGGAAACATCTCAGGTTGCCAGCCTGAAGTCACGAGTTCGAATCTCGTTGACCGCTCTTGCGGGAGGTAGAGGTGAGGATCTCGGCCAGTCTCATAAGCTGGAATAAATTGGGTTCGACTCCCATGACCGCAACTCAGGGAATGCCGCCGTAAAACCAGGCATGACAGGGAGACGAGAGAGTCTCCAACTTTTGCGGCCATAATTTCAATGGTAGAATGTCTGATTCCCAATCAGACGACATGGGTTCGATTCCCATTGGCCGCTTGAGACAGAACAGGGTCATGAATGCATCGACGTCAGCTTCAGGCGGCTTGAAAAAGTACAACGCACTGGAAGACTGTCGGGTGATTCAACCTCCACTATGTCTCTTTATACAAGTTTTCTGCTACGTTCGATACGTGGATGGGATGGTTCCCGGAAAACAAAAGCAGATCTGCCACGTTCAACTCGTGGGTGGAATGGTTCCGGATCTGTCTATGTCCCCATAGCTCAATTGGATAGAGCACTGCCCTGCGAAGGCAGAGGTTTTGAGTTCGAATCTCAATGGAGACACTGCAGTAAATCATGCTCCCATCGGCCAACTGGAAAGGCTACCTCGCTTCGAACGAGGAAAAGTGGCGGTTCAAATCCGTCTGGGAGTACTGTGAGTCTAGCATTCTTTCATGAGGAATGAGAATCCCGGCCGGGTACTCACAACCAAGATGTTTCATGCCGCTGTAGACCAACTGGTAGGAGTCATACGTTTGAGTAACGTAGCAGTCCGGGTTCGAATCCCGGTAGCGGCACTGTAAAAATGGGTGCGTGGTGGAAATTGGCATACACGCCAGACTTAGGATCTGGTGTCGAAAGACATGAGAGTTCAAATCTCTCCGTACCCACTGGAAGAAGTTGCATGCCCACGTAGACCAACTGGTAGGAGTCACGGGTCTCAGAATCCCGGCAGTACGAGTTCGAATCTCGTCGGGGGCACAGTAAAGAATTTCATGCACCCAAGGGCCGGCGCCCACCAGGAGCTTATACCTCCTTCGCACCAGATCGGTGTTGGGATAGGGATCGACACCCTATGTGGTGTATAGTTGAATGAGTCGCAAGCTTTAATGGTGAAGCACCAGCCTCTTAAGTTGGCGAACCCGGATCGTTACCGGGGCGACTCACTGTAGAAATATATTGCCTCGTGACGCCGCAGGTGTGGCGGGCGGATTGTCAATCCGTTGAGATGGGATCGATACCCATACGGGGCGCAGGACGAAGGAGGGCGAAAGCCCTAATGTCCACCGAGATTTGTATTCCTTCAATACGATCTCATTTGGCCCTTTCAATCTATTGGTAGGATATCAGACTTTCAATCTGAGAAAGAGAGTTCGATTCTCTCAAGGGTCATTGTTTTTGCCAACTTAACCTCTCAGTGGTCATTGTTTTTGCCAACTTAACCTCTCAGTGGTCATTGTTTTTGCCAACTTAACATTTAGGGTAAATGTGATCGCCTGAAGAGCGATGAAACTCGGTTCGATCCCGAGAGTTGCGCATGGTGCGTGAGCACTTTAAACTAACAAATGGCCTCGTCTGTCTATTGGTAGGACGCCTGGTTCTCAGCCAGGAAAAGAGAGTTCGATTCTCTCCGAGGTCACATGTGGCTCAGCTTACTGCTGACAAAGGTCGAGAGTGGCTCGACACCACGATATTTTTGGGCCGACAGTGGTGTCATAGACGGGTCCGATTCCCGTAGTCTCCAATTTATGGGGGCGATCTGGGATTCCTTCGCGAGAGGAGAATGGGTTCGAGTCCCATCCGGTCCATTTTATGATATAATTCAATTCATGCTTTATTCAACCATTCTAGCAGATCCTCCATGGAGAGAGCTTGGCGGCGGCAAAATTAAGCGTGGTGCAGATAAGCATTATTCTGTCATGCGAACCGAAGATATCATGGCTCTCGATGTCGAGAAACATTCTGCCTTAAACTCGCATCTCTATCTTTGGGTGACGAACAGCCATCTTCCCGACGGTCTTCGCGTTATGGCTGCTTGGGGGTTTCGTTACATCACGACGATCACTTGGGCAAAGGACAGGATGGGGCTCGGTCAGTACTATCGTGGACAAACAGAACATGTACTTTTTGGAGTACGTGGAAATATCCCCTACCGAGTCCTCTCAGATGGAAAGAGAGCACAAGGTAGGACACTCCTCATGGCCAAACGAAAGCGCCACTCTGAGAAACCCGAGGAACTTCGAGTGATGATTGAGAGGGTAAGTCCTGGTCCATATTTGGAGCTCTTCGCAAGGAAGCAGACTCCTGGTTGGCACACTTGGGGAAAAGAAATTTTTAAGGACGTAGAAGTAGAAGTACGAAAAGTGGGTGACCTGGTATCGACAGGGGAAAATAAGAAGCAGATGCGAGCCGAGGTTGGTCAGCAGGCCACGTAAAAAGCGGACCACGAATTAAAAGCTAACGACAACGTTGAGCTTCCTGCTTATATGATCGCGGCGATGAGCCACGGCATGTTCGCAGCAGCCTAAAAACTGCAGGGACGTGCCGGAGCAAGAAGCTCCTGGGTAACTTCGGCACGCAATCACACGGGATAGGATTGGACGAGTCCATACTCAACCCTTCTTATGGAACTTATGGAAGACAGCAAGAAACACCCTGCTCAGGGTTACAGAGAAACGCTCGTTGTGCCAGCTTCGGAAGATCCTTTGGACTCGGGTTCGATTCCCGACACCTACACATGAAACTATCAACTCGTATGTATTTGCTCGCGTGGTTCAAAGGTAGAACATCGGCATGACTCGCCGAAGACGACGGATCGATACCGTCCGCTTGCACACATAAGCGTTTCCTGTAGCGCGTAATGACGGTCGGAAGATCGCCCTTACAACAATATACAGGATCCTTTCATTCTAGTTTTATTTGTGTTATTATCTCTTTTGTTAACACACACACGAAGTCAAACTAAAGGTGAATACATGGCCAAGCTGAACCAGCTGCTGTCGATCGAGAAGAATGTCAAGAACAAGCGCGAGGATGAGCTCACCAGGCTTTACCAGGACGTTCAGAAGCAGGAGCTGTTGAATGGCTTCTCTAAGACTTATCAGGCAAAGACAGAGCTTGGTGAGGTTCTTCCTCCTCAAAGCAAGAAGGTTCAAGTCAAGGCCGAGGAGACTCTCAAGTCTGCCAAGAAGGCTTTGGTCGACGTCTTTGACGTCGTTGCTCAGAAGGACGCCACTAACTGCACCGCGTTAGCAGATATTTCTATCGACGGTAAGGTGATCGTGAAGAGCGTTCCGGCCGTTCACCTCTTGTTCATGGAGAAGAAGCTGGTTGATCTCGCTCAGTTCGTCAAGAAGCTGCCTGTCCTTTCTCAGGATGAGAGCTGGGAGTTCGATATCGCCCAGAGCTTGTTCCGTACTCCAGCTGTTGAGGTGAACTCCACCAAGAAGGTCGAGGATTACAAGGTCATCGTTCCTCCGACAAAGGAACACCCAGCTCAGACTGTCAAGACCGTTGAGGACGTCACGGTCGGAACTTGGAAAACTGTCAAGTTCTCCGGAGCTCTCACCAAGGATCGCGTTCAGGAGTTGTCAGAGCGCGTCGACAAGCTCATTCGCGCCGTGAAGTATGCACGTGAGGAAGCCAATCAGACAAGCGCCGTCGAGTTGAAGACGGGTGAAGCCGCGATGTCGTATATTTTCGGCTAAAGATTCAGGAGTACAAACTCAAACTGAAGTTCAAAGGTAATCTTCAAAGTCCGTCTTGTCTGGACACAGTGTTAGTTCAAATCTAATCCCCAAGGACAATCCTTGGGTAGCCCAACGGTAGAGGCAGCCAGACTTCATGACGGGATGAGAAGGACTTTTCATAAAACTTGAATACTCCAAACTCAACCTTGTTGCAATGTATGTAGATCAAGTTCTCACAGAGCTTTTCCTCCAAGATGTTGGTTCGATTCCAACCCCGTTCGTTTAGAATTACTACTCATGAACGGGTAGCCCAAAGGCAAGGCGTGGGGGCATCAAAATGACCTGTGGGATTAAACGGTGCTATAGACAGAGGCAATATGATCTCGGTCGCAAGACCAAAAATCCTTTTACGATTTTGAACTAGGGGTGCTCCAGCGGGCTAAGCTGGGGCGCTCCACAAAACGTTCGCATAGCTCAGAGGGATAGAGCGTCTTTTTCCTAAAAAGAAGGTCGGGGGTTCGAGGCCCTCTGCGAACACAAATGAAGTATCAGACGAAACCTTATTCTTGTGGAGCTGCGGCAGTCGTCAATGCTCTGCGGTGCTTTGGAAAGAAGATTTCAGAGAAGCGAGTAATGGCTTTGGCCTTTACGACCAAAGATGGAACAGATGAATATGGAATTATAAGTGCTCTTCGCGGCCTGGGTTTTGAAGGTGAAGCATTTGAGTTGGCACAAACAGGAGTTGATATCAATCTTCTGGCAGATTCTAATTGGGAGCCAGTGATTATCTGCATTCAGAATCTCCAACACTGGGTAACAGTAATTGGAAATGTAGATGCGGGTTTGATTATTATCGACCCAGCCAGAACGATCAATAATAAGAAGGAACACGGAATTCATATCGTCCCGTGGAAGGAACTTAAAAAGATGTGGTTAACGAAGAAAGGTTTGTATACCGGGATAACGGTGAAAAAGAAGTAAGTTGGTTTGGCCCTTTAATATAACGGCGATTATACCCGGTTCTGACCCGGGCAACGTAGGCTCGACACCTGCAGGGGCTGTAAGATGTTAATAAGAAAAGAACCGCTGTGTAGAACATGCGGTAAATCAGCGTCACCTAAGACAACCAATTCCACTGACGATGGACCATATTGATGGGAATCCATCAAATAGTAAACAAGAAAATTTGCAAATTATTTGTTCTAACTGTCATGCTTTAACACCGACATTCTGTGGAAGGAACGTTGGTCGATTCAAATCAGAAAGAAATGCCGAACGAGAAAGAACTCGTTCAAAATACATGCGGGTGTAGCTCAGAGGCAGAGCGTTTGGCTTCCAACCAGAAGGTCGAGATTTCGAAATTCTTCACCCGCTTTTTGCCCCTATCGTTTTAATGGTAAGACGCTCGCTTTGTAAGCGAGATTCGAGGGTTCGATTCCTTCTCGGGGCACTTTAAACATCAATGTGGCATTGAAGTATAACCAAAAGGTGATGTATGTCAATTAGCGAACTAAAGGGTAACACTGTAACTGCAAAGCTGTGGTTGCCTGTTTCTGAGGTTGAGTCTCAAGCTCTGACTCAGCTTCGAAATATTGCTTCACTTCCATGGGTCGCACATGTGGCCGTCATGCCTGATTGTCATTTTGGGAAAGGAGCAACCGTTGGATCCGTCGTCGGTATGCGTGGAGCAGTTTCTCCGGCTGCTGTCGGCGTTGATATTGGTTGTGGGATGGGTGCGATGCGAACCAATCTCGCCGCATCAGAGTTGCCAGACAACTTGAAAGATCTCCGTTCAGAGATTGAGCGTGCCATTCCTGTCGGGTTCAATTCCCACGAGGTCGTTCACGTTCCTGGTGATCTTGCGATGCGAGTGCTCAAGAACGAGTTCAAGGATCTATTTTCAGAATTCAAGGATCTCGACCCGTATGTTTCGGGAATCGAACAGAAAGCAAAGCTCCAGGTCGGAACTCTTGGTGGAGGTAACCACTTCATCGAGTTGTGCGTCGATACTCACGGCCAGGTTTGGATGATGCTTCATTCTGGTTCCCGTAACATCGGAAAGACTCTCGCAGAAGTCCACATGTGGAAGGCGAAGGAGCTTGGACACAATGCCGCTCTTGTTGATCCAGATCTTGCCGTATTCCTCTCAGGAACTCCAGAGATGCAGGCTTACCGTCGTGATCTTTACTGGGCTCAGCGTTACGCGATGTTGAACAGAAAGTTCATGTTCGAGCTCTACAAGGATGCTCTTCGCAAGTTCGTTCCACATGTAACTTTTGCATCTCCTGTTCTTTGTCATCACAATTATGTCTCCGAGGAGAATCATTTCGGAGAGGATCTCTTCGTCACCAGGAAAGGCGCAATCTCGGCCAAAAAGGGTGAGATGGGAATCATCCCGGGATCCATGGGCGCTAAGTCATTTATCGTCCGCGGTCTTGGAAACGAGGATGCTCTCTCGAGCGCATCACATGGTGCAGGCCGTCAGCTCTCCAGAGGAGCAGCAAAGCGCAAGTACAATCTTGCCGATCTCGTAGAGCAAACAAAGGGCGTAGAATGCCGAAAGGATGCAGACGTGATTGATGAGATTCCAGGAGCATACAAGGATATCGAACAAGTCATGCGCAACCAAAGTGATCTCGTTGAGATCGTACATGAATTGAAGCAAGTTCTATGTGTCAAGGGTTAACGGCAATGCATAGTTACATGCATGGCAAACTTTGATAAATCGATCGTGGTCATCCTGCAGCACGAGGGTGGTTGGGTTAACAATCCAGCCGATCCGGGTGGAGAAACGAATTACGGCATTTCGATGCTTATGGTTCGCCGAGAAGGCATGACACCACAACAACTTGGCATCCCGAACTTCGATCCAGGAAGTATGAAGCTTATGACCGTTGATACGGCAAAAGCCATTTACAAGACAATCTTTTGGGACAAGCCAGGATATCAGAAGATCACCGACGATGATGTTGCTACCAAGATCTTTGATTGCGCCGTAAATTGCGGTCCAGGAAGATCTCACGGTATGGCTCAGAAGGCCGCGAATCGGCTAGGACAAAAATTGATAGTCGATGGAAATCTTGGTCCTAAGTCACTTGCTGGAATTAATGTGTGCGATCCAAAGCAATTTCTTGCGGCAATGGCAATAGAGATGTTGTCGTATTATCAATCGATCGTCGTTGTTCATCCAACGTTGGCGGTGTTCATTAAAAACTGGACAAAACGGGCAGCGTGGGTCGGATGAGTAAATTAGAAAACGTTCTTCCTCTTTTCGACCTCAAAGATGTTGACGAATCGAACTGCTTCAGTGATTGCTCGATTGCTTGCGCGTGGTTACTCGATAAGGTCGGCCCGCGAAAGGTGATAGAGATTGGAACCTCATACGGAAAACAGTTGATGACATTTGTTCCGAAGAGTTCCATTACATATTGCATCGACCCAATGTACAATTGGGTTCCAGATATTTCGGACGCAATGGTATTCGATCCAAAGCTCGTTGATCAAGAAAAGGTCGGTACTTGGCGAAAACATGCAGAGCCAGCAAAAGACAAGGTGGAACTTATTTTTGCCAACTCCTTCCATGTCGTAAGTGAAGGGGTGTATAATGAAAAACTCAAAGGTGCAGAGATTCTTATAATTGACGGATGTCATCACCCAGCAGATCTTGTTTACAAAGACTACGAAAACTTCATGCCACTTCTAGCCTCCACCCATTATGTGTTGTGGGATGACGCGAATCTTGGTGATGTCGGTGTGGCAATCCAGAAACAGATCGACACATGCAGAGCGGCAGGGTTTCAAGTAGAACGTGGAAATTATAAGAATTGCACCATGGTATGGATTAACAAAGGATAACAATGCCAACGACAGATGAGTTGAAAACTTCAATTGGTACATTGTCAGATCAAGTAAAATTGTTAGCCGAAGCTATTGCGTTTCTTATTCTTGCTGGTAAACAAGAATCTGTTGCTGGATATAATGCGAAAAGCGAAGAAGCAGCCGCCAAAATAAAATCCATTTTGGGTAAGTGATAGGTCTCCTAAATTAATTCAAGGGTATTCCAGAAGCTCTCAGATTAAAATAGATTTAAAGGTGGTAAAGGTCCATGGGGTAGATAAAGTTAACCCTCGAAAACCTCGAGTAAATTCAAGCTCTCTTAGTTCAAAGGTAGAATTCGTGCTTGGTAAGCATGAGACACAGGATCAATACCTGTAGGGAGCATAAATGGTGACAACGTTAGGTACGGGCCGGGTCTCATAAACCTGAGTACTAGAGTTCGAGTCTCTCTGTCACCACTGCATCACGATACAGCTAGCTACTGTATTTGACAAATATGTTGTCAAGGACCCATGACTAGATGATCGTGATGCAATTTGGAGTGCAATATGGGGAAATGGTCCCTGTCCTGGCGTGCTAAGCCAGTGGTGTCCTTCGGGGCATGGGGTTCGAGCCCTCTACACTCCGCTGTAATGCTTCGTTAGTCTAATGGTAAGATCCCGTCCTCGTAGCTCGGGGTTCCGAGTTCGATTCTCGGACGAAGCACTGTGATCAGCTATTCCACATAATGCGCTCCCTCCGGTGAGGGCCATCGTCTGCAAAACGATATAGCGGAGTTCGACTCTCCGGCGCATTTTGGGTCCATGACTCTGGTGATGTATGACGTCTAGACAACTACCCAAGCAAGTTCAAAAACAACCGTATGATGAACAGAGGAATGATCCCTCTTTCGTCATGCGGTTTTTTCGTCCCAAGGGACCTTTTCCAGATTATGCTGATGGTCCTGCATGTAGAATCTGTGGATCACCTTGGCATCCCTCTACGGGTGATGTGAGAATCTGGTGTGGACCTTGTTGTCGGTCGATGATTAAGACATTCAAAGAATGTAGATTTCGTAGAACACATGGCTACAACTTTTGGGAACACTGTGCACCCTTAAATAATATTGAGTCATCCAACCAAAGAGAAAACTAATTATTCTAGTCTCTTAATTGAATCAAACAAGTAAGCGATCGGGACGATCTGATCCTTTAAGCTTCTTCTATATCAGATAGAGCCTAGATATAAGACCAAGGAGATATACCATAATGTCCAAAGAACCGAAACCGCTTGAGCTTGACGTAGTAGAAACCCCACCGGAAATTCCTTCCGTTTCTTTATCTGAGGTTGATGCTCTAAAAAGAGTCAAGGAGCTTGAGGTTGAGTTGGCAGACGTTGTGGCAGAGAATGAGATTCTGCGGGCGCGCGATCTTGAATTAAATACTGAGTGTGTCCAGTTTGAGAATGAGATAGCAGAGCTGAAATCGAAAAAGTCAGTTGGTCCAGTTGCTTCTCTAAAGGATGGTACATCTCTGAAGATTCATGGTGATCTTCTTGACGCACGATCTGTTGCAGAGCTCGTCAAGAGTCAACATATTAGCGAACACATGTATTGTGTTCTGTTGGTTGTTGATAAGAAGTAAAAAGGGCTCTTTTTGAGAGATAGAATTTCTTACAGTGAATGGCAATTATGGCGAAACACTTGTCAACAGCGTTGGAATCTTGATTACAACACTCCAGACCTGCCTAGAAGAGTTATCTACAGCGTTCATTTCGATTTTGGAACAAGCATCCATGAAGCAATAGAGATCCATAGAGCTCGTAAAAACTCTGTAGATCTACGGACGGCTCTGGAACATTTCAAGAAGAAGTTCGATGGAATGTTCGATACAAATTTTAAGAACTATGGATCTGATAAAGACAAGGAGGAAGAACGCACATTCTTTCAATCTGCCGGCAAGAATATTCTAGAAAATCTCCATAAGTGTCAAGAGCTCGCTGAGGCAACGGTCGTATATAACGAGCATGAGCTTATTCTACCAATCGATCGTACCGATGGAACAACTGTCAATTTCAAGGGTTTCATCGACATGGTTATTAAGACCAAGTCAAAGACAGGCAAAGACATCATCTACATCATCGATTTCAAAAGCTGTTCTTGGGGTTGGGATCAAGGAAAAAAACAAGATGAGGATGTCCACGCTCAATTGCTTTTATACAAGCATTTCTTCTGTAAGAAGTTTGATCTTGAGCCAACATGCGTTCGATGCGCATTTGTGCTTCTCAAGAAAAAGCCAGCAAAAGGAGCTCCAGTTGTCGAGTTTTTTCCAGTGTCAGCAGGACCTGTCGCAGTACAACGTGCATTGAATAATCTTAACTCTGATCTTACGTCCATTGATGAACGAATGAGAATGAAAGATTTCATTAAGAATAGAAATATGTGCATCGACAAGTACAACAACACGTGTCCATATTACAATAGCACACATTGTCCTGGCACTGTTGAGAGTAAGAAAAAGTAATTAGGACATGAAAAAGACGAAAATTGCTTTTTTCTCTGATCATCCTTTGGTGCCATCAGGTGTTGGTACTCAATCAAAATACTTGATCGAAGGGCTTCTCGATACCGGCAGATATGAATTCATCTGCATGGGAGGAGCAATCCAACATCCTGATTATAGACCACAACAAATCGCTCCTGACAAATACGGTGACTCTTGGCGGGTCATTCCAGTGGACGGCTATGGAGACAAGACATTAGTTCGAAATCTGCTCAGAAAAGAAAAGCCTGACGCCTTCTTCGCTTTTACGGATCCTCGACAATTCGTCTGGATGTGGGAGATCGAGGACGAGATCAGATCACAATGTCCACTTCTATACTGGCATGTCTGGGACAACGATCCGATTCCAAAGTTCAACGTTCCGTATTATAAGTCTAATGATCATGTCAGTGGGTTGTCTCTCAAAACATACGGTATCCTACAAGATCTTAAATGTGTTGATTTCAGTTATATTCCACACGCTGTTCCAAAGGAACTGTTCAAACCTCTTTCAGAAGATGAAGTTCAAAAGTTCAAGAAGGAGACGTTTGGACCGCACGGTGACAAGAAGTTCATTGTGTTCTGGAATAATAGAAATGCTCGACGAAAGATGACAGGAGACGTCATCGCTTCTTTTGCAAAATTCGCCAACAAAGTAGGAAAGAAGAATGTCTCTTTGGCAATGCACACGCAGGTTGGCGACCCAGAAGGGCAGAATATTCTAGAGGTCGCAAAGTGCTTTGGTGTAGAAGCTGAGTTACTCATCTCAGAAAATAGAGTTGAGCCCGCCGTGATCAATTCATATTATAATGCATGTGATGTGACAATCAATATTGCAAATAATGAGGGTTTTGGACTGGGTACTCTTGAATCATTATCTGCCGGAACACCGATTATCGTACAGATGACTGGCGGCTTGCAGTTTCAGGCAGGAGATTGGTACACGGGCATGACAGATTACACTGACCAGGAAAAATTGACCGTGGCAGCCAAAAAGGCCTGGGAGCGAAAAAGTTGTAGATGGTGGGGAGTGCCGGTATTTCCAGCATCACGAAGCTGCACGGGTTCACAACAGATTCCGTACATCTATGACGATCGCGTAGCACATGATGACGTAGTTGATGCCCTTGTCAAGATGTATGAAATGTCAAGATCCGAACGAAGAAAGCTTGGCGCATGTGCTCGTGAGTGGGTACTCAAAACATTTAGTCTTGATGAGATGGTTAATTCATGGGATCGAGTGTTTACAGAACAGATCGCCAAGTCGAAGGAAAAGAATAGCAACAAAAATTTCAAGATTTCAAGTTTGTAAGGAGACAACATGCCAGGAGTCGTCGTTTTCGGAGGAGCGGGATTCATCGGTTCGAATTTGGTCGATGAATTGATGACGCTCGGGTTTGAGGTAACGGTCGTAGATAACTTGTCCGAAGGCAAACTAGCTAATCTTGTTCGATGGAAGGGAAATCCAAAGCTTGACTTCATTCGAGGTGATATTCAGAACTTTGACATTGTCAAGAGAGCAACCGATCAGAAAGAGATCGTGTTCCATCTTGCAGCGATGAGCAGGATCCAACCCTCGATCGAGGACCCAATGTTAGCATGGCGGCAGAACATCATTGGGACAGGAAATGTCCTTGAGGCGTGCAGACAGAACAAAGTCAAGCGGGTTGTTTATTCAGCGTCGTCCTCAGCATATGGTAATATCAATACGCCGCCACTCAACGAAGACATGCCAACCGAATGTCTAAACCCGTATTCGTTATCAAAGAAATGCGGCGAAGAGATGATGGAAGTTTACAGGACTCTCTATGGGATATCGACAATCTCGCTTCGATACTTTAACGTATATGGACCTCGACACCAGGAAGAAGGAAATTATGCGACCGTAATCGCCATCTTCAGGAGACAGAAGAGGCTATCTCAAAAGCTAACAGTTGTTGGGGATGGAAAACAGCGCCGAGACTTTACGTTCGTTGGTGACGTTGTTCGCGCAAATATGTTGGCAGCAATGAACAGAGAAGCCGTCGGAACATTCAACGTTGGTTGTGGTAAGAATTACTCGATAAATGAAGTAGCGGAGCTTGTTGGTGGTGAGACGATTAACATTCCTCCTCGGCTCGGAGAAGCACAGGTTACTCTTGCAGATATCAAGAAGATTGGCGATGTTCTTGGTTGGACACCTAATATCTCACTAAAACAAGGGCTCGAAGTTATTAATCTCTACGAACGTGTAGATCCACCAGGAAGGATCATCTTAGGAGCCTAAATGAGAAAACTGTTCTTTCGTGGCCCAGTTCTAACGTGCTCTGGATATGGCGTTCATGCTCGTCAGGTTCTCCAGAATTTGATTAGAATGAATCAGTTTGATATCAGTGTCGAACCGATCATCTGGGGACAGACGCCATTTTTGTCAGAAGAAAGTGAGCTTTCGACTACGATAGCTGTACTTGCTCAGAAATTTGATGATGAGAAGCGCGCAGGATTCAAGGACTATGACTTGTCTGTCCAGGTCACTATCCCGAATGAATTCAAAAAGATCGCTAAGTTCAATATTGGAGTGACCGCCGGAATCGAAGTTGATCGAGCATCTCCTGAATGGATCCTGAAATGCAACAGCGAGATCGATGTTCTTGTCGTTCCATCAAAACATTCAGCGGAAGGAATCGCCAACGTAAGTTATCGAGCAGAAGACTCATCAGAAGAACTTAAATTTAAAAAGAATCTCGCAGTGATCCCTGAAGGATTCGATCCAAATTTCTTCAACACGAAACCTCTTGAAAAAGAACTGTTCAAGTTTGATACACCTTTCAATTTCTTGTTTGTTGGGCTCGGTCTTGACAAGGGCATGTTTCAGGATAGAAAGAACGTTACTGGATTAGTCAAATATTTTTGTGAGAAATTTGCAGGGGACAAAAACATCGGTCTCATTCTCAAGACGTCGATCGTTGGCAACTCAGAAATTGACAGACTTGAGACGCTCAAGAGAATTGGTGACATCAAGGCTAATACTGGTTGTGGCCAATATCCAAAGATCCATCTTGTCCATGGACGTCTATCGGATGAATCAATGGCCGCTTTGTACAAATGTAGCTCTGTTAAAGCGATGATCAGCTTGACACATGGTGAGGGATACGGTCTTCCCATGCTTGAGGCCGCAGCGTGTGGTGTTCCAGTGATCGCGACGAACTGGTCGGGTCACCTTGACTTTTTGACAATCGACAACAAGAAGAAATTTGTTCCAATTGAGTATGAACCGCGGGAGATTCCAGAATCAGCTGTATGGAATGGCGTGATGGAGAAAGGATCTCGTTGGGCTGAAGTCGTTGGTGAAAGTGCGAAACATATGATGAAGAAGTTCGTGCTAAGTCCAGAGACACCAAGAAAATGGGCACAGGAATTGGCCGTACATCTCGCAGAGAATCTATCTCCAGACAAATTGTTTCAGGGGTGGTGTGACTTCTTTAAGAATCTTGTGCCAAGTGAGGCAACAACCGGTTCCGAAGTCCAAAAAGCTCAACACGTTCGAGATGCTCTTCAGATTGAACAGGGTCAAAAAACTCTTTTATTCACGATGCCCATGTCTGCGGGAGATGTGTTTATTTCTACAGGTGTCGTTCATTCATTACGGGGAAAGTTTCCAGATCACAAGATTTTCTATGCAACACAAGAGAAATATGTAGATATTTTGAAAGACAATCAAGCCATCGATCGAGTGATCGGGTTTGATAATTGGATGATGAACGTCCCGTTCTGTGAGATGATCTTCTCAGAAGTCTACACCCCAAATCTAGACATTCAGATGAACACATCGAATTGGGTTCATGGAGGGAAAGGAAGAAAACTAGGAGAAGAGATTGCTAATAGATGTTTGGTCCCATACTCTCAACCGAGGATCAAGTTAGAGCAAGTCCAAGGTCTTCCTGAGAAGTTTATTGTGCTTCACCCTGGCTCAGGAAAAGGACAGTGGGAAGCTCGCAACTACAATAGTTGGAAGGAAGTCGTAATAAATCTCAATGAGAATCTTGGGTCTGACTATAAGATCGTCATTGTTGGCTCGAGTGATGACATTGGTCTCGAGGGATGTGTTGATTTAAGGGGTAAGACCAATTACAACCAGTTGGCATTCGTTATCCAGAAAGCCTCGTGTTTACTCGGGATCGATTCTGTGTCGATGCACATAGCCGCTGCACTCGAGACACCAAGTGTCTCATTGTTTGGTAGCTCATACGCACATTCAACAGGTCCGATAAACACAAACAAACATATTGGACTTGAGCCACCAAATCGGCGAACGTGTGACAAAGCTTGTTACAAGTACCAGTGCAGCGTAGACGCTAGTAATCCGTGTGTAAACGACATCCACGGATCATTGATAGTAGAGAGTGTTCTTAAATTGCTTAACGTTCAAATGAAGGGAAAATATCTCGAATATCGCCCAAAGATTGCTGGTTATACCCACGTTCTTAATGCTGCAAGTGCTGGCTATCCATACCTCGAGTCCGTCAAGTCCATGTTGGGGTTCTGTGACGAGGTCGTCGTCGTCGATGGTGGATCAAACGATGAAACACTCGTTAAGCTGAATGCTCTTGCGGAGACAGACTCACGTTTAAAGATCATGGTCCATGAATGGGATTGGAAAGAACCAGGAATGGATGGACTCCAGAAAGCATATGCTCGAATGATGTGTGATGTTGGGATAGACGATTTCCTCTGGCAACAAGACGCTGATGAAGTGGTTCATGAACAGGACTATGAGAAAATCAAGAACATCGTTAAGCGTTTCCCCAAAGATTGTGACATGCTGCATCTGCCAGTCATTGAGCTTTGGGGAAACGCATCAACTGTTCGAACTGATCGTCATTCGTGGAAATGGCGCTTGTCGAGGAACAACTTCAAGATCACCCACGGCATTAATAAACACGCAAGATTGGTTGATGGCAAGACAGGCAGAACGTACGCAAAGAAAGGAATGTCAGATGGATGTGAATACGTTGACGTCATGACACATGAGTTCATTGCACATCGAGGTTTCTATGACAAGCGCCTCGAGCTCTTGAGGACTTCCAATCCACAACAGTACGGGATTGCCATGAACAAAGTGTTCAACGAGTTTCCATCAGTATACCATTATTCCTGGGCTAATTTGCCACGAAAAATTCAAAACTTCAAGACATTTTGGAATAAATGTTGGAGTAATTTGTACATGGACGCGGATCCAGTTGATAGATTCCCAGATGTTAATCTAGAAGATCCGATGACGCTAGCACGGAAAGTTAGAGAATTGCTAGCTCAAGGCGGAGAACATTCAAAGGCAACAACATTTCAGCTTGCTCGAACGAATCCATCTTCGATGCATGAATGGGTAGAAAGGATCGAAGATCCTCATGAGGAGCAAGATGATCGACTTGTTCATTACGACGAAAGACAGGCCGCGTTTACTCCAGTCGTGTCTTAAGTCTCTTAGATATTGCACAGACAGCGTCTCATATCGTCTGACTATAGTTCAAGACGGCGCGGATTCCTCGACACGGGATGTAATCCTGCAAAATGCAATGCATGAGCATTTGATCGAACATCGTGTTAATCGCGGTCTTGGTCCGTCGATTAATGAAGCTTTATCACATATTGACACGCTTAAGCGTTGGGATACGAAGTCAAACGAATTCACCTGCTATATTCAGGATGATGTCATTTTTACGGAGGGATGGCTTCAAACACTTGAACGAAATTTCGTAGGTCTTGAAGGAGTACTCAAGCTTGGGTTTGCGACCGGTGTAGAATGTATTGAACACCCGATCAAAGCAAAACTTGGCAAAGGAATGTTTACCAAGGATTGGATTCGTGCGACATGCATGTTTGCACGACATGACTATTGGATGAGTATGTGGCCCATCTCAAGAATCGATCCTGAGACGGGTAGAGAACGCGGTCGACCAAACGATGGACTTGGAAGTTCTGTCGATTGGTGGTTCATCCGCAACCATAAGAATTCTGTTTGTAAGACAGGTCGCACGAATCTTGTGATCCCAGGACTCTTGAAACACGCAGGGTACAGAGACTCGACGTGGCTCAAGCGAGATCTTCCTGAGTCAGAGTCAGATAAGGAAGCGATTGGATGAGACAAATCAATCTCATATCATTCACACCGCTCGATGCCGGCGGCGGAGTTCCTCGCTGGAATCGTGATTTCATTGCGGGATTTCCTGGAACTCGTCATTTCTCATGGTGGGATTATCCTAAGTCAGAAACTCAGGTAGATGCCGACGAGTGGCAAAAAGCATTGATTTTGAATCGCTGGCTTCTCAACAATAAGAAAGTCTCACGTGATGATATCTTCGTTTGTGATGGCTTTTGGGGAAGTGGACTTGAGACATGCCCGAATGTCATCAGTGTTGCTCATGGAATCTGGGGACATCTCACAAAGGATGATGTTGATGCAGGCAAGAAGCCAGATTTCCCCGAGAATCACTTCGCCCAGATAGAGTTTCGTCGCAAGCATCTATTGTATAAGAAGCCGATCGTTGCCGTGTCTGATTTCATTGCACGGCAGATGAAGCTCCAGTGGAATTACGACTCCGAAGTAATCAACAATGCAATTGATCTTGAAAAGTTTAAGCCGCCCAAGTATAGCTTACCCAACTGGACAAATGGTCGTCTTATTTTACACGGAGTCACAAACGAAAATAAGGGTCTCGATCATATCACGGCGGTGAAACAAGCGTTCCCGGACGACATGGTCATGTTACTTGACGATGCGGCACAATATCTTCAAATTCCAAAATATGAAGCCTTGGCACATGCAGATCTCGTAGTACAACCATCAGCGTACGAGGGTAATTCATATTTTGTTCTTGAAACTCTTGCAAGTGGCGTTCCAATCGTCGCGTATAATGTCGGATTGCTTAATTCAATTTCTGAGATTTGTGATAGAAATGGAATTGAATGTAGTATTGGTTGTGTCATTGATAGAAAGCTGCGATCCCCGAAAGAAACAGTCAAAGTCACTAAGTGGATACTTGAGTCAGTGTGTCGTGATAGACAGCCATATAACCCTCGTCAGGTTGCAGAACTCTTCTCTATACAAAAATTCCATGAGCAGTGGAGAGAGTTTCTTGAAAGGAGGACTTACTAATGATAAAACTTCGAGTAGACGATTATCCGGGAACAAAGCCAGATGAGTTTTGGAAACACAATTATCAGAACTTTAAATCATTCCACGATATCATCGTTACAAAATTTAAGACATATAGACTTGGTGTGATACCATGCCATGTTTCTTACAAGGATCTTGAACACCTCGGTGCTCTGCGGGAGATAGAGATTGCTTTACACGGAGTCAATCACGATGAAAAGTTCCCGAATGAATTCAGGGAATATCAGACTCAAAATGACATTGAGTATGCCATTCACAGATCATTGAATCACATCACTCAGAGCTCTAGAAAGATTGTAAAATCGTACATTCCTCCGCACAATGTCATTGATTATAAAACGATCAGCGCGCTAAAGAATTGTCTCATCACGGATATCCATACGGGACCTGGCACTGAGATGAGTGAAATGATATATGCGGAAGGAGCTGGCTTAAAGGTCCATGATAGCCGATCTCCTCTTCATTATGGGCGCACAGATGAGATGATGGAGCGTGGGTGTTTTCCTTTTTTGAATGAACAGATTGGAGATTTTTACATTACTTTACACTGGACATGGGAGTTCAATATTGGACTAGACAGTCTAAAGGAATTCATTTCAAAATTGGAAATTCGATGAAGACGGTACACGTCATTGGTAATAGTCATGTAAGTTATTTCATTGGCAGAGAGATGCCCTCGAACGAAGAGGTCGTTTTTGATGTTGGTGATCTAACGGTCAAAGCATTTAAGGCGGGAACGACTGGTGTGACAATCTTCGGGTTAAGAAATACAAACTCGATGACAGGTGCACGGGAGAAATTTGTCCAATTTCTACAAGATAAAGACGTGCAGGATGTAGTCATTGTATTAGGTGATGTCGATTTTAGAGAACATTTGATAAAACACATGAGCGGTTGGGATCCAACGGACACGATCAATGGCATTATTGATGTGTACAGAGAGTACATCAAACAAAGAATCTTGCCTCTCGTAAAAGGTAAGATCATTTTATTTGAGATGGTCCCGTTCTCAGAAGAATTCTATCGTGGCAAAATAAAAGAGAATCTACGAAATGGAAGCTTGTGGTTTTTCTGGGAACAATTTAATGCGCATATTCGAGCCATGGCAGAAAAAGAAGGCTGGATGACGATATCTGTATCAAATGAATTGATGTCACCACACGGGTTTTTGTCCAAAGAACATCAACAGAAAAACGATCTTGATCCACATGCATCGTACGTGTCGGCATATCGAGTATTGATCCCGAAACTTAAAACACTACTGGAGACAAAATGATCGAACCAAACATTTACTGCAAAGTTTCCGGAATGGCTCTTCAATGTATCAACGATTTCAATAAAGAAAATGGTAGACATCCTCTTGTTGTAGAGATTGGTTGTGCTGATGGACAGGGTACTATGCGTTTCGCTGGGTTCACTAACCGAGTTATCTGTATTGATCCGATGGTCCATGGACGCCCGGACATCGATGGAAACATAAGAAAAAATCTTCCCGCAGATATCGATAAGATCAACGCGTTTAGACATAGAACGACCGATTTCGATATAAGTCTAGTGATTGGCTGTTCTATTTGGCCCGAAACAGTCGCAGAAGTGAACAGACTGCTTCAGAATGAAAAGATCGATGTATTGATCATCGATGGATGTCATCATCCGTTCGAAGCTGTTTATGCCGATTTCAAAACATATTATCCGATGGTGACATGTGGGGGTTATGTCATATTCGACGATCTATATGAAGAATGTATTCAACAAGCTTATGACAAGGCTCGTGACGATCATAAGATGATTGAACATGATAGATTCGCAATCAAGAGATCCGATTGTCTTCAGGACACGGCATCCCTCAAAAAGACGGAGAGTTGATGGACAAGCAAGGACTCTATGATCGGATGGCTTCTCGAAAGAGTCAGCCAAAAGATTTCAATACTTATATCGGTGACAATGGTCGCGTGAATCGATGCGTTCAACTCATAAAGCAGGGAAAGATCCGGACAGGAGGAACTCTCCTTGACGTTGGAGGCGGGATCGGCGATCTATGTTACCAGGTAAAGAAAGACGAGCTGTTCAAGGAAGCTATTGCTCTTGACATCTCACGTAAGAATCTTGCTGCGGCAGAGAGCAAAGCTGTAACTACTCTCATTTCTGATGTCGACATGGATGGTATTCCAAGCGATGATGGCAGGTTTGATGTTGTCACGGCCCTTGATTTCATCGAACACATCATCGATCCTGAGTATTTCGCTCGTGAGTGTTTTCGCGTGTTGAAGCCAAGTGGACAGGTATTCATTAATACTCCGAATATTCAGTATTTTGAACATCTTGAATCACTCGTTTATAGAGGTGTTTTTCCACATACTTCGGGAGATCATGAAGTATATCATGGTGGACATTTAGCCTTTTTTGGCCAAAAAGACTTAGTTGATATATTTACCTCTGCGGGGTTTAATGAATGTCAACAGATCAAAGACGAAGCGGGGTATCAAACGCCGCCGGAATTGTGGGTGAATTTCTTATCTCCGAAAAACCAGATCGAGTATATCGACTGTTGTATGAAGTTGGGAAATCCAAATCTATTATTTCGTTGCATAAAACCTGTAAATACATAATTTATGGACTTCGCGAACCCGGAACAAATGAAATAAGATATATTGGTAAGTCTTCTAATTCAACAAGAAGACCACGTTCTCATTGGAAAAATAAAAAATATCTGAGAGATGGATATCCAGTTCATGTGTGGACGAGTTCTCTTGTTAAACAAAATATATTTCCTGAGATTATTTTATTGGCCGAATTTCCGGGACTAGAACTCGCCGCTCTTGATGAACGTAATAGTAGATTAAATGAAACAGAAATACAACTTATTTTAACATATAGGACTCTCGGGCATAAACTTTTGAACATGACAGACGGTGGAGATGGCTTACTTGGTCGAACGGGCAAATTAGCTCCGATGTATGGCCGAAGAGGAATTCTTTCCCCGCGTTTTGGTGTACAACATACAGAAGAATCTCGTATAGCGATGTCCGAAGCGCTGTCAGGCGAAAATCATCCTCATTTTGGAAAACATCCATCTGAAATCACGCGTAATAAAATTGGTGAAGCGAATAAAGGTAGCAATAATGGAATGTTTGGTAAAAATCCTGTAAATAAAGGTTTGCAGATGAAAGAGGAGCAAAAAGAACTTTTACGTGAAAAATGTGGTAGCAAAATTAGATGTATAAATGACGGAAGAATATTTCGCTCGCAGGTTGAAACCGCTTGCTTTTATGGTATTTCACGAATTACTGTTGGACAGTGTTGTAATAGAAAAATTAAAAAGACAATCAATGGACTTTGTTTCGAGTTTATATGAGAGTTCTGTTCTGTAAATGTTTCGGTATCGGTAACGCCGTGATGGCAATTCCGACCATCAAAGCCATTCAGAGCTTGACCAATGTGGAAGTCCTTGACGTGCTGGTCGGAGACACTCTCGATGACTTCGGAGCCAAGGAGATCCTTGGGATGGGTATCTTAACCAAAGGGAAGGTCTATGTTAATCACGCGCTCGAGGGACCTGGAGTCGTCCCAACTCCTGATTATGATCTTGCAATTCTTTCGATTCCTTTTGACGGGCGCTGGATAAACCACGCGCATTTTCACGCAGGAAAAGTAATTGATGGCAGAACACGGCCCGATCCATCGACGACAGGACTTATCTCATGGAAGAAACATGAAATAGAGTATCAGATGGACAACGCTTGTGATCTCGGATATAGTGGTGATATTCCAGATTGCTCTTTCATGCAACTTCCACCAAAGAGAGCGAATAGAGTTTACATTGGAACTGGATACAAGAAAGACGTCGCAGGATTTTGGAAGATTAAACACTGGGGAAATGATAACTTTGCCGATTTAATTGAGTGTCTTTCAGGAAGAGGGTATGATACAATAACCACAGGGAACATGGAAGACTTAGCTATGACACTTGCACCAATTAAGAGAAAGGCTCGAGCTGCCAGACTTAAGATTGAGATTCCATCGTCGTTTTATGAGTCTCTTAGGATCGTATCAGAGTCTGCTTACTACATTGGCAATGATACCGGAATGATGCACGTTGCAGCGGCTGCGGGTAACCCAACGATCGGCATCTTCATGATGGGGAATGATTCAATTGTTAAAAGTCGCCCGTGGGGTAAACATTCGTACGCGGTCGATTGGGATGACCAAGCAGACTTTGTAGGTGTCGAAGACATCGTGAGGTTATTGCATGTTAAGTCTACTTGAAGGATATAAAGTTTTTAACAAAGCATGTAAGTTTCTCGCAGAACGATCAGACGCTCGTGATTCGCACGGAAACATTTCTGTTCTTGTTCGTCCCGAGAATGCCTCGTCTAAGACGATGTTGATTAAGCCGAGTGGCGCCGAGTATTCAGATGATCCAGATCCAGTCATTGTTTATTTTGACGAAGGGGGGTTTACTGTCTCACCTAGTGATAATCGTAACCCATCGGTAGATACCGCACATCATTGGTACATGTACAGGAATAATAAGCACCTTGCTGCAATCTGTCATACACATTCTACATATGCAACCGCATTTGCAATGGCACGCCGCCCGATCGAAGTTCTTTGTACCGAACATGCAGATTATTTTGGCAAATGGATCCCATGTCTTGCATATGCAGATTTTTCAACATGGGGTGGCGAAGTTCCAGTAAATAGCGAATCTGTTATTCTTTTGGAGAGCCATGGTCTCTTATCGTTTGGATATCTAGATTCAAATGACGCTTTATATGATGCAGTAAAACACGCTATCGTTGCAGAAGAAATCGCTAAGAAAACTCATCTTACATTACAAATTGCTGGATATCATGATTCGCTTGATAGTGAAGAAGTCGAGAAGTGGCATAAGAGATTCAAGACAGTTTATGGACAAAAATGAAACGCGTTTTCATCGCATCTGATCACAATGGAAATGCGGCGCGTGCGTATATCATTCGCACATGCTCAGGTATCATTGACATCGTAGATCTTGGTCCAAAAGAATCGGATGGAAAGGTTGACTATCCAGACAAGGCAAGGAGTCTTTGTACGAGTGTTCTTGGAACGCAAGACTCGTTCGGTATTCTGATCTGTGGTACCGGAACTGGCATGAGTATCGCCGCGAATAGATTCAAAGGGATCAGAGCGGCCATTGTAACTGACAAGGCAACGGCAATTCTTGCGCGAGAACATAACGATGCGAATGTTCTTGTATTGGGTCAATGGAGAACGTCATTGGACCAAATGGAGCTTATCGTGCGATCATTCTTAACAACTTCGTTTGGCGAAGGACGTCACTTAGAACGCGTGAAGAAGTTGGAGGAGTTATGAGAAGAGATCGGGTTCTTGTAATTGGTGACGTCATTATCGACGAATACAATTATGGCAAACCACTAGGACTCTCAGCTGAGACTCCAACGATCGTCGCAAATCTCCAAAAACAAGAGACATTTATTGGCGGTGCTGGTCTCGTTGTTCGCCATCTTCTAAGACTCGGAGCCCAGGTAGATCTGATAACAGTCATTGGTTCAAATGAGAAATCGCTATTTAGTCTGATCTGTGATTCGAGCGATCCATTCGCGGGAGATGTAGGAGATTTTCTTGATTCAGATGAGGCGGAACGTTTCTTTTGTGAACCTATTCGAGTTGTACAGTGGCAAACAACTCGCAAGATCAGAAATTTCGTAGGAGGCTATAAAATTCTTCAATATGACGTTCGTAATACAGTTCAACTTGATGATGCGGTTAGAAAACGCTTAATAATTCAATTTCATGAACTTCTATCTTCCGCTAAGAAAGTTGTTATTTGTGATAATCGTCATGGCGTGATTGACGAATTGCTTGCAAAATACATCGTTCAAGAATGCAAGAAAGCAAATGTTCCCGTCTTTATCGACAGCCAATGTTCTCAACACAGTTCAAACTATGAATGGTATCGTGGAGCCGATGTATTTTTCATGAATGAGCACGAGCTAGAGCTTCAAGTTCGTGCTCTTGTAGGCTTGGCTGATACCACGAGTGTAACGCGCTGGCTCCAAGCCGAGCGCATCCTTTGTAAGGAAGGACCCGCGGGTGCAACAGAGTTTTGGACTACCGGCGCAAGGAACTCGGTACCAGGTGAGAAAGTTGCGACAGTCGATACATGTGGAGCAGGTGATGCATTCCTCGCCGCATATGTCGTTACAGACTCTCTGCAGTTAGCAAACCATTGGGCTGCATTGTCAACCACTTATCTTGGCACGATTGTGCCAAAGGAGAAATTGAATGGGTAAGTTGTTCTTAGACAGTGCAAATCTTTCTGTAATTCAAAGAATGATGGGTCTTGATTGTATAGCTGGCGTTACAACAAATCCTAGCCTGATGGCGAAGGAAGAGAAGGGAAACTATCTAGATAGACTTAGAGAGATCGCAGACCTCGTATCAAGCAGCGGCACGAGATCTCCAAGACATCTAAGCGTCGAAGTGATCACCCTAGATCCATCAGAGATGCTTGTTCAAGCTGATCAAATCAGGAACGTTTTAATGCCGTTTGAAAAACATCTTGACTTGTATATTAAGATCCCTGTGACATTAGACAATCTAGAAGTTATTAGTAAGCTTAATAACTATGGCATAAACGTCAACGCTACAGCGTGTATTACGTGGTCCCAGGCAAAGCTAGCAGCAGATGCCGGCGCCAAAATCGTTTCATTCTTCTACAATCGAGCTCTTGATGGCGGGGGTATACCTCTAGAAGAGATGTACCATTTTCAGGGAACAATGGATCACCAACCTGTAATCGAAGGGGTGACCGTTCAATCTGGAACGGCAATAATCTGTGGCAGCATCAGGAAACCGATTGATGTTCTTCTATGCTGGGAAGCCGGTGCACAGTTTGTAACCGCCAGCGAAAAGGTGATTCAAGAAATGTCCGAACACCCTCAAACAGATCTTGCTATTAAACAGTTTCAGGGAGACATCGATAAATGGCTCAAATAAAAAAGACGACATTCCGGGAAACATATACACACCAGCGGGGTTGGGGAGTTGAGTATTGGATCGAAAATCTGTCCGACTATTGTGGAAAGGTTCTTCTTATCGATCCAAACAAACGGTGTTCACTTCATTTTCATATCGATAAACTAGAGACGATGTATCTCCAATCAGGAGCCGCAACGATCTTGTTTATTGATCCAGAAACAGGAAAAGAGTACGACGAATATCTATTTGCCGGTGATTCAATCAAGATCCCGCGTGGCCAAGTACATCAGATAATCGCAGGGGCCACAGGTGCTGAAATTATAGAATTCTCGACGAAGCATGAGGAGACAGACTCGTACAGAGTTAAAAAAGGCGACTGATATTTGTCTGGAGTGTTATGAAAATTAATATTGTCGGCGCTTTTATTAGAAATTTTCCCTTTGGCACTGAATTGGCTTTCAAAAAGGGTTTTGATCGAATTGGTGGACATCAGATCACAACGATTGACACCAGTTTTCCAGATCAGGTTTGGGATTACGACGCAGACGTAACGATCGTTTTCAAGTGGATAGAGGGAGATTACTGGAAAGATCTCAAGCGCTGCAAGGGTCTCAAAGTTCTTTATCAACCAGACGATCTCAGATTTCCACACATTCGTAAGATGATGGTCGATATGCTTGAGTATTGTAATCACGCGTTCACGTTCGACGATGATGGTGCAAGTCTTGCTTTATCATACGGCTATACAAGTGCTAGTAAACTCTTGTTGACGGCCGACGATGACCTTTATCGTGTTATTCCAGGGACAATCAAAGATATCGATCTTACATTCATTGGAAGCTTAACGACCGGTGAGAGCCATAAATCTCGCGTAGAGATGGTTCGATTGCTAAGAGCTACAGGGTTTCAGATTCTTGCGGTGACAGATCTCTACAATATCGAAAAATTGAACCAGATCTATAATCGATCAAAGATTGTACTCAATCACGCGACTGACGTTGGACAGCCATTTGGAACTGGGTATGGTTATCAATGTAGACATTTCGAGGCAGGTCTAACGGGAGCATGTGTTCTCTCTAACAAAATTTTGAACGACTCAACACTGAAAGGGTTCTATCAATTTAGCAATGAACGTGAGCTCATGAGCACGGCGAGATTGCTTCTTGATAATGAATCGTTGAGGAATGTCGCTGGTGCTGCTCTTCTGGATGAGATTAAGAGATCACATCTTCCACAACATCGAGCAGCAGAAATGATCGCTCGCATGGAGACTCTTGTATGAAGCTTAATTTAGGGTGTGGTCGTGATGTTAAAGAAGACTATGTCAATGTAGATTTTAATCCACGAGCAAATGTAATGCCTGTGAATCTTTCAGTGCTTCCATGGCCGTGGTCCGATGATTCTGCTGAAGAGATCTTGATGCTAGATATTCTTGAACACTTCTCATATAGAATGACAGACAAAATTCTAACAGAATGTTGGAGGGTTCTTAAGCCACAAGGTAAGTTAATCGTTCAAGTTCCTGATTTCGAAGAATGTGCAAAAGCCGTGCTTAGAGTTCTGCCGTTTGATTGTAATAAATGTGAGAAGCAGATCACATATTATCCAGCAAACAAAGAGAATGAGTGTCCACATTGCGGACGTGAAAGATATCTCTCAGACGAGGATGCGTTGAATCGCCTATATGGTGGACAGGACTACGAAGGTAATTGGCATCATACTGCATTCACCAAAGATCGCATGCATAGATACCTGGCAAGAAATGGCTTTCACATGTTTCAGAATCTCGAGGAAGTTCATCAAAGAATCAATTGGAATTTCAAGATGTCTGCGATCAAAGGTGATCAACGATGGGATTGAAAGGCAAGAACGTTTTCGTCACAGGGGCTGGTGGATTTATTGGTAGTGCTCTTGTAAGACAACTTGTTGAAGAAGAAGCGAATGTAATTGTCTTGACAAGAAACTTTAATGGTCGACAACGTTTCGGCTTATCAAGGACCACAGTCTATGAAGGCGACGTTTCTAATTACAATCTTGTTAGAGATATTATTTCTTCACATGAGATTGAATACATTTTTCATCTTGCAGCTTCTGCTATTGTAAGAATTGCCGCCAGAGATCCCGTTTCTACATACCAGTCAAACGTAATGGGGACAGTTGCGTTGCTCGAGGCTGCGCGAGTATCCGGAAGATGCAAGAAGATTATTGTAGCTTCTAGCGATAAAGCATATGGTGATCATGAGCGGCTTCCATACACGGAAGATATGGCTTTGCAACCAAACAATACATACGACACGTCCAAAGCATGTACAGACATGATTGCGCGTTCATATGCTAAAAACTATGACATGCCCGTCTGTGTCACTAGATGTAGCAACGTATATGGGCCGGGTGACAAAAATATATCAAGGATTATCCCAAACAGCATCCTTAGAATTCAGCGTGGCGAAGCTCCTATTCTATTTTCTGATGTAAGTCAAATGGAGCGTGAATTCATCTATATTGATGATGTCGTTGATGCAAATATTGCATTAGCATTATCGGGACCACAAACTAACGGACAGGCGTATAATGTTGGCGGAACTTCTGAAGGAGCTATTCAAATCGACGATCTTATTAGGATCATTGCGAAGATGATGAATTCGAATGTCGAGCCAGAGATTGTTAAGCGTGAGCCGGTCTTCAAGGAAATCAAGAAGCAGTTCATAGATTCGACCAAACTTCGTCAGGAGACTGGCTGGCGACCTCTCGTATCTCTACATGATGGATTGGCCGCAACAATTCTTTCATATACAAGTGAAACATGAAAATTGCATTCGTTGGCATCTCTAGAAAATACCAAGAACTCGCGCCAGAGTATCGTAATTTCTTTAACCAATATCATCTCGAGCTTCCATTTTACTATGCAAAATACGGCGATAATGATGTAACGATAGTAACTCCCGATTACAATGAAGATTCTCATTGGGAGTTTCGGTCAGACACTCATGGGAAACTGAGATGTCTATCTGAAGGTTATTTTCATCATGACGACTCACAATATGATGTGATTATCCATTGGCGAAAGTGGATTCATGGCGTTTCTCACAAGGGAAAACTAAACCTGATCAACTGTCAAGATCAGGGATTCTCGATGGACTGGCTCGAGCAAGTAAACGGCGCCAAAGAACTTGACGGAATTCTTTGCTTTCCGAAATGGCATTCGATGAATACCGCCCGAGAACTTGGATGGCAACGAGACGATGAGAGAATTCTTTACGGAGTGACGCTGGGCGTAGACACAAACATTTATAAGCCAACGTTCAAAGATCCATATAAGATGTTATGGGCATCAGATCCCGGCAGAGGACTTGACGGCGCAATACATCTTGCTCGCAGACTTCATTCATTCGATTCACGTTTTAAGCTTCATATTTGTTATCCCGACTATTGCAGGAAGCCCGATCACGTTGTAGATCCCGCACTGGTCTGGGAGGGGAATGTTTCAAACGGTCCAGCTCTATGGAATCTATTCAACACGTCTGGAATTTTGCCCTATACGTCAACGTTTATGGAACCAAGCTCCCGAGCTCATCGGCAAGCCCAAGCGTCAGGGGCCTTGGTCCTTTACCCGCCCAATAGAGGGACTCCATCTGAGTTGATCGAGAATGATCGAGATGGTATTGTGAGTGACCCTATTGGATGGGACAGGAAGATACTCCAGCTCGTTCTAAGTGGAAAGTGGAAAGAGATCGGAGATAACGCGAGGAAGCTCGCTGTCTCGGAGAATTGGAGCGTACAAGCTTCTAGATTTAACCAACTGATGGAAAAGCTTCTCGGAGAAAAGCATGCCTCTTGATATTAACTCGCCAGAATTCATGAAAACATTCGTCATCAAGACCGGCACTGTTGGAGTGGTCGGCCATGGATATGTAGGGCAGGCCGTAGAGGCTTTCTTCAAGGATCATTGTGATGTTGTCGTACACGATAAGGCAAAGCCAGAATTATCGTCTCTTGTCGATGTCGTAGAGAAGTCAGAACTCATCTTTCTCTGTGTACCGACGCCGATGAAGAATGATGGAAGTTGTCATACCGGGATCATCCAGGAAGTTCTATCGAGCGTGAATGCGATAGCAAAAGCAGTTGGTAGAAATCTTGATAGCTTCGTTTGCGTGGTAAAAAGTACTGTCCCTGCGGGATTCACCGAAGAGATGCAGGATAAGTTCCTACCAATGAGGATTTTGTTCTCGCCCGAGTTTCTCACTGAGAAGAGCTCCATCGCGGATTTTAAGAAGACGAATAGAATTATCTTTGGTGGTGATCAAGACGACGCACTAATCGCGTCAAAGTACTTTGCACAAGTTCAACCGACTCGAGTTGACAATGATCAGCTTGTGCTTTTACAGTGTGATCCAACTGTTGCAGAGATGGTAAAGCTCTTCACAAACGGAATCCTCATGACAAAGATAATGTTTGCCAATGAGATATATCAGATGTGCGAAAAGTTGGGTGTGAATTTTGAAGAGGTGCGCTCCATCGCAGTGTTGGATCATCGCATCGGCGCGAGTCATACGACGGTCCCTGGTCACGATGGACAATTAGGAGCAGGAGGACATTGCTTCCCAAAGGACATCAACAACTTGAGAGCGTTATGTAGGGAGCTTGATGTTCCAGAAAAGATGTTCACAGCAGTGATTGAAAGAAATAACGAGCTACGTAAGGAGAAGGACTGGGAAAAGATGCAGGGTCGGGCGGTGATTGATCTATGAGGACTCTTGTCGTCGATCTTGATGGAACGATATGTAATCAAACAAAGGGAGGGGACGCCTATTTTGACGCTATTCCTATTCGTGATGTCGTGGATCGAATTAACAAACTTAAGGACCTTGGCGGTTGGACTGTCATCATCCATACTGCTCGTGGAATGAATCTGTACAACTGGAACACTACAAGGATTGAGCTTGAGTATCGAGCCAAAACAGAAAAGTGGCTCAAAGACAACAAGGTTCAGTATGACAAGCTCGTCTTTGGAAAGCCACCCGGAGACATGTATGTCGATGATAAAGGTATGCACATCGAGACATTCCTGAAGTTGCACTAATATGATAACCGAACATGAAGGAACATATGAAGATCTCGTCAAAGATCTTCGCAAGTATGGTCAGATTCTATTTGGAGGATATGATCGCGTCATTTTCACGAATGGTTGTTTTGATCTGCTTCATGTTGGTCATCTGGAAGTGTTGGCAAAATGCAGGTCTCTTGCTGGATCTAGAGGAGCAGTCGTTGTCGGGCTTAATTCCGACAATAGCGTAAAGAAATTAAAGGGTGAGTCTCGACCGATCATGACAGAGAATGAAAGAGGCAAGATACTTGCTTCATTGAAATACGTGGATCATGTTCTTATTTTCGAGGAGGAGACTCCGCTAGAATTGATCAAGATTCTAAGACCGAACGTCATCGTCAAAGGAGGGGATTACGAAAAACTGGATGTTGTAGGTTCCGATCTCGCTCCAGTAGTTCTTTCATCTATAGTTTCAGGACAAACAACGTCAGGGATCATTGTTCGAATCAGAGCATTACCGGATGACGTCGTAAGAATCTAATGTTCAAGATCCTTGTCATAGGTGACGTGATGATTGACGAATACATTCACGTTCAAACGTCACGATCTGCTCCCGAAGCGAGAATTCCAGTGTGGGACTACACGCACAGAGAGTTTCGTCTTGGTGGAGCTGCAAATGTCGCAAATAATCTTAAAAGTATGGGCGGCGATGAGGTAGACATCCATCTTGCAGGATTAGCATCCATTCATGACAGACGTCTTATTGCCAAACGAGGGATCGACGTGACTCTTTGTTCCGGCGATCAAACGATGATCAAGACACGATATGTCGACTCGAATGAAAAGATTCTGTTTCGATTTGACAATCATCAAAAAGTTCATGAGCTTGATCAGCTTTTTCTCTATTCAATGTTAGAGCACTTTTCATTCGATGTGTACGATGCGGTAGTTGTGTCCGACTATGACAAGGGAACGATCGATTCTCGTATTATGGAGGTCTTGCAGAAAATGTGTATAAGTCCAACGATTGTTGATTCAAAGCGGAAAGACCTACGTTTATTCGAGAACAGTACAGTTCTTAAGATTAACGAATCAGAATATGCCACACAAGTATCAAGTGATCTTTACCCGTACATTGAAAGATTGTTTGATTACGTCGTTGTTACTAAGGGAGCCTCCGGCTCAGAACTTCGCCAATGCGAAATCTCTAAGAGTGGAAACAAGCGATACATGATACATTCTGAAAATTTCAAAACAGAGAAAGTACAAGCAAAGGATGTCACTGGTTGCGGAGACACGCACACCGCAGCCCTCTGTTTCTCTCTTCTTAAGAATAACGGAGATATCAGAATGGCGGTAAGATTTGCTAATGCCTGCGCGACGCGCGTTGTACAAAAATTTGGGACGTCTGTTGTAAACGATATTCCACCTGTGGTATAATATAAACAAAGGAGAATACATGAAACTAGGACCAGACGTGCTGTTGGCGATCATGGCGGCATTACAGAAAGGCTTGCTCGAGGAAGTTGATATCTCTGACGAGCTAAGGAAGATCGAAGTTGAGGTAGACCCTGTATACTCGGGTCTGGATGAGAATTGTTTACTACGAATTAAGCAGAGCTAAAATCAATGCCCGTTTATGTTTATGAATGTCCACAGTGTAAAAGAATACAAGAACTTGTTCAAAAGTTTTCTGAACGTATTTTTCCATTGTGTTTTTGTTCTGTGTCTGAACTTGATGGTATTGAAATGAAACCCGCGATTGTCTCGTCAACTTTCATTCTTAAAGGAAAGTGTTGGGCGAAGGATGGATACAAATGATTCTAGAAATTGCTCTCGTGTTGGTGACAACGATATCCATTGTTCTTGGATTGCTTTTATTCGTCGCAACAAAAAAGCTTATTTTATTCGATGATATCTTTGATGTCATCGTCGATGACGTTGATATTAATTTTAGTTATCTCGACGAGTTGATTAAAACACCTTTGTTTGAGAATTCTCCCGAGGTTCTCACTGCACACAAGAATATGGAGATCATCCACAAGCGCCTCGATGAGATCGTGATGCGAGTTGAAGAGATGACCGGAAAGCTTTACATGCGTAGGAAAAAACATCTTAACAAAAAGGAGAAGTGAGCTACTTGGCCGACTATTTTACTCGAGATACGGACAAAGCGCTCGCTGCATTTATTGATTCAAAAGTAGATACAGAGAAACATGAGATCTTTGACAAAGAGATCAAGCCTGCTTTTGAAAAGTTGATCGAGAATCTGATTTTTGTCTATGGGTTCTTCAATATTGACGACGTCGATACTCTAAAACGTGAGTGTCTTGCCGATCTCTATGAGATGATTCCAAGGTTCGATCCAACAAGAGGAACGAAAGGATTCTCATATTTCAATGTCGTCGCCAAGAATTGGTTCATCCAGAAGACAAGGGAGAAGAACAAGCGCAACAAGCTTGAGAGCGAGTTGTATTATGACATCGATCATGAGAATGTTCGAAATGATCCCAGTCTCATGCTCAGTGCGCATGAAGAGTTCCTCGAGGAGAAGGAGAAGTGGCTCAAGTTCTATGAGGAGTTAGACTCATGGAGACATGAGCTCAAGAAGAAGCCAGAGCTTCAAGTTCTAGAGGCGATTATCTTCCTCATGAAGAATCCAGATCGAGTTACTATTTACAACAAGAAAGCCGTGTATCTCTATCTCAGAGAATTAACCGCTTTGAGTACGAAGCAGGTTGTTGTAAACCTGAAGAAGATTAAAACGCTTTACACTGAATGGTGTGAGGCATACTATGAGACAGGAGAAAGTCCAGAGTGAGTAAAGAAGTCGACGATCTGTTTGCTTTGATTAAAGAGAATTCCATCGGGGACCGCGCTCAGCTTGAGAAGGTCAGAAGCGAGTTAATGGAGCTTGCAACGAGCGGAGACATGTTGGCAGATGAACCTCTTGCAAGGATGACTGTGGCCGATCAGGTAACAAAGATATCTGACTCTTTGACAAAGATAAATGCTCAGCTGCTTGAGCTTGCAAGGACCAGAATAAAGAAAGATCTTCTCGAGGGAAAGGGAGATACCTCCAAGAAGGGCATGGAGGATCTTTGGAACACGATGGAGAAGGAAAGTCCGATGTCCTGATGATCGATCTAAAGACAGTCGATGAAAACGAGCTGAGGGAAAGGATTGACACGATCCTTCCTCAGCTCGAATTAGTTTCGGAACAATTGGCGCCATTGTTAAAATCGTGGGGGCTTTTGAGGGAAGAGGCTCAGTTGATCTATGCTGAATTGCAGTCGAGGGAGAAGTCAAAATGACTGTCGATCGATATCTACGGCCTGAACAGATTTTGGCAGACATCATCGAGAAGGGTGCAAAAAAGATATATCTTGAACGCGGCGCTAGTATTCCTTTCTTATTTCGTGCAATCGTCGTTGCGGTCGACGTCGAGGGCGGCTTGTTGGAGAATCCGAAAGGAGAAGGAAGTCTTACGCATGAGTTCAATGAAAAGAGCTTTCAGGTTTCAGCTAACATCGGACCGCCCAATCCGGCTAACAGCGTGAAGGCTCGTATCATCTCTGGCGGAAAGGATCAGTTTACGCACGATGATAGGCTTAGAGTATTCTGGCCGTTCTTTCCTGAACATATAGCTGTTCCGATTAAGCCAGGAGAATATGCATACGTGATGTTTGAGGACGAGAATGAGGAACATGGGTTGTGGGTTAACAAGGTTCCCGGCCACACGGGTGTCAATTTTGCTCGTGGTTCAAAGTTTTTCATAAATCCTGCCTCAAGTTCTTTGGCAAATAAATTTCCAGATACTGCGACAGATGATAAGAAGAGCGACAAAAGCAAAGATACTGCCGCAGCACAAACTCCACCAGATGGTAATCTATCCAAACTCTGGAGCAAGTAAATGTCATACGACATTATTGTAGAAGAAGTTCCAAAGTTCAAGAAGCGTGTCGGCGACCAGGTAATGCAAGGTTCCAATAACACGATTATTATCTTTGGAACCGATAGAGCTGCTGATGGTCCAGCAGACATCTCGAAGGGTCTGGGAACGGTCAAGGATTCCGGAAAAGGCAAAGGGACAGGGACACTCCACTTTATCGTTGGTCGTAAGGGAGCCGAACCAGACCTCAAGGACGATTTATCGTATCTCTATCTCACGATGAAATCCAAAATCGATGACAACCTCAACCTGAGTTCGATCGAAGCTGCAGACAATGATCTTCCAGGCGCCGTCATAAAATCGGATCTCATTCGTCACGTGTACAGGAAGAACATCAAGATCACGTCAGATGACGCAAAGTTTAGTGTCTTCATGGACAAGAAGATATTGCGGGTTAATACAGACGGGACGAAGAGCACATTCAAGAAGGATGAGATAGAGTTCGGAAATAATACATCTGATTGGATGGCGCTGGCTGGTCTTGTAAAGACCGAGCTGTCGGCGCTGCGGGACACTCTTAATAGTCTTACTAACACATTCAACTCTCATATACACATTACTACGGCAACAATTGCTATTGCTGGTCCAGCAACGATTGCCCCGCCAGCGTCTCCCGCCACACCACCAGCAGAAGTTAAAGACATGAAGTCCTCGCTGGTGAAATCTAAATAATCTCGTAGTGTGTTCCTACTTACTCTGAAATGAGTATAGGTTTTACATTACCATTTGCCAAATCATCGGGATCCGTAGGCTATTTTGCCACGACCAACGACGAGGTCTCCGCGGTCAAAGAGAACATCAAGTCTCTTCTCCTCACGAATTGGGGCGAGAGACCAATGCATTACTATCTTGGAGCGAATCTCCGAGAATTCCTGTTTGAGCCAATCGATGCCGATGAGTTACGCGCCAAGATCGAAGAAAGAATAACGTCCCAGATCTCTACGTGGCTTCCATTCGTTTCACTCGATAAACTAGATATCTTGTTGTCTGAAGACGGTCAATCAGTTCCAGAGAACACTATCAAGATAATGCTCGAGTTCAGGATCACGAGTAGGCCTGATATCAATGCTCGTTTGGACTTCTTTGTAACATAATGAGGACATACTGATGGCGATCAATTTTCTTAAAGAAAAGTCATTGAAGTATCTAAACAAGGACTTCCAGACAGTCAAGCGCGACCTGATGAATTTCTCTCAGGCGCACCACAGTGGAGTGTTTCAAGATTACAATGAATCATCTCCCGGGATGGCATTGATGGAGTTTGTTGCAACTGCAACCGACATTTTGTCTTATTACCAAGACGTTCAATTTGAAGAAATTCGTCAAGAGAATGCTAGACAGATCGAGAATGTCGTGTCCTTTGCGAAATCACAAGGATACAGACCTGCAGGAAAAAGAGCCGCAAGAGCGATCCAGACATTCTTCATCGAGGTGCCCGCAACTACCGTCGCCGGCGCAAGCGTACCTGATGACTCCTACTCAGGAATTCTCAGCAAAGGTTCCAAAGCACAGGGGCCAGACGGTGTGATCTTTGAAACCCTTGACGACATCCACTTTAGTGCCTCGGCACCTACTCCAAGTACATTCAACAAGCGATTTGTCACAGGTTCACAGTTCGATCCAACGACTGGTGTGCCAACATTTTTTGCTCTAAGAAAAGACGCAGAGGTCATCGCCGGAGAGACAAAGAACGAGACTTTCTCGATCGTAGACTTTGAGCAGTTCAAGACGATCGAGCTATCAAATTCCGATGTCATCGAGGTTTTGTCCGTGACAGATTCTGATGGGAACGAATGGACCGAGGTCGAGTTCCTCGCTCAGGAGATGGTGTTCGAAGCTATCACTAATTCCGGCGACGACAACGATACCGTTCCATTCGTTCTTAAACTCAAAGCAGTGCCACGTAGATTCATTACAGATCGAGATCCTCTTACACAAAAGACGTCCTTGATCTTTGGTTCAGGAAACGGTGTAAGTTTCGATGACGAACTCGTTCCCAACCTTGCAGATCTTGCGTTGCCGTTACCGGGAAGAAGAACGTTTAGTAGCTTTGTAATTGACCCGCAGAACTTTCTTAAAACTCAGACGCTCGGTCTCAGCCCATACAATACGACACTCACTGTCAATTATCGGGTCGGCGGCGGCGCGCAAACGAATGTTGCTCCTGGAACGATCAAGAGCATGCTTGAGGCAAACTTTGATTTCACGTCGACATCCCTAGATCCATCCCTCAAGTCAGGAGTCATCGGATCTATTGAGACGACAAACATTTCAAAGTCAGAAGGCGGCGCGGCAGAGGAGACGATTCCAGAAATCCAGGCAAATAGATCAGCATATTTTGCAGCGCAGAACAGAACCGTGACTCGTGAGGATTTCATTGCTCAGGTGATGTCGATCCCTGCGAAGTTTGGTAAACCAGAAAAAGTCTATGTTCGTCGAAACAACATAAACGGGAAGGCAGTCGATATCCACGTTCTTGCAAAAGATCCCGATGGACATCTAACTCGAGCGTCATCAACTTTGATGAACAACATTCGTACGTTTCTGTTACAGAAAAGAATGATGACGGACGGCGTGAACCTTCTACATTCAGATATTATGAATATGAAGATTGATTTCGGTGTAGTCATTGGACCGAAACTAAATCGTCAAGAGGTTCTTGCGAAATGTTTAAGTGTCTTGAACGATTATTTCGATGTCGATAAGATGCAGATTGGACAGCCAATCGTGTTATCAGACGTGTCAGGAGAGCTACAGAAAATTTATGGCGTGATATCTGTATACAAGCTTGAGTTTAAGAACGCATTCGGTACACAAGAAAGTGGACTTATTTACTCTAACACTCGATTCGACACCAGAGCTGCCACCCAGAGCGGCATAATCTATTGTCCAGAGAATTCGATCTTTGAGGTCAAGTTTCCTCGCAAAGATATCTTTGGAGAAACCAAATGACAGGAACCCGCGATAAAATGTCTCAATCTCAAAGGACACGTCGACAAAAAGAGCGAGGTCTTTTATGATCTATCGAATTTATTCGAACAAAGACACGTTTATTAGCAATTACGGACCAAATGACGTTCGTAAGACAGGGTCTAATTTTGGATCATGTGAGATTCTTCACACGTTCAGGTTGGCTCCGGTATCTGGAACTGCCGGCGGATATTTTGCTACAGCCAGTCTTGGAAATATTCTATCTAAGTTTGATCTGTCTCCAATACAATCACTCACAGCGTCCCTTGCGGCTCCGTCGACAGGGATCACGTACAAGCTGAGAATGACAGATACTGTCCACGATCAAACACTTCCATCGAGTTTCGATCTTTTGATTCAAGCAGTTTCTCAAGATTGGGATGAGGGAAACGGTCATGACGTTGACAATTTCTCCGATTCAGGTGTCGCAAATTGGGAGAAGGCAAAGACAACTTCTTACTGGACAAGTGCAGGCGCGTCAGGATCTGGTCCAATTGTAACGGCACATTTTGATACTGGACATGAGAACATTGATGCGAATGTTACCCCGATCATTAACGCATGGTTGACTGGTGGGTTGCCAAACTATGGATTCTTGATCAAGATGTCTGCGTCGTCTGCCGACTACAACGATCGATATATTAAGATGTTCCATGGACGCAACACGTTCTTTCCTGACAAACGACCATATGTTGAAGCTGAATGGGACGATTGCGTTCGTGATGATAGAAACAATTTCTTGTTCGATTATACCGGATCTCTTGTGTTGTACAATCGTGTACGCGGACAGCTCGCTAATATCCCGACAATTGGAACAGGATCGATATATCTTAGGATCGACGACGCAAGTGGCAGCGTCAAAACTATCACTGGATCACTTGTTAAGACAGGAATCTATAGTGCTTCCTTTGCTCTTCCGACGGGTTCTTACTCTGGATCTATCTTTAGAGATGTGTGGTTCTCTGGATCACGTGCGTTCATGACCGGCACGATGCATTTCTTGGATTCAACTTCACATGAAAACGATTCACAAAGCGTCTATTTCGTGAACGTAAAGAATCTAAAAAATCAATATTCGATCGACGATAAAGTCATATTCAATGTTTTCGTTCGTAATCAAGACTACAATCCAGCTGTCGTGTTGACGGCCAGTTCTGGCCCAGATGGACTTGTCATAGACAGGATGTTCTATAAGATTATGAATGATAGAACTAATCTGGATGTGGTGTCGTTTGGAACAGGCTCGGGAGAAGAGTTTACAAGACTCTCGTACGATCAAAAGGGAAATTACTTCTCTTTCTACATGAATTGTCTCTCTGCGGGAAACGTGTACAGACTTGTTTTCCTATGTGATGTAGATGGTCAAAACCAGATCATCGATAAACAGTGGAAATTCCGTGTTGTTTAATACGAGAAGAAAATAAAAGAAAGCTGAAAACGGTGTAAAATGGAAACAACTACAGAACAGCAGTTTAGATTCACGAATCGCAAAGACTATGAAACTGCAATGACGAAATTGATAACATCACGTAAAGGAGTTCGTCTAGAACGTCGCGACGCGCGCGACAAAGAATATGAAGCTCTTGCCGAGGAGTACATCATGTTCTGTGATGCAAAAGAGAATGGAGACTGATGTCAAGATTATTCAGCTTGTTTGACGATCGTTTGAAGAAACAAAGTGACCTCGTCGCTCATCCAGCACAGAGCCTCGAGACCATTTTTCCAGACGACGACGGCCAAGATAATCTGCTTCGCAAGATAAAACTCTTTGAGAAGGTAACTCTCAAAGTCGACTACTCAGATTTTGCAAACTTTGTTTTCTTTAACTCTGCTCTTGATTATTTCAATATCACCGGTGAAAAGATACTAAATGAACTACCGTACGATCAGTCAGAGAACTCAAGACAAATGTTCTCTGATTCCCTTGATGATTATCAACGATATGCATTATCGATGTGGCCAGCAAGGATCGGACATCTCAATTTTACGCCATCAAGCGGATTTGCATACGTCAATATTGCAGATGTCGGGACAGAAGCGAAAGTAGCACGCACAACATTGCTTAGCCCTGGAACAGGATCATGGGCGATAGAAATGTGGGCAGTTCCACCACCAGCACTTACCGGATCCAATGACGCGATGGTCGTTCTGCAGAAAGTCAGTGGAAGTAACATGGATGGATACAGCGTCTATTTCTCTGGATCTAAAGCATTCTTTAAATTCTCGTCTGGATCAACAAGCAGTGAAGTATCTGCGTCTGCTGTTCCAGGTGTCTCTTCATACTTCGCTTACTCGTTCGATAAGGACGGATTGTTGGCGACAGTCATGACTGGTTCACGCACATCGTTTCCTATCGTCGTCATGTCCGCGACGCATGCGATAACAGGAATCATCAACGTTGGCGGTAGTAAACTCAACATTGGTTCTGGTACGTTGGCGTCTAAAACAGTAATACCATTGTCTGGATGTCTAGACGACATAAGGCTGTGGAACACAACAAGAGTTCTCTCGACAGTGACGTCTAGTTTCAACACAAAGATATTCGCACAGAGCGGGCTCGTTGCTCTTTGGAGATTTAATGAAACAGGGTCGACAAACTTCCCAGTAGAGAATGCTGTCGTTCTCGATTATGCTGGACACAGACTGAATGGAAATATTCAAAATTATTACACGTCTCTGAGACGATCAGGGTCACTTCTGTCATTCGATTACCCAGATCAGATCATGTCATATAATGCTCCAGAAGTGTATTCGCACGTTTCTGATCAGCAAACATCTGGAACTCTATACGATAGAGACAATGACAATCTCATCATGAGATTCTTTCCTGAGAACTTTGCATTGCTCGAGGATTTCAACAACACAACTATTCTTCGTGATTTCTTGTACATGATCGCAAGAGAGCTCGATCAAGTGAAGGTTGGTATCGATCAGTTCACGAATGTTCTCAAGGTGAACTATGGTGAATTTAATCAAACACCCGATGCACTTTTGCAAGATGCTGCAAGATTCTTTGGATGGGAGTTTACTGGTAATTTTCTCAATGCAGATGCTGTCCAATATCTTGTTGGCAAAAATGTACTTACAAATCTTGATGCCAATAAAGAACTAGACAATAAGCTTTATCAGATTAAGAATGAGTTTTGGAAAAGAACGCTCCTGAATCTCATGTACATGTACAAAAGCAAAGGAACAAGAGAAAGTGTAGAAGCTCTATTTCGAGTCTATGGTGTTAACAAGAACTTCGTGCGTCTCAAGGAGTACGGAGCAAAGAAAAACACAGGGATATCCACATTCAGAATTAATGCACAGAAAAGCTCTGCCGCTTTGACATTTGGTAGCGGTTCAGTGATGACTAGCAATAGAGTCAACATAAATGCTTTTACGAGCTCTCTTGGAACTGTGGAGATCAGAGCAAGATTCCCGAACCAGATTAGCACTGGCCTGACAGCATCGATTGGAACTGGATCACTCTGGACGATTAACAGCGGGTCGATGCGATATCAGCTAAACTTTGCCAAGGATTCTTTTACATCCCAGACGGGATCACTTATCCTCACTGGCTCTGAGGGCTCTCTGATCCTTTCGGGAGCATCCATCTTCGATAATAGGTGGTACAACATCGCCTTCGTTAGAAGCTCTCAATCGTCATCCTTGAACCTCGAGGTCAGGTCTCTTGATGGCGATGCCATCGATAGACACTTGTATACCTCTGGAACATTTACGGTCTCGCCTACACCACGAATCTATACAGCATATATCGGATCGACGACGGGCGGAGTCATCCCGAGTCAACAATGGGTTCAGGAATTCAGAGTTTGGCAACAAGCTCTTACTTCTGCGGAGCTGGACGATCACACATTGAACTATCAAAGCTTCGGCATAGCCACACCAAATGATGGAATGTTGCTCAATCTACATCTTAGACTCAATGAGAACTCAACATTCGTTGGAGGATCGTTGGTAGGAGGGATCAATGACGTGTCCGGGAGAGGAATTTCTGGATCAGCGCTGGGATTCACTGCCGATGAGAACCCATATAAGAAATTCCTCAACGATTACAATTATATAGCATCACCAGAGTATGGTTGGAATGATGACAAAGTTCGCGTACTTGATGAATCCAGGGTGACACCAGATGAAGCGTTTGATGACCTAAACACTGTCGCGCTCGAATTCAACATGATCGACGCTCTGAACGAGGATATCTCACAGATCGTCTCGACACTGGATGGATTCAATGAAGCAATAGGAATCGGTGCTAATAGATATCGAGAGAGCTATCCTGATCTTGAAATACTTCGAAGGAACTATTTTAAGAGGCTGCAGGGAAGATTGAACTTCAGAGTGTTCGCAGATATGCTTGAGTTCTTCGACAGATCATTTATCGATCTAACGCGTCGTCTCATGCCAGCACGAGTTAACTTCATAGGCGAGGAATTCATAGTAGAAAGTCACATGCTCGAGCGGCCAAAACTTCAGTGGAATTATAGAAGACAAGAACAACAACTTCAACTCGAAGGCGCAATCAGAGTATTCATCAGGTAAACAATGGTCTCATCGTTCACATGGACACTAGATTCAGGATCATTGAATCCGGCACCAGCGGGAAGCACCGTTACTACATTTGCTGGTAGTTCTGGTCCTAGAAAACAACAGTTCGTTCGAGGGATAAAATTTGCAAATGTCCCCGACTCGAATGCCCTAAACGTCGTACATGGAGGCCCACGAGTGTGGCATGTTAACTCCATTCAGACGACCTATATGAAGCCGATCCATGCATTTAGTATTAATGGAGCGGTCAATTCAAGATTCAGAGATATAAGAAAGATCCCTATTCCATTGGCGGTTTCTATCTCTGAATATAGAGATGTCGATGTATTTGGCAATGAAACATTGAATATTTCTGGGTCGATGTGAATGAACTCATACTTAACACATCTTGCTGATAACATTGTGATCTAATATGGCATCCGGTTCATTTTTAGGTGATAGCACAACGACGACCCAAAACTCAGAGGTCGGGCTTTATCAATTGACGGGGGAAGTTCAGAAGACTCCAACGAACACTCTGATTAGTGCTCTCGCCCCGATCAGCGGAAATATCAACGTCAGACGCTCGAAGGAACGATCAAAATATAATGATCGTGTGCTTGGGACTGACGGTTTAGACGTCCCACCGTCGTGGACACAAACAGTCATCGGCAAGCGACATGCATATGTGGCCGCAGCATTGAGCTCATCCGATCACGAAATCTTTCGACTGAACGCGCTCAATTCAGGATCTAGCAGACTTGAGATCTCTCCAGTTGCAGCGACAGGTTCACAATATTATTCTAAGTCATCTCGGTTTGTTACAATGACATACAAGATGTCCGCGTCAGACACTCAGATTGCTCCAACGCCGGGTGGATTTCCATCATTGGTAGAATTTGCATCGACATATGATATACCCAATACGACGAATATTCGTGATGGAACGACGATAAATGGTCGATATGTATTTCATCCAGTATCGGGAACATATAGAAATAACTTTGCATATAAACCTACTCAATTTAGTATTGACGTTCCCGACTATGGAAAGATTCGAGACATAAAGGTCTGGGTAGAGTTCATCCACGATCTTCGTGGTGGAGTTGCACCCAATGATGGTATTCATGGCGCTGGAAAATTTCAAAATGGCGGCTTTGGACTTCCAGCAACCTCTTCGAGTTTTCAAGAACTACAAAAAGCACATGGTCTTGGAGGTATCGAAATATCACTTGTGAGTCCAAACGTTGTGTTTAACTATGCTCACCCGCTTTGGAACGACAAAAAGACAAATACGTTTGAAACGTATCCGCGTCTTCCGATAGGCGTAAACTCGACCGAACAGCGTGGAATTCCACCAACTCTTCAAGGAACATATCTTTTATGGGCTGGACATAGAAATCGTCCTGAATTCGGATATGTTTTTCCAGACTTGACAGGATCCGACTCGTCAGCGTATTTTGAATATGATCGTGACATAGACATGCGAACGATCTTTTGCGACTCATCTCCAAATGAAAACCCACGAAGCATCTCGAGTCTATACTCACATGTCAATCATGAGTCACCAGGAGCTTCTAGGTTCTGGACAGATAGAGTTATAAACAGCAAATATTCAAGCCCGACATCAGCGTCATATGCTCGTACGTATCTCTCTGCATCAGAGAATTCTGATTTCTCATTTGCTTCCTTCCCGATGGGATTCATGACGGGAACAAATATTCCATGGTTCTATGACTCTAGAGTCGTTCCGGGAGATCTTGCATTTAGAACGGGTAGTATTCCCGGCGGAAGTCCGCCGCCGGGGTGGTTGTCTGCTCCGGGCGGCGTTGCTGCGGAAAACGAATGGCCGACGACGGGGTCCACAATCGGACCAGAAACAATCAGAGCAGTGTATCCATTACTAGACGATGTGTACGTGGAAAAGATTTTTGATAGATCTGGTTCCGCCGCAGGCATATCTGGAGTTTTCAACATTCCACACCCAAGACCGCAGATGATAGGCTTTCGTCCCGGATTGAGAGGAACAGAGATACATGGAAAGTGGAAGTTGCTTATTGCAACGCCCTCGATTCTAACGGGTACCATGACAACGGACGTCACGGATGACGTCCGAAAAGGAGAAGACACAGGGATCTGGTTTAGACAGTTCAGACTTGAGTTCTTGATCGATCAAGGACAAGATGAAAACACATTTGTTCCATCTTCAAGGAGACGTCATAATCGAATCGCAAATCCACCCAAACCAGGATTAAAGGTAATCGATGTAATTTCTGGAAGCAATACTTGGGACATCGGAGTGAATTATGTTTACACAAGCACTCCGGCCGATTATGGACAAACGGTTGGTATCGTTACCAATACCGGGTCTCTTTCTGATGACTTTGCCGTCCTTTCTCGTCTGACGGGGGCACTAGCGGTTGATCATCCAAACTACGGAGAGTGGTACTTGAACAATGAGTTCGGGACGCCTTTTTTGCCGATATCATCGGGAACAGCATTCCCGTCAGAGTTTGCTCCGCTTACAAGTGAAGATTCTGCCGATTCACGAAGAATACTAGACCAGATTCTGAACCCCAAGACGAAGATCTTTACAGACAATACTATTCACGCGTTTATTTCACGATCCGACACTGTCAGGACGACACAAGATAAAATTCTCACGAAAGTCCAAGAATCTCAAACCATTACACCGGCAGTCATCTCGATCTCAGCTAGCTTTAACATCTGAGATTCTAAGAAGACCTGCTACTTAATCACAAGATGGCAGGTTT